>ERZ773003.1328-NODE-1328-length-14620-cov-5.683282_pt1 | contig 14620 bp, 6 predicted proteins | sample MGYA00580668_ERZ773003 | MGnify/ENA primary metagenome ERZ773003 (study PRJEB29015, sample SAMEA2738002) | human oral metagenome | biome: human oral; feature: human-associated habitat; material: dental | place: China | collected 2126 ... | reverse complement strand
GGAGCAACAAGACCTGCAACAGAAGATGAATGGATACCTCGTTCTCACCAAGTTGGACAATCTGGAAAAATTGTTGCACCAAAATTATATATTGCTTGTGGTATATCAGGAGCAACTCAACATATTTCTGGTATAATGGGTTCAAACTATATAGTAGCAATAAATAAAGATGAAGATGCACCTATTTTTGAAATAGCTGATGTTGGAATTGTAGGAAATGTTATGGATATAATTCCACTTATGATAGAAGAAATTAAAAAAATAAAATCTTAGAAATTATTCTATAAAGTAAGAACTATTATTTAGTAATAGTTCTTACTGTAAATAGGAGGCAATTTGTATGGGACAATGGATTATAATTTTAGCAGTTGCTCTTATAGGGCAATTTGTCAGTGACCTTATTTCTTTTCCAATTCCAAAAACAATTATTGCATCTATAATATTATTTTTGCTTTTGGAATTTAAAGTTGTAAAGGCAGATTATTTTAAGGAAGTTTTAGCAGGTTGTAAAAAACATTTAGCTTTTCTTTTTCTTCCTGTTGGTGTGGGAATAATGACTCAATTAAATTCTCGTCCAATAATGGATTATGTAAAGGTACTATTTATTATGGTACTTAGTACATTTTTAATTATGTTATTCACAGGAAAATTAGCTGATATTATTATTGGTATTCAAGAAAAAATATTAGGTAATAAGGATAAAGAGGAGGGCAAAAATGAGTGAGATATTTGAAAATACTATACTTAAAAATATTATTTTTAGCCCATTCTTTGGGATAGTATTATCTTTAATAACTTATGAAATAGGAAAGTATTTCTTTTCAAAAACAAAATCTATTTTTTGTAACCCTCTTTTAATAGGGATACTTTTATCAATAGTATTTTTAATGTGTACAGGTATTCCATTTGAAGCTTATGATAAAGGTGGAAGTATCCTAAAATATTTAATAAGCCCTATTGAAAGTGTAATAATTGGAGTTGCACTCTATGAGCAATTTCAAATATTAAAAAGAAACTGGTTTCCTATTTTAGTATCAACAGTTTTAGGAAGTACTTTTTCAGTTATTATATTATATATATTAGGAAAAGTTTTTGGACTTACTCCTGATTTATTCTATGCAACTTTACCAAAATCAGTAACAACAGCTATTGCACTTGATATTGGTTCTAAATTTGGTTGGGAAGGTGCTTTAATTACTATGATGACTGTAACAACAGGTATCACTGGTGCAGTTATAGCTCCATTAGTTACTAAATTTATTAAATCACCAGTAGCTAAGGGACTTGCAATAGGAACAGCAAGCCATGCTGTTGGTACAGCAAAAGCAATAGAAATGGGAGAAGTAGAAGGAGCAATGAGTGGATTAGCTCTTAGCTTATCTGCAATTTCAACTTCATTTATGATTCCACTTTTATTAAGTACAATTTTAAAACTATAAGTATTTATTAAAATAGTGTTGATAAAAAGATTATAAAATCAGGGGTGTTAATACTCCTGATTTTTCTATGAAAATATATTGAATTTTATAAAAACTATGCTATAATTAAATTAACAAAGCAGATATGTAAAGGATCTGACAGTTGGCAGGCAACGGAAAAACCTGAAGATAAATAATTTTAAGGGTGTCTGTTTGGACTGAACTCAAAAAGTTAGAAAAATTTAATTTAACTTATCAACAAGGATTGACTTTTGTAAGAAGAAAGAGTTAGTCCTTTTTAATTTATTAATTAAAAATAAAATATATTATAAATATAAATGTATTAAAAATAAAAATAATATCTACAAATATACTATATTTAGGCTAAAAATATATTAAAAATTTCTGTTGATGGGGGAGGTCAAAAATGCTATAATGTAACATACAAAAATGAATGTTAGATGAATATTTTTTAAAGAGGGTGAGTTTATTATGAAAAAAGTTATTTTAACATTATTTATTTTATCATCTATGGCAATATTTGCAAATGATGAAATTATTTCAGAGCTAAAAGGACTTAATACTGAGTATGAAGATTTAGTGAAAGAAGAAGAAGCCAGATTTCAAAAGGAAAAAGAACTTTCTGAAAGAGCAGCAGCTCAAAATATTAAATTGGCTGAATTAAAAGCAAGTATTGAAGAAAAATTGTTAGCAGCTCCAGAAGAAAGAAAAACAAAATTCTTTAAAGATACTTTTGATGGATTAGTAAATGACTATTCAAAATATTTAAGTCAAATAAATGAAAAAATAGCTGAAAATACTGAAATAGTGAGTAATTTTGAAAAAATTCAAAAAATAAGATAGTGAGGGATAAAATGAAAATAAAAGAAATGTTACTACTTTCTCTAAGTATGGCCTCTTTAGTTGCATGTACTAATAGTGCAAATAATGTAACAAACAATGAAGATAGAGATGCTATGCAAATATTAGAAGAAAAAAGAGAATATTATGAAAAGTTAGATAAGAAAAAAGAAAAAGAAGCTAAAGGTTATCAAGTGGAAATGACAGCTGAAGAAGCTAAAGCAGAAAAAGAAAAATTAGCTAATATGACAGAAGATGAAAAACTTATGTATAAAGTGGATAAGGCAAAAGAAAAAATAGATAATATGCTGGATATAGCTAAAAAAGCAAGACAAGAAGAAATAGATGTTGAAGAAACAAAAAGTCAAGTTGAAGAAGCTTTAAAAAATATAACAGAAGAAAAATAGAAGGAGGGGAAAATTTTGAAAAAAATATTATTACTATTATCTTCTTTATTTCTAATTGCTTGTACTAATATGGATACAAGTGTAGATGAAAGTAAAGAAGCTCAGATATCAAGACTTTTAAAAGAAGCTGATAAGAAAAAAGAAGAAACAGTAGAAGTGAAAAAAACTGTTGTAACTAACAATGGAGAAGAAATTACAGAAGAAAAAGTTACTATTCAAGACAAGAAATCTCATAAAGGAATGACAAGAGGGGAAATAATGGAATATGAAATGACAAGAGTTTCAGATGAAATGAATGCCTTACAAGCAGATGTACAACAGTATCAAGAAAAGAAAGCACAATTAAAATCATATCAAGAAAAATTAGAAAACTTAGATAAATTAAATAATGCAGGAATAAGATAATAGGGGGGAAATATGAAAGACTATAATAAAGTAGAAAGTTGTCTAAAAAGTTTTTTAAAGAATAATAAAAGACTAAGTTATTCTATGGCACTATTAATAACATTTTTAATTAATGGTGGTTTCTCTTATGCAGATGAAGCAGTACAAGTGCCATTAAGAACAGAAATAAAGACAAGAATAGAAAAAGAACAAGAAAATATATCTCAAATGCTAAAAGAAGCAGATGAAAACATGAAAGATATAGAATTAAAAATAAAGAAATTAACACAAAGAGGGGCATTTTGGGTAAAACCATTAGAAAAATCATATCAAGGATTTATTTTTGCTAATTGGGGCAATTATAACAGAAATAAGAATAAGACTGAAAGTAACTTTAATGGACCTGAATATTCTGCTTCTTATGGAAGTAGTATGGGATATGGAAAATTTTCTAATGGAAAATATTATGGAGAATATGGAATAGTAAAAAATCCATTAGAATTTGTTGATAAAGTAGATTTTGGAGCAAATATAACACCAAAGGCAGTAGCAGAAAAAACAATAGTAGAAAAAACAGTAACACAAAAGGTTATTAAAGCTCCAACTGTTCCTAAGATAGAAGTTACAGTAGGAGAAGTATCATTAACACCAGTAACAGCATTACAAATAGGGGGAATGACTCCTCCTAATGAACCAACTGTAAATGTTCAAGCACCAGGAACAATTCCAACATTGTCACCTATATCAGTTACACCAGTAACAGCATTGAATATAAGTCCTACTCCCCCAACAGTAGGGGATGCACCAACAGTAACAGTACCAAGTGTAAATCCACCTGCTACACCAGCTGGCTTTACACCAAGACTTGTTAGTCCACCAATAGTGGCAGAAAAAATAGTAAATATAAGTCCAGTTCCAAATCCGCCATCTACAGATGTACATTATCAAGATGTACCAAATAATAGTACAGGATGGTATGGCGGAACTGGTTCTTCACAAGTAACTGGAAATAATGGATTGATATCTCAATTAGATCTTACTGCTGGAAATTATGAAATGTATTTTAGAGGACATTATATGGGCCAAGATCATAAGTTTTCAAATGCAAAAGATTCAGCAGGGATTTTACCTTCAACATATTCAGTAGATGGAATGAATAAAGTTGCATTTTATGGAATTGGTGGAAAACCATTAGTTACAATTCCAAATACTGTTACAATAAAGGCAGTAGGAAATAATACAACAAATTCACCATTAAATGCAATTTTTTATTTAGGAAATAACGCATCAGCAGGGACAGCAGAATCAAAAATAATAAATAAAGCAACAGTTAACCTATATGGTAATAAAATTGTTATAGCAAATATTGATAATGTAAGTAGCCCTAGAAATACAACATTTGTAAATGAAGGAAATATTATAGGGCATGCAGAATCAGGAGAATATGCTTCTGGAAAAGTAGGAAATTCAGCTGTAGGAAACTTTATATTTGGAGGCTATTCTTATGGAGATGCTGGAGTGGATACAATAGAAAATGGAGCTTCTGGAAATGTTACTTTTTATGCACCTAATAGTGTTGGTTGGGCATATACAAGTTCAAGCACACAAGCAGTAAAAAGAAGTTCAATAAACAATGGTATTATGAAATTGTATGGACATCATAGTTTGGGAATAGCAACAGATGGAGATGCTACTGTTGAACAAATGAGTTGGGCAGATATACAATTAAATACCCCCATAGAAATATTAGGTGATCAATCTGTTGGGGCAAGCATAAAAACTGAGCCTGATGAAACTAAATCAACTAACTTTTTTGGTTCAAAATGGAATATTAAAATAGGTGGTTTAAATGGAACTACTCAAGATGCAACTCATGGAAATACCCAAAGTAATCCAAATAGTGCAAGTAAAGTTGAACAATCAATAGGGTTAAACTTTGATTTTACTGTTCATGCTTCAGGACTAGCTCAAAGAGAAATTAAAAAATATAAAGTTTCATTAGAAGAAGATGCAGATAGTTCAACAGGTATTAGAGTAGGACATGCAAAAATTAATTTAACAGATGCAGATGCTTTCACTCAAATAAAAATGAATGGAACAAATAATATAGGTCTTCTTGCAGATGGAGCAACATCAGAATTAAAATATACTAATACTAGAAATGCTCTAAATTTAGATGGAGGAGAAGGCAATATTCTTTTTGCATCAATAAATTCAGGGAAACTTAATGTAGAAAATAAGTTTGAATTAAAAACTTCTGGTGGTTCTGATGAAACAACTGGGGCTAAGTTTGTATCTGCTTATACAAAAGGATCAGGTTCAAAAGTTACTTTTAAAAAGGGAATTTCTTTTAAACATACAGGGAATGAAAGTATTGGTATGTATGCAACTGATAGTGGGGATATAACAGTAACAAATCCAACAACGGTTACTTTACCAACTGTAACAGCAGGTTCTGAAATAGATAATTCAACTTTACCAAGTGTTGCAACATCACCAACTATTAGTACAAAACTTTCTATTACTGGAAATAAAAGTGTTGGTTATTATGCTAATAATGGGGGAACTATTGTAAATACAGGTTCAAGCACAAAGGTAACTGATGGATCAGCTCTAGCTTATGCAAAAGGAGCTAACAGTAAAATTACTATATCTAACTCTTTACTTGACTATTCTGGGGAAGGTTATTCACTTTATACAGAAAATAGTGGAAAAATTGTTGCAGATAATAGTGTCTTAGTATTAAGAGGAAAAGCTGTTGGAATGAAAGCAAACTCTATAAGTAGTGGAGATATTTCATTTACAAATGGAAAAATTGTTATGATGTCTAATGATGCTATACCATTTGTTGCTAGTGATATTACAATTACTGTTAATGCAAGTGATATAAGAACAGGTTTAGGGCTTCCTAGTAATATTATAATAGCTAAAGGTAAAGAGGGAGGAACAGTATTTAATAAATATAAAATAGCAGCTGTTGATGGAATGGCAAACTTGACTATAGATCAAGATTTAGATAAGAAATATGCAACTGATGATAATAATGAAACAAGTTCAGATCCAAGTAAAAAAGCTTCTTATGCTCTATTTAGAAGATATTTGATTCAAAGAGCTAAGGTAGAAGCTAGTGGAAAAACTATAAAGGCAGTTCTTGATAGTAATGATTTAACAAAATTAGATGCTACACAAGTAGTGGGACTTGAAATGAGTTCAAGTAAAAATGCAAGTAATGTAAATGAAACAGCTATTAATTTAGTTAATTCAAAGATAATAGCAGATAGAAAAGATGGAGGAACAGGAGCAGTAGGAGCATATATTAACTATGGTTTAGTAAATATTGATGCTGCATCAAAAATAGAAGTAGAAAAAGATACTTCAGCTGGAAATACAGCAAATGATGGAGCAGTAGGAGTATATGCAGTAAATGGTTCAAAAGTGGATAATAGAGGAACTATTGAAGCTGGTGGAAAAGAATCAGTTGGTGTTTTAGCTATGGCTTATGGAGAATCAGGAGGAGTTACTCAAAAGGATCAGTTTGGTGGAAAAAGTGGTGAAGGAACTTTTTCAGTAACTAACTCTGGAAAGATAACAATGTCTGATGATGATGCTATTGGTATCTATGCTAAAAATAATAATACCTCTGTTGCAAGCGATGATTATAAAGTAACAAATACAGGAACTATTGAAGTAAAAAAATCAGTTTCTAAAACAGCAATAGGAATTTATGCTGATAAGTCAACAGTATTACCTAAAGATGGAACAATAAAAATAGGAGAAAAAGCAGTAGGAATTTATGCAAAGGATTCTATTGTTGGAGTTGCAGGAAATAATTTAGGATATATAGATTTTAATGGAGAAAAAGCAGTAGGAATTTACTTAAAAGGTACTTCTAAATTGCTTGGAAATAAAGTTACTTTAAAACAAACAGCAACAGGAACATTGGCTGGAAAAGTTGGAATACTTGCTGAGACTTTAACTAATAAAACTCTTAATACAGAAGTAGTAGCTGATACAGGAGTGAATGATGTAATAGCATATTATTCAAAAGGTAATGGAGCTTTGACAGTTGAGGCAGATATATCATTAAATGAAAATAGTACAGGTATTACTGGGGAAGATACAGAAGATCTAGTATATAGTGGCAGTAAAACAATGAAGTTAGGAAAAAAGTCAACAGGAATATATGGACAAAAAAATATAAATTTTGCTAGTGGCTCAAATATAGAATTAAATGGAGATAAGTCTGTTGGGGTTTTTGCAAAGGGTACATCAGGAGTAATTGGCTCTAATGGAAATATTAAGTTTACAAAAGAAAATTCTATTGGTCTGTATGGAGCAAATGGAGCAACTATAAATGATAAAACAGCTTCAATGGACTTTACTAATATAAATGCTAAAAACAATATAGGAGCATATTTAGCAGGTGCTAAATGGGAGGACAGTAGAAGTGGAGCATATACATTCAGTCCAGATCATGCTAGAAATAATATATATTTATTTGCACAAGGTGGAAATGATGGAACAACAGATTTAGGAAGTACTGCAACTTTAAATAATGAATTTAAAGTTAATCCAAGTGGAAGTGCAACTTCAACAGCTAAAGCAATAGGTATGTATTTTAATACTGCTGTAAAAGATAAAACAACTTTTGTAGATAATACTTTGAATATGACTGCTTCAAATGCTAAAATTTCTGTCACAAATAGTGGTATAGGAGTTTATGCAAAAAATACTACTGGAAGTGGTAAAAATAATATAATAAATAAAATAAATGTTTCTTCAAGTGGAAGTGGTTCTGTTGGAGTATTTACTGATGGTGATTTAAAACTTAGTGGAGCCACTGGATTAATTGAAGCTAAAAATAGTGGAATAGGACTTTATGGAAATAGTGGAAAAGTTACTGTTGATGGAAAACATAAAGTTGAAGTTACTTCTGCTGGAACAGGTATGTACATGACAAATGGTGGCTATCTAAGTGGAGGAACATTAGAGCTTGAAAATAAAACAGTAGGAACAGCGGCAGCTGGAATATATTATACAAAAGGAACTAACAATAATGAAGTTAATCATGATACAGATTTAACAATAAATTCAGGTAGTAGTTTACTTGCTCTATATGTAGATGGTGGAATAAAACTAAATAATACTAAAACTATAGAGATTAGTGATGGAGTAAATAATGTAGGAGCATTTGTAACAGGAAACTCTATATTTAAAAATAAAGGAAAGATTAATTTAACTGGTAGTATTAAAAATGCTATAGGTATATATGTAGAAAATGGACAAGGAACAAATGAAACTGGAAAAGATATAGAAATCTCTGATCTGAACACATCAGGTACTGGTACTCCATCTATAGGAATGATAGCAAAAGCTGCTGCTGGAAAAACAGCAAAAGTTAAAAATGCGGGCACTATTAAAGCTTATGGAGAAGCTATAGGAATGAATGTAGAAGATAACTCAGAAGGAGAAAACACTGGTACTATAACTGCAAAAAATCTACCTAGTGCTGGAGTTGAATACAAATCAATAGGAGCATATATAAATGGAGCTAATGCTAAATTTATAAATACTGGAACAATATCTACTGAAAATATAGGACTTGCTCTTAAAGATACAACTGCTAATAAGATTTTAAATTCAGGTACTTTAAAATTAACAAAAACTGGAGCAGTTGGAGTATTTGCAAATAATTCTTTTGTAGATTTTAATATTACCCCAACTGTTACATCAGGTGTTAATCAAACAGTTGCTCTATATGCGACAGGAACTACTAAAATTAAAAGTCAAATAACATCAGCTAGTGGAGTTGCTCATATAGGAGTATATGCAGCAGGGAATGCAAAATTCCTATCGGGTTCAAAAGTAACTGTTGGTAATGGCAGTGGAAATGATTATGGAATAGGAGTTTATACAAAATCAGGATATAATGAAACAGCTAATGTTGATGTTAAATTAAATGGTTCGAAAGCTATTGGTTTCTATCTTGGAGCAACAGGAACTACTGGGTCAACAGTAACTCACACTGGAACTATTGATGTTGGAGGTGGAATAGGGGCTTATGTTCCAAAATATTCAAAATTTACTGCTCAAAATACTACTTTTGAGATTGGTGATAATGGAACAGCTGTTTACTTAAAAGGTGGAGAGGTAGATTTAGGAGCAACTGGTACAGCAACTATTAAATTTAATGGAACTAATGGAAGAGCAATATATCAGGATGGAGGAACTATAACAACTGGAGCAGGTTTACATATGATTGGTTCTGGAAGTTTCTTAACTCTTAAAAATGCTAATTCTAGTATCAATTCTATCTTAACAGTAGGAGCTAATGGAATAGGTATCAATGGTATTTATGATTCTAATGCTCAAAATTATACACTTAAGCTAGACGGTCCAAATGGAAATATTAAATTAGATGGAAATAATGCAAAAGGAATAGTAGCTGTAGTTGGTGCTTCTGTTTCTCCAAAGAAAGTAGATATTATCAATAAAGGTATTATTGAAACTATTTCTGGAAAAGAAACTATTGGAATTTATACAGTGGGAGCAAATATAGATAACCAAACAGGAGCAAAAATTAATATAGGTACTAAAGGTACTGCAATATATACAACTAATGAAAATGGACTTACAAATACAAGTTTGAAAAATAATGGTGAAATTAATTTAATTGGTGATGAAGCAAAAGGAATAGTAGCAATTAAATCTAATACTAACCAAGATTTTATTGTGGGAAAGATTACTGGTACAAAAGATAAATTAGTAGGAGCATATTTTAAAGATAGCCAAACAACTACAAGTGTTAAAGATTTTAATATTTCTTTGGGAACTAATGCAAAAGGATTAGTCTTTAATGAAGGAAAAGATTTTACAATAACATCAAGTAATAAAAATAAGGTAACAATAGGAGCTACAATAGGAAATAGTCGTGGAATAGGAATTGCAGCTCTTGGAGTCAATGGAAATATTTCTAAAACAGATGTTGTAGTTGGGAAAGGTTCATTAGGATTATATGTAAAGAATAAAAAACTAACATTTGATTTAGCTAGTGGAAAATTAGAATCATCAGATGCAAATAGAAGTTCAATTTTAGCTTATTCTGAAGGAAGTAACTCAGAAGTTGCTCTAAATGGTGGAGGAACTTTAAAAGTAGGAGCAAATGGTATTGCTTTAGGAACTAAGGGTGGAAAAGTTACAGCCAGTACTACAACTACTGTTGAAGTAGATGGAGTAAAAGGATTAGGAGCATATGTAGAAAATGGTGGAAGCATAGATAATAACTTTAATATTAAAGTTAAGAGTGCAGAGGGTATTGGAATGTATGCAAAAGGTGGAGCTTTAACATCTGTTGCTAAAGTTAGTGAAGTAAAAGGAAATAAATCAATAGGATATGTTTTTGAAAATATAACAAATGCTATTACTATGACAAATTCAGTTCAATTAACTGATACTAATGCAACTGGACAAGTAGGAGTAGTAGCACAAGGAACTGGAAATGGACTAACAGTAGCAGGAGTTTCAGTTGTTGGAAGTGAGAATACAGGAGTATATAGTTCCACAGGTAAAGCAGTTATAAATAATGGAACACTTACTGTTGGAGATTCAACAGGAAAATCTTCTATTGGTATTTATTCAAAAGGTGGAGCAGTAACAAGTACAGGTAATGCTATAATAGGTAAAAATTCTATTGCTATTTATGGAAAAGATACAGCTGCTACATTAAATGGAAATCTAAATATTGGAGAAAAAGGTATTGGATTATATGTTGATAATACTGCAGCAAGTAAAGGAGATACAACTGTAAATGGAAATATTACAGTAGGAGCAAATGGAGCAATAGGAATACAAACTACTAACTCTAAGGTTAATTTAACAGGAGATTTAAGTGTAGCTTCTGGGGATAGTAAAGGTATATTCTCAATGGGTGCTGGAAATATTGAAACTACTGGTAATATAAATGTTGGAAATAATTCAGTTGGTATTTATAAAAATGGTAGTGGAGAAGTAAAAACAGCCATTGGAAAAACTTTAACAGTAGCAGATAGTGCATATGGAATATTCTCAAAAGGTGCAAAACTAATTAACAATATGAATCTTACAGTTGGTGTTGATGCAATAGGAGCTTATGTAGATGGTAATGATTTAACTTCAACAGGAACAGTTACAGTAGGAGATAAAGGAGTAGGCTTACTTGTAAAAGGAGCAGGAAAAACTTTAACTTCAACAGGAAATATTACAGTTGGTTCTAATAATTCAGTAGGACTTTATGCAGGAGATAATGCAAATATTACTCAATCTGGAAATATAACAGTAGCTGATAACAATGGAATAGGAGTTTACTCTAAAGGTAGCGGAAATGTATCAACTTCTGGAAGTATAACAGTAGGTAAAGATTCAATAGGAGTTTATAAAGATGGTAAAGGAACTATGACTGTAAATGGAACTTCATCTACTATTGCTGAAAAAGGTTATGGACTTTACTATAAAGGAAATTCAAGAGCTGATAGTATAATTAATAGTAATATGAATATGACTCTTGGAAAAGAAGCAGTAGGTATTTATGGAAAAAATGCAACTGTTAATCATACTGGAAATATAACAGTTGGGGAAACAACTATTGGTTCAAGTGGATTTAATTCACCTAGTGATAATAAGAACTCTATTGGGATATTTGGTGATAACTCAAATATTAATTTTAAAGGAAATATGTTAGTTGATAAACCATTATCAGTAGGTATCTATGGAGCAAATGGTGGAAGCATAACAATTAAATCTGGTTCAACAATAACTGTTAAAAATGGGGCAACTGGTATAATGACAGGTTCAAAAGTTGATACAATTACTTTAGAAAGTGGTTCAACTCTTAATGTTGATGGAAAAGTAGATACAAGTGTTTATACTAATGCAACAAAGAGCAATGTATCATTTGGTATTGCAGCATATAGTGGAGCAATTAACAACCAAGGTACGATTAATGTTAAAAATGGAGCAACAGGAATATATTTAGCTGGAACAGCTTCATTAGAAAATCAAGGAACAATAACTGTTGATGCAATATCAAAACAAATAGGTAGACCAGATACAAAAGCAAGTGCTGAACTTGGAGGAATAAAAGTAACTGATAAAGGTGTAGTTACAATAAATAATAAGGTGATAAATGGAGGAACAGTTAATATTAAAGGTGATTTAAATATGGCTGGAATGGGATTAGATGTAAGTACTGGAAAGACAATAGTTGATGCTAGATCTATTTCAGGAGTTGCTGAAGTATTACCTAATTTCTCAAAAGGAAATTCTGAACAAAAAGTTACTATTAAAGATGTATTTAGAACAGGAGCAGTTGGTGCATTCTCAGGAGATGTTAAATCTAAATCTGTATCTTGGATAGCAAAAATATCTAAAGAACCAGGTTCATCTACAACAACAAAAGATATAACTATGGTAAGAATACCTTATAATAGTTTAATATCTGGTGAAAGATATAAGAGCTTAGCTAGTGGATTAGAAGATATTAGATCAAAGATTGGAAAAGATTCATCATCACCAATATTCAAATCTTTGGATAATATAAGTTCACATAGAGATTTTGCAAGAGCAGTAGCAAATATTCGTGGAGATATTTATTCTAATACCCAAGAAAGAATGAAGACAGTGGAAAGTGCTTTTGATAAATCATATAATGAACTTTTATCTTCATATAATAAGACTAGAAATGTAGATAAATTTAGTGTTATTTATACAGGTGGAGAACATAAAGATAGTACATTAGGAGTTGCAGGATATAAACATAAATCAACTGGTGTATTGTACTTAAATGACAGAGAAGCCTTTACATATGGTGGAAAATATGGATGGTCAGCTGGTATTGTAGGAAGTAATTTTGAATTTAAAGGGGATACTAATAAGGGTTCTAAGGAAAGAGTAGTATCAGGAAAATTAGGATTACATTATCAAGCTCCATTAAATAAAGAAGATGACAATGCTAAATTGAAATGGTTAACAAGAGGAGAAATAACAATAAATAATCATAGAACTAAGAGATATAGTCAAGTGGGAGCGGATACTTACCAAAATAAGGCAAGTTTCTATTCAACAGAATTATCTTGGAAAAATACACTTTCTTATGACTATGATATAAATACAAATTGGACAATAAAACCATATACTGGTATTGATACATCTTATGGTCATATATTTAATATAAAAGAAAAGAATGAAGGTTTACCATTAGAAGTAAAAGGTAAAGATTACTTTGTAATAACTCCAAATGTTGGTGTTGAAACAAAATATGTATTGCCATTAGGAGCAATACATCAAGTATTTGCAAAAGCAGATACAGAATTTAGTTATGATGTAACAAAACTATATCATGGTGTAAATCAAGCTAAGATAAAAAATGCTTCAACTGGATATTATGATTTGTCTAAACCAGAAAGAAGAAGAGCAAGAGTAGCAGTAGGAGCTGAATTAGGTTTAGAAAAAGAAAATGCATATGGAATAACATTTAGAGCTGAATATCAAGGATATAAGAAATCTCAATTAAATTATGGAGTAAGATTAAATTATAAGTTCTAAAAAATTATATTAATACCCCTTTATATTATAAGAATACTAGATGCAGAAATGTGTCTAGTATTTTTTTGGTGTAATAAAAAAACACCATTGTCTTATGGTCAAGTCAAGGAGTTAATCTTAACCATAAGATTTTTGGTGTAATTAATAAAATTACAAATTATTTATTTCTTTTGTAAAATAACAAGCTACTTCATGCTTTTTCTCAATATCTTCTAAAATAGGTTTATGTCCTTTACATTTATCTTTTACAAATTTACAACGCCCTTGAAATACACAACCACTAGGCAAGTTAATAGGGCTAGGTACATCTCCCTCAATACTAGTTATCTTTTTAGAAAAATCCATATTGATAGAAAATAATGAACTTAAAAGAGCTTTTGTATATGGGTGATAAGCACTGTCCTTTAATTTTTCTCCTGGTAAAACTTCTAAAATATTACCTAAATACATAACTGCAATTTCATGAGCAAAAGATTGGACAAGTGCAATATCATGACAGATAAAAACTATACATAAATCTCTTTCTTTTTGTAATTTAACTAAAAGCTCAATTATATTTTTTTGTATAGAAACATCAAGAGCAGATGTAGCTTCATCACAGACTAAAACTTCTGGTTCCAATGATAAGGCTCTTGCTATACCAATCCTTTGTTTTTGTCCTCCACTCATATTATGAGGATATTTATGAATAAAATCAGCAGGTAGGTCAACCATTTCAAGAAGTTCAATAGCTTTTTTCTCTTTATCTTCCTTTTTTAGTCTATCATAGTTGATAAGTGGTTCAGTTAAAATATCCACTACTTTCATTCTTGGACTAAAAGAAGCCCCAGGGTCTTGATATACCATTTGTATATGTTGTCTACTTTCCCAAATTTCATCTTTTGAAAATTTGCTAATATCTTTACCCTTATAAAAAATTTCCCCACTTGAAATTTTTTCTAAATTCATAAGCATTCTTAAAAAAGTAGATTT
>ERZ773003.1326-NODE-1326-length-14664-cov-3.225204_pt1 | contig 14664 bp, 9 predicted proteins | sample MGYA00580668_ERZ773003 | MGnify/ENA primary metagenome ERZ773003 (study PRJEB29015, sample SAMEA2738002) | human oral metagenome | biome: human oral; feature: human-associated habitat; material: dental | place: China | collected 2126 ... | reverse complement strand
ATTTATGGTGGCTGAAGATAGTTTTGACTCATTTTTAGAGACCGACTCTGCCTCCATAACGAGGACATTACAACACCTTTTCTATGGTTATGTATCATTTTCTAGCTAAATCATATATTAACCACATATTGAGATATTAATCAAGTAATCTTACGGATACATTCTATATATCAAATAATTACCCCTCAAAGAAAAGCCTCTCATAAACTTTCCTAGCATTTCGGGTAGCCCTTAAATAATCTTCTTCCAGCTGGCGGGCGCTGCCTGGGGTGTAGCCGCTCCAGCGGGCTACCGCCTCCAGGGCATCGCGCAGGGTGGGCAGCAGATCGGATTGACGCACGCCACGCAGCACATTGCCGCCGCGAATCTTGGTCGCCAGCAGCCACGCATCCCGCAGAACCTCGGCGTCTTCGGCAGCCACCAGGTTAGCCTGCACGGCGGCATCCAGTGCCTCCAGGGTTGAGGTAGTACGCAGCCCCTCCACCTCATGGGCATGCTGCAGCTGAATCAGCTGAACCAGCCACTCCACATCAGAGAGCCCGCCACGCCCCAGTTTCAGCTGCCGGGTGCGGTCTGCCCCGTGCGGCATGCGCTCATGCTCCACGCGCGCCTTCATGCGCCGCACCTGCTGCGCCTGCTCCACCGTGAACTCACGCGGATACCGGTACGGGTCAATCAGCTCAACAAACGCACGCCCTAAATCCTCAGAACCGGCGATCGGGCGAGCCCGCAAGAGCGCCTGAAACTCCCATGTCTCTGCCCAGCGCTCATAGTAGGCGCGGTATGAATCCAGCGAGCGTACCAGCGCACCCTGCTTACCTTCGGGGCGCAAATCTGCGTCTACCTCAAGCGGGCGTTCGGCACGGATTGCCGGGCGTACCGGCTGTTTAATCAGCTGCATCAGCCGGTTCACAATGCGGTTTGCCTGCGCCTGGGCTTCTTTCTCATCGGCGCCTTCCACGGGATGGTGCACGAACATTACGTCTGCATCGGAGCCGAAACCGTTCTCGGCACCGCCCAGGCGCCCCATCGCAATCACCGTGATCTCGGTTAGTAGCGGGTTCCGCTGCTCGTCTTCGGGGTTCTCCCCCGCCGCATCTTGAGAATCGTGCTGCGGTGCGTCGTTCTTCTGAGGCGCGGTTTTCTCGTTGCGCTCCCCTGCGTTGATCTCTTCGCGTTCCGCCAGGGCGAGCGCCGCGCCGATGGTGCACTCGTCCACGGTCGCCAGCCCGGTGCACACCTGCTGCACGCTCAGCAGGTTCAGGGCGTCTCCCATGGCGATGCGCAGAATCTCGCGGCGGCGCAGGGATCGTACCGCGCGCATAGCGTCCGCAGAATCTTCATGTCGTGACAGGAGCGAGGTAATTTCGGCCTTGAGAGCGCCCGCACTCAGCGGCTGCAGGTCGGCAACCTTATCAAGCCAGGTGATGGAGGTGGGCGCGTCTTCCAGCAGGTCGGTAATATACCGCGAGCTTGAGAGTATCTGACACAGCCGCTCCGCCGCGGCGGGCGAATCGCGAAGCATACGCAGGTACCAGCTCGTGGTACCCAAAGACTCTGAGACCAGGCGGAACCCCAGCAGCCCGGCGTCTGCATCCACCCCCTCAGCAAACCAGCCCAAGAGCACGGGCATCAGGTGCCGTTGAATCTCGGCGCGGCGGCTGACTCCGTTGGTGAGCGCTTCGATATGCCGCATGGCTCCGCGCGGGTCGCGGTAGCCGAGCGCAGCCAGACGGTCCTGTGCCGCCTGGTCAGAAAGCGCTACCTCGTCGCGGCTCAACGTTGAAACCGCGGCCAGCAGCGGACGGAAGAAAATACGTTCATGCAGGGAACGCACATTGCGTTTAAGTTTCTGCCATGCTTTGAGCATCTGCTCGGCCGAGAGCGTCCCCATACGTTCGGCGGGCACCAGGGAGCGGGCAAGGGCGCGCTGTTCCCCGGCGCGGTCGGGCATCAGGTGGGTACGTCGCAGGTGCATAAGCTGAATGCGGTGCTCCAGCAGACGCAGCTTCTTGTAGTCGCGTGAGAACGCTTCGGTATCGGCACGGCTAATGTAACTGGCACGGGTGAGTGCAGCGAGCGAATCCAGAGTAGATTTGGTGCGCACGGCGGGGTCGGTGCGCCCGTGCACCAGCTGCAAAAGCTGAACCGTGAACTCGACATCGCGCAGACCGCCGGGGCCGAGCTTTATTTGACGTTCCAGCTGGGCGGCAGGAATATTATCGGTCACGCGGGCGCGCATAGCCTGCACAGATTCCACGAAGGAATCCCGAGCGGCTGACTCCCACACGAACGGCTCGATTGCGCGCGCATATTTTTCACCCAAATGCGCAGACCCAGCGATTGGTCGGGCTTTCAAAAGCGCCTGAAACTCCCAGTTCTCAGCCCAACGCTTGTAGTACCGCACATAGGATTCGACGGTGCGCACCAGCGGACCGTCCTTGCCTTCGGGGCGTAGGTTCGCGTCTACCTCCCACAGCGGAGGCTCAGCGGCGGGCGCCATGATTGCCTTCGTTAGCGCATGCACCAGCTCAGTACCGATCTGGGCGCAGTCCTGCTCGGTGAGGGGTTCTACTCCCTCGGGCAGTTCGCTGGCGGGAACGGGTGCTATCACATACACCACATCTACATCAGAAATATAGTTCAGCTCGCGTGCCCCGCACTTGCCCATACCGATAATCGCCAAATCCAGGGCATCTACGGATGCGCCCCGCGCGGGTGCCGAGCACAGTCCACCACCCAGACCCTCTGCCACCTCAGTGCGGGCTATTGCAAGCGCCCCTTCCAGAGCGGCGGCGGCAAGATCGGCAAGATGCCGCCCAACCGTGGGCATAAGTTCCACAGGGTCTGGCGAACACACATCCACAAGCGCAATTTTCGTGAGTGCGGCACGGTACGCCACGCGCAGCGCTGTATACCCGTCTTTACCCGTCATCTCACGTGATGCGCGCGGCCGCTCATCGTCGGGGTTTGCACCCACCGCTTCCAACAGATGCGTGCGGTATGCGGTTGCCAGCGGGGCCGTAGGCTCATCAATATCGTCGAGCTTTTTACCCCCGGCAGCGCCGCTGTACCCGCGAATATGCGGGGTTTCTTCAACATCGTGCGGGTCTATCTGCGGCTCGATGTCCTCTGCCTGAATAGTGCTAGGCTCTTGAGTGGCGATGAGCTCGGGTTCAGAGTCTAGCCCGTGGCTGTCGAGAACATGGTCGATTAAATGCGGGTTGCGGTACAGAAAATCGCCCAATGCCTGCGAAGAGCCCAAAAGCCGGAACATGCTAAATTCGGCATCCCCGCGGTTCGCGCGCTCCGCCGTTGCGGGGTGCTTTTCGATAAGCCTCACCAGCGAAGGTAACGCGATATCCGGCGAGGGTGCCCAGCGGAGCCCGGCGAAGAGAGCATCCGTATTAACCTGGGCGAGTTCGGGGGAATCAAGCCAGCGCTCGCTCTTTGCGGCATCGTAGAACCCGGCGGCGACCATGCGCTTGCGCCTGCGTGCGTGTTCTTGACGTTCCGCATCCGCCGGTACCGCCGCTGTGCCTTCAGTAGGTTGCTGCTCTGGCATGGTCCCCTCCCGAAACTCGCCTATCCGCTAGAGAATACCCAGATTATGCTTGAGCTCGTACGGAGTGACCTGCGCCTGGTATTGTTCCCAGTCGGCACGCTTATTGCGTAAGAATTGTTCGAAAACCTGCTCCCCCAGAGCCTCTGCCATAAACTCGGAGTCCTCAGTGCGGTTAATAGCCTCACGCAGAGAAGCAGGCAGCGGGTTGTAACCCATAGCGCGGCGTTCTGCTGTTGTCATGGCGGCGAGGTCTTCAGTCACGGCAGGCATGAGCTCATACTCGTGCTCAATACCTTTGAGCCCTGCGGCGAGAATTACCGCATATGCCAGATAGGGGTTCGAGGCCGAATCAAGCCCGCGGTATTCGATGCGCGCCGCCTGCATCTTATTTGGCTTATAGAGCGGTACACGCACCAGCGCCGACCTGTTATTGTGTCCCCATGAAACGTAGCTGGGTGCTTCCCCGCCGCCCCACAGCCGCTTATATGAATTGATGAACTGATTGGTGACCGAGGTAAACTCCGGGGCATGCTTGAGCACCCCGGCAATAAAGTGCCGTGCCGTCTTTGAGAGACGATACTCAGCCCCGGCCTCAAAGAACGCGTTGGTATCGCCCTCAAAAAGCGAGAAATGGGTGTGCATACCGCTGCCGGCATATTTGGTGAAAGGCTTAGGCATAAACGTTGCGTAAAGATCCCGCGTGTACGCCACCTCTTTGATAACGGTACGGAACGTCATCACATTATCGGCGGTCTGCAGAGCATCAGCATGGCGCAGGTCGATCTCGTTCTGCCCAGGACCAGTTTCATGGTGGCTGAACTCCACCGAGATACCAACCTCTTCAAGCATGGTCACTGCCTTGCGACGGAAATCCTGTACAATCCCGCCGGGTGTGTGATCAAAATAGGATTCATAGTCTACCGGTACCGGAAAACCGTCATCACCCAGCTGAGCAGACTTGAGCAGATAAAACTCAATTTCGGGCGAAGTATAGCAAGTGAACCCCATTTCAGCAGCTTTGTTGAGGGTTCGCTTAAGTACGCCGCGCGTGTCGGATGCGCTCGCCTCACCATCGGGTGTAAGAATATCGCAGAACATACGGGAGGTATGGTCTTCAATCCCGCGCCAAGGCAATATCTGGAATGTAGAGGGATCGGGCTGAAGCAGCATATCGGATTCGTACACGCGCGAAAGACCCTCAATAGAGGAACCGTCAAAGCCGAGCCCTTCCTCGAAGGCGCTTTCAACCTCAGCTGGGGCTAATGCCACGGATTTGAGGGTTCCCACCACGTCGGTAAACCACAGCCGAATAAAGCGGATGTCGCGCTCTTCGATGGTGCGCAGTACAAATTCCTGTTGACGGTCCATAGATATCTCCCTGTGTTCCGGGCGGTAGCTGACTCGGCGGTGAGTGATGCCGTGCTCACGCATATGTTGGTGCCGCAAGACGCGAGTGCGCTGGCACGGTTTTATGTCTCTTTCTAGACTATCGGTTTCTTCCCGCAAACGCCCGATGTTCAGGTTTCGTTTATGTAAATTCTGTGGGTCAGGTAGGCAGGTGTAGCTCAGTTGTTGTATGTTCCGCGTTTTACCCGCCTTTGAAAACTGAACCACAAGAGGCGGCTTTTGGCTGAGAAAGTAGACCTCTCTCGTTCCCAACCAAAAAGCCCGCTTCATATGCACACAGTAGTTTATTCCCCCAAAATTCACGTTCAATTCACGCTAACGGGCGCTGGACTGCCCGGCAAGTCACCTAAGATAGAAGTTGCTGGGTGACTCCCATCACTTCAAAATTTTGTGTACAGCCCAACCACGAAATCACTGAATACGTTCCAGAGGAAATACATATGAGCATTGCAGAAATATGCAGAATGATAGCTATAGCATTCATGTACATCGTATGTTTTATCGTTTTAGGAATTCCTGTTCTCATTTTCGCTGGATTTATCGTATGCGCCCTTCTAGCTATACCCCTCACGCCAATCCTATGGGTCATAGACAAGTTCCGGAACCGAAATCCTACCCCGGTTCCAGAGACTCCCAAAAACCCGTTTAAACTCGACGAAATTACCTGGGCTCTATCGCCTCGCCAACTGCGCGACCGGCATGAACTATACGTACGGTGGGCGCATCGTATTTACCTCAATATCGCTATCCGCCCTGATACCCTCAAAAAACCCGCGTTGGACGATGCCTACTCTGAAGCTGTCCGTGTTGACATTCTGCGAGCCTACACGGCCTTGAACAGATATGAATACGCGCTAGATGCTAAATCTTCTCAACCGCAGAAACTCCGTCAGGCGAGTACCGACGCTCTCGGATACTCTCGGGGTGTTATACGTCAGACAGGTTTGATACTTGGAGATTGGAAAGAACCGCGAAATATATCCGCAAAAATCTTTAAAGGGCAAGAAGCTAAGGTACAAGAACTTTACAGCATCCGTAATGAAACCGAACAGCATCTTTCCAGCACACTATCGCAGCATAAGAACAGTGATTTTCCCCAACAGATTGCTTGTGCGGTCCTTGCCGCCGCAACACAGGTTCTAGAGGCAGCGCAGCATAAACTCGCCGAACATCCGCATATTCGTGGGGATGCAGCACGCACTTACCTGCACCACGAAATTCAGCATGCAATATGCGGCGTTAGGACTATATTGACGGCGCTGCAAGAAGCCCTTGACGCATACAGGGAGTACTGCCGTACCGCCCCCGAAACGCAGGCTGCCGTTGAGCTTCTTGAAGCAGCGCAGCACGGAGCCGAAGAACGCCGCAACCGTTTTTATCGGCAAATTGTTAGCCACCGTGCCGAACAGCTCGAAGAACTCCTAGCGACAACCGGCAAGGCACCCGCTGATCTGTCACAAAGTCAAGGGCTTCGAGACCGCATAACGAGCTTTTGCGTAGATTTGCTTACGGAGGTGAAGCCGGTACTTTCAGAGGAATCTTATACACGCTGCGAGCGCTTTATTCAACGCCTATGCATAACGCAGATACGACGCGAATACGGTTACACAAAGCTCCTTCTTGCTGGGGAATACGCGCCGCTGAATACACATGAACTCTGCGCGGCTATGCTGAATCAGTATGCTTGCCAAATACTTCTGGAGGATGAAGATGATCTATCGGGCTCTTTAGAGTACCTGGTTAATCTGGTAAAACAATTACGGCATACGCGAGAGGAAATGCTGCAAACATACGACGGCTACTTCCCCGATATGACACCAGATTCCCCAAGCCAAAAACGGTTTGTGACGGCGCTAAGCTACGAGCTTCTTGTCTCTGACACCGAAATGTATGCGGCATATGACGAATGCCAGCGTATGCTCGAACGCGATAAGCGCAGCAGACTGCAGCCCGATTCAGAGGAATATCATTACTGGATGCTGCAAAACCCTAGTTGGTTTTATCATTCCCTGTATAAGGATGACTTTTTTGTACCCTGGCATAAGGTGTGGGAGGAGCCAGACTACCCACGACCGGACTATCTGAAGGTCTGATACTCGGTTCATCACGTCGTATAAAGTGGCGAAGCTGCCCTTCGTAAAACCAGGAAGGAATAATTGTGGAGTATCTTATTTTCAGCGGCGCCTTCATGCTCGTTATGTTCAGTATCATCTGGCTTATTTCTTATATCTCTTCTTTCAAAGAGCCCTGTCCTTTACCCGATGGAATCTATGAGCCCGAATTTATCGTGGCCGATCCCTATGCGCTCTCGGCAGTAGCACTCTCTCCCCAAGGGTTCGCCCCTGCCCACGCTCACCCCTCAATTTTCGAGCTATCGCAGGCGGAACTCATGCACAGATGCACCGCCTGGTACCGCGAAGCTGTATACGCCGCCCAATATTTTCAGCTGATACGAGAACGGGCGCAGATAGCCCAAGTTCGAGTCAGCAAAGCCGTCAGTCGTGACTATCTGGAAGATACCGATAGTTTCATCCGGAATATGCACGATGCATATTATGCTTTTGCGACCACGGTGCACAGAGACGATCAAGCCCTCAAAACCGCTGTAGCGCAGTCTCTCAGTTGTTCCTTCGGAGTACTCTTGAGCATTGCCTATTTGCCCGTTCCCGAAAGTTATCTCACCGATGAAAAACTCGCGCATATCGCCGACCGTGCTCGGGAGCACCAACAGGCTTTATCGCGCCAAATTCACGATCTTGAGACACGCTATCCAGCCATCACCTCATTCCCATTTGATGTACTACATAGGCACCTTTGCCTAGCCCAAACGCTGCACGAGAATACACACCATGAACGATATATCCAAGGTGCCCAGACGATTTATCGACACCTCACCCTGCTCACGGACGCATTCGACTCCGCACAATCACAGCTGAACCCAACGCTGAAAACCCTTGAGGGTCTGCTTCAGCAGATTGATGACCACGCATCAGAGCATTTTCAGACACTTACCGAATATCGTGCAAGGCTCACCGAGCTACAATCGGCGGTGCCATCACAAGACCCCATCACCGCGCTGGTACAGGCAACACAGCTTACTCTCGATATTGTCAAAGCTCTCGGATACGCATTTTCCGCAGACACTAAAAACGATGCGCGAGCCCTCCTGAGCACCACTACCGAAACACTTATCTCTGCTAATCTAGCCCGCACCAACGTGTACACGCTCGGTCGCCTTCTGCCTATAAGCCCAGAGCTTCGCGCCGCCCTCTCTCAGGCACATGTTCAGGTACCCCAACTCTACGAGATGATGTCGCTTAGCCAGATGGTCCGCGAGTGCGAACGCCTCATGAAATCCGCATCTGCGCTGCACCATCGCGCCCGCACTGAATATCACGAAAAATTCTCAGCTTTTACGCATGAAGAAATTCTCTCGACTGTAACGGAGGCTCTGACCCGGTCTTCAGCCGAACTGCAAGCCCAAGCACAACACTGTCTTGAACAATTCCAATGCGATGCGCTCGCCGCTGAGAAACGAGACTCCGGTACCGACCCACTCGTGTACTGGCCCCCTGCTCTCACACAAGATACCGTTTTCCTCTTCCACGCAGAACGTCACGGTTGGCGCTGGGGCTGGCGAAAGTCCCTTGTCAGAGGCGACTACTCTCCATTACGCGCCCTGTACTAAACCAGATGATGGGTGTTTTGGTATGCCATAGCATCAGGCGTTATCTATCAGCGAACCGCTCCCCCAGCAATACCGGAGCAACCACGATAAAATAGACCCCATGAGCGAGAACGAAAACGCCCCTTACGCAGCATCCGCCTCTGCCGCATCTACGCAGCACCCGCACAACGCGACGAGCGCTGCCCCCACGGGAACCGGAGATAAGCCTTTCAGCCTTGAAGCGGTGAAAAAAGTGCGTACCCTCCACCTCGCGCAGGCTAAAGCTGCGGGCGAAAAATTCTCAATGCTCACCTGCTATGACTTCTTAACAGCCCAGATTTTTGACCGCGCGGGAATCGATATGCTTCTTATCGGTGACTCCGCCGCTAATGTCGTCTACGGATATGAGTCCACCCTCACCGTTACTCTTGACGAGATGATTCCGCTCGTAGCCTCAGTAGCACGCGGCGCATCCCGTGCTATGGTGGTCGCCGATCTTCCCTTCGGCAGTTACGAGCAGTCTCCCGCACAAGCGGTCGCTTCGGCGGCGCGCCTCATGAAAGAAGGCGGGGCACACGCTATCAAAATCGAGGCCAACGCCGCTATGACCGAGTGGGTTCGTGCCATAGTTCGTGCAGGTATTCCGGTTGTCGCACACGTCGGTTTCACCCCGCAGTCGGAGCATGCTCTCGGGGGTTTCCGGGTGCAGGGCCGCGGCGAAAAAAGCGATACCGTTGTTGCGGATGCACGCGCTCTCGCCGAAGCTGGCGCATTCTGCGTGCTTCTCGAAATGGTGACTACAGAGACCGCGCGCCGCGTTGATCAGGCGGTGGGCGCAGTCCCCACTATCGGTATCGGCGCAAGCAACGTCACTACCGGCCAGGTTCTCGTCTGGCAAGATGCTATGGGAATGCGCGAGGGTAAACTCCCCAAGTTCGTCAAACAATTTGCGCAGATCGGTTCGCTTCTTGAGGATGCGGCACGTGCCTACCGCGCCGAGGTGCGCTCGGGTGAGTTCCCCGCCCAAGAACACACTTTTGAGTAGAAATCCTCTCAGAAAAGCCGTCTTAGGGAGCAGCGGAAAATCTACAAAGCACGAGAGCCAGCCTCACACACGGTGAGTCTGGCTCTTAAGATTTGCGCGGAAATCGGCTAGTCCTGATTGTCCCATTCTTCATTACGCTTCTGCGCTGTTTCCATGGCCTTTTCGGCCTCTTCGCGTGTCGCATAAGGACCCCACAGGTGGGTAATCTTGCTTTGCTGCCCTTCTTCTACCTGCCCGGTAAAGGTGTTGTACCAGTACTGCACCGGGTGCGGACCGGGGGTGATGTCTTCGGTAATACTCATTATTCTCCTTCAGCATGCCTGCGCTTTGGTGACAGAAAACTACGCAGGTTCTTTATGTCCTTCACGGTAGCACCTTTTACATCCTTATGCGCCGTCTTTCACCAATTTTCGTCAACTTTAAGGCCCTGCGCACGCATGGCGAAAAATATTCTGCGTATATGGAAAAAGGTTCGGGTTTTGTATGGGGTACCTAGCGATACACCTGTGTTCTGCCGGTAAGATAATTTTATGGCTACTTCTCATAATCTTCCCGCAGAACCGGGTGCCGCGCCCATAGGGTGCCTGACCCCCGGAGTTGTCACCCCCATGCGCACTATACCGGCAGATATTGTTCGCCCCGAATACGTGGGGAAGAAAACCCCCAATGAGGGCAACGACTCAAATATGTACACCCCTGAAGAGGTTGAGAGAGTACGTGCAGCGGGTAAGGTTGCTGCAGGCGCTATTGTGGAGGCGGCAAAGATTGCCGTCCCGGGCACGACAACCGATCAGATCGATGTGCTGATCCACGAGTATATTTGCGATCACGGTGCTTACCCCTCCACCGTGGGTTATCGCGGCTACCCGAAATCGGTATGCACCTCGCTGAACGAGGTAATCTGTCACGGCATTCCCGACTCCACGGTACTTGAGGACGGCGACATCCTAAACCTTGACGTCACCGCATACCTTGATGGAATGCACGGCGACACCAATAAAACTTTGCTGGTGGGCAACGTCGATGAAGAATCCCGTCTGCTGGTAGAACGTACTGAAGAAGCCCTCAACCGTGCGATGAAGGCGGTTAAACCGGGCCGTCAGATCAACGTTATCGGTCGCGTGATTGAAAAATACGCGGCGCGTTTTGGATACGGTGTAGTGCGTGACTATACCGGGCACGGCGTGGGGCGCGAATTCCACTCGGGCCTTATTATCCCGCACTACGATGCGGCACCCGCCTATGATATGGAGATCAAAGAGGGCATGATCTTCACCATCGAGCCCATGCTGACCCTCGGCACGATCGAATGGGATCTGTGGGATGATGATTGGACTGTGGTCACCCGCGATCGCAAACGTACCGCCCAATTTGAGCACACCATGGTTGTCACAGCAGACGGCGTGGATGTTCTCACCCTACCTTAGTTTTTCTCCCAATAACACAGACACGACGAAAGAGAGACCTATGAACGAGACTACTGCTGCAATTCCTCCGGTCGAAAACTCGGTAGAATACGTCGATGTTCCGGCGCCCACCCCCAAAGACCTGATGATCGGTATTGATATTGGCGGTACCGGTATGAAAGGCGGTATCGTCGATCTGCGAACCGGTAACCTGGTGTCCGAGCGTTTTCGTATTCCCACCCCGCAGCCAGCAACCCCACAGGCTATCGCACAGGTGGCACGCCAGATTGTTGATGAGCTTCAATCACGTGAGATAGCGCCAGAGCCTTATTCTGCTATCGGCGTCGATTTCCCCGCCGTCGTGAAGAATGGTGTGGTTTTCTCAGCTGCAAATGTTGATCCCGCCTGGATTAACACTAACCTTGAGCAGCTCATCAGCGACGCCCTGGATTCAAGGACTGTTTACGGCATTAATGATGCTGATGCCGCCGGTCTTGCCGAAGCCACCTACGGGCAAGGACGAGACAAGACGGGGCTCATCGCCGTTATCACTTTAGGAACCGGTATTGGTTCCGCCCTGATTAACAACGGGGTTTTGGTGCCGAACACCGAACTCGGACACCTTGAAATTGACGGGTATGATGCGGAATCCCGCGCATCCGCGCGAGCACGCGAAGTTCATGATCTTTCGTGGAAGAAGTACGCTAAAAAGCGTCTGCGCCGGTATTTCCAGCATGTTGAAGCGTTGTTCTCCCCCGACCTTTTCATTATTGGTGGAGGCATCTCAAAGAACCCCGAGAAATTTATGCCCTACTTCGAGGACGAGATTCGCACCCCTATGGTGATGGCGACTCTGCGCAATAATGCTGGCATTGTGGGTGCTGCGCTTTGGGCTGGCGGAATGCCTTCCGAACGTCAGCGGCGCGGCGAACTCTAAAGCCTGTAAAACTTCATAAAGCGCGAGCAGATAGTATTTTGACGAGCAGATAGCAATCGGCTATCTGCTCGTCAAAATACTATCTGCTCGCGAGGAGTAGCTGTTGAAGTTTTAGAGGAATGTACCCTGAAGCGGGTTGCTCTCGTTTGATTTCCCGGAGCGAGCCTTGGTAGTTTTGGCGGTATTTTTCTTCGCGGGCTTCGCGTCTTTATTTCGTTTGTCTTGGGAAGTTTTATCCGAAGAGGCTACCGCGTCCTCGGGAGGCTCGGCATCTCCCACGCGGTCCTCACGCAGAAGAGCGATCGCAGATTCAAAGTCTTCAAGGTTCTCGAACGCTTGGTAAACGCTGGCAAAGCGCAGATAGGCTACCGCATCCAGTTTGGAGAGCGGTTCAAGGATGGTAAGTCCCACTTCGTGCGCGTTAATTTCGGCGAGTCCGCGGGCCCGAATAAGTTCTTCGACTTCTTGGGCGAGTTTTGCCAAATCGTCTTCGCCCACTGGACGCCCCTGGCAGGCTTTACGCACACCGGCAGCAATCTTAGAACGGTCGAATGGCTCGGTCACGCCGGAGCGTTTAATAACGGAAATAGTGGTTGTTTCAACGGTTGTAAAACGCCGACTGCACGCGGTACATTGACGACGGCGGCGGATGGCCGCACCGTCGTCGGTAGTTCGCGAATCCACTACGCGAGAGTCTGTGTGTTTGCAGTACGGGCAATACATGGTGTCTCCTCAGGTGGGCGCTGTGCAGCACCCGCGTCGAGCATCATCATTCTTATTTTACAGATGCCGTCAAGAGAACCGTCAGAGGCTTGTGTCCATCCTAGCCACGCCCACGATGGTTTAACACCCAGTTTTAGCCCGCCGTGTAGATCTCTCTGAAGAACTGACCTAACGTTTCGGTAAGGATTATCCAGGGGAATTACCCCTCCTGAATAAGCCTTACCCATATCGCTAGATATTGAGGGCTTCTCCCCTACCGGCGAATGCAGCTGGGACCGAAAATCGTCTTAATCTCACCAAAGAGGCTGGGATTGGGATCAACTCGCACACTCGAATCCAGAAGGACCAGCTGTTCTTTATCGCGAGTGCGCAGGAGCATCCGGACATCCACATTCCCACGATGATCACGCAGAACGCCCTTCAGCTCTTTAAGACGATCCTCCGTCACATGGTACTCGGGCACTGAAATCGTAATCGGGGCGCCGCGACCATCATCGCTCAGCTCAAGAATCTGCATTTCCTGAGCGCTCATATTCACGCTGCCGTCATCACGCCGCTGAATACGGCCCTTAATAGAACAAATCAGGTCATCTGCCAGGGCGTTGCCCATCGTCTCATATGCACGGGAAAAGAACATGACGGTCAGGGTAGCGCCCGATGAGTCCTCAAGCTCTACCGACGCATACTGGTTACCACTCGACTTGGCAATACGCCGCGAAACACTCGTGAGCATGCCCGCGATCGTTACCACTTCGCCGTCGCGAATATGCGAGTCCTCGTCGATAATATCGTGCACAGATGCGGTTGCCGCGTCCGAAAGCGCACGTTCCAGACCGCGCAGCGGATGATCGGAAACGTACAGACCCAGCATTTCACGTTCGAAATTCAGTTTCTCGCGGCGTTCCCAGTCGGGAATATCTGGAACTGTCACCGAAAGATCGTCACCGAGTGCATCATCCATACCCAGGGATCCGAAGAGATCGAACTGACCTGCTGCCTCTTTGCGTTTCACGGAGACTGCAGCATCTACTGCCGACTCGTGCACCAGAGAAAGAGAACGGCGAGTATGTTTCAGCTCATCGAAAGCACCCGCCTTAATCAGCGATTCTATGGTGCGTTTATTACACACAACCAGCGGAACTTTCTTCAGGAAGTCGTTGAAAGACTCAAAGTGTCCCTTCTCTTCGCGGGCTGCAATCATGCCGTCGACCACGTTTGCGCCCACGTTACGAATAGCGCCCATGCCGAAACGGATATCCTTCCCCACAGGCGCAAAAGTCAGGGTGGATTCGTTCACATCCGGGGGCAGCACGGTAATACCCATGGCACGGCATTCGTTGAGGTATAGAGCCAGCTTATCCTTGTTATCGCCCACACTCGTTAGCAGAGCCGCCATATATTCCTGCGGATAATGCGCCTTCAAATAGGCGGTCCAGTACGATACCAAACCGTATGCCGCAGTATGGGCTTTGTTGAATGCGTAATCGGAAAACGGAAGCAGAATATCCCACAGGGCCTTAACTGCGCCCTCCGAGTACCCGTTAGAAATCATGCCATCGTGGAAAGCCTCATATTGTTTATCCAGCTCAGCTTTCTTCTTCTTACCCATCGCGCGACGCAGCAGATCCGCTTCACCCAGCGTATAATTTGCAACCTTCTGGGCGATCGCCATCACCTGCTCCTGATACACAATCAGGCCATAGGTAGTATCAAGAATCTCGGCAAGAGGCTCTTCAAGCTCGGGGTGAATCGGCTGAATCTCTTGCTTACCGTTCTTACGAAGGGCATAGTTCGTGTGTGAGTTCGCACCCATAGGTCCAGGACGGTACAGGGCAAGCACAGCGGAAATATGCTCGAACTCTTCAGGCTCCATGAGTTTAAGCAGGCTGCGCATTGGACCGCCATCGAGCTGAA
>ERZ773003.1325-NODE-1325-length-14694-cov-2.939340_pt1 | contig 14694 bp, 16 predicted proteins | sample MGYA00580668_ERZ773003 | MGnify/ENA primary metagenome ERZ773003 (study PRJEB29015, sample SAMEA2738002) | human oral metagenome | biome: human oral; feature: human-associated habitat; material: dental | place: China | collected 2126 ... | reverse complement strand
ACTATGCAAAAAGAAGGAAAGTTAACAATTAAAAGGGAGATAACAGATGGAACTATTTAGAATTTTTGGCAATCAATTTTTTAAGGACTTTTTCATTAATTTTGGCGTAGGGGCTTTATTTTGTTTGGCGTTCTTTTTAGCAGTTGCTTACACTGTTGTAAAGGTAATTATGACGATGGAATCGAATCGTACAACGACTGTGGATGAATCAAAAAAAGATAATAAAAAATAGAGCTAGTGAAAAGCTCTATTAGTCCACGATTTAAATGATAATAGGATATGAATCTATAGAATTGTAAAAAAGGATGTTTAAAATTTGGAAAACAAGAAGATTTTTACTCAGAAAAATTGGTTGATGTTATGTAAGAGACCGTTTGACTTTATTTATTTCAACACGAATGATAATCAATATTACAGTATCATAGAAACTAAAACTTTAAAAATATCGCCAGTCTTTTATTCAATGGTTGCCACTGCGGGGATAGTTTCAAAAGCCTTGTTACCACTATTTGATTGGAACGTTACGTTTGAATTTAGAGTTGTTTCACTGTTTTTTATACTTATTAGTATATTCGCGTTAACAAGATTCCAGCTGGGGAAAGTAGAACAATGGGGAGTAGGGGAACCTATTATGTTATCTTCAGAAACGGAACGAGAAGTTTTAGAAGAAGCCTCTAAAACTTATAAAACGAATGTTAAATTCTTTTCAATTATCGTCGTTGCATTCCTGATATTTGTACTATTATTCTTATGGACTTTTCATATTTTAGTAATCATTGCGACCGTTCTATTAGCTTATTCCATAGGATTACTGATTCCTGGGCTTAGATTATTTTCAAGATATCGATTTTTGAAAAAGATGATGAAGCTATAAAAATAAGCACTAATCCAATCCGATTTGCGGAGCGATTAGTGCTTTTTTACGAATAGAGATAGTATTTATAACGAGTACAATTCATGATATACTATACAAAACAAGTAGAACCTTTAAATGCATTAGGGGGCTGAGGATAATGATGAAGAAATTCAGTAGTGGAATGCTTGGAATTATTGCGGTAATCGCGTTAATCATCGGTGGATTTGTAACGTTGAATCTGGTAAAGAAGCATGAAATGGTCACTTTAGTTCAAAGTGCGCAAGTGAGAGAATCGATTGAGAATCAATTAAAAAATCTAGATCACAAAGCCTTAGAAGAAGGCGGAGCGATTGAGTCTTATGAAATTGATGTTGAGTCTATTCAGCATAACCCTATGGGAGGAATATACTTTAAAATATACTTAAACTCCAATAAGAAATTAAGCATGAGTTTTAGTCTGACTAAAAATCTAAATACAAGACAGTTCGAACATTCCTCAACGGGATACTCAAAGGAAGTCTCAGACTTGATAAAAAATAAGCAGTAAGAAATGAGAACTTTTCGTACAAAGTAAGAATTAAAAACATAAAAAGCACTAATCGATTGCGTTGATGCAGTGATTAGTGCTTTTCTTCTGGATCTTTATCGTCTAGAGGGTCATCATCCATTTGGAAATCTTCCATGATAGTAGCAAGTTTCTTTAATTCATTGTACGTCCGAAGCATATTAATACTAGTTACGATACTGTTGGTTGCAAATAAGCAACAGAATAAGGTCACAAAATCAAATCCATTTCCAGGATAATGAGAGGTTGCTAGAAAGATAAAGAAGATAGCTAGTGCAATTTCAAAATAGAGCTTTCTAAAGAAAATTTTTCTAGGCATGGCAATCATCCTTTCTTGTCAAAATCTTACATAATTCTTGAGAAATAAGCAAGTATTTATTCTTGATTTTTCCTGACCAAATGAGTATTATAAAACTATGAGTTAGCACTCATGGTTTTCGAGTGCTAAAAAAGAGTAAGGAGGATTTTATATGTTAAAGCCTTTAAAAGATAGAGTTGTTATTCAAATGGTAGAGCAAGAAGAAAAAACGGCTGGTGGATTATTCCTACCAACTACTGCTCAAGAAAAATTACAATTTGCAAAAGTAATCGCAACAAGCGAATTCACTGCTGCAGAAGACCGTCAAGTGTCGGTTGGCGATAAAGTCGTATTCGAAAAATATTCAGGAACAGAAGTAAAATTAGATGGTCAAGAATATATCATCGTGAAAGAAAAAGACATTATCGCAATTGTTGAATAAAGGGGGATACAATTATGGTGAAAGATATTAAATTTGCAGAAGACGCAAGAAGTGCCATGCTTCGCGGTGTGGACGTTTTAGCAAACACAGTAAAAGTAACATTAGGACCAAAAGGACGTAATGTTGTATTAGAAAAAGCATTCGGTTCTCCACTCATTACAAATGATGGGGTCACAATCGCAAAAGAAATCGAATTAGAAGATCATTTCGAAAATATGGGTGCAAAACTCGTGGCTGAAGTGGCTTCAAAAACAAACGATATTGCCGGTGACGGTACAACAACAGCCACTGTTTTAACACAAGCCATCGTTCGTGAAGGATTGAAAAACGTAACGGCTGGCGCAAACCCAGTAGGCATCCGTCGTGGGATTGAACTTGCGACAAAAGCGGCGGTTGAAGAATTACACCGTATTTCTCGTCCAGTAGAATCAAAAGAAGCCATCGCACAAGTGGCGGCTATTTCTTCAGGTTCAGCTGAAGTCGGCGAATTAATCGCTGAAGCTATGGAAAAAGTAGGTAACGACGGCGTTATCACAATCGAAGAATCTAAAGGGATTGAAACAGAATTAGATGTTGTAGAAGGAATGCAATTTGACCGTGGTTACTTATCACAATACATGGTAACTGATAACGACAAGATGATTGCGACTTTAGACAATCCATTTATCTTAATCACAGATAAAAAAGTGTCAAACATCCAAGAAATCATTCCATTATTAGAACAAATCGTTCAACAAGGACGTGCGTTATTAATCATTGCGGATGATGTGGATGGCGAAGCTTTACCAACATTAGTATTAAACAAATTACGCGGAACATTTAACGTGGTAGCTGTCAAAGCTCCAGGATTCGGTGACCGTCGTAAAGCGATGTTAGAAGATATCGCTGTGTTAACAGGGGCTCAAGTCATTACAGAAGACCTTGGCTTAGAATTAAAAGACGCAACATTAGCGCAATTAGGGACAGCTGGTAAAGTTGTGGTTTCTAAAGACAGCACAACAATCGTTGAAGGTGCAGGTTCTAAAGACTTAATCGCGAACCGTGTTGCTTTAATTCGCGCACAAGCACAAGATACAACAAGTAATTTCGACCGTGAAAAATTACATGAACGTCTTGCTAAATTATCAGGTGGGGTTGCCGTAATTAAAGTCGGTGCCGCTACTGAAACAGAATTAAAAGAGAAAAAACTTCGCATTGAAGATGCCTTAAACGCCACTCGCGCAGCGGTTGAAGAAGGTATCGTTTCAGGTGGGGGAACAGCTCTTGTGAACGTTCAAAAAGTCGTTGACGCTCTTGAATTAGAAGGCGACCTAGCTACAGGTGCGAAAATCGTATCTCGTTCATTAGAAGAACCATTACGTCAAATCGCAGAAAATGCGGGTCTTGAAGGTTCAGTCATTGTTGCTCGTTTGAAATCTGAAGAAAAAGGCATTGGATACAATGCTGCTACAGATGAATGGGTAAACATGATTGAAGCAGGTATCGTTGACCCAACGAAAGTAACACGTTCTGCATTACAAAATGCTGCATCTGTTTCAGCATTATTATTAACAACAGAAGCTGTGGTAGCTGACAAACCAGCTCCAGTAGCACCACCAATGCCAGGAATGGATCCAGGCATGGGTATGATGTAATCAAAGAGGGGTGAAAGTTTTTCACCCCTCTTTTTCTTTTGTAATAAAACACCGCAAGGTGCTTACTAAAAAATAGAACTTCGTTCAAAACTTCGAACCCTCGAGGATTTCTCTATAGTATATGCAATGAGGCACCGGCTTGAGCCGAAGTCTCAAGCTCTTTCAAGATTCAAATGGACTCTAAAAAATAAATTTTTAAGAGTCCATAATTCACTTTGAATGCTTACTCCCGTTGCGAATACTATGGAATCCTCGGGGTTCTCCGTTTTGAACACTTTTTTTGAGTTGTTATATAAAAAGAGGAAGGAATAGAGAGGGTAGAAAAAAACTCGAACATTGAAGGATTTACTGCTACTATAAAATCCTTCGTGTTCTCCGTTTTGAACAATTTTTTGAGGTGATTTATAAAAAGAGGATGGAATAGAGAAGGCGAGTTACGCTACGAACCCTCGAGGATTTCTCTATAATATGCAACGAGGCACCGGATTGAGACTGTAGTTTCTCACCTCAAAAGCTTCAAAAGGAACTTACGCAGAGGCTAGTCACAATGGTTGACGGGGGCGTACATTTTTGCTAAAATAGTCGTGTTGTAATTGTGAAGCACCACAGCTACAACCGCTCGGATTAGAGTACAAAAGACCGGAATCGGCACTTTAAACTGGCGAGTCTTAGTCTAAAATATAGGAGGTGCAATATGTACGCAATCGTAAAAACTGGTGGAAAACAAGTTAAAGTTGAAGTTGGTCAAGCAATCTACGTTGAAAAATTAAACGCAGAAGCTGGCGACAAAGTAACTTTCGAAGAAGTAGTATTTGTAGGTGGAGATGACGTTAAAGTTGGTGCTCCATTCGTAGCAGGTGCAACTGTTGAAGGAACTGTTGAAAAACAAGGCCGTCAAAAGAAAGTTGTAACTTTCAAATACAAACGTCGTAAAGACTCACACCGTAAACAAGGTCACCGTCAACCTTATACAAAAGTTGTTATTGACGCAATCAACGCTTAATCACGATGATTCAAGTGACTGTACACAAAAAGAACCAACGAATTGTTTCCTTTGAAATGACTGGACATGCAAACTATAGTGAACATGGTTCGGATATCGTTTGCGCAGGGGTATCGGCTCTAGCCATTACAACTGTGAACAGCATTGAGAAGTTAGCAGGATATCAACCGATTGTCGAAGTTGACGAGGTTGAAGGTGGTTACTTATATATGGAAGTTGTAGAGGACTTGACGAAAGACCAAGAACATACAACTCAAATTTTATTAAATAGTCTATTACTAGGGTTAGAAGATATTCAATCGGAATATCAAGACTTTCTAGCTGTAACTGTTGCATAATCAATCAAGGAGGTGCACAACTATGTTAAAAGTGAATTTACAATTATTCGCCCATAAAAAAGGGGGCGGTTCTACATCAAACGGACGTGACTCACAAGCAAAACGTTTAGGTGCTAAACGTGCTGATGGACAATTCGTTTCAGGTGGTTCAATCTTATTCCGCCAACGTGGAACAAAAATCCATCCAGGTGAAAACGTAGGTAGAGGTGGAGACGATACTTTATTTGCTAAAGTTGACGGAATCGTACGTTTCGAACGTAAAGGCCGTGACAAAAAACAAGTATCTGTTTATCCAGTAGTTGCTGCTGAATAATAATGAGTAGGATGTGACATTCAGTCACATCCTTTTTTTTAAGAAAAATGAGATTTTAACAAAACTACTTCAAACGTTTCAGATTACTGTATAATTGCTAGTATTGCTATTATAGAATCTGAACGTTCTGCATAGTTTTGTAAAAAAGCATGTGCTGCTGTTGTAGTACATATCATTCAAAATTCAAAAAATTAAAAAAAATAGAAGGAGGGATTTTTATCGAAGCGGGAAAAGAAATTCAAGCGTTCGAGGAATTGGCAAAAGCAGTAGAGCTGCTTCAAAAGGAAATTGGCTATTCGAATGTAGAAGCGCTAGGGGAAACCTTACAAAATATTGTCAATGACAACACTGCGCAACAAGTCGAAGGCCTGCCAAGTAACGAAGTGGTCCAAGAATTAAACAAAGCGTATAAAAAATTAGATTTAACAAGCTATTCGAGTGAAGAAATTCGTCGGATGATTCAATTCGCGTTCTTGAAAGCTGCTAAAGAAGATGGCTTACAAACCAACCATCAAATGACTCCAGATGCGATTGGCTTACTCGTAGCGTATATGATTGACCAAATGACGAAGAAAGATAAGACGCTACAAATTGCGGACTTTGCGGCAGGAAGTGGGAACTTACTAAGTACAATTTTGTTATTCCTACAATCTGCTGGTAAAACAGCCCAAGGGACGGCTATTGATAATGATGAAGTGCTTGTGCATTTAGCTTTACAAGCCTTCGCATTAGAACAATTGGATGTGAAGACTTCCTTGCAAGATGGATTACAAGATTTACTTGTGGATCCACAAGACTTCGTAGTGAGTGATTTACCAGTCGGCTACTATCCAGTGGATGCGAAAGCCGCTCGTTTTGAGACAAAAAATGAAGAAGGTCATTCTTTTGCCCATCATTTACTCATCGAACAGCATATTCGTTATTTGAAGGAAGCTGGAATCGGATTGTTCATCGTTCCGACAAATCTATTTGAGACTGCTGAAGGGGAAACGTTACTGGCTTACTTGCAAAGGGAAACATATGTACAAGCAATGCTCGCATTCCCACGCAATTTATTTAAAGATGTGCAGTTTAGTAAGTCTTTACTTATTGTACAAAAACGAGGGAAATCTGCTAAACAAGTGAGTCAAGTCCTTCTAGGGGATATCCCAGAATTTAAAAACAGAGAAAAATTCAGAAAATTCACTCTAACATTCGAAAAATGGGCACAAGAAATGTTATAATGAATCCGTTAGACCCAGATGCGGGCTTAATTTTAAATTAAAGGAGAATGTGCATGTCAAAATCAATCGCGATTAATGCAGGAAGTTCAAGCTTGAAATTCCAATTATTTAATATGCCACAAGAAGAAGTGGTGGCTAAAGGGTTAGTAGAACGTATCGGATTAGGAGATTCAATCTTCTCAATCAGCTATGGAGACGACCAAAAATTTGAAGTGGTAGAAGATATTCCAAACCACGAAGTTGCGGTAGAAAAATTATTAGAACAATTAGTAGCTTTAAACATTATTTCTTCATTCGACGAAATCACTGGTGTTGGTCACCGTGTCGTTGCTGGGGGAGAATTATTCAAAGATTCAGCTTTAGTTGATGATACTGTTATCCAACAAGTAGAAGACTTAGCAGAATTTGCTCCATTACACAACAAAGCAGAAGCTGTAGGAATGCGCGCATTCAAACACATCTTACCAGACATTACAAGTGTTGCTGTATTCGATACTTCATTCCATACAACAATGCCTAAAAAAGCTTATTTATACAGCATTCCAATGGAATACTACAAAAAATTCAAAGCTCGTAAATACGGAGCTCACGGAACAAGCCACCGTTACGTTTCACGCCGCGCTGCTGAAATGTTAGGTAAACCAATTGAAGAATTAAAAATCATCACTTGCCATTTAGGAAACGGTGCTTCAATTACTGCGGTTGATGGCGGTAAATCTGTAGATACTTCTATGGGATTTACTCCATTAGCAGGGGTTACAATGGGTACTCGTTCTGGTGATATCGATGCTTCATTAGTAGCATTCTTAATGAACAAATTAAACATTACAGACGTTAACGAAATGGTTGAAATCTTAAACAAAAAATCAGGTCTATTAGGCCTTTCAGGTGTATCAAGCGACATGCGTGACGTTGAAGCTGCAAGTGCAACAAACGAAGATGCTAAAGTTGCAGTAGAAATCTTCGTTGACCGCGTTCAAAAATACATTGGACAATATGTTGCTGTTATGAACGGTGTGGACGCTATCGTCTTCACTGCTGGTATCGGTGAAAACTCTAAGACAATTCGTGCTCGTATCATCGACGGTTTAACTTGGTTCGGTTGCGATATCGATCCTGAGCGTAACGATACTCGTTCAGAAGCAATCATTTCTTCTGAAGGTGCGAAAGTTACAGTATTAAATATCCCAACTAATGAAGAGGTTGAGATTGCGCGTGACATCGAACGTTTACGCAAATAATAATACAAACCGAAGGTTTGAAGAGAAACTCCTAAATCCTTGGCTTTGTTTATAATAGTGATTGTAGGAGACCGGCTCGAGCCTGTAGTCTCTCACCTATCGAATTCAAAGAGCCCCATGGCGGAAAATCCGCTGTGGGGCTCTATTTCATTTCGATTCTTATTCCCTACTATCACTACTACAAAATCCAAGGTTTATCCGTTTCTCTTCAAAGGAGCAGATTATTGCGTAAATCCTCCTCAGTGAGTACGTGACGAGTGCGTTTGAATATGGGCGTAAATCCTTCTCGGTTAAATACCCGACAAGGAGTGTGGTAGTGGAGACAGGCTCTCGCCTGCCAAATTCAAAGTCTCTCTTGGCGATAAATCGCTGAGAGAGCCTATTTCATTTATCGTTGTTATAGGATTTTTTTGAATTTTTGGAATTTAAATCGCTAGATGTCGAGTCAAGCGTCGCATGCTTGCTCGGGGTTATAGGGGCGGAGTAAACCCCTAATTTAGTACCCTGAAAAATAATTATACCGCTACTGAATATGAAAAAAAAGACTTTTAAGCAGAAAAAAAGAGGAGTAAAATTAGTGTATACATAAAATAAAAAGCAAAGGAGCGATTTCTATGGATAGCGGAATTTATGTTTTAGTAGGTATTGTTATTTTGGCTATTTTAGTAATTTCTGGCCTTTACTTATTGCTAAAAAAAGCTCACAAGTGAGGTTTCAATAATGTTAAAAAAATAAAAGATTCATATAATTTTTCGGTTCCTGTTTTAAGTCTTACGATTTTTTTGAAGTTTTCACTTGATATTTTTTATGATATTTTTTATGGTGAACGCTTTGGTGATAGTATTTTTTTTGAACGAGTAATGTTACTTACTTTATTTTTTTCTATGGGTATTCACATTTATAAAAATATGAACAACCACCCAGAATAGGATATCAAAATAAAGATAAGGAGGAAGTTATATGAGACTACTGTTTTATTTAATATGGTTCGTATTACTTATGTTTGGAATATATTTAAGAAAGAAAAATATTGTTAAAGTACCTTTTTGGTTGGAAATTTTTTTACTTGTTTTGTTTGTTTTGATTTTTGTAACTTTATACTCTTATGTATTGTTTATCCCATAAATAAACAAAATCACCCTGAAAAGGGTGATTTATGGTCATATTAACTTTGAGGTATTTGTTATGAATAGATGGTTTAAATATATTATAGTTAGTACTATTATGGCATCTAGTATTTTCTTTTTGGTTTATTATCAAAAGGGGGAATATAAATATGAGGTTTTCCTTGTAATGTTTATTTTAAATGTGCCTGTATTTTTTGATAAAAAAGTTCACAAGTAACAATTAATAAAAATCAAGGAGGTCTTAACAATGTTTAAAAAAGCAGTTTATGCTTTTAAAAAATCAACAAAAATTATAGGGCTTGTACTAGCTGTGTATTATCTTTATTCCTTTTATGATCCTTCTTTTCTATCAGGGTTAAGGGCGCATAATGCTCTTTTAGGACTTTGGATAGGACATTTTTCATATTTTCTGTTATCGAAAAATCCAAGAGATTTATTTAAGGATTGGTGATAAAAGTTCTAGTTTTTATTATCGATGTTTAGTTGATTTTTATTATTTTAAAAATAATTCAAAAACCACTCTTTTTAGGGTGGTTTTAGGGTTTGCAGCTCTTGTAACCGAAAATCCTTGGTTCTTCTAAATTTCTATTACAGCAGTGGGGTGGCAATAGTGTTTAAAAAAGCAGTTTACTCTTTTAAAAAATCATCAAGAATTATGGGAATTATATTGTTCGTGTTTTTAGGCTATTCTTTTTACGATTCTTCAGTTTTATTTAATCCTCATTTTCGTATGGTTTTTTTGCTATATGGATAGGATATTTTTTATATTTCTTTTTATGGAAAAATCCAAGAGATAAAGTTAGTGATTGATGATAAAAAATGAGGTTTGATATTTTAAATATCAACGTTTAGTTAACTTTTATTATTAAAAAAAATAATTCAAAAACCACCCTAAATAGGGTGGTTTTTCTTCTTATGTTTTATTTACTTAGATTTTGAAAACCGACACGTAAGTAAAATTTAAAAAAATGGAATTTTATAATTGCTAGAGGTCGGGTCAAGTGTCGCACGCTAGATCGAGGGGCATAGGGGCGGAGTAAGCCCATAATTTAGTACCTTAAAAATTAATTATACTGCTACTGAAAGTCAAAAAAAAAGACTATTAAGCAGAAAAAAAGAGGAGTAAAAGTAGTGTATACATAGATATTTAAGCAAAGGAGGGGGGATGAAAGAAGTATTGGTAAGAAGTATCAAATTTAGAAAGTAAATGAATACGAACTTTTTTATGAAGTGGTGATTAACGTGAATAAGAAAAATTTTTTTAAAAGTTTATATATTCTTTTGGTTTTGGTCAGTTTAAGTTTTGGAGTTTTATATGTCGTAAAATATAAAGATGGTTTATCATTTTTGTATTTTTTTATGCTATGTGTCACTTTGGGAAAAACATATTTTATTTAAGAAAAAATAGGAGGTATATATCATGTTTAAGAAAATATTCTTTTGTGTTTTTGGGTTACTATTATTTTCTATGTTTAATTGAAGTCAAGTTAGAGCTGAGTCTAATGCTGAACAGAATAATATCGTGGTTAGTTCAATCGATTCTAATTCATTCGAGATCGTTAATAAAGAAACTGGAGAACAAGCTGTTATTTCTTATCTTGATACTATATACAATCAACTACAATTTTAAAAATAGCTCTAAAGCTTTGGGATAGAAAGAAAAAACTTGCTTTTTTAGGCTCTCGTTTTCAGGTGCTTATGATTGCGTAAATCCTTCTCAGTTAACTACGCTACAAGTGCTTTTAAGGAAAAATGGAAAAATTTTTGAATTAAAAGGGTTCTATATTTTTTAAGATGGGTGGGAAATTTCCGTTAACCTTAAAAATTATGGAACCTTTTTTATGCTGTAAGCAAAGTATTTCTTATTTTAAAGGCATTTGTACTAAAATGGGACTGTTAGTGTTTTTGAAGATTTGGTGAAAATAATTTATTTTGTGTAATGATTCGTTGAATTTTTTGAAAATAGTTTCACTTATTTAAAGTGAATGAATCACATATATAGTTTATTCGGGAACGGGGGAACTGGTTTGAATCATAAAAGGTAGGATGAGAATCAGGGGTTATTGATTCGATGGGGATTATTTTAAAAATACTATAGAAATGGGAGGAAATCACTTGAAAAGTTATAAAGAAATGTTAGGGAAAAAAGAAAAATTTTCGATTAGAAAAACCACTTTAGGTGTTTTTTCAGTCATGATTGGGGCAAATCTACTACTTCTTCCGGGAGTTGCTGCGGATGAAGTTCCTTCAGAACAAGTTACGCCAACGACTTCAGCTAGCGAAACGACGGAAATGGAATTGAGAGAATCCGTTACCAGACCAGAACCTGGCGAATCTTTAAACGATCAACCAAATCAAGGCCGACCAAATTCCGAACCAGTAAGTCCGGAAGATCAGGAGAAAGATCGTACGAATACTCCGCGTATTCCTGAAGATAACCGGGAACATCCAGAGTCCAATGAGTATACAAATGTAGGGGTAAGTGATCCTCGAAATGTAGAGGTAAAAGGAGCCACTAAACGCCTTGTTTTGAATGATATTCCAAATAGCGGATTATCAAGTGCTTATTATAACGCCATCGAGAAAGCAAAAAAAGCTGGATTTGAAATTGAATATACCGATCGCGTTGTCGGACGTTCAGACGATATTTCTGGAGAATCTTCTTATGAAGCGAATATCATTGAAAATTTCATTGAAAATAATCAAGAAAGACTAAAAAATTATAAAAAGAATCGTATTTTAAATCGTCTGCAATATGAACGAGAATCGAAAGAGCATGAACATGCTACTGAAGATTTTCAGAGTTATCAATTTGAAGGAAATGACCTGCGACAAGCTGTGAACAATCAAACGGTGATTCGAGGATATGAATATGGAGCTAAAACAATCGTAACCGCTTCAGAATACTACCCTGCGGAAGCTGTAAAATATATTAATAGTTTAGACGAATTGAGCTTTAAAAATGTGCAAACAACGGCAAATGCTCCTGAAGAACATTCAAACGGACAAGTTGCCGTATTAAAACAAGGGCAACCTGTCACCGTTTCTGAACGAGGATTAGAAGGTACGTATTTAACCGTCGACGGAGAGCGCAAGCAAGTGACTCGAATGGATCATGAGTATACATTGGTCAGCTCCCCTTACGAAGAGCAAAAAGCGTTACTTTGGATTAGAAATGTAGGTGGAAAACTCAGTGTGACAGCTGGGGCAGACCGTGTAACGGATAAGCCTTTAACGATTAATGTGAAGATTCGTTATTATGACGAAAATGGACACGAAATTGTGAATAATACAGGAAGCAATTTATATGCGATTAGTGATTTAACGCACGGTACCAGTCGTAAAGTTTTAGACAGCTACACTCCTACTGGATTAGTGGCGCGTATTCAATACAATGATCAAATTGAAGATCAATATATGAATTATTCTCAAGCATATACGTCACAATGGAGCGTCTATCGTCGAGACGAAAATCAAAAAGTAACGTTCCACCGAGTGCAAGGATGGACAGAAACACATACACCAATCTTAGGCGATGAAATAACAGAAGAAGTCATTCCTGAAACGGATGCTCAAGGAGTCGTTAAAGGCCATTATCATATTAGTAGAGATAAGGGATATGAGCATGTCGTTTATGTTCCAATATTTAATTATGAACAAATAGACGAAAAGAAATCTGTGACAATAGGGGCAGAAGATGAAATTGTTCCAATTCCTGGTTCTTCTATTACACGCCAAGGAAATGAATTATATTCAGTTGGCGATAATATGCTTTTAGAAAATGGATCTCATTTCCACTATGCAGGCGATAGTCTTGATAAATACGGATGGCAGAATAGCCGAAGAACTAAGTATTACGGAACGGTAGCTGTCGCAAGCAAAACGAATCAATTTACTTTCAGCACGACCTTTGGGAAAACTGGAGAATATGTCTCAATGGATCTAAACTACGATACATTAGATGTTCCAACTCCTGAAGGGGATGAAACAGATCCCGATGAATTGATTAATGTTCCGAAAGTACAAACAACAAGATGGATTGCGGAAGTTCCTAATAAGGTCTTGAAAAAGACGGAATACCATCAACATATCACCTATGCGGATGATACGGGTCGAGAAATTGCGCCAAGCAATGTACAGACGTTCACTAAATTAAGAGTAAATGATTTAGAACATCATTCTAGCTCTGATTACTATTTTGATGGACTATTAACAAAAGCAGAACAGGAAGAATTATATCGAAATTTCCATGAAAATGGGGAGTTATTTGTTACTCGAAACGGAGAGCGAGTCAATGCGAAAGAGAGTAATGATGTGTATGAATATTATAATTATCGTCCGAACAGCGAAGGAGTATTAGAACGGGTAGGAGAAAAACGTCAGATTGTTGGCTTAGTGACAAAAGAAGTTCCTCATCCAAGAGTATCTGGATGGAAACCGACTCGTTGGAAATCAGCCTATCCATTTTATGGGGTAACGAATGCGTACTGGCGTGAGTCAGCGAATTTGATGGAAGATTATAAGAAAAAGATTCCTGCACAATGGACTGGAAAAAATGTTGAAGTCGCAGGTGGAGAAGGTGTTGAAATGGGTGATGGAAGTCAAACGGTTCTATACCATGTTATTTACACTCAATCAACAGAAAGAGAGTCTACTCGCTTTGTTACTGTTCAAGACGGCACTGAAGTAGAAATTTCTCCAACGCTTGAAGGCGTGCACGAAGCGCCAGCCTTCTTACAAGGCGAAAAATACCATTATAATGGCATTACGACTACAGTTTCTGGGGTGACCACGCATTACTATGATTTAGTAACAGGCGATAAACCTCCAGTTGAGCCAAACCAAAAAGAAGAAAAAGCGGTAACGCGCTTTGTAACGCTTCAAAATGAACAAGAAGTCGAAGTAGCTGAAACGGTCGAAGGAACTCAACCAGCTCCAACGTTCTTACAAGGAGAGAAATATCACTTCAATAAACAGACGAAAACGGAAAATGGCATTACAACTCACTACTATGATTTAGTAATCGGTGATAAGCCAGCTGTTGAACCAAATCAAAAAGAAGAAAAAGCTATTGTAGAACTAGCTAAGAAAAATGGTTATGGTTATATTAAACTACCAATATATTATGGCTTAGACATTGATGGTAATGAAGTTGGTGGAATTAAATATGATGAACAAAATGCTTATTTTTTCTATAATAAAGAACTTATTGCAAAAGATATAAAAGCGAATCAAGAAAAAATAAAAGAATATAATAAAGGAAGAAATAGAGAAGAAGATAAAAAAATACAGTTAGATATGATGAAAGAATTAAAATCTATACCAAAAGAATATGAGTTTGTATATTCTTTTACTTCTGAAACTTTTGTATATCCTTTCAGAAATTTAGAAAAAGCATTTTCAAGAGGGGAAGATAGAATTTCAATACATAGTGCCGATGGAAAAGATTTTAATGAAGGTGATATGATAAGAACAGCATTAGAATTTGGATATGGAGAACCAGATCTGATAAGTTCTGAAGGAACTGGTGTTATTTTTCCTTTATTTGTTTGGAAAAGAATTGCAAAATAAATAGATATATTTTATGAAAAAGAGGTATTTACCTCTTTTTTTATAATTACTTTTCTTTTTCTTAAAAAAATGGTATAATATTT
>ERZ773003.1322-NODE-1322-length-14747-cov-18.631024_pt1 | contig 14747 bp, 10 predicted proteins | sample MGYA00580668_ERZ773003 | MGnify/ENA primary metagenome ERZ773003 (study PRJEB29015, sample SAMEA2738002) | human oral metagenome | biome: human oral; feature: human-associated habitat; material: dental | place: China | collected 2126 ... | reverse complement strand
CACCGATGAACTTTAACAAACCTTTCTTGAGTGTCGATATCAAGGATTTCTGGACTAGATGGCATATTACCTTATCAACCTGGTTGAGAGACTTTGTATTTTCAAGAGTATTGATGCAGGCCATCAGGAAAAAATGGTTTAAAAATAGATTACATAATGCAACATATGCCTATATGGTCAATATGTTGATCATGGGTTTATGGCATGGTCTTAGTGTAAGCTACATTTTTTATGGTTTTTATCATGGTATCTTGATGGCTGGATTTGAAGTGTATCAAAAGAAAAGTAATTTTTATAAGACAAATAAAAATAAAAACTGGTATAAGCTACTGAGTTGGTTTGTGACCATGAACTTGGTTATGATTGGTTTCTTTATCTTTTCAGGGGAACCATATAAAATTTTACTTACGATTTTAAAGAGATAAAAAATTGAAAAGAGATTGGACGGATCGAAGGGATAGGATAAAACGATATGATTAAACTAAAAGCATTTTTGCTATCGCTTGTGTTCGTAAGTGCGACGCTTGCCCTTTTAAGTGTGACATTTATTAAGAAGATTGATGATTATTATAAAGTTAAGGATAACAGTATTCGCTACAGCACTTCGTATGAAAAGTATAAAAGTAGAGATATTCTGACAAGCAATATTACTCCCAATACATTTGTTTTATTGGGCTCATCAGAGTTGGTTGCGACGATAAATGAAGACTACCATCCCAATAAAATTTTTAACTACAACGATTTTAATATCATGCAGATTGGGACTAGTTATTCACAAAACATCATTCAGGCTACGACCTTGGGTTCTATTGAAGGATCTATGACTAAGCGAAAAGTGGCTATAATAGAGTCGGTTCAGTGGTTTGAAAAAGATGGGACTCATCAGGATGCCTTTTTGAACAAGGCTTCTCAAGAACATATTTTCCATATGCTAAATAATGATAAGATTAGTAAGGAAACGAAAGAAAAACTAATTAATCGCATTATCGAGATTACCAAGGGGAACAAGCAACAAAATGACATCTACAAAAAATACAAAAGTTATTTCATAGATGAGAAAGGAACGATTGTTGATAAAAAACTATTAGAGTTCGATAACGCGATTTATTCCTTTAAACTCAAACATATTTTTTATCAAAAACATGCCAAATCAGATTATCCTTCACTAGGAGACAAAACCCCAGACTATGATTGGGAGAAAATGACGAATCAGTTTGTAGAAGAGGTCAAAAAGAAAACAGACAATAATGATTATGCTGTTGATAATAACTACTACAATACCTATTTAAAAGATCGTTATACATCGCTGAAGGATTCTAGTAAAGATTTGAGCTACCTCGAGTCACCAGAGTATTCAGATATGGAACTCTTCTTGACAGTTGCCAAGGAATTGGGCATTGAAGTTGAGGTCATTATTTTCCCAGTAAATGGTAAATGGAATGACTACACAGGTGTCTCAAGAGAGATGCGGGAGAAAACTTATAAAAAAATAGAAGATGTCGCAAAAAGCCATGGTGCAACGGTATTAAACTATGGAAACAGAGAGTATGATGATTACTTTTTATTTGATGTGATGCACGTTGGAGTGAAAGGATGGATGGAAGTTGAAAAAGAACTATACAAATTTGCAAACTAAGCTAACTAACACACATCGCTTAATCTTGTGGACGCTATTTTTCTATACGGTTATCTTAAGCATCGTGATTTATTGTTTTGTTACCGATTTTTCGAACATTCAAGAATTTATCTATAGTGAATTCTAGGATTACATACTATAAAAATCTCTAGATAAAGCGAACTGCACCGATAAAGTGAGACATAAGATAAGGCTCTATAATATTTATAGTGGAAAAATCCTCTATAGGTAGTATGGAGCCTACTTTGTTGTAGCTCCCCATATAATCCATACTGAAAAGCATTTAAGCTATCATTAGAAAGAATCATATGGAACAAATTAATGTTACTGGAACGTAGTGAAAATAGACGGGTAAACAATTGAAAAACTAGTCTATAAAGTGGTATAATAGCAGAAAAATAAATTAGTAAGAAATTGATTTTATTTTAGCGGAAAATTACAGAAATGAATGGTTTTTCTTGATGAAACAGAGAAAAGAATTGTACATATTTCTTGGTCGGACAGCCTTGTATTTTCTTATCTTTCTAGGGCTGCTTTACTTCTTTAGCTATCTTGGTCAGGGTCAAGGAAGCTTTATCTATAATGAATTTTAACTTGAAGGAGAATCCTTATTATGTCAAATAAAGCAATCGTAGATATGATTGAAACCATTGAGCATTTTGCTCAGACACAGCCTAGCTATCCTGTTTACAATGTTTTGGGGCAGGAACACACTTATGGAGATTTGAAGGCTGATTCGGATAGTTTAGCTGCAGCCATCGACCAACTGGATTTACCAGAGAAGTCTCCTGTGGTTGTTTTTGGTGGCCAAGAATATGAAATGTTGGCAACTTTTGTAGCTCTGACTAAGTCAGGACATGCCTACATTCCCATTGACAGCCATTCAGCCTTGGAGCGAGTTTCGGCTATTTTAGAAGTAGCAGAGCCAAGCTTGATTATTGCTATCTCAGACTTTCCATTGGAGCAGGTTTCTACGCCAATGATGACTCTAGCTCAGGTTCAAGAAGAATTTGCCCAAGGGACTAGCTATGAGATGACGCATCCAGTCAAGGGTAATGATAACTACTACATTATCTTTACTTCTGGTACAACTGGTAAGCCTAAGGGAGTACAGATTTCCCATGATAACCTCCTCAGTTTTACCAACTGGATGATTACGGATAAGGAATTTGCGACGCCAAGTCGTCCGCAAATGCTGGCTCAGCCACCTTATTCTTTTGACCTGTCCGTCATGTACTGGGCGCCGACCTTGGCACTGGGAGGTACGCTTTTTGCCCTTCCTTCAGCTATTACTCAGGACTTTAAGCAACTCTTTGCGACCATTTTTTCATTGCCAATCGCTATCTGGACTTCAACGCCTTCTTTTGCGGATATGGCTATGTTGTCAGAAGACTTTAATAGCGAGAAAATGCCTGGCATCACGCATTTCTACTTTGATGGCGAAGAATTGACGGTTAAAACGGCTCAAAAACTGCGCGAACGTTTCCCAAATGCCCGTATTATCAATGCTTACGGTCCAACAGAAGCGACAGTAGCTTTGTCAGCAGTTGCTGTGACAGACGAGATGCTAGCTACTCTCAAACGCCTCCCAATCGGCTATACCAAGGCTGATTCTCCAACCTTTATCATTGATGAGGAAGGAAATAAACTGTCAAATGGTGAACAGGGAGAAATCATTGTTTCTGGGCCAGCTGTGTCAAAAGGCTATATGAACAATCCTGAAAAAACAGCGGAAGCCTTCTTTGAGTTTGAAGGTCTGCCAGCCTATCACACAGGCGATGTGGGAACTATGACAGATGAGGGCTTGCTTCTCTACGGCGGACGCATGGACTTCCAGATTAAGTTCAACGGTTACCGCATTGAGTTAGAAGATGTCTCTCAAAATCTTAATAAGTCTCGCTTTATCGAGTCTGCTGTTGCAGTACCGCGTTATAACAAGGATCACAAGGTACAAAATCTGCTAGCCTATGTCATCTTAAAAGACGGTGTTCGTGAGCAGTTTGAGCGTGATATTGATATTACCAAGGCCATCAAAGAAGACCTGACAGACATCATGATGTCCTACATGATGCCGTCTAAATTCCTTTATCGAGACAGTTTACCACTGACTCCAAATGGAAAGATTGACATCAAAGGATTGATTAACGAGGTGAATAGGAGATGATGGAGTTCTTTAAACAGCTTCCTCATTTAGAGCCATACGGCAATCCTCAGTATTTTGTCTATGTGATTGTTGCAACCTTGCCCATCTTTATCGGTCTCTTTTTCAAGAAACGCTTTGCCTGGTATGAGGTATTGGTTAGTCTCTTCTTTATCGTTACCATGCTGGTAGGTGGGAAGACTAATCAATTGGCTGCCTTGGGCATTTATCTGTGCTGGGAAATATTGCTCTTGCTTCTCTATAAGCACTATCGAAAAAGTAAGGATGGTAAGTGGGTCTTCTACTTAGTTAGTTTTCTGTCCCTCCTTCCAATTATCTTTGTCAAGGTGCAACCGGCTATCAATGGAACGCAGTCTTTGCTTGGATTTTTGGGAATTTCTTACCTGACTTTTCGTTCGGTTGGGATTAGCATCGAGCTGAGAGATGGAGTGATTAAGGATTTTACCCTCTGGGAATTCCTCCGCTTCCTACTTTTCATGCCGACTTTCTCGAGTGGTCCAATCGATCGCTTTAAGCGGTTTAATGAAAATTATCAGACCATTCCTGATCGGGATGAGTTGATGGATATGCTGGATGAATCTGTTCGCTATATCATGTGGGGCTTTCTCTACAAGTTTATCTTGGCCCATATTCTAGGAGAGACTTTGTTGCCTCCTCTGAAGAATCTAGCTCTGCAGTCAGGTGGTTTCTTTAATCTCTATGCTTTAGCGGTCATGTATACCTTTGGTCTTGAGCTCTTCTTTGACTTTGCAGGTTACTCTATGTTTGCCTTAGCCATCTCAAATTTGATGGGAATTCGTAGCCCCATCAACTTTAATAAGCCTTTTTTATCAAGGGATTTAAAGGAATTTTGGAATCGCTGGCACATGAGTCTTTCTTTCTGGTTCCGTGACTTTGTCTTTATGCGCATGGTGATGGTATTGACCAGAAAGAAGGTCTTTAAAAATCGTAATGTAACCTCAAGCGTGGCCTATATTGTAAATATGCTGATTATGGGATTTTGGCACGGTGTGACCTGGTACTATATCGCCTATGGGCTCTTTCATGGGATTGGACTGGTCATCAATGACGCTTGGGTTCGTAAGAAAAAAACGCTCAATAAGGAACGGAAAAAAGCAGGGAAGCCTGCTCTACCTGAAAATCGCTGGATTCAGTTGCTTGGCATGGTTGTCACCTTCCATGTCGTCATGCTGTCATTCTTGATCTTTTCTGGATTTTTGAATGATTTATGGTTTAAAAAATAAAAGGAAATAAAATATGGATATCAAATCAGAAGTTATCGAAATTATTGATGAGTTGTTTATGGAAGATGTTTCTGACATGATGGATGAAGATCTTTTTGATGCAGGTGTCTTGGATAGTATGGGAACGGTTGAGTTGATTGTGGAGATTGAAAACCGTTTTGACATTCGTGTCCCTGTTACAGAGTTTGGTCGCGATGACTGGAATACGGCTAATAAAATCATAGCTGGCATTGTGGAGCTACAAAATGCTTAAACGCTTATGGATGATCTTCGGACCGGTCTTGATAGCTGGTTTGTTGGTTTTTCTGCTCATTTTCTTTTATCCTACTGAGATGCGTCATAATCTAGGAGCTGAAAAGCGTTCAGCGGTGGCTACTACCACAGAAAGTTTTAAGGAGAGGAGTCAAAAGGTCAGAGCCTTATCTGATCCAAATATGCGTTTTGTTCCCTTCTTTGGCTCCAGTGAATGGCTTCGTTTTGACGGTGCTCATCCTGCAGTCTTGGCTGAGAGATACAATCGCACCTACCGCCCTTATCTTTTAGGACAGAGGGGAGCTGCTTCACTTAATCAGTATTTTGGGATGCAACAGATGTTGCCACAGCTAGAGAATAAACAAGTTGTGTATGTTATCTCACCTCAGTGGTTCAGTAAAAATGGCTATGAGCCAGCAGCTTTCCAGGAATATTTTAATGGAGACCAGTTGACCAGTTTTCTGGAACATCAATCTGGAGATCAGGCTAGTCAATATGCAGCGACTCGCTTACTACAGCAGTTTCCCAACGTAGCTATGAAGGAACTGGTTCAGAAGTTGGCAAGTAAAGAAGAATTGTCGAAAGCAGACAATGAAATGATTGAATTATTGGCTCGGTTTAATGAACACCAAGCTTCCTTTTTTGGTCAGTTTTCTGTTAGGGGCTATGTCAATTATGATAAGCATGTGGGTAGATATTTAAAAACCTTACCAGATCAGTTTTCTTATCAAGCCATAGAAGATATTGTTAAAGCAGATGCAGAAAAGAATACTTCTAATAATGATTTAGGAATGGAAAATTATTTCTATACTACTCAGATTAAAAAGGACTTGAAGAAATTAAAAGGTTCTCAGAAAACACATACCTATCTCAAGTCGCCAGAGTATAATGACTTGCAGTTGGTTTTAACACAGTTTTCTAAATCTAAGGTCAACCCGATTTTTATCATTCCACCTGTTAATAAAAAATGGATGGACTATGCTGGTCTACGAGAGGATATGTACCAACAAACGGTGCAGAAGATTCGCTACCAGTTAGAAAGTCAAGGTTTTACTAATATAGCAGATTTTTCTAAGGATGGAGGGGAGCCTTTTTTTATGAAGGATACCATTCATCTGGGTTGGTTGGGTTGGTTAGCTTTTGACAAGGCTGTTGATCCTTTCCTATCCAATCCCACACCAGCTCCGACTTACCATCTGAATGAGCGCTTTTTCAGTAAAGACTGGGCGACTTATGATGGAGATGTCAAGGAATTTCAATAGATAATAGTATAGAAGAGTTCAAGAATGAAACTGGTTTTCACGTTTTTTCTTGACTCTTTTTTTGGTTGTGATATAATTAACCAGTAAATAATTTCAAAGAATAGTATTTTTCTCTTAAAAATGGAGAAATCTAAAAGGAAAGGAGTCAGATATGAGACAGCTAGCGAAGGATATTGATGCATTTTTAAATGAGGTAATTTTGCAGGCAGAAAATCAGCATGAAATTCTAATAGGTCACTGCACTAGCGAGGTGGCCCTGACCAATACTCAGGAGCACATTCTCATGCTCTTGTCAGAAGAATCTTTAACAAACTCTGAATTGGCTCGTCGCCTCAATGTCAGTCAGGCGGCAGTTACCAAGGCCATTAAGTCTTTGGTCAAGGAAGGAATGTTGGAGACATCTAAGGATCCAAAGGATGCGCGTGTGATTTTTTATCAGTTGACTGATTTGGCTCGTCCAATCGCTGAGGAGCACCATCATCACCATGAGCATACACTTTTAACTTATGAACAAGTGGCGACACAGTTTACTCCAAATGAACAAAAAGTGATCCAGCGGTTTTTGACTGCTTTAGTAGGAGAAATCAAATAATGAGATATATTACGGTAGAGGATTTATCCTTCTATTATGATAAGGAGCCTGTTCTTGAACATATCAATTATAGTGTTGATAGTGGGGAGTTTGTTACCTTGACAGGGGAGAATGGGGCTGCTAAGACGACACTAATCAAGGCCAGTCTCGGGATTCTTCAGCCACGCATTGGCAAGGTGACCATTTCAAAGACAAATACGCAGGGTAAGAAATTGAGAATAGCCTACCTTCCTCAACAGATTGCCAGTTTTAATGCAGGTTTTCCAAGTACGGTGTATGAATTTGTCAAGTCAGGTCGCTATCCGCGAAAAGGCTGGTTCCGTCGCTTGAATGCTCATGATGAGGAGCATATCAAGGCTAGTCTGGACTCAGTTGGTATGTGGGAACATCGAGACAAACGCTTGGGTTCTCTTTCTGGGGGCCAAAAGCAGCGAGCGGTAATCGCGCGTATGTTTGCTTCTGACCCAGATGTGTTTATCCTAGATGAGCCGACAACGGGGATGGATGCAGGAAGTAAAAACGAATTTTACGAACTCATGCACCACAGCGCCCATCATCATGGTAAGGCTGTTTTGATGATTACTCATGACCCTGAAGAAGTTAAGGACTATGCGGACCGCAATATTCATCTAGTCCGTAACCAAGACTCGCCATGGCGTTGTTTCAACGTTCATGAGAATGATCAGGAGGTGGGCCATGCTTAGTTTGTTATCTTATGACTTTATGCAACGTGCCTTTCTGGCCGTTATTGCCATGAGTCTTTTCTCGCCGGTATTGGGAACCTTCCTTATCTTGCGTCGTCAGAGTTTGATGAGCGATACCCTAAGCCACGTCTCGCTTTCAGGTGTAGCTTTTGGGTTGGTTTTGGGGATTTCGCCAACTATTTCCACTATTGCTATTGTCTTGATTGCGGCGGTCTTTCTAGAGTATCTCCGTACGGTTTACAAGAGCTTTATGGAAATCGGGACAGCTATCCTTATGTCAACGGGTCTGGCTGTTTCTCTGATTGTCATGAGCAAGGGTAAAAGCTCTAGCTCAATGAGTTTGGACCAGTATCTTTTTGGTTCAATCGTGACTATCAGCGAAGAGCAGGTTATTTCCCTCTTTGTCATTGCGGCGGTTGTTTTGATTTTGACCTTCCTCTTCTTGCGTCCGATGTATATCCTGACCTTTGATGAGGATACGGCCTTTGTGGACGGCTTGCCTGTTCGTACCATGTCCATTCTTTTTAACATGGTGACGGGGGTGGCCATTGCCCTTATGATTCCAGCTGCGGGAGCTCTTCTGGTATCGACCATTATGGTCTTGCCAGCTAGTATTGCTCTTCGTCTAGGGAAAAACTTTAAATCGGTCATGTTGCTTGCCAGTGCTATTGGTTTTTTGGGAATGGTAGCAGGACTTTACATTTCCTACTATGCAGAAACACCTGCAAGTGCAAGTATTACCATTATTTTTGTAACTGTCTTTTTACTCATCAGTTTAGTAAGACGTTTTATCAAATAGGAGACTAACGTGAAAAAAATTAGTTTATTGCTAGCCAGTCTATGTGCCTTGTTTTTAGTGGCTTGTTCCAATCAAAAGCAGGCAGATGGCAAACTAAATATCGTGACAACCTTTTACCCTGTCTATGAATTTACCAAGCAAGTCGCAGGAGATACAGCTAATGTAGAACTCCTAATCGGTGCTGGTACAGAACCCCATGAATATGAACCATCTGCCAAAGCGGTTGCCAAAATCCAAGACGCAGATACCTTTGTCTATGAAAATGAAAACATGGAAACATGGGTCCCTAAATTGCTAGATACCTTGGATAAGAAAAAGGTCAAAACAATCAAGGCGACAGGCGATATGTTGCTCTTACCAGGTGGTGAGGAAGAAGAGGGAGACCATGACCATGGAGAAGAAGGTCATCACCATGAGTACGATCCCCATGTTTGGTTATCACCAGTTCGCGCTATTAAACTAGTAGAGCACATCCGTGACAGCTTGTCAGCAGACTATCCTGATAAAAAAGTGACCTTTGAGAAGAATGCTGCTGCCTATATCGAAAAATTGCAAGCCTTGGATAAGGCTTATGCAGAAGGCTTGTCTCAAGCCAAACAAAAGAGCTTTGTGACTCAACACGCAGCCTTTAACTACCTTGCCTTGGATTATGGACTCAAACAAGTCGCTATCTCAGGTCTTTCTCCAGATGCAGAACCATCAGCTGCTCGTTTGGCAGAATTGACAGAGTATGTCAAGAAAAATAAAATTGCCTATATCTACTTCGAAGAAAATGCTTCACAAGCCCTTGCTAACACACTTTCAAAAGAGGCAGGTGTCAAAACAGATGTCCTTAATCCTTTAGAAAGTCTGACAGAAGAGGATACCAAGGCTGGTGAAAACTACATTTCCGTTATGGAGAAAAATCTCAAGGCTCTAAAACAAACAACGGACCAAGAAGGTCCAGCAATCGAGCCTGAAAAGGCAGAGGATACCAAGACAGTTCAAAATGGTTACTTTGAGGATACAGCTGTCAAGGACCGCACCTTGAGTGACTATGCAGGTAATTGGCAATCAGTTTATCCTTTCCTTGAAGATGGAACTTTGGATCAGGTCTTTGACTATAAGGCTAAGTTGACTGGTAAGATGACTCAGGCTGAGTACAAAGCCTACTATACGAAAGGCTATCAGACAGATGTGACTAAGATTAATATCACTGATAACACTATGGAATTTGTTCAAGGTGGACAAAGTAAGAAATATACTTACAAGTATGTTGGTAAGAAAATCTTGACTTATAAGAAAGGCAATCGTGGTGTGCGTTTCCTCTTTGAAGCGACAGATGCTGATGCTGGACAATTCAAGTATGTTCAGTTTAGTGACCATAATATCGCCCCAGTTAAGGCAGAACATTTCCATATCTTCTTTGGAGGCACAAGCCAAGAAGCCCTCTTTGAAGAAATGGATAACTGGCCAACCTACTACCCAGATAACCTATCTGGCCAAGAAATCGCCCAAGAAATGTTGGCGCATTAATGAGAAACCGACTAGTTCATAAGAGCTAGTCGGTTTTTGGGTACTAGATGGTAACTTCATTATAGACCTTTCAGATATCTAAGGAACGTAATCGGTAACCGATGACAAAAATAGTATACACATCAAATTTAGATCATCAACCTCACTTAATGCTTGAACTATTGGAGTGCGATTCCCTTCAATGATGTTTTTTGTGAGTCTTTTAAAGGGACTAACCGCTACTTGTTTCGTTTTTTTGTCCACGACTTGTAAAGCTCAGATAGTATGTTGATAATCAACGGAGTTAGAGAGAACTAGCATGGTACACCTAATTCTTTACCAGTTGTTTTTGCAAGAGATTAGACGACAATGTGACAATTCACCTCTAATTATTGACATTTCAGGAAAAATCGCAGTAAAAACTGCACAGCCTTCTTTAAATGTGCTATAATACAGGAAAAATAATGATGGAGGTCACGATAATGGCAACATTTTTGATGATTTTTGTGGTGGTTTGTGTGCTCCTATTGGTGATAGTCACACTGAGTACAGTTTATGTAGTTCGTCAGCAGTCGGTGGCGATTATTGAACGCTTTGGGAAATACCAAAAGGTTGCCAATAGCGGTATTCATATTCGATTGCCTTTTGGGATTGACTCGATTGCAGCGCGGATTCAGTTGCGCTTGTTGCAAAGCGATATTGTTGTTGAGACCAAGACCAAGGACAATGTGTTTGTTATGATGAATGTGGCGACCCAGTACCGTGTCAATGAGCAGAGCGTGACAGATGCTTACTATAAACTCATGCGTCCAGAATCTCAGATTAAATCTTATATCGAAGATGCTCTTCGCTCTTCTGTTCCCAAATTAACCTTGGATGAATTGTTTGAGAAAAAAGATGAGATTGCCCTTGAAGTTCAACATCAAGTAGCAGAAGAAATGACTACTTACGGTTATATTATTGTGAAAACCTTGATTACTAAGGTCGAACCAGATGCAGAAGTCAAGCAATCCATGAATGAAATCAATGCGGCGCAACGCAAGCGGGTCGCAGCGCAAGAATTGGCGGAAGCCGATAAGATTAAAATCGTCACTGCAGCTGAAGCCGAAGCAGAAAAAGACCGCCTCCATGGTGTGGGGATTGCCCAACAACGTAAGGCGATTGTGGATGGATTGGCAGAGTCTATCACAGAACTCAAGGAAGCCAATGTTGGCATGACAGAAGAACAAATCATGTCCATCCTCTTGACCAACCAGTATTTGGATACTTTGAATACCTTTGCCTCTAAAGGAAATCAAACGATCTTTTTACCAAATACGCCAAATGGTGTGGATGATATCCGTACACAAATCTTGTCAGCTCTACGTGCTGAGAAGAAATAATAGACTAAAGAGCCTGGAGTAAGGCTCTTTTTAGTGTTCGTGAGAGATAAGTCTTAGCTTAAATAAGACTATTCACAAAAGTTACTAACAGGTTGTGGATAAGTGTGGATAATTTCTGATTATTTTAGTGATAATTCTTATTTGTGTGACCAATTTAGTAACTTTTGAGGACTATAAAGTAGTTTTAATTACTGCAACTCAAGAGTTAAGCACAGTTTGGGATAGTTATTCACAGATTGTGGATAACCTTGGGGATTGCAGATTTTTTATTATTTAGCGATGACTTGGTAACCAGCTAAGTGTAAAGGTTAGTTGCTCAGCTTTTAGGAGATCTTGGTGTTGAATAGTTGATACGAGTGATTTGTCTAGTCGGCATTCTTTTACAAAGTTAAAATGGCTGTGGTTTTGTTTAGTATGGATATCCAGCCATTTTTCTTTAGCCAGATAGACTCGGAGATGGTCAAAGAGAGGGATTCCGAGGTCATAGCTTGGTTTTCCTGGGCAGGTCGGATAAAATCCGAGAGCCGACCAGATGTACCAGGCTGAGAGACTGCCATTGTCTTCATCACCAGGATAGGCTTCCCAACTTGGCTGAAAAGCTGTCTGACGGAGAGTCTTGATGAGAAGGGCAGTATAGTCAGGGTAGTTGCTGTAGCGGAAGAGATAAGGAATGTGGAAGCTCGGCTGGTTGGGTGACCGCGTCCTCCCCGACGGCGACCCGGATGGGCGTGGGCTTGAGGGTGGGCGGGGTGTTGCGGGCGGTGTCGACCCGCAGGGGCAGGGTCAGGGTCGCCGACAGCGCCGAGTCGTCGTCGGCGGCGCCGTCGCGCGCCGTGAAGGACACCGAGGCCCGCCCCGAGTAGTCGGCGGACACGTGGAAGGCGATGTGGGTCTCGTCGGTCAGGGAGATGCCGGGATCCACGCCGGTGGAGGCCGTCAGGGTGGCCGGGTCGGTGATGCGGGGGGTGCGCCCGGAGCGGGTGAGCACGTAGTCGCGCACGTCGAGCACGACGTCCTCCCCGGAGCGCACGGTCACCGGGACGCGGGTGGAGTCCAGGACGGGGCCGGTCAGGTCGGTCCCGGGCACGGACACGACGGCGGAGGCGCTCAGCCCGTCGGCGTCGGTGACGGTGTAGACCACCAGGCGGCGCCGCTCGGCGGGGGTGATGAGCAGCTGGTCGCCGGACACGGACACCCCCTCGCCGCGGGCGGAGACCGTCAGCCCGGAGCGGTCCGCGTCCGGGTCCTCGTCATTGGCCAGGACGTCCACGCGCACGTCGCCGGACTCGGGCAGGTCGGCCAGGGCCACGGTGTCGTCGCGGGCGAGGGGCGCCTGGAGGGGGGCGTCGGCGTCGACGTTGACGGTCAGGGAGCCGCGGGCGACGCCCCCGCGCGAGTCGGAGATGCCGTAGGAGACGAGGTAGGAGCCCTCCCGGGCGGGCGTGTGCAGGGAGACGTAGGGGCTGGAGGCGGTGGGCTCCAGGGAGTCGTCGGCGACCTCGAGCGAGTCGGGCATCAGGGTGATGGGGTCGCCGTCGGCGTCCAGGTCGTTGCGGGTGACGTTGACCGACAGGCGCCGGTCGGGCCGGGTGCGCACGACGTCGTTCTGGGCGACGGGCGCCTGGTTGTACTCGCTGGGCGGGGCCACCCCCACGCGCACGCGGGCCACCGCCTGCTTGCCCTGGCGGTCCTCGACGATGTAGGTGAACACGTCGGTCCCGCCCGAGCCGGTGGTCGCCGGGGTGTACTCCAGCCACTCGGTGCCCAGCTCGACCGTGCCCCGGGCCGGGGACTGCTCGATGCCCACCAGCGTCACCGAGTCGCCGTCGGGGTCGATGCCGCTCAGCGGCACGGGTATGCGGGTGGTCTCCCCGCTGACGGCCCAGGCGGTCAGGGCCTGCGGCCGGGGCGCGGCGTTGGCCTGCCCGGAGGCCACGACCTCGAAGGTGACGGTGGAGGTGGCCGAGTTCCCGGCGGAGTCGCGGACGGTGTAGGCCACCTGGAGCGTGCCGGGGCTCGACCCGGCCTCCAGGCGCACCAGGTTGCCGGTGACGAAGGGCGTGCCGACGTCGCCGTCGGAGGTGTAGACGAGCTCGGGGTCCACGGTGAGGTTCAGTCCCGCCGGGGAGACGTCGTTGCTCAGGACGTCGACCCCGCCGACGTCGCCGACGCGGACCCTGGCCGAGTCCGGCTGAAGCTGGGGCGGGCGCTTGTCGTCCTCGGCGGGGGCGGGCACGACGGTGACGCGGGCGGTGGCGCTGGCCTGGCCGTTGGAGACCGTGTAGGGCACCGAGACGGGGGCGTCGAGGCCTGCCGGGGCGCTCACGCGCAGCAGGTGGCGGTCCAGGAGGGTGACCTCCAGGTCGTCGGGGACCTCGATGCTCTGCACCACGAGCACCCCGCCGGCCGGGTCGGAGTCGTTGGCCAGGGGGGCCACGAGCGTCGACCCGCCGGCGGGCAGGACGCCCAGGTCGTCCTCGGCCACGGGCACGGCCTGGGAGTCCACGGGGACGACGTCGACCCTGATGACGCCCAGGGTGGTGGACGGCCCGTCGGAGACGGTGTAGGTGAACTGGTAGGAGCCGGGCACCGACGAGGAGAAGGAGACGGTGCCCAGGGACAGGTCCGGGGTCAGGGCGGTGCCCTCCGGGGCGACCGACAGGGCCACCAGGCTCAGGGAGTCGCCGTTGGCGTCGGTGTCGTTGGCCAGGGGCTCGAGGGTGAGCGGCTCGCCGCTGCGGGCCACGTAGAAGTCGGCGTTGGCGGTGGGCGGGATGTTGCCGGCGTCGCGCACGTCGACGGTCAGGGTCCCGGTGGTGGGCTCGCTGCCGTCGGAGACGACGACGGTGACGGTCCTGGGCCCGGGCCCGCCGCCCAGGTCGTGCAGCGAGACGGTGCCGTCCTCGTTGGAGCGCACCTCCAGGCCCTCGGAGCCGGTGGCGGACACGAGGTAGATCTGGTCGCCGTCGGGGTCGATCCAGTCGGTCAGGACGTTGTAGTCGATCTGGGCGTTGGCGCCCAGCTTGATCGCGGGGTCGCGCAGCTGGGAGGGGCCCTCGTTCTGGCCCCAGGGGTGGACGGTGACGGTGACGGTGGCGGTGTCGACGGCCCGCCCGTCCGAGGCCTCGTAGGTGAAGGTGGTCGAGCCGGTGCGGTCGTCCTCGACGCCGGTGACCTGGAGGGCGCGCCCGCCGCGGGTGGCGGCGACGGCGCCGAAGCCC
>ERZ773003.1315-NODE-1315-length-14805-cov-5.997424_pt1 | contig 14805 bp, 9 predicted proteins | sample MGYA00580668_ERZ773003 | MGnify/ENA primary metagenome ERZ773003 (study PRJEB29015, sample SAMEA2738002) | human oral metagenome | biome: human oral; feature: human-associated habitat; material: dental | place: China | collected 2126 ... | reverse complement strand
TTTATAATATTAAAATTAATATAATTTGATATTCAAAGCAAATTTTGATAATATGTATATGCAAAAGATGGGAAAATAAAGGCTTAACAAAATTCATTGCTAATAACTTCATAAGGAATAGAGCCTTATACATAGTTTCTTTAAATGCAGATGGTAAAAATATTCAAAGAGATGTAATAAAATACTTTAAAACAAATAATCGTTACCGTATAGTTCTTGTAAGTCCTGATACAAAAAAAATTACATTGCAACAGATATAACTGGTAATATAATCGGAGCAGATGGAAAATCAACTACAGAAATTGCAAGGATCTATTATAGTTTTTGAATATAAAGAATAATTTCTTTAATTCTCTCTAATACTAAACCCCATTTGAATAACGAATACATTGTAAATCTTTTTAGCAGATTAAACCTGATATTTATTCTTAAATAATTAAAGTAAATGTTCGCTTTTTAAACGGGGAATAGTATGAATAATTACGAATTTGCTATTAAACAACCTTATTATAAAAAATTATTCCTATTTCTAAACGGGATTTAGTATTAATATTTATTAAAAAAAACTCTACATAAGAAAAAATAATTCCTAAATAGAGATTTTTTATTTTAAAATTTACTATTTCACTTTCACAATTTTCTTTTTTCCAGCCCTAATAATCATTCCGCTTTCGACATTGACACTTGCCTTAATATCTTTTATTGGCTCGTCATTTATTTTGAATCCACCTTGTGAAATTAGCCTTCTTGCTTCACTTGTTCCTCCAAGTAATTTTGCTTCTTTTACAAGTAAGTCGATTACATTAATTTCTCCATAAGGAACTTCCACTTCTGGTAAATCTACGTCAAGATTTTTTTTACTGAATACATTTTCGAACCAATCTCTTGCTTCTTTAGCCGCTTCTTCACCGTAGTAAATTTTTACAACTTCAGCTCCCAATTGTTTTTTAGCTTCCATTGGATGTAAACTTCCATCTGCAATTTGTGCCTTAATTTCTTCAATTTTCTCAAAAGGGACATCAGTTATCATTGTATAATAATTTTCCATCAATTCATCTGAAATTGACATAACTTTACCAAACATATCGTTTGGCGTATCTTTTACACCAATGTAATTTCCTAATGATTTAGACATTTTTTCCACTCCATCAAGTCCAACCAAAATCGGCATTATCATACAAATTTGTTGCTCTTGACCAAAGTTTTTCTGTAAATCTCTTCCTCTTAACAAATTAAATTTTTGTTCAGTCGCACCTAATTCCACATCTGCATGTAATTCTACTGAATCATATCCTTGTAAAATCGGATACATAAACTCAATCAATGAAACTGGTTTATTTTCAGATAATCTTTTTGAAAAATCTTCTCTTGAAATCATTTGTGAAACTGTAAATTGTGACAACAAATTCAACGCATCTGATAACGATAATTTTTCCAGCCAGTCAGCATTGTAAACAACATTAATTTTATCTAAATCCAAAATTAATTTTACTTGATCCAAATATGTTTTAATATTTTCCATAACTTGTTCTTCTGACAACATTTTTCTAGTTTCAGATTTTCCAGTCGGATCTCCAATTCTTCCAGTGAAAGTCCCAATCAAGAAAAACACATCGTGTCCCAAATCTTGAAACTGTTTCAATTTTCTCAAAGGTACCGCATGTCCCAAGTGCAAATCAGACCCAGTCGGATCAATCCCCAATTTTACTCTTAATGGAGTATTAGTCGAAATTGATTTCTCCAACTTTTTCTTAAATTCATTTTCATTAATTATTTCATCGCACCCACGACTTAAAATATTAAATTGTCTTTCTACTTCTTGTTTAATTTCTAATTCTGTCATTTTTTTATTTTTTCTCCTTATTTCTTAATTTTCTTTAATTTCTATATTTTTTTAATTTTTTTAACAAATCTATTATTTCTCAATTTTTACTAATTTTATTCTTATAAATTATAAATATGCAACATATTTCATAAAATAATAAACAATCGGCAATACAAATAACGCACTGTCAAATCTGTCCAAAAATCCACCATGTCCTAAAAGTAAATTCCCAGAATCCTTAACTTCCAATTCTCTTTTTATCTTAGATTCCACCAAATCTCCCAGTTCGGCAAAGATTCCTATTGCAAGTGCAAGGATAAAGGCTTTTAATCCTCCAATGGCAACATAATCGTAATTTACAGAACAGGTCTTTGTTAAAAATGAAATTCCGCAGACAAAATTTGCTATGAATAAATATATTTTGTCAAAAGATAAAATTACTAAAAATACCCCTAAAATTCCTGCAATTGCACCTTCAATTGATTTTTTCGGACTAATTTTTGGAGCAAGTCTGTGTCTAAATATTTTTCCGCCGATTGCCATTCCGACAAGATAAGCAGAAATATCACATGCCCAAATTAGCATAAATGTCATTACAACTAAAATTTTTCCATTTGGAAATTCATATTTTATTAGTAAAATATGTGAGAATAAATACGAAACATAAATTATTCCAAATAAAGTATAGGAAATTTCTGCCATTGCATTGTGAATTTTTACTTTAAAAACTTGCCTTAAAGACAGAAGAATTATTGCAAATACGATAAATCCTCCCATATCAAAGTTAATTTGCTTAAAAAGTTCAAATTTAAAATATGAAAAAATATTTTTTGAATTTTCCTGAAAATATATCGCAACAGGCAAAAACAGCCCAAGTCCCATTCCAATCCTGCTTGCCACTTCAAATCCCTTGTCCTTTAGCATTTTGTAAAATTCAAAAAGCGATATTCCAATTATTACAAGAGTAAACACCAAAAACATCAGATTTCCTTTTAAAAATATCCATAAAAGGAAAGGTACAAACAACAAAATAATAAATAATCTACTTAACATTCAGCCCTCCGTATCTTCTATCCCTTTTATTAAAGGATAAAATCGCTTTATCTAATTCATTTTCATCAAAATCAGGCCAGAAAACATCTGTTATATAAAACTCCGAATAGGCAATTTCCCAAAGCAAAAAATTGCTTATCCTAAATTCTCCACTCGTTCTGATTACAAGTTCTGGATCTGGGATTTCTGGTCGGTACATATATTTTGAAAACTCTTCTTCTGTAACTTTTTCGATTTTTTTTGTTTCATTTTCACTCAAAATTTTATTTACCGCACTTACAATTTCCCTTCTTCCGCCATAATTAAAAGCAATATTAAAAGTTATTTTTTCACAATCCTCCAAAAATTTTTGTGTATCTTCAATTTTTTTTAGAAGTTTTGGAGAAATATTTTCCTTTTCCCCTGTCACAACTAACTTTACACCTTGCTTTTTCAGATTTTTTTTCTCTTTATCCAAATATTTTCCAAATAAATCCATAAGACCATTTACTTCCTTTTGAGGACGCTTCCAGTTCTCAGTTGAAAAAGCGTAAACAGTCAAATATTTGACTCCAATTTCTCCAGCATATCTTAAAATTTTTTCAAGGCTAGCTGCTCCAGCTCTATGCCCTTCTAACCGAATTTTTCCACGTTCCTTAGCCCATCTGCCATTTCCATCCATAATAATCGCGATATGCTTAGGAATTGCTAATTTATCTCTATCCATATTATTCCTTTCAAGAATAAAATATTATTGCTATAATTATAACAGGCAAATCATTATTTTTCAAGGTGTTTGTAAAATTATTACATAAAAATATACTTTTAAATTTATAATATTGTTTAACAAATTGAAATGTTTAATTTAGAGAAAAACCCATTTTTTATTTATTATATAATATTTTGGGTTTTCTCTTTTTTATTTTTGAATTGATAAATGAATTTAATTTATTAAATCGAATAAATATCTATCTCGTTATCATAATATCTTCTCAGAAAGTTTTGTAATCTTTTACTTCCAGAACTTTTAAAAATTTCTTCAGGCACTCCTTCTTCTATGATTTTTCCTGAATCCATAAATACAATATAATCAGAAATTTCCCTTGCAAATTGCATTTCATGGGTAACAATTATCATTGTCATATTTTCTTTTACCATATCTTTTATAACTTTCAGAACTTCTCCGATAAGTTCAGGATCAAGTGCCGAAGTTGGTTCATCAAGCAAAATTACCTCTGGACTCATTGCAACCGCCCTTGCGATTCCCACTCTTTGCTGCTGCCCTCCAGAAAGCTGATTTGGATAAAATTCGGCTTTATCTTTTAACCCCACTTTTTCAAGCATTTTCAATCCGATTTCTGTTGCTTCGTTCTTATTCATTTTTTTTACAATCAAAAGACCTTCAATTACATTTTCCAAAGCAGTTTTGTTTTTGAATAAATTATAATTCTGAAAAACCATTGTCGTATTTTTTCTAAGCCTGTTTATATCTTTTTTATTTATTTTGCTCAAGTCAAATGTTTCGTTTCCAAAAGTTATTGTTCCTGATGAAGCTGTTTCAAGAAAATTAAGGCTTCGTAAAAATGTTGATTTTCCAGATCCACTCGGTCCTATGATGCTTATCACCTGTCCTTTTTCTATTTTAAAGTTTATTCCTTTCAAAACTTCATTTTTTCCAAAAGACAATTTTAGATTTTCAACCTTTATCATTCTACAGTCCACCTACTCTCAATTTCTTTTCCACAATTCCCATGACTTTTTCCACAATTATACAAACAACCCAGTAAATTCCAGCAACAACGATATATGCCTCAAAAATGTCCAGTCCTGAAGCCGATATTATTTTTGCTTTTCCCATCATTTCCACAATTGAAACTGTAAAAGCAAGTGAGGAATCCTTTATCAAACTTATAAAAGTATTTCCAAAATTAGGAAAAGTTATTATAATCGCCTGCGGAAGTACAATTCTTCTCATTGCCTGCCATTTTGTCATTCCAATAGACAATGCAGCTTCAACTTGCCCTTTATCCACCGACTGAATTGCCGCCCTGAATGTTTCCGACAGATAACCTGATACATTTAAAATAAATGCCACATAAACAAATATAATCGCAGGAATATTATTCACATCTATATTAAATCCATACTTTAAATGTATATAATCTAATATTTTAGGCAATCCATAATAGGCAAGGTAAATCTGAACTAAAAGAGGTGTCCCTCTTATAAAGGACACATAAATTGTAGCAAGCCTTGTCAGCACAGGAATTTTATTTATTCTCACAAGTGCGATAAAAAAACTAAGTATCAGCGAAAATATCATCGTAACAATCGCAATATTCAGAGTCATTGGCAATGCTTTCAGTATTTCTGGAATAGCTCTTACCATAAATCCCCAGTTTAAAAAAGGTACATTATTATTCATTACTTTTCTCCTGTTTATAAATTATTTCGTATAATCTCCACCAAACCATTTTTCTGATATTTTGGCAAGTGTTCCATCAGCTTTCATTTCAGCTAGTGCTTTATTTATTTTATTTTTCAATTCTTCGCTATCTTTTCTAAATGTGAAATATACAGGCGTTTTTGTTACAGGCTCTCCTACGATTTCTACAAGATTTCCTCTTTGCTTTGTGAAATATCCTACTGTCAATCTGTCATTTAAAGTAGCGTCTGCCTTTCCTTGTGCAATTTCTTCTAGTGCAATTGAAACATTTCCATCAAAATAAGCATAATTTATTTCCTTATTTTTGTCAAAATCAGTCAAAGTCTTGTTATAATTGCTTCCTACTCCTGTCATAACCCTTTTACCTTTTAAGTCCTCAAGTGTCTTAATGTCAGTTCTTCCCTTTTTAACGATAATTTGAGCGGCTGATACTAAATAATCATCAGAAAAAGTATATTTTTTCTCTCTTTCAGGATTTTTAGCAATTTCATTTGCAATAAAGTCAAATTTTTTCGATTCCAGTCCTAAAAACATGCTATCCCAAGGCGTAGGCACAAATTCTATATCTAAATTTGCTCTTTTCCCAATTTCTTCAACAACTTCCACATCATATCCAGTTAATTTCCCACTTCCATCAGTAAACGTAAATGGTGCATAAACTCCTTCTGTTCCAACTTTCACTTTTTGTTTTCCTTCACTACTCCCACTTTTACCATTTTCCTGTTTCCCTCCACAACTGATAAGAAATAGTCCTATCAATAAAATTCCTGTTAATTTTAAAATATTTTTCATGATTTTCCTCCCAAAATTTTTATATTTTTTATTTATATTATCGTAAAACTAAATTTTTAACTATTTCGTATAATCTCCGCCAAACCATTTTTCTGATATTTTAGCAAGCGTTCCATCGGCTCTCATCTCAGCAAGTGCTTTGTTCACTTCATTTCTTAATTCTTCGCTATCTTTTCTAAATAGGAAAAATGTTGGTGTTGTACTCAAAGGCTCCCCTACCAGCTGAACCTTATCTCCTTGCTGTTTTTTATAGTAACTTACCACAAGTCTGTCGCTCAATGTTGCATCCGCTTTTCCTTGTGCTATTTCTACCAATGTCAATGTAATTCCGCCGTCAAAATAATTAAGATCTATCTTTTTAGCAGCTGTTTTATTATATTCCTCAACAGTTTTTGAATAATTGCTTCCAACTGCTGAAATTACTCTTTTACCTTCCAGATCCTTCAAAGTCTTTATATTATTCTCTCCCTCTTTTACAATAATCTGAGCAGCTGAAACTAAATATTTATCAGAAAAAATATACTTTTCTTCTCTTTCCTTAGTTTTTTCAATTTCATTGGCAATAATGTCATATCTTTTTGACTCTAGCCCCAAAAATATACTATCCCAAGGAACAGTTGTAAATTCAATATCTGCATTTATTCTTTTTCCAACTTCCTGAATAACCTCAACATCATATCCTGTCAATTTCCCGCTACTTTCATCTTTAAACGAAAATGGTGCATAAACTCCATCTGTACCTACTTTTATAACCCTTTTTTTCCCAGCGTTAGTTTTATTTCCGCAAGATACCGCTAAAATAAGTAATAACAAGACTCCTAGCAATAATTTAATTTTTCTCATTCCAAGACCTCCAAAAATAAATATTCTTTAAAGAAAAAAGCCGAATAAGATTATCCGGCTTTCTAAGATGCAATCTTATTTTTTCAATTTATTCACTTTAAAATAAGCTTACATCTAAAATTATTTTTTAATTAATTTTAAAATAAACTATACAAATTCATACACATTATCATATCTAATTTTTGATTTTTTTTCGTAATATTTCTCATTTTTACAGCTCTCTTTCATAACTACATTTGTATATAAAAGTATTATACTATAAAAATTTTAATTTGTAAAGCTTTATTTTTGTATATACATATATTTTTTTAATAATGATTTTTTCTTATTTTATTTACTCTAACCATCGCCATCCTATATGTGTCCATAGGATACCAATTAAGTTGCCTAAAAGCACATGAAATCAAGCACATTTAAGCAACCTGAAATAGAGTGGCATCCTATTTTTGATACAATCGAACATAATCAATCTCTGTGGTTTGAACTGGGAACGGAGAATGCTCAGAAGGTGGATTCAATCCTGATTCCCATTCCACGTAGTCATTAATAATAAAATGCCATCTATCATTCTCAAATCCTTGTTTAACTAAAGCAGAAGGAATATTCAGCTTGCTAAAGTCTTCATCTGGCATAGTAGAAAGATAATTGCCATATTGATCATATCTAGTATTATCAACTACACTGATACGTTGAGCATCCTTAATACGGTAATGAACCACAGGAATCAACCTTCCATCCATATAATAACGTACTTTTGTTCCATCAAACTCAATTGCCCAAACGTGCCATTCATGTGTCAGTGACGTAGTATGTCCACCAACAATATTTTCCAAACGGTGTGTAAAGCCACGCGGTGTCCATTCATGATTGACTTGACTGTAATAACAGCTGATATTAGTTGCAGGCCACGCATAACTAGGAGTACTTGAAAACCATTCCAAAATTAATAATGAACCATAAGGAGCATTTCCACCAGGAACTTTGCAGGCAGGTGTATCCACATCGTTTCGCTGTTTCTGCATCCAAAGGGCCGTACGCATTCCTTGCAAGTGATTCCAATTCATTTTGGCACGTATTTCTGCACGGAACGGTTTAGAGGCATCCACAATATTGCCAGATTCTAGTCTACCACTTGAATATTGAGTAACTTTACCTGCAGGGCATACACCTGTAGTTGCATTTGCATCAGTTAAAGGATCGCCTTTTCTGTTAACACAATGACGTCGTGTAGTAAGTATTGCGTGATCACCATCTAAACTGATACTGCTTGGCAAATAAGTCAAATGGCTACCCAAATGATTGATAATTCTTTTACTTACCCAGTCAGAAGGAATATTTCTGTCTTTAAATTCCCAACATTTTACACTCTTCCATTGTCCCGAAGCATCAGTTGCACTATCACATCCATTTGTAAGTGGAGCTGGAGTAGGTGCTGGTGCCGGATGATTATTATTAATGAATCTTCGGATTACATCTACTGCTTTTTTTTCAGTGCCATCTGATTTCCAAATTCCAAAATAATTTTCAGGATCTGCTGCATCCAGTATATCAGGACGTCCATTATGATCAGTATCAATGTTCGCATCAGGAACGCCATCTCCATTTGTATCAATATTTACGTCAAGCCATCCATCGCCATTACTGTCCCTATCTAATATTCCCGAAGTAATGTAAGGCTTTCTGTCTTTTGCCTGATAAAAAATAAGAGGCCCATATATATTTGATTTTTGATATTGATCTAAAATTTTACTTATCACATTAGCTTGTTTTGTTTCTTCAACACCAGGATAAGCAGCATCTATTCCTACTTCTGTTATCCATATTTTTTTATTTCCATCACCGTGTTCTGACATTATCTGATATAATGTTTTTTCTCCTCCTCCAGGTGCTACAACGTCGCCTATCATGTTTGCCCAGCCATTATCTCGAAAAGTTCTGGCATAAATTCCGTAAGGATGGTGCGATAAACCATCGAAATAGCCTTTTGCCCCAGCTCTGTACATTCTTTCTAAAAATTCCATAGGTCCAACATATCCTGTTGAACTATTGCTGTTTCCTACCGTCATTCCACCTGCCATAACATTTACATCATTATGAGCATCATGTGCTGCTGTATACGCTATTTTTAGTAAATCAGTATAATGTTCAGGATTCGGTCTAGGATTTTGAATAGTGTCATGCCAAAATTCTGGATTTCCTGGTTCATTCCAAAATTCATAGTCTATTACTCCCTTTGGAGCATATCTTTTTACTAATGCACTTACAAAATTTGAGAACTCATTATTATACTGTGGAAGTGGTGCAAACGAAGCAACCCAAATTTTTCTTGCATTTAACGCATTTTTTTCAGCAGCTGAAAGTTTGTCCGCCCCTGTTGCCCACTCAGGAGCACCGCTTATCTGCATTAAAACTTTTAAGTTATATTTTCTTGCAAGAGCGACGGCATCATCAATGTCCTGCCAGTCATATGCTCCATTTCTTTGAGATTGAATTCTATGCCATGAAGCTGTAATTCTTACCCACTGAAATCCTACCCTTGCTATTTTGGAATAAGAATCTTCAGCTTCCCTAAGATTACTTCTCCAAAAAGGGTTGACAGGCTGTATTCCAATTCCTTTCACATTATGAATTTTTGTATCATCTTTTTTTTGTTTTTTAGGATTATCATCTTTTCCACCATCATTTCTGCCATTTTGATGTCCAGGGTTTCCACCTTTTCCGCCACCTTTATGATGGCCAATTCCACCAGCAATCGCTCCGACAGCAGAAGCTCCTGCCACTCCGCCAATAATAGGCCCTACAGGAACTTTTCCTCCTATGTTGCCTCCTAATGATCCTATATTTACTTTTGGCTGCGCGATATTGCCAATAATATTGCTGTTTTTTTCTGTTGTATCTGTACAGTTTAATATTACTGCATCATAATTTCCTAAATTATCTGAAAAAACTTTATTTCCATCAATAACTTTAACTATATTTGAACATTTTAAAAGCTTTTCAGCTGTATTTACTGTTCCACTATTTATCGTTGTTTCCTTTTTTAGAAGATTTTCAGATGTACCTGAACACTTTAAAACTATGTTGTTTGTTACTGTATTTGAACATTTCAACTGTACCGCATTGGCACTTTCAATTTGAGATAATTCATCTATTTTAATTATTCTAACTATATTTGAACATTTTAAAAGCTTTTCAGCTGTATTTACATCTTTTGTCAGTTCATCTTCCGTGCTTTCACTTGTATTTAAACATTTCAGCAATATATTTTGAGAACTTATTTTATTTGTTCCAATAATATTTTCACTGCCAGTTTCAGAATTTATACATTTTAAAAATATATTATTGCCGTTATTTTCAGTTATTCCAGTTCCTTGTGCATTTTCCCCTGCCATATTTGAACATTTTAACAATATATCATTATTTGATTTTATTTCACTTACTGAAAAAGACACATTGCCTGTATTTTCAGCCATTATCGAAAAACTCATAAAAATTAAGAGTAACCCCCTAACTATAAATTTTACCATTTTGTATCTCCCTTTTCTAATTAACGTTTCAACTTTATCTTTTGTGTTTTTATAAATTTTAACGTATTATAAAAAACTATTTTTTTGAATGAATCAAATTATTCTTCTTTTTCAAAATCTTTTTCATATTGAACTCCGTCATAATCTAATGTTGCTGTGTGCTTTTTACCATTTTTAGACCATTTTACCGGCACATCTATCGCTTTTTTATGAACATTTATTTTTACAGTCGACGGCAAATTTTCTCCATTTTCCGGAAAATAAATGTTGTCCGCTGCACGAGTCAGCATCTCTTTTGTACTCTCAGACGACACTGACTTATTAAAGTTTTTCTCAGCCGTGTCAGTTCCAGCTTTGGCTTTTGCATTAATTGCAACCTCTTGAGTTTTTCCACCGTAAAATGATTTGTTGACTTTTCCAGTGACTGACATAAGTGCTGAATTCGAAGATTTCCATTTTATCGAAACAGGCACTCCATTTGAAGCCGTCATCGCTTTCGGTAAAACTGCTCTTCCATTTTCTTCATTAAAGGATAATTTATTTATAACTTCCTGCACTGCCGCCACATTTTTAGGATCTGATTTATTTTGCTCAAATCCGCCATTATTCAATTCATATTGCATTTGAATATTTCCATAATTTTCAAGCACTCTATTTCTTATGTCATATGTTGCTTCTTTAGAAGAAATTATTGTTTTTCCTTGATAAGTCACAACATTTCCATTTAATCTTATCTTTTTGTCCTTTAAATAAATAATTGCTTTGTCAGCACTTGTATTAATCGTTTTAAACTGTGGCAACGTACTTACAATTTTAACATTGTTTCTAGCATAACCCTCCTGTTTATTCATATCCATATACAAGTAATTTGAAGTCATTTTGGTACTATTTTTAAAGTCAACCATTACTTTGTCTCTTGCAAGAATCAAGTTTCTTAGTGAATCCATTTCATTATACTGTGAATCAAGCGTAATATCCTTGTAAGTCATATGAACATTTTGTTTAATTTCAGTACGGGTGATACTCATATTATTTCCTTTTTTATGTTTAACAAAATAAACTTTTGCAGTATTTCCTCTAAAATGTACAGCTTCCGATTCCACAAGCGGTCTTGGGTCATTTGCCAAATCTTTTACATTTCCACGAATTTTCCCAGTTACATGTCCATCAAACCTAAATTCTTTTTTCTCAAAACTTCCCTGACCTTTATCCGCTGAAATTCTATCCCCTTGAACACTTGTCATAACCATTTTATTTGCGTAAATGTCTTTAGAAATCGTATTCATCGTACCATTTTCTCCATGTACCGTAAAATTTTGTTTTCTCACATTAAAAGGTCCGTTCATCGTTGCGTCTCCAGTGGCAAAGCTATACACAAGTCCTGTTCCATCCATTTTATAGTCATCATAATTAACTGTATAATAATCGTTTGTTGTCATAGTTCGTGCTTTCAAGTTATAAACTCCGCTTCTGTAAGTTCCTGTCGTCTTTCGTGGCAAATAATTATAAGTTCCATTTCCATCACCATTTATTATTTGGGCAACTTTGTCATAAAAGACATGGTCTCCGGTAATTATCATTGTTTTTCCAGTATAAACGACATGTCCTCTTCCATCAACTTGCTTTTTATCGACAAGATATACTGCACTATCCGCTGTAACGACGCTTTCTTTTCCTATATAAACGACATGTCCATTTCCATTAATTTGTTTTTTCTTGATAAAATACACAGCTGTATCTGCTTTAACAACACTTTCTTTTCCAGTATAAACAACGTTTCCAAAGCCTTCTACTCTTTCGTTCTCGTCGTCTTTCATATAATAATCAGCCTTTTGAGCATCCAATTTGTTTTCAGGATCTTTATAATGTACATTTCCTTCTGCATTTCCTATTTGGTTGATCTGATCGTATCGCATTTTATCCGCAGTCAGCGTTCTTTTAGTCTTTTCTTCTGTATAGACAACATGCCCCTCTGCAATACTTACTTTTGTTGGATCGTTATAAGTCATTTTGTCTGTTGTTATTTTCTTTTTATCTTTGTTGTTTACATAACTCACATGTCCTGTCGCAACTATATCTTGAAAAGTTGTCGTCGTTTCGACTTTATCCGATTCAGAAACGGTTTTATCAACATTGTTTACAAGTTTTGTCCGAACTGGAGAAATTAACTTATCACCTTGTTTTTTATAATCTGCCCTCTCGGTATAGATTTCCCATTTTTTATCTTTTGTCGCTCCCACGACTTTTCCTTTCAAAATTGCATCGTAAGTTTTTGTATTTACTTCCCCTTCTTTTCCAGAAATAAGCATTTTTTTCTTGACCAAATCAATTATAACTTTTTTAAATTTTACAACTTCATCACCCTCAGAACCAATTTGCTCATCGGCATAAACTATCACTTCATCTTTTAGTCTATACACAACTTTTTTAGCTTTCATATCTTTTTGCATCTGATCTAATGGCGCTGGAATTTTTTTAAAAAACACGGTATATATAAAGTATATCAATATTAAAAGCAATACTCCATAAATTATTTTTTTCCACATTTTTTTCTCCTAATTATCTTTTTTTATTTTTTCTTTCAACTCAAATAGAAATTTCATCGCTTTCATCGGAGTTACATTATTTACATCATAATTTTCAATATCTAAAACAATTTTTTCTAAATTTTCTTTTTCTCTTTCAATATTTTCTTTTTCTTTTTTTATTTCAAAAATTCTTTTTTCATAAAAATTATTTTTTGTTTCTGAATTATTTTCAAATTCCTGTCTTTTTTCACAAATCTCAAGAGCTTCCTCGTTCATAGAAAAAAGTGAGAGCTGTGTCACATCTATCGTCTTTTCTATAAGCTCCTTTTTTTGCTCTAATCGCTTCAAAAATCTTTTTCCTTCACTCAAAATTTCTCTCGGAAGTCCCGCAAGTCTTGCAACTTCAATTCCATACGACTTATCAGCGCCACCTTTTACAATATTCCGTAGAAACATAACTTTTCCATCTTTTTCATCAACTTCAATCCGATAATTTTTTATATTTTTAAATTTTGGCGCAAGATCAGTAAGTTCGTGATAATGTGTCGCAAAAACTGTTTTTGCCCCGATTTTATCGTGAATGTAAATCGAAATCGCTGTCGCAATTGAAATTCCATCAAAAGTGGAAGTTCCTCTCCCAACTTCGTCTAAAATCACAAGGCTATTTTTCGTCGCATTGTTCAAAATATTTGAAACTTCGCTCATTTCCACCATAAACGTACTTTGCCCTGATAAAATATCGTCTGATGCGCCAATTCGAGTCAAATATTTGTCAACGATTGAAAGTTTTGTACTTTTTGCTGGAACAAATGAACCAATTTGAGCCATGATTGAAATTAGTGCAATCTGCTTCATGTAAGTCGACTTTCCCGACATATTAGGCCCTGTCAAAATCACAAAGCTCTCTGTTTCACTCAAAAAAGTATCATTTTCAACATAATCGTTTCTTCCAATAAGTTTTTCCACAACTGGATGACGCCCACCTTTTATTTCAAAATCATAATCTTCACAAATTTGAGGTCTTACATAATTATTTTCAGTTGCAACTACCGCAAAAGATACGACTACATCAAGATAAGAAAGTATTTCCGCAAGACTTGTCAAAATATGTCTTTTTTCTTTAATTTTAGCGCTAATTTCCTTAAAGAGATGATATTCCAAATCTTCAATTTTAGCTTTTGCATTAATAATCGTGTCTTCATATTTTTTAAGTTCTGGTGTCACAAATCTCTCTGAATTTGTCAAAGTTTGCTTTCTAATATAACTTTCTGGAACTAAATCTAGATTTGACTTTGTAATTTCGATAAAATAGCCGAATACTTTATTGTACTTTATCTTCATATTTTTTATTCCAGTTTTCTCTTTTTCCCGCTTTTCAATTTCCAAAAGAAAATCTTTTCCAGAGTTCATGATATTTCTAATCTCGTCAAGTTCACGATTAAATCCTCTTTTTATAATATTTCCCTCCCGCACAGAAAACGGCGCATCTTCATTTATGCTTTCTTCAATCATTTGAAAAATTTCAGAAAGTTTTTTTGAATCTATTTCATTAAAAAAATCATATTCTTTTAGTAAATTCATAATTTCAAGCGATGATTTTACCGTCTTTTTCAGTGCCACCAAATCTCTTCCATTTTCATTTCCAAAAATTATTTTTCCAACTAGCCGCTCCAAATCGTAAACTTCTTCCAATATTTCCCGCAAGTCTTCTCTTAACAAAATATTCTTTAAAAAACATTCCACATCATTTTGTCTTTTTTCAATTTTTTTCATATCAAGAAGCGGATTATTTATAAATCTTTTTAAAAGTCG
>ERZ773003.1310-NODE-1310-length-14840-cov-4.983497_pt1 | contig 14840 bp, 18 predicted proteins | sample MGYA00580668_ERZ773003 | MGnify/ENA primary metagenome ERZ773003 (study PRJEB29015, sample SAMEA2738002) | human oral metagenome | biome: human oral; feature: human-associated habitat; material: dental | place: China | collected 2126 ... | reverse complement strand
CCTCGAACTTCTGCGTCACATCCCATGACTCGATGTAGGACGCGACCTGCGGAACAGTGCCGCTCTTGCTGCGGAGGGAGTCGATGTAGAACGGGTTCGGCAAAAAGCGCACGTCAAAGACGAGATCGGCATCGAGCGGGATGCCGTACTTAAAGCCAAACGACAGGATGTTCACGCTCATCTGCGCATCCGCGCCCGGCGCATCGTAGTGGCGGCGGATGATGTCGCGCAGCTCCGCCTTGCGCAGCTTCGATGTGTCGACGATCTGCGTCGCACGTTCCCGTATGGGCGCGAGGCGGTTCCGCTCGCGCGTCACGCCCTCGGAGATGCGCGCATCCGGGGCGAGCGGATGTGGCCGCCGCGTCTCCTTGTAGCGACGGATGATCACATCGTCCGAGGCCTCGATAAAGAGCAGCTCGTAGGGCACGCCGCCCGCATCCAGCTCACCGAGCACGCGCACGAAGTCGTCGAAGAACTCGCGGCTGCGCGTGTCCACCACGATGGCGGCACGGCTGATCTGCCCGTGCGTCTCACGACAGAGATTAATGAACTTTGGAATGAATACCGGCGGGAGGTTGTCCACGCAAAAGTAGCCGAGATCCTCCATATAGCGCGCGGCGAGCGACTTTCCGCCCCCCGACAGTCCCGTCACGATCACGGGACGGAATTTCTCTGCGGGATGTTTTATATCCATCATCGTCACCTCCTACAGTACAAATTTTTCCACAGCGGCGGCAATTCCGTTTTCATCGTTGGATGCCGTGACATAGGATGCGTGCTCCTTCGCCACGGGGAGTCCATTCGCCGGGACGACAGAAAATGCGCCCATCGAGAGCATCTCCACATCGTTGTCCGCATCGCCTGCAACCATGACCTCATCGAGTGTCAGCCCCATCGCGTCCGCAAGCGCCTGCACGCCGACCGCCTTGTTGATGCCGGGCGGGTTGATGTCAACGCTCGTGCCCGTATTCTGCTGCGGCACAAGGCGTCCGCCGAAGTGCGCCCGCACCTCGCTGACGTAGGAGTCAACCCCGCTTTTCATCTCGCGCAGGACGAACTGCGGTACGTTCTCCGTGCAGCCGAGATAGCCGCTTCCCACCTCCGTCACCACGAAATTCGCCGTCGTCCGATAGGCGGTGAAATAGTCCTCCCGGTACGTGGGCGCATAGATCTCCGCCCCGCTGTACCAGTTCACATACCAGTCCCGCGCGTAGCAGAACGTCAGGAACTCCCCGACAAATGCGGGGTCAAAATAGCGGGCAAAGAGCGGCGCATCCGCCCCCGTGCCGACGTATGCCCCGTTGCAGCAGACGACGGGCGCACGCGAGCCGAGCAGCCGCGCGAAGTGGAGCGCGGAGCACAGCATCCGCCCCGTCGCAATGGTGACGGTGACGCCGCGTGCCATGGCGCGTGCAAGGATGTCCTTCGTCCGCACCGTAATCGTCTTGTCCGAGGTCAGGAGCGTGCCGTCGAGATCGAGTGCGATGAGTTTGATCGCCATGCCTTTATCCTCTCCGCATTGGTACAGGTGCATCCGCACCCATGCCGAGCACATACGTATAGATTGCCGCCGCAAGGCCATTCTCCGTGCAGGACAGCGTCTCGCAGTCTGCCTCCGCCTTGACCTCGGGGAAGGCGTTCCCCATTGCAACACTCGTGCCTGCTGCCTTCAGCATGGGCAGGTCGTTGTACGCATCGCCGATCGCCATTGTCTCCGCAATGGGGATATCCAGCTTTGCCGCGAGTGCCGTGAGTGCCGATGCCTTCGAGACGCCCTTCACAACGATCTCGACCAGCCGATCTGCCGAACGCGTCACGCCGATGTGTGCGCCGAACGCATCCATGAGCATCTGTGCACGCGCCTCACTCACGGCGCGCCCCTCCGTCACGAGGAGCAGCTTGCAGTTTCCTGTCACGTACGCAAGCATTCCATCTCTCCCAACAGCCTTGCCGGTGATCTTCTGTGAATCCTCGTAAAAACGCGACTCCTCACAGGTGACGGCATAGCGCAGCACACCACCGCTGTAGCTTTGAATGTACCAGCCCCGTGCCTGTGCAAAGGTGATAATGTCCCGTGCAAGCATCGGGTCGAGAGCATACTCCTCATAGATGTGTCCGCTCGGGCTCTTGATGAGCGCCCCGTTGTAGGCGATGATCGGCACATCGACGCCGAGCGCCTCAGCGACGGGCAGTGCCGCCTCGAACATGCGCCCCGTCGCAATCGTCACGGTGACCCCCGCACGCACGGCACACTGCACAGCCGCGATATTCTCTGCTGAAACGACATTGCCGTTTGGCAGCATCGTACCATCCAGATCCGACACAAATAACTTTACCGCCATGATGGCTTCCCCTCCGTATCCATTTCCCAAGCATCCCCCCTGCACATCCCACGGGAAACTGCTGACAAAATCATTTCCCCTATGCTATAATGATCGAAAGCTTCCGTGAAAGGAGCGTTTCTGTGCTCAGCATCTTTCGCCAACTGATCGTCGTCGTCGCCCTGCTCCTCATTCTCGTCGGCATCTTCGGTCTCTCGTACACGTACCGCATCGACCACCGCAGCGCACGCAGTCTCTCTGCCTACGCGACCATTGATTTTCGCGCATCCTACACGGAAGAGGGACGGCTTGAGGGCGCGACACTGTCCCTGCTCGACTATCGCTATGACAGTGCAAAACTCCTGCCTGACGTCATCCTCTATACGGACGGCACAGCATGGGAAATGAAGGCGGCAACGAAGTACACACCGCATCCTGTCCCTGCGTCAGACAGCGCATACAAGAATGAAAATAAAATGTTCGTGGTGTTCCCCCGCGCCTGCCTGCCCGCCATCCGCAAGGCAGTGAGTGTCCGCCTGCGCTTCTACTACGACAACGGGCAAACCATCGACCTCCCGCTGAACGAGCCCGATCTCGCCTACTGGCAGCGCGAACTCAGTCAGGGAATTTAGGGAGTCACTGATAAAAATGAAGTCCGTCGGACTGCGTAGATTCTTCATCCTGTCAAGGAGACAAACCGGGCCCATAGCGGAGGCTATGCGGAGGATCCAGGGCACAGACAGGGCGGAAAAGATGGACGAAGACGGCAGTGCTGAATTTATCCCTGCTTCCCCAGGATAAGACATCTGGTATTTATTGTACTGTGATAAAAAACATTCGTCAAGGCAGGACCGACTATGAAGAAAAACGACCTCGCGCTCATCGCTGCGCTGCTTCTCCTCTGCGGGATCGGCGCAATATTTTTTGCGCTTCGCACGGACGATGCAGTGCGTCACGCTGTCATTACGCAGGACGGCACACATCTCTATGACATCCCGCTCACGGGACACAAAGGAACGGAGGACATACAGATTGCGGACGCACACGGCGAGAACACGATCCGCATCGAGGGAGAGAGCATTTCTGTCGTCCATGCGGACTGCCCCGATCAGGTCTGCGTGCGGACGGGACGCGCGGAGAAAAAGGGGGACGTGATCGCCTGCCTCCCGCATAAACTCCTGATCGAAGTGAAATGACATGAGACCGCTTCATCATACGGCGCGCATCGCCTTCCTCACATCCCTCTCCCTCATTCTCTTCCTCCTTGAGGGATTTCTTCCCCTGCCGCTGCCGGTACCGGGGGCAAAGCTTGGGCTTGCCGCCATCGTCACCCTCATCGCGCTCCGCCTCCTTCCGCGCACCCGCGATGCCGCCGCCGTACTCCTCCTGCGCATCTTTCTCTCCGCCTTCCTCGGCGGCGGAGTCGCACCGCTCCTCTACAGCCTCGCGGGCGGACTGGCGAGCTTTGCCGCCATGGTACTCCTCCTGCGGCACTCGCAGCTTTCTCTCATCGGCATCAGTGCCGTCGGCGGACTCTTCCACAACATGGCTCAGCTTCTCGTCGCTGCCGCGGTCATGGAGAGCAGTGCGCTCCTCTTCTACGCACCAATCCTCGGGTGCGTCGGCATCCTGACCGGTACGGGCATCGGCATCCTCGCACAATCCATTGTGAAAAAAATAAATAAATAAATAAATAAAAAAGTATTAATGTTAATAATATTGATATTATTAATATTATTAATATATTTTTCTAAAGAATCTGTATTCTTCATTCTAAAATTATCAATATATGAAGCAGCTGCAACACCAAAACCTAAATATTCTTTTTGACTCCAACAACCCAAATTATGCTTACATCTATAACTAGGTTTTGCAAAATTAGAAATTTCATAATGGATAAAACCATTATCCTCCAATCTACGCTTAGCATACCAATACATATATCTTTCAATTTCTTCATCAACTTCATCAAGATTGCCATCATCAATCATTTTAGTCATCAATGTACCATCTTCATATATTAAAGAATACACTGATATATGTGTTAAGTCAAGAGCTAATATTTTATCAAGTGTATCTTCAACATCATAAATCGTTTGATTAGGAATACCAATCATTATATCTACATTAATATTAGTAAATCCAACTTCTTTTGCTAATTTAACAGTATCTTCAAAATCTTCATATGTATGAATTCTACCAATCTCTTTCAAAAGATTAATTTTAGAACTTTGAAGTCCAATACTTATTCTATTAATACCAGCTTCTTTATATTTTTCAAGCTTTGACTTATTAATAGTTCCTGGATTTATTTCAATTGTAATCTCTGCATTTTTATCAACAATATAAGCATTTCTAATTTCATTCAAAATTTCAACAATATACTTTGCATCAATAATCGATGGAGTACCACCACCAAAAAATATTGTTTTAACAAGATATTCATCTTTAGATCTATAATTAATCTCTTTTTTTAAACAATCCACATACCTTCTTATTTCAGTATTTTTATTTGTATATGATGTAAAATCACAATATAAACACTTACTCTTACAAAAAGGAATATGTACATATATCCCAATTTCTCTCATAATAGCCTTTCTATCTTAATTCATCTGCTAATTTTTTTATATTATTAAAACGATGACTAACTGCTGTTTTTCCAATCGCAGGTACAAGCATTTCTCCCAAAGTTTTTAAAGATGCATTTGGATTTTTAAGTCTAAGTTCTGCAATAGCCTGTTCTGCTTCAGATAAATAATTAAACCTCTTCTTTTCTTTTATCAATTTAATATTTTCAATTTGTTCAACACTACTTTTAATAGTTTTCTGTAAATTTGCAGTCTCACAATTAACTAATCTATTAACATTGTTCCTAATTTCCTTAACAATTCTTTCATCTTCAAAACTCAAAACAGATTTAGATGCACCAATAAATGCTAAAAAGCTAGAAATATCTTCACCGACCTTTTAAATATAAAATAACATTTTTATCATCAAACAACTTCATATCAATATTATAGTTTGATAATTCATCTTTTATAATATTAGCATTTTCCATATTATTAAAAATAATTTCTAAATGATAGCCATTTTTTGGATTATTAATTAAGCCACTTCCCAAAAACGCCCCTCTAACTAATGATTTTATAAGATTTTCTTTATTAGAATTATTCTTCTTTAATACATCATTAATTTGAGAAATATCATAACTTTCTTTAAATTTTTTATAATTTCTTATTTTAATAATATATTTCCTACCTATTAGCTGAATATCAAAATCATTATAATTTAAATTTTTTAAAATTTTTGCAAAACAATTAATATTATATTCACTCTCTGTTATAAATTTACTACCAGAAAAAGTTAACAAATATCCATACAATTGCAATAAAATTTCATCATTATTTTTCCAAATATTAATATTCGCAAGCTCTTGTTTAACATTTAAAGAAAATGATTTCATTTGCACCTCATCTATTCTTAAAAAAAAATTTCTTAATCCTCATAACTTTTTAAATCACTTAGATTCATAATTCCTCCAAATAATACTATTTATATTCCCAAATAATCACTCTATCATTACCCGATAAATCCTCAATACAACTAGAACCTTCAAACAATTCACAAACAGCATCTTTTTGATTATATCCTATTTCAAGAATTACTAAACCACCCTTATTAAGGAATTTTTCAACTTGAAAACGAATATTTCGATAAAACCTAAGTCCATCACTTCCACCATCAAGAGCTAGATGAGGTTCTGCTTGAACATCCTTAGAAAGTTCTTTTATTTTATCAGTCTCAATATATGGTGGATTAGATATTATAATATCAAACTTTTCATTAATTTCATCAAACAAATCCGAAACCATAAACTTTATTTCATCTTTTCCCAATATATCTTTAGCATTTTCATCAGCAGTTCTCAATGCTTCAATACTAATATCAGAAGCGCTAATATCTGCCTTAATATTTTCATCATTTAAAAATTTCTTTAAACTAATTGCAATGGCTCCACTTCCAGTACACAAATCCAAGATTTTAATATTATCTTTTCCAATCTCTTTAATTTTATTTAAACATATCTCAACACTCATTTCAGTATCAGGTTGAGGTATTAATACATTTTCATTAACAGTAAATTTTTGCCCCATAAATTCTTGAGAATTAGTAATATACTGAACTGGATATCCATTTGCAACTTGATTAACCAAATCAAAATATTCATGAATTTGTTTATTTGAAAAAGAATCATATCCATTTGCAATAATATAATTTTCATCAACATTCAAATAATATTTCATTAAAATTTTTGCATCAATATAATCAATTTTATCACTCGCTTTTAATATTGCTTCTCTTATTTTCATACTCTACATCTCTTTTATTTTATTCTAAAAAATCTAATTAAATTTGTGTTTTCAAGGACTTTTTCAAGTCTTCCATCATAAATTGTCGTATTATTAATTGTATTAATAATTGGAATGTCTATATAAGCAGTAGCTCTATATTCTTGGTTATAATAATTAATAATATGTATCGTAAATGACAATGTACACTTCATTTTATCAAGTGGAATATTTGTACTTTTAAGTAATGAACCATCATACACAACTTCTGCATTCGTATCAGAAATTATTTCATTTGTTTTCAAATTAGCATTAACATACTCAAGAACAATCGGATTACTTGCATTTGCATACATTTTAGGTTCTGTTAAATCAATTTCACCAGACTTAACAATATCATAAACTAATTTTCCATTTATTTTATTACCCTCATTTGCTATAACCCTTCCAAAATCGCCCAAATACTTATAATGCAAAGATTGATTACCAATTAAAACATTATTATATTTAATATTATCAATATATAAAGTTTTAATTGTATTTTCATAACTTACACCATTTTCTCCACTTCTATTATTAATATCAAGTGCTATATCTGTAAATTGCCCAATATTTAAATTCCAAACAGGCTTATTCTCTTGATTCTTAGTAGCAAAACCACTACTATATAATGTCATTTTATCAATAGAAAAAACAGTTTTATTATTTAAATTTGCAAAATTTTCGATTTCCATTGCAAATTGCCTATTTATTTCATAATTTTTTATAGTAAAAAATAATATCGTAATTAAAATAATTGTCAAAAAAATAGTAAAAATTAATTTAGAAATAATATTTACTTTTTTATCTCTATTATTACTTTTTTTTCCATTTATTACAACTGTACTCTCAAGTTTTCTTTTGTTTTTCATGGTTTACTCCTGTGTAATAATTAATTAATAGTATAATATCATTTTACTTGTTTTTTTTCAATAACTATGATATAAGTTAATTATAAATTACTGCGTGGTTCGTAATGAATAGAATTTTAGATCCACAATCTAGATTAAAAGGACTCCAACAATTGTATTGCGGCGTGCATTCTTGAATATTTTAAGAATCCCAAAAACAATACTGAGGTAACCTACCTGTTTCAAACAGGTTCTTAAAATCCCTATTCATACGGCCAATGCGGTATTTTTTTATTTAAAATTATTCATCAATTACTATTTTTCTCTTTAATAAATTTTTATCTACAATTCCAAAACCTTTAAACTCATTGCCACTATAAACTTTAACCCATCCATTTTCTAAATTCTTAACATTAATTAATATTCCATTTAAAAATTTCTTATATTCAGAATCACTAAGTTCAACACTTTCAACATTTAAAATATCTTCAATTTTGATAAATTTTCCAGCATCTTCAATTTTAAAATTTCCAACTCTTGTCCTTTTAAGTGAACTCATAAAACCAACAGTTCCTAATTTCTCAGCAATATTTTCAGATAAAACTCTAATATATGTTCCTTTAGAACAAGTAACTTTATATTTTATTACTTTTCCATCAAAATTCAAAAGTTCAATATCCTCAATAAAAATATCTCTCGCTTGTCTTTCAACACTCTCTCCGCTTCCTTGCCAATTCATACAATTTTTTACCACCAATTTTAATTGCAGAATACATTGGTGGAATCTGTTTTGAATACCCTTTAAACGAATTTAAAACAGTCAAAATTTGATTTTTATCATAATTGTGATTATTATCATCTCTTTCAATAATATTACCTTCAATATCACCACTATCTGTTTTAATACCAAGCGTAATTTCAGCAATATAATCCTTATCATGAAGCATTAACAAATCTGATAACTTTGTTGCTTTACCAATTAAAATTGGTAAAACGCCACTAGCTTCAGGATCGAGTGTACCAATATGTCCGAACTGCTCTAATCCCATATTCCTTTCTTACATCCCTAATAACGTTAAAAGAACTAACTCCTCTTGGCTTATCAACAATTAATAATCCATCCATACTTTTCTCCCATACTTCTCAATTTCATAATATAAATTTAGCGAGGCAAAAGCCTCGCTATAATAATTATTTCAATTGTCTCTTCACTTCATTTACAACTTTGTCTCTAATTACTAAAGGATCTGCAGTCATTTTAGCACCAGCAGCTCTAATATGTCCGCCACCACCAAACATAATACAAACATCAGAAACATTTACATATGAATTAGATCTTAAAGAAATCTTAAATTCTCCATCTTTCAATTCATGTAAAAATATTGAAACCTCAACACCTTCAACAGAACGTCCCTCAGAAACAATCCCTTCATAATCTCCAACACCTGCATTTACTTTCCTTTCATCTTCATTTGTTACATAAGTAAAAGCAATTTTACCATCTTCCAAAAATTCCATTCTATCAATTGCAATTCTTCTTAACTCAAAACTAGATTTTGTTTTAGTATCAAAAACTTTTTTATAAACTTTTGAAATATTAACACCTACATCTAATAATTCTGCTGCAATATTAAAAGTATCCTTAGAAACTCCGGAATATTGAAATCCACCAGTATCAGTTATAATACCAGCCATAATACATGTACCAATCTCAGGCGTAATTTTCCATCTATAATGTTTAATTAACATATACACTACTTGAGCACAAGCAGGCGCACTTAAATCAACATAATTTATATCACCAAACATTGTATTTGTACTATGATGATCAATTACTATCCTTTGATCAGCTTCTCTAAAATATTTTACCCATACATTAAGTAATTTATCAGTTGCTGCATCAAGCGAAATTGCTAAGTCATAAACCTTATCAGATTCCTTAATTACTTCATCAATTCCAGGTAATTCATTAAAACATTTCGCATATTCAGGAATTATTATATCCACATTTTTCTTTAATCCCTTTAAAGCATGATACATTGCAAGTGAAGAACCAACTGCATCACCATCAGGATTTTCATGTGTTACAATAACAATATTTTTAGACTTTTTAATACATTTTAATATTTGATCAATCGTTGTCATTTGAATCTCCCTTAATCTTCATATCATCTTCTTTAATTTTTTTCAAAATCATATCAATCTTTTCACCATGAAGTTCAGAATCATCATACTCAAAAACTAATTGAGGAGTAATTCTTAAATTAACTTCACTAGCAATTCTACTTCTAATAAACCCACTTGAAGATTTTAAACCTTCAAGTGTATCCTTTACTTTACTGCCATAAATACTTATATATACTTTAGCATATCTAAAATCAGGAGTAATTCTAACTCTTGTTACACTAACTAATCCTGTTACTTTTGTATTTTTTAATTCAAAATTAATAACATGACTAATTACTCTTTGTAACTCCGAATTAACTCTTGCAAGTCTATTTCCATTACCAGCCATAATTAATTCTCCTATCTTTTAATTTCAACTTTCTCATAACACTCAATAATGTCGCCTTCTTTAATATCATTATAATCTTCAATTTGAAGACCACATTCAAATCCTTTTGACACTTCTTTAGCATCATCTTTAAATCTCTTTAATGAAACTAATTTTCCATCATGAATAACAACACTATCACGAATTACTCTTACACCAGCATTTCTAGCAACTTTGCCATCAAGTACAAAACATCCAGCAATAGTTCCTACATTTGAAACCTTAAATACTTGTCTAACTTCAGCATTTCCTAAATTATGTTCTTCATAAACAGGAGCAAGCATTCCTTTAAGAGCATTTTCAACATCTTCCAATGCTTGATAAATAACTGAATATTGCTTAATTTCAACTTGCTCTTTTTCAGCTACAGATTTTGTCATACCGATTGGTCTAACATTAAATGCTATAATTACTGCACCTGCTGCTTTAGCTAATTGAACATCTGACTCAGTTACACCACCAACTCCATAATGTATTACTTTAACATACACTTCATCATTTTTTATTTTTTCAAGTGAAGCTTTCAATGCTTCAGCAGTACCTTGAACATCTGCCTTTAAAATAATATTAAATACTTTCATATCATCAATAGCCATTTTTTCAAATAAATTATCAAGTGTTACCACATTATTATTAGCAATAGCTTTTTCTCTACTTTCAAGTTTTCGCTTCTCAATTAAATGTTTTGCAACTTTTTCATTTTTAACTTCATAGAAAACATCTCCAGCTTCTGGAACATCTTTTAAACCAGTAATAACTACAGGTGTTGATGGGCCAGCTGCTTTAATAGATTTACCTTTATCATCTTTAATAGTTCTAATTCTTCCAATTGATGATCCTAAAACAATAGTGTCTCCTACATTTAAAGTACCCCTTTGAACCAATACTGATGCAACAGGTCCTAAAGCTTTATCAAGTCTAGCTTCAATAACAGTTCCTTTAGATTGTCTATTTGGATTAGCTTTTAAATCAAGAATATCTGCTTGTAATAAAACCATTTCCAATAAATTGTCAATATTCAAATTATTTTTAGCAGAAATAGGACAACAAATTGTTTCACCACCCCATTCTTCAGGTACTAATTCATAAGTCATCAATTCTTGTTTTACTTTATCTATATTTGCATTAGGTAAATCAATTTTATTAATAGCAACTATAATTGGAATTCCTGCTGCTTTAGCATGATTAATAGCTTCAATTGTTTGTGGTTTAATACCATCATCAGCAGCAACAACTAATATTGCTATATCAGTAATCTGAGCACCTCTTGCTCTCATACTTGTAAAAGCTTCATGTCCAGGAGTATCCAAAAATGTTATTTCTCTTTGTCCAACTTTTACTTTATAAGCACCAATATGTTGTGTAATTCCACCAGCTTCTCCACTAATAACATTCGTTTTTCTAATAGCATCAAGTAAAGATGTTTTACCATGATCAACATGTCCCATTACAACAACAACAGGAGCTCGTGGTAATAAATCTTCTTCTCTATCTTCTGAATCATCAAATAATATATCTTCATCTTTTACAACTTCTTTTAATTTAGCTGTAACACCAATACTATCTGCAACTAAATATGCTGTATCAAAATCTAAATCTTGATTAATATTAGCCATAATACCCAAATCAAATAATTTTTTAATAATTTCAGTACTTGTCTTTTTTAATTCTGCAGCTAAATCTTTAACAGAAATATTTTCAGGAATTGTAATTTCTTTTAGTTCAAAAATCTTTTGCTTTGATTTTTGACCATCCTTTAACTTCTTCTTTCCTTTTTTGCCTTTTCCAGAAGATAAATCATAATAATCAAGCATTCCACCTTCTTGATCACCAAACATATTTGATAATCTATCAACAGATTTTAAATCTCTTAACTTTCCTTGATTAAAATCTTCATCCATTCCTTTTTTAGATTTGGTCTTCTTATTATCATCATTATTTCTAAAAGCTTTTTGTTTATCAATAATCTTTGAAGAATAATCTCTTCTAGTTTCTTTTTCCACTTCTTCAATAGATACAGTACTAAACTTATCTCTTGAATTATCTCTAGTGTTAGGTCTATTAGAAAATTGATTTGGCTTTTTAGTAAAATCCTTCTTTTCTCCATTTTGACCACTAAAAGATTTCCTATCATTATAATTTCCATCTTTATTAAATTTAGAGCCATTATTAAATTGTTTTCTATCTACATTGCTTCTATTATCATAATTATTTCTAGCATCATTGTTTCTATTATTATCTCTAAAATTTCTATTATTATTAAAATTTTTATTTTGTGAAGTTGTATTTTTATCAAAATTCTTATTTGTTGAATTCAATTGTTTCCTATCATCCTTTTTAGCAAAATCATTATTTTGCACTATCTCTCTTTTTTCGCTATTTTCAACCTTCTTAGGTTCTTCCTTAACAATAGCTTTCTTAGGTTCTTCTTTTTTAGGCTTAATTCCAAACAATTCATTAACACTCATTGGTTTTGCCTGTTTTTCTCTATAAACAATATTATAATCATTAGATCTATTACGATTATTATTAAATCCTATATTATTTTTAGGTCTTTCTTTTATAGGAGTAGTTTTTTCCTCATTAACAATAACTTCTCTCCTAATAATCACAGGTCCTCTAGCAATTTCATTATTAGATTTCGATACTTTTTCTTCTTTAGTAGAAACTTTTTTATTAAAACTATCCCTTATCTTTTTTGCTTCATCTTCCTCAATAGCACTTAAATGTGATTTCACTGATAAACCTATCTTATTAGCAACATCAATTACTGATTTATTGTCAACATTTAATTCCTTTGCTATTTCATAAATTTTAATTTTTGCCAATATTTATTCCCCCTACAATCTTTCTATTTCGTTTATTTTATAATTCAGTGTTGTCAACATCTTCTGAATCAATATCTTCTTTTAAAAGCTCTTCTGGATTTTCTTCAACAACATCATTTTCTTTTTCTTCTATATTATCCAATATTCCATCAACTTCTTCTTGTTGCATTTTTTCTAAAATTTCTCTAAATTGTGATTCACTCTTAATATCAATTTTCCAATTTGTCAATTTAGCAGCCAATTTAGCATTTTGTCCTGCTTTGCCAATAGCTAAAGATAACTGATCATCTGGAACAATTACTTGAGCAAACTTTTCTTCATCTTTAACATCAACTGCCAAAACTTGTGCAGGTAATAATGCTGCTGAAATAAATATAGATGGATCTTCATTCCATTCAACAACATCTATTTTTTCACCATGTAATTCATTAATAATATTTTGAATACGTATACCTTTTTGTCCAACACATGAGCCAACAGGATCAATATTTGGATTTGAAGAATATACTGCGATCTTACTTCTAGAACCTGGATCTCTAGAAATAGCCTTAATTTCAATTATTCCTTCATAAATTTCAGGAATTTCAATTTCAAATAATTTCTTAACAAAATCAGTATTTGATCTAGATAAAATTATTTGTGTTGAACCCTTTAATCCTTTTTCGACACTAGCAATAACTGCTTTTACAGTATCATTTAATTTATAAGTTTCATTAGGCATTTGTTCTTTTTTAGGCATAATACCTTCAATTCTTCCTAAATCCAATATAACAACTCTACCATCAGCTTTTTGAACTAATCCAGTAATTAATTCACCTTTTTTATCTGCAAACTCATCAAATATGATTTCTCTAGACATTTCTCTAATTTTTTGTGTAATTACTTGTCTTGCTGTTTGTGCTGCAATTCTTCCAAACTCTTTAGGCAATAATTCAAATGAAACAACATCACCAATATTATAATTTGCATCAATTTTCCTAGCATCTTCTAAAGAAATTTGCAAATCCCCATCTTCTACATCTTCAACAACTTCTTTTTCTTGATAAACATGCATTTGTCCATCAATTTTATCAATAACAACTTTTATATTCTCATCATTACATTCAAAATTTTTCTTATATGCTACTAATAATGCAGATTCAATAGATTTCATTAATTCATCTTTACTAATTCCATTTTCTTTTTCCAATTGATCAATAGCCATCATTAATTCAAGCGTATCAATACTATTATTTACTTTGTTTGTTTCTTTCTTTTTCATTTTCAAACCCTTTCAATTTTAATTAAATACTATCCCAGTCAAAAACTGTCTTTATAAGCGAGATATCATTTTTATTAATTTCAATAATTTCATCAGATTCAACAATAACTTTTTCATCATTATAGTCTTTTAATATTCCTATAACATTTTTAGAATTATTGATTGGCTTATACAAACTAATTTGAATCTTATTTCCAATGTTGTTTTCAAAATGTTTATCTAATCTCAATGTTTTTTCAAGCCCTGCAGATGAAACTTCCAAATAATAATGTCCTTTAATAAAATCTTTTTCATCCAATATATCATTAATTGCATTATTTACATTCTCACAATCACTGATATCAACTCCACCATCTTTTTCAATAAAGATTCTTAAATAAAAATCTTTACCTTCCTTTTCATAAATAACATCATATAAACTAATATTTAAGCCATTTATAATAGGTTCCAATTCTTCAAATATCTTTTTTTCTAATGAAGTCATAGTTCCTCCTTACATAAAGGAAAGAGTGGAATTACTTCCACTCTTTCTCTCCTCTCTTTTAATTACAACACTATTATAACTTTTTATGCCTCAAATGTCAAATGTTTTTTGAAATATTATATTTGCAGGTATGTGTCAACTAAATGTAGG
>ERZ773003.1309-NODE-1309-length-14848-cov-5.850537_pt1 | contig 14848 bp, 12 predicted proteins | sample MGYA00580668_ERZ773003 | MGnify/ENA primary metagenome ERZ773003 (study PRJEB29015, sample SAMEA2738002) | human oral metagenome | biome: human oral; feature: human-associated habitat; material: dental | place: China | collected 2126 ... | reverse complement strand
TTTTATTTTTTATTTAAAATCAAATACTACATCTAAGATATAACCCCCAATTTAATCAACTCCCTTATGCTTTATAGATATATTATATCAAATTATAATGACATATTTTGTCATTATTTAAAAAATAATTAAAAATATTTTTCAATAATTATCTTTTAATGAACACTATTTTAATAATTTTTTGCTTAGATAAAAGAAATAAGGCAAGAAATTATATTCAAATTTTACTAAGGCCCATATTTTCATACTAAAATTTTAAATTTAAGTTCGATATATTTTACAAAATAATATTGAAAAATATAAAGGAAGCTTATTTTTAAGTTCATATTTTTAGAGTTTAATTTTTTTTTATTTGTTAAATTGTTTTTGTTAACATAAATTGATAGAATTAGTCAGAAAATAAAATTAATTAATTTTTAAAAAGAAAATGGAGGATAAAAAATGATATACAATAATTTATTAGATTTAATTGGAAACACACCTGTTGTAAAAGTTGATTTTAAAGATGAGAATATTGCTGATGTATATGTTAAACTTGAAAAATTTAATTTAAGTGGAAGTGTTAAAGATAGAGCTGCACTTGGAATGATTGAAGCAGCTGAAAAAGAAGGATTATTAAAAGAAGGTAGTGTTATAATTGAACCTACATCTGGTAATACAGGAATAGCTCTTGCATTAATTGGAAGATTAAAAGGTTATAAAGTTATAATTGTAATGCCAGACACTATGAGTATTGAAAGAAGAGCTACTTTAAAGGCTTATGGAGCTGAACTTATCTTAACAGATGGAACTAAAGGAATGGGAGAAGCTATTGCAATTGCAGAAAAATTAGCAGCAGAAAATCCTAATTATTTCTTACCACAACAATTTAATAATAAAGCTAACCCAGAAAAACACTATGAAACAACTGGAAAAGAACTTTTAGATGATTTTAAGGTTATAGATGCTTTTGTTGCAGGAGTTGGAACTGGTGGAACTATTGTTGGAGTTGCAAAAAGATTAAAAGAAAGATCAAAAGATACTAAAGTTGTTGGAGTTGAACCAAGTACATCTGCTGTACTTTCAGGAGAAAAACCTGGTAAACATAGTATTCAAGGTATAGGAACTGGATTTATTCCTAAAAACTATGATGCCTCTGTTGTAGATGAAATTGTAAAGATTTCTTCTGAAGAAGCAGTTGAATATGCTAAAAAAGCTTCTCATGATTTTGGACTATTTGTAGGTATTTCATCAGGAGCAAACATTGCAGCAGCTTATCAAGTTGCTAAAAAATTAGGAAAAGGTAAAATTGTTGTAACATTAGCTCCAGATGGTGGAGAAAAATATCTATCAGTTGAAGCATTTCTAACAAAATAAAATATAGAAAAAATTATAGTTAAGAGGAGTAACAAAACAGTGAACATTTTTAGTTGGTTTAAAGATGAATTTTTAAATATTCAGAAGAAGGATCCTGCTATAAAAAGCAAATTAGAAATTATATTGTACCCTTCTCTCCATGCAATAATTTATCATAAATTAGCACATTTTCTTTATAAATGTAAGTTATTCTTCTTAGCTAGGCTTATTTCACAGATAGCAAGATTTTTAACTGGAATTGAAATACATCCAGGTGCAACATTAGGAAGAAGAGTATTCTTTGATCATGGTATGGGAATAGTGATTGGAGAAACTGCTATCGTTGGAGATGACTGCATTATTTTTCATGGTGTTACCTTAGGTGGACTTGCATCTAAAAAGCCAAATAAAACAAACAATAATAAAAGGCATCCTACTATAAAAAATAATGTTTTATTAGGGGCAGGAGCAAAACTTTTAGGAGATATAACTATTGGTGAAAATGTAAAAGTTGGAGCAAATGCTGTTGTTCTTAATGATATTCCTGAAAATGCTATTGCAGTTGGAGTCCCAGCTAGAATTATTGTTAAAAATTAATCCCTTCGTATATTATTTATATAAAAAGATGATAATAGTTTAAAAGATTATATTTTTTATCTATTATCATTTTTTATTTGTTGTTTTACTTTTCTTTTAAAATAAATTATAATATGATGAATATATTTTTGAAAGGAGCAATAAAATGCCAATTCGTGTTGCAAACGATATACCAGCTAAAAATCAATTAACAGAGGAAGGAATTATCTTTATGGAGGAAACTCGTGCTAATACACAAGATATTCGTCCATTAGATATTTTAATATTAAATTTAATGCCTAAAAAGGAAGAAACAGAAACTCAATTACTTCGTCTTATAGGAAACTCACCTTTACAAATCAATGTTGAATTTCTTATGGTAAAAAATCATGAATCAAAAAATACAAATTTAAGTCATATAGAAAAATTTTATCAATTTTTTGATGATATAAAAAATAATTATTATGATGCTTTAATTATTACAGGTGCTCCTATTGAGCATATGGACTTTGAGGAGGTAGATTATTGGAAAGAATTACAAGAAATTTTTGAATGGAGTAAAACTCATGTTTTTTCTTGTTTACATATCTGTTGGGCTGCACAAGCTCGTCTATATAATGACTATAAAATTGCTAAAACTATTCAAGCTGAAAAAGTTTTTGGAGTTTTTGAACATGAAACTTCTATTTCAAGTAATCCTTTAATAAGAGGTTTTAGTGATATTTTCTTAGCTCCTCATTCAAGACATACCCATATAGATGAAAAAAAATTAGCTTCTATAAATGAACTAGAAGTTCTCGCAAAATCAGAAGTTGGTTCTTTACTTATAAGTACAGAAGATTTAAGAAATATTTTTATCACAGGACATTTAGAATATGATAGAGAAACTTTATTGGGAGAGTATAAAAGAGATAAAGATAAAGGTTTAGAGATAAAAATCCCTATAAATTATTTCCCAAATGATGATGATACTAAAACACCTTTACAAACTTGGAAAACAACAGCACATTTATTTTATCATAATTGGTTAAATGCTGTTTATCAACTAACTCCTTATGATTTAAAAGAACTTGATAAATAATTTTAACAATATCTAGCAAGAAGCTCCCATTTATACAAGTGGGAGTGGTTTACTATATTGGAGAGTGGTTTTTGTGAGAAAAATTTTTATTATCTTAATGCTATCTGTATTTTCTATTGTTACTGCCCACCCATTTAAAAGTGAAAAAGAGCTTTATGAATATTATGCTGAAATAGATAAAAAAATATTTACTGAGAAAAATAAACCTATTATTAGAAAAAAATATCCGAGAAAATTGACTGATAAAGAGTTAGAGCAAGAACAAATACCTTTTTCTTTAAAAAGATATACCGTAGATGAAATAGTAGGAAATAATAAACTAGTATATAACGCTTTTAATTATCAATTAATGTCAATATCACAAATAAATGAAAATAATAAAGAAGAAGGTGTTATTAGAACATTTGATGAAGATGAAAATTTGATTTCAATTGCTTATATTGAAAACTCAAAAGGTGTTATGGGAATTTACAGAGAATACTATCCTTGGGGAGTACTGAAAAATGAAACACCTTACTATACTAGTGAAATAAATGGAAAACTAAAAAATTACTATCCTGATGGATTATTAAAAGAAGAATACACTTATTATAATAATAAAAAAGAAGGTTTAGCAACTATGTACTATGAAAGTGGTCAAAAATTTGCTATAGAAAACTATAAGAATGACTTAAAAAATGGTGATTATTATATGTACTATGAAAATGGAAATCTTGGTATGAAAGCTTTCTTTGTAAATGGTAAAAGAAAAGGAACTATTGAATTTTATGAGGAGGATGGAAAGAAGATTGAAAAAAATAAATAAGGAGAAGCCTTTATGAGAAAATTTTTAGTTACTTTAATTTTAATGCTATTTATAGTATTTTCTATTACAAATGCTCATCCCTTTAAAAATGACAAGGAACTTCAAGATTTTTACGCTCAAATAGATAAAGAAGTTGATATGGAATTAAAAAAAGATTACTTAAAGCTTTTTGCACAAAGAAGATTTAATTTAAGAAAAATAGAAAGTGAAAGCTTTTTTATAAGAATTTTTGAAGATGATGAGTATCGTTTTACTATAAATGATAGATTATTTGAAAAAGTTGTTAAAAAAAATGTTTTTGATAATAAATTTATTATTTTAACTAGCTACTATCCAAGTGCTACTAAAATGGCAGTAATGTGCTTAGGAAAAGATGATAATGAGTACTATGGTACTGTTAAAAAATTTAGAGAAGATGGAACTCTTGAGTTTTCTGGTCAATTCTATGCTGGAAAAATGGAGGGTATATATAAAGAATATTATGACAGTGGAAAAATTTTAAAAGAAAGTCATTTTTCTAATGATAAAGAAAATGGAGAAGAAAAGATATATTATGAAAATGGTGCTATAAAAGAAAAAAGATTTTATATCAATGGAAAAGAAGAAGGAAAAAGTTTATTTTATAATAAAAATGGAAAGCTAACTAAAACTGAAATTTATAAAAATGATATAAAACAATAACTTTGGGGAATAAGGAGAGAATTTCTATGAGAAAAATTTTTATTATTCTATTTTTGATGTTATCTATTTTTACAGTAATAAATGCTCATCCATTTAAGACTGAAAAAGAACTAAATAACTTTTTTAGTAAAATGGATCAACTAATAAAAGAAGAATTAAAAAAAGACTATAGAGAAGAAATGAGCAAACGAAAAGGAACAGCTGATAGGGAATATACATTTGAAATTGAAGACGATAGAACTGTTCTTATTACAAGAAACATTCAAGGCATAAAACCAGAGACTGAAATCACTCAATATTTTGATAAAAAAGGAGAGTTATATATGATTTCTTCTCTTACTAGTGAAACTGATAAAGAGCTTTATGCCTTGTACAGAAAGTATGATAAAAATGGAAATCTTTCTATTTATACCTATGCTATTGATGGAAAGAATACAGACAAAGGTTACTACAGTGATGGAAAGTTAGCATATATTCTAGAATTAAAACTCTTAAAAGGAAAAACTCCAATTCCAAATGGTAAATATATTGAATACTATAAAAATGGACAAGTAAAAATACAAGGAAATCATAAAGAAGGCAAAAGAGATGGAGAATTTAAAGCCTTTCTTAGAAATGGTAAAAGTGCTGGTTCTGTTTTCTATAAAGATGGAAAAATTATAAAATCTACTTTAAATAGTATGAAAGATAATGCTAGTTTTTCTCTAGTAACTGATATAAACTATAACTTAAATTCACATGAAATAGTTACTGATGAATTTCCAAACCAACTTTTAAAACAATATTTTATTTTTAATAAAAACGGACTTCTTGATGGTGAAAGTAGAGAATATTATGAAGAAGGTGATATAAAATCAATATCTCCTTTCAAAAATAATATTCCTGATGGTGTTTTTATTTCATATTATCAAAATGGGAATATTAAGGAAAAACATACCTATAAGAATGGAAATGAAGAAGGTGAAGGTCTATTTTATTATGAAAATGCAAAACTTGAAGAAAAATACTTTATGAAAAATGGAAAGTTAGATGGAGAAGCAATAGCTTACTTTGAAGATGGTAAAATAAGAAATAAATCTATTTTTAAAGACGGAGTTAAATTAGAAGAAGAAGCATATAAAGATGATGAGATAAGAAAAAACACCTTTAAAAATGGAGAGATTGTTCAACAGGATATATATTCTAAAAATAAGAAATTAAAAGCTAAAAAATTCTTTTTAGAGAATGGAAAAACGAAGATAATATCTTACTATGAAAATGGTAATAAACAAGAAGAGGTTTTTGTTATAAATGAACTTTTTGATGGAGAGGCTTTTACATATTACCCTAGTGGTAAGATTGAAAATAAGTCGTTTTTTAAAAATGGAAAAAGAGAAGGAGAATCTTTAACTTACTATGAAAATGGAAAGTTAAAGAAAAAAATTCTTTATAAAAATGGTATGAGAAATGGCTCTGCTATTGCATACTATGAAAATGGTATCATAGAACAAAAAGCATATTTTGTTGATGATAAGAAAGAGAATGAACGTCTATATTATGATAAAAAAGGAAATCTAATCAAAATTGAAATCTATAAAAATGATGTGAAACAATAATTTTGGGGGCTAAGTATGAGAAAAAATTTTTTAGTATTAATTTTTTTATTTTTTATCTTTTCAATATTAAATGCAAAACCTTTAAAAACTGAAGCAGAACTTCAAAATATTAGAAATAAAGCTGATAAAATAGTTAAAGAAGAATTAAAAAATGATTATAAAAAAGAATACTTAAAAAGAAAAAACAATTTAGAGAAAATAGAAGATATTAAAGAAAGTGTCTTTAGTGATGGTGAATTTGTATTTCGTTTGGAAGATGGTATAGTTACCGAAGCTTTAAAAACAATAGAAACAATACACAATACCACTGTTGCCAAAATATTTGATGAAGAAGGAAACTTATTAACCATAATTTTTTCCGTTAATGATGAAAATTCTCTTTTATATAGATATTATGACAAGGATTTAAATCTTGCTATAGATATAAACTGTATTGATGGTAAATGTATACAAAAAGGTTATTATAGCAATAAAAAATTAGCATATATCAAAGAAGGGAAATTAACAGAAAAATTAGATGTTCTTGCAAATGGAAAATACACAGAATACTATAAAAATGGAAAAATAAAAATACAAGGAAATTATAAAGAAGGTAGAAGAAATGGAGAATTTAAAGTTTATCTTAAAAATGGGAAAGGGGCAGGCTCTGTTATCTATAAAGATGGAAAAATTATAAAATCTACTCTAATTAAGACTATGAAAGATAATGCTAGTTTTTCTCCAATAAGTTATGTCAATTATGATTTGGATACTTCTTACTCTATAGGAAAAGTAGATTTTCCAAATAAACTTTTAAAAACATACTATATGTATGATAAAAACGAAGTCCTTAATGGGGATAGTATAAAATATTATGAAGAAGGAAATATTCAATCAATTGTTCCTTATAAAAATAATCTAGTTGAAGGTTTAGTTATTAGATACTATGAAAATGGAAATATAGATGAAGAGGTTAACTATAAAAATAATAAAATGAATGGTGAAGCAAAATCTTATGATGAAAATGGAAAGTTAAATGGAAGAACTATCTTTAAAGATGATATTAAACTTGAAGAAGATGTTTATAAAGAAAATGAGATATTGAAAAATACTTTTAAAAATGGAGAACTTGTTAAACAAGATATTTGTACACCGAATGGTACTTTAAAAGAAAGAAGAATATTAAATGGAGATGAAATGGAATATTCAACTTTTTATCCAAATGGGAATGTTAAACAAAAAATTCTAGCTAAAGATAAAACAATAATAAAAGAACAAATTTATGCTAGAAATGGAAATATTATGTCTAATAGCTTTTTCTCTGATGGAAAACCTGTAATAGAGTTATTTGAATATTATCCAGATGGAAAACTTTTTAGAAAAATCTCTACTGTAAATAAAATGTTAAATGGAGATTCAATTGAATATTACCCAAATGGAAATATAAAAGAAAAAACTCACTTTATAAATAATAAAGAAGAAGGAGAACATTTTTTCTATGATGAAAAAGGAAAATTAATAAAAACTGAAATTTATAAGAATGGTGTTAAACAATAAAAAATTAAGGGAGTGCTACAAAAGTAACATTCCCTTTAAATTATTTCTTCCCCTTTAACTTAGTAAAGAAATATACTAAATATGCTCCTACACCTATAAAAGTGCAACCTGCCATAGAATATTCAGAATTTAAAAATCCAAATTTTATAGCAATAAAAGCAAATAAATTTATTGCCATCACCCAGCAAACTAATATCAATATTTCTTTAAAAAAAGCCTTTATTTTTTCATTCATAACTAAGCTCCAAAATTATTGAGGTTTCACAACAATATTAACTATTCTATTAGGTATTACAATAACTTTTACAACATTCATACCTTCTAAATGTTTAGCTACATTTGGTAATTCCAAAGCAGTCTTTTCAACTAAGGCTTGTTCACTATCTTTTGCAATTTCAAAACTTCCTCTAACTTTTCCATTTACTTGAACAGCAATAGTAGTTTCATCAGATGATAACATTTTTTCATCATATTCAGGCCATTTTTCATTGAATAAATATCCTTTTTCTCCTAATTCTTCCCATATTTCATCACAGAAATGAGGAACAAATGGAGATAACATAATTATTATTTTCTTCAATGTATAACCTAAAATCTTAGCAGCTTGTTCTGAATTCATTGAAGAAGACACATAAGTTTGAACTTCATTAATAAGTTCCATATTAGCTGCTATTGCAGTATTAAAATGGTAATTATTTTCAATAGCATCTGTAACTTTTTTAATAGTTTGATTTAATTTAATTAACAATGTTTTATCTTCTTTTGAAAGTTTATTATAGTCAATTTCATCATTTGCATTTTTTACAAGTTCTGAATTTTCAAAAACTAATCTCCAAACTCTTGTTAAAAATCTATATGCTCCTGCAAGTCCATTTTCATTCCATTCTAATTCTTTTTCAGGTGGTGCAGCAAACATAATAAATAATCTTGTTGTATCTGCTCCATATTTATCTAGCATTTCTTCTGGGTCAACACCATTATTTTTAGATTTTGACATCTTTTCAACTTTTACTTGCAATTCTTCTCCTGATTGAGAATAAGCCTTATCTCCCTTTATAACAACATCTTTTGGAAGTAAATATTTATTTTCTTTTTCAGAATAATATGATGGTCCTAATACCATTCCTTGTGTCAATAATCTTTTAAATGGTTCATTTGATGAAAGTAAACCTAAATCTCTTAAAACCTTATAGAAAAATCTTGCATACAATAAGTGCATTACTGCATGTTCAACTCCACCTATATATTGGTCTACTGGTGTCCATTTATCCACAATTTCTTTACTGAAAGGTAGATTTAAGTTTTTAGGATCACAATATCTTAAGAAATACCAAGATGAATCCACAAATGTATCCATAGTATCAGTATCTCTTCTAGCTTTTCCACCACAACAAGGACAAGTTGCTTCTTTAAATTCATTAGAAGTTTCTAATGGGTTCCCATTTCCAGAAAATTCTATATCATTAGGTAATAACACTGGTAAATTTTCATCTTTTTCTAAAACTTCTCCACATTTTTCACAATATAAAGCTGGAATAGGAGTTCCCCAATATCTTTGTCTTGAAATTCCCCAGTCTTTTAATCTATATTTATATGTTCTTTTTCCATAGCCTTTTTCTTCCACATATTCAGCTATTTTTACTAAGGCATCTTTACTTGATAAACCATTAAATTCTCCTGAATTTATCATTACTCCTTCTTCTATAAAAGGAAGCTCAACTTTTTCATCAGCTTTTTTAGAAGTTATAACTTGTTTAACTGGTAAATTGTATTTACCTGCAAAAACAAAATCTCTTTCATCATGTGCAGGAACTCCCATAACTGCTCCTGTACCATAATTCATAAGAACATAATCTGCTATCCATAATGGTACAATTTCCTTATTAACAGGGTTTTCAATATGCCAACCACTATCTATACCATTTTTTTCTCTACCTTCTGCACCTCTTTCAATTATATCTGTATTTTTCATTTCTGTTACTTTATCTTTAATTGAAGGATTAGCTTTTAAAATCTTTTCTACTATTGGATGTTCAGGTGCAACAACTGCATAAGATACACCATAGATAGTATCTATTCTTGTTGTAAATATAGGTAAATCTTCCCCTGTTTCAACAACTTTTAATGTTAATTCTGTTCCAAAAGATTTTCCTATCCAGTTCTTTTGCATAGTTAAAACTTTTTCTGGCCAACCATCTTTTATTTCTTCATGACCTTCTAATAATTCATCTGCATAGTTAGTAATTTTAAAGAACCATTGTTCCAATTCTTTTTGTATAACATGAGTCTTTGAATGACGCCAACACATTCCATCTTCAACTTGCTCGTTTGCTAAAACTGTTTGACAATCAGGACACCAGTTTACTAAAGATTTTTTCTTATAGATTAAGCCTTTTTCATACATTCTTTTAAATAGCCATTGGTTCCATTTATAGTATTCTGGTGTATAACTTGCTATTTCTCTTTCCCAATCATAAGAGAATCCCATTAATTTTAATTGTCTTCTCATATTTTCTATATTAGACTTAGTCCATATAGCAGGGTGAGTACCATTTTGAATTGCTGCATTTTCAGCAGGTAAACCAAATGAATCCCAACCCATAGGTTGTAACACATTATAGCCCTTCATTCTTTTATATCTTGAAATTACATCTCCTATTGTATAGTTTCTAGCATGCCCAACATGTAATTTTCCAGAAGGATAGGGTAACATTGAAAGTACATAGTAATTTTCTTTTCCTTCTACTTCATTTTCTGTTTTGAATATATTATCTTTACTCCATCTTTCTTGCCATTTCTTTTCAATTTCCTGAGGAATATATTTTTCCATTGATAAGCCTCCTATATCAAACTGCGGACAGCAAAAAACGAATTATTTTTATTATAGTGTTCCCGTCATGTCAAGTCAATCAACCGTCTGCCCACGCATCACGGAAAGACTCGCTTTCAAAGCCTTTCCGCCAATAGGCTCCGCCTGCCAAGTGATAAGCCCCGATGAGGTTTCTCTTATTTTCCAAAGACATGTCGTCTTCAAACCAGACCTGAACCACGCCCTTCGGCAGGGGCAGATTCAGGTAAAAAAGACCTTCTTTTTCATTCCAGCCGATGTAGGCAGCATACTTTTGTCTGAATACCGAACTGTCCCGCATGGTCAAGGTCCTCACCTTCAAGGATTTATACGCCTTGTAATTGTCCGCAGGTCCCGGTTTATCACTTACCGGATCAGGCCACTCGTCTATATTGACAGGCAGCATGTCTTCGTCGTTTGTGCTGTACCAGATGCGCATATACAAAGGCATGCCGAGGACGAGCTTATCTGCTCCTACGAGGGGCACGGTCACGGCCACGGCCCTTTCCGTCCAAGGCTGAGTCGCACAGGGGCCCGGCACAGGGCTGGTCCGACCGAACTGATCGTACGCCATGAGCATGACATAGTCCAAGTTGGGAGCCAAAGCGGCGCGATCGTACACTTGTGACCAGTTTTTACTGTCGGAAAGAGGCGTAATGTCCATAGACAGCTTTATGCCGTACGCATGAGCAGCCTCGGCAAAATCGGCAACGAAACGCGTCAGCCTGTCCCGATCGGCATAATCAACATTTTCGAAATCAATGTTATACCCGTCGAATTTATACAGGAGCGCATACCCGATCAGCGTTTTAACGGCTTCCTTCTGAGCGCGCTCATCCGTCAGAAATACATGCGTCTCCGCCGGATCAAAATTATTGTCCACTAAAGGCCAGACGGAATACCCCGCCTGCGTATAGGAGCTTATATAGTCATCGAAATTTTCTTTGCGCAAGGTGACACCCGTCCCGGCTATCCGAAACGCTGTCGGCGAAATAACCGGCAGAGCCGCGGCCGGCTTATGTATGTTTCCGTCCGTCTTCATATCGGGGTCCCAGAACAGAACCATACCGAGGCGCCCGTCTCCGGAAACGGGTGGCGTTTCGGTAAGATCGCGCAGAACGGGCATTCCTGTCGAAGACGGGACGGTATCCCCGGCAGCATCACCCTCTGCAAAAGTAAGGCCCAGGGAGGAACGGATATGGGTCACATTGATAAATGACTTCCCGCCTTCTTTGACAAGCGGAAAGGTCAGGACTACAGACTTGGCATCACCTAACGGCCAGGCAGCGTGTTCCGGTAAAAACACCCTGTACTGTCCGGCCTTGCCGGCTACGGGATAAATGCCTGCGGTGCGCAGGACACGTTCACTCACGAAGAGCCGCCCGACTGCTGCGGGCGCGCCGTCGCTTCGGTCTTCCGGAACACGTTCTTTTATATGAGGTGTCTCTTTTCGCACGACATGAGCCGCCGTTTCAACAGCCGCCCCTTCCGAGCGGATATCCGTTAACGTCGGCGCCGCAAAAACGGACGCACTCAGACACCCCCAACAAAGTAATGATATAAGAGACTTTTTCCATAGGAGCATAAATTTCTGTTCACGACCTTTATGAGTATGTATAATATATTTGTATGTAGCTTTTTCATTATATCACACGCAAGGGAGTCTTTCGGCATGCATCAATATCTCTTTTATATCGGGACCTTTCCCATTCGCGCCTACGGCCTGCTCTTTATGCTCGGAATCGTATCGGCAGGCATCACGGCCTTTTACATTATGAAAAAAGACGGCCGCGGCTGGCATCTTCATATTTTCGACTTTACCCTCTGTTGCGGCCTCTCCGGCATCGTCGGCGGCAGGCTCTGGGACGTCTTCTTTTTTGACTGGCCGTACTACCACAATCATCTCACCGAAATCCCTTACGTCTGGCAGGGCGGCATGGCTATCCAGGGCGGCCTGCTCTTCGGCGCCGCAGCCGGCATTATATACACGCGGATCCATCATATTGACACCTGGGCTTTCGGCGACCTTCTCGCCCCGGCCGTTATCCTCGGGCAGGCGGTCGGCAGGATGGCCAATTTCATGAACGGCGACGCCTTCGGCCATCCGACCGGCGGAAACTACGGCATCGTCTATCCCGATACCACGCTGGCCTATCGGGCTTACGGCAGCCGGCCCCTGTGGCCCGCGGAAATCTGGGAAGGGCAATTGGATATTCTCATCTTTGTCGCGCTTCTTCTTTACAGCGTTTTTCCCCATAAAAAAGGGCAGGTATTCTGCGTCTATGTCATGCTCTACGCACTGGAACGATTCTTTTTGGAATTCCTGCGCGGCGACTATTCAGTCCTCGCAGCGGGCCTGAAATCGGCGCAAATAACGAGTATTACAGCCTTTGTCATAAGCTTTGCCATATTTTTATGGCTCCACTGCAAGGGCACGGAAGACACGAAAACGGAATAGCCCGAAAGAAACGGCGCGCGTTGCGGCAAGAACGGCAACGCCTTTCATGCCTGCCGTTCCGCCGTCGGCAGGCACATAGGCTTTCTCACGGCAACTTTCTCCCCGTATGACACGAACTACACTTACTCAACCTTTTTCCCTAAGTCGGGCCCGGCCTCTTCAAGGCGGTGCAATATATCGCGCTCGATCCTTTTTATGAATATATTCACCGTTATGGCCGCAATCAACAGTAAAGGAAGCAGGTCGATAAGGAAAACAGGCAAGGCTTTAATACAAACGAGCAAAACAACTCCCTTCCCTTCCGGCGTAATCAGGCCCCAATGGCTGCCAATCAGGGGATATAGCGAATATAAGGTATCCGTATACCACCGTGTAAACGCATTTTGAGACGGATCCGAAACGATTTTCATATTGAGGAAAGACATGGCAAAGAAATAGACGAGACCGATAAACAACATCCGTTTTCTCGTCTTTTTTGCAGTTTCCATACAAATGCGTTCTTTATCTTCTTGGCTGAGTTCCGCCAACGCCTTGCTCCTTAGGCAAGCCTGCTTAAATCTATACAGGGTGTACTTGTATATAAAAGATTTCCGTATATCCATGGACATCCGTTTTATCCTACCGTGCTCATAACTTTACCGATATAGTAAATACCGCCCATAAAAGCACCGATTACCGACAAACACGCTAAGGAAGAGGCGGCGATAATCAATAATTTCTGATTCCGTTCTCTTCCCTTGCGAAAACCCGAAACGATAACTGCTAACTTCAAGAGCGCACTCAGACCGCCTATAAACGCTCCGCCTAAGAACGCAACACTAAGCATGTAGCCTCCCATATCGGAACCGCCTATGAGTATTGCCATACCGCCAAAAAAGCAAACATACAGAAACACATCCAAGAAGATGGACAATCCCAGCAAAAGCTTTTCTCTCCGTCCGCTGCAGTTCATAAAATCCCTCCAAACCCTCACGCTTGCGGCCATGTTCATACCGGTAGCTGTAATATATCATATTTTTCTCCTGTTCACTACAGGGGAGATGTGACAGCGAGATTCTGTATATCGATTATTTCAGGTTCTATGATAAATGTTGGGGGCGACACCTTTCGATGCCGCCCCCAACATTTATTCATAACTCCTTTTCTTATTCGGCGGGATAGCCGCGGCCCGTCTTTTTTGTTTTTACGATACATACCAGCGCTATCACATGCGCTGTCCAGACAACGGCTATCACCGCAACGGCCGGCAGTATGTGACGGGAAAAATAAGCCCCCGTTCCCATGACGGCGGATACGGACAGCAGAATAGCCGTCTTTGCCCGCAGCGTCAGCGATTTATCCTTTTCATACGCTCCCACCGTTTTTCTGTACAGGGAGGAATTCAGGAATTTGCGATGGAATCGCTCGGAGCCGCGGGCCAGGCAAAACAACGTCACCATATAGAAGGGCACCGTAGGCAGCAACGGCAATACCGTACCTGCCGTACCCAGCCCGAAACTGACGGCGCCCGCGGCTAGCCACAGGTAACGTACAACCCCTTTCCGCTCACCGCCCTTCATGCTCTTCCTCTTTACAGACGTTACCGGCATTTTCGCCGCCGTCCGGCTTGTCTTTTTTATGTTCCAATGCTTCCTTTAATGTATGCCAGGCAAGGACCGCACACTTAACGCGGGCCGGCATATTGGAGATATTCTTCAGGGCAATGGCGTCTTCCAGCTCTTCCAGCTCGTCTTCGTCCGTCACTTCCCGCTTAATCATGCTGAGAAAAAGGTCCGTCAGGCGAAGCGCTTCTTCCACGGTTTTACCTTTGATAACGTCGATCATCATATCGGCCGAAGCCTGGCTGATCGCGCAGCCGTGGCCCGTATAGGCCGCATCTCTGACGATCCCGTCTTCAATTTTCGCCGCCAGTGTGATGTCGTCGCCGCAGCTC
>ERZ773003.1307-NODE-1307-length-14855-cov-15.883851_pt1 | contig 14855 bp, 14 predicted proteins | sample MGYA00580668_ERZ773003 | MGnify/ENA primary metagenome ERZ773003 (study PRJEB29015, sample SAMEA2738002) | human oral metagenome | biome: human oral; feature: human-associated habitat; material: dental | place: China | collected 2126 ... | reverse complement strand
CAAGAAGTTGTTTCATTGAAATTACTGCCATGAGTATTTCTCCTTTTTGTTTTTTTCCTCTTCTTGACTTCAACTCGCAAAACGACCCAAGGGCAACTGTTTCACAATTCATCAAGAATGAGTATTATCGTTCACACGACAAGTTTCATTTTACCATACTTTTTCAATATTTTCAAGCTATTTTAGCAGATTTTTAAAGTAAGGAAATTTCTGCTAACTTCTCAAAGTAACTTCCACTTAGCTGTCCGAAGTGGAAATTAGTCTAATCCTTTACTTATGGAGAAGGGTTGATTCCTAAGCTTCTTGGAATTTCTAAAATACCTGCAAAAGACGTCTTTCAGTCTTATAAATTACTCTAATCTAAGTTCTAAAAACTAACCTAAAAAACTATTCAAACGTTTCAGATGATGAGATTTTGTGCGCTCTTTTTTTCTATTCATTTCGGCTACAAAAGCGATGAAATCATGCGTTATTAAAACTCTAAATTTAAAGCATCCCAACATATACTGCTGGGATGCTCTAATAGCTAAATTTTTTAAAATTTAATATAGCGGCAAAATCATTAGTTTATTTTATCTACTTCGAAGTTTCTTACGAATTTTATAAGCTAGATTAAACAAAAAATATAATGAACTAGTTGGATAATTAAACTCACCAGCAAATTCCTCAATAGTAGGATTAAACTTAGATTTAAAGTTAATTAACCCACCCTCTAAATTGTTTTCAATTCCACCCATATTATGAGTCTCAGCCCCTCGTTCAAAAGAATGTTGAGCTGTCTCAAACCATGTAGGAATAGCAGGTTGATAGTGTCTAAATTCTTCATTCATTCCAGCATATAAGTTCTCAGAAGTTTTCCCAAATTCGATAGTTAAAGTACCAGATAATGGGACAACACTGTCCCCTCTGCCAATATGGCTCTTAAGAAAAGAAATTTCTTCCTCTAATCGTTTTCTCTCTTGCTGATTCTCTTTTATTTTACCTTCTTTCGTTTTATCTGTAAACTTCTGCGCTGTTTTTAGATTCTTTTCGAGTTGCCGCTCAACTTCTTTCAGTCTATTAGGTAGATCTAAATAGCTCAGTGTGATAAAGGAGTGGTCAGGATAAGTATCCAGTAACTTCTGATAATAATCTTTGCCTCGTAAACTGATATTCTTGCGAGACTCTGTTTTCTTCATTAAAAATGAAAATTCATCTAATAAATCCAGTCCACCAAATTTTACTTCCAATCCTTTATTTCTTGCAGTTCGGATGGCCTGTCTAGTAGACTTAGAAAGTTGATCCAGTGAGAAATTTTCTTTATGAATATTAGCTTGAAAACGTGGTTGTATATTTTCTGCCATATCCTTTGTTAAGCCTGTCCAATAAACTTTATTTTTTTTCAGTTCTTCGACAATTGCTAAAGTCATAGAATTTTGGACAGTTTCTTGGTCAATAAGACCTCTACTTATAAATAAGCTTGGGTCAAATTTAACCATTATTGCATGGCTTTTTTTAGCAAGTTTTTTCAACGTTAAAAGAACAAATTTTAGAAGTTCTTTATCTTCATAGTCAATTACTGGACCTCGTGGAATATAAAACATAGAGAATCCTAATGGTAGCGGCTGAATTAAGATATTTGCTACTCCAACTAATTGATTATCTTTATAAAAGCCAACTCTATCGTTCCCCCAAGTATCCTTTATCTTGGACCAATCACTACTCTGCAATAAATTTCCTTGAGGATGATTTTCTAAAAATAAATCCCACTCTTTAGCATCAACATTTATTTTATACCTAAACATAACTTCAACACCGACTCCCTTAGAAACTATTTTTTATTAACATGCTACACTCGTACTATATCTCTACGTTTCATTTTACTTTAATTAAATAATTATAAAAATAGAAAATAAGTTCAAGTAATTATATAATGAAATTAATTTTTCCAGCACTATACAAAGGGTGAGATTAATAAGATCTCACCCTTTGTATAGTAATAATCAGTATATTAGTTTGGATAAATGTATCTTACAGTACCTCTTGATGCTGTCGGATTAAACCATCCACGATAATTTCCGATTGGTTGAGTTCCACTACCATCATAGTTACACTCAGAAACTTGAATACGAGTTGATGATTCAACTGCTGTAACAACTGCTACGTGACCGTATCCTCCATCATCCCAACATGCAATCGCGCCAACTTGTGGTGTAGAACCTGTACGGAAACCTGCAGCTGCTGCACTTGCAGCCCATTGACCGCCATTACCCCAGTAATCACCAGCCCATGGTGCTAAAGTTTTTACTCCCCATGTACATTGACCTACAGGATAGCTTGATGCATTTGTACTGTATGTCGGATGTTGTTTCACTGGTGCAGGAGTATAGCTTGTTGATTCCGCTGAAGCACTACTTGAAGATGATTCAGACGAACTAGATGACGAAGAAGTAGTTGATACTGCTTGAACTTCTGCTGTAAAAGTTGTATTTCCAGAAGCAACGACTTTTTGTTGTTGACTTGCTTGTTTAGCTTTATAAGCTGCTTCTGCTTCTGCAGCTGCTTTAGCTTCTGCTTCTGCTGCAGCTTTTTTCTCAAGTAAACTTGCTTTTTCATCTTCTGCAGTAGCCTTTTCAGCAGCAAGATTCAATTCTGCAGCTTTCAACTCAGCTTGTTTTGTAGTTAATGATTGAGCATCATCAGCTAGTTTTTGCTGATTTGCAATAACCGTATTAATTGCATCATTGTTTGCTACTTGTTTTTCAGAAATAGCTTTTTTATCTGCTTTTTGTTGTTCCAACATTTTGTTGTTTGCAGATACGATTTCACTCATTGCAGCAACACGTGAAATAGCTTCTGTAATTGATTTTGAGTTTACAATTGTATTAATGTAATTTGTTGCAGCTCCATTTGTTTGAGCACTACGAGCTTGTTTTTGTAATGAATCATTGCGAGATACAATATTCTTAGAAAGTTCTGTAATTTCACCCTCAAGCTTTTTAGATTCTTCTTGTAGTCTATCATTTTCAGATTGCAAGTTTGATTGCTCTGTTTGAATGGCAGATACTTGCTCCTGAACTTGATCAACTTGTTTTTGGGCTTCTTGTTGTTGTGCTGTTAAGTTACTAATTTTATTATCTTGAGCAGCAATTTTGTCATCAGTCGTTTCTGCATGCGCAGTTGTCAAAACAGCTGCTTGAGAAACCATTACTGTACTTAGTAAAAGTGACGCTAAGATTTTTTTCTTCATATTTCGTAGATACTCCTTCTTTTAAAGACATTACTAGTATACCAAAAAAAGGCCTAATGAATATTACGCCTTTGTTACATTTTTATTTCTTTCTTATAGGTAAATCTTTTCAAAAATAAACTGAAAAATAATCATCCATATAAGGTTCAAAATCATTGATGGTACTAAACTATAGACTATAAATAAAGACATACTATCCACAGTTAAACCTACCACTAATGCAAGTATATAAGCTCCCATCTCAAATAGAAAAGTCATGACAATAATTGCCAACATTCTCGTCCAACGATTCAATAAAATAACGCTATTAAATTTATGGAGAAATGCCCCCAATAAGACGAACAACAAAGTCGCAATCCCTATCAAGTGGAAAAAGTAAATGTCATAAACCAAACCCACTACAAAACAATAAGCTAAATAGAAATACTCTGATACTTCAATCGTCTCAAATAAGAGAAACAAAAATAGAAAATGACTGGCTAACTGTACATGGGGAAAAAATGAGCCCAAAAGCTGGCTAATATGGGCATCAATTAGAACAAAGAAAGGAAGCAATAAAAATACTCCAACTCGCTTCAACTGTCTCATTATGAATTCCCCACTAATTCTATTACACTCACATTATGAGTATCTGCACTTAATTTAACTGTTACTTCTCGTGTCAAGTAGTCAGTACTATGCGTTGTGGCAACCACTTCACCAACAGGAATATCAGCAACATTAAAGTTTCCTAATCCACCAGTTGTCACCTTATCTCCCGCACTAATATCGCTATTACTATTTAATTGGCTAATTTTAAGAACTTCATTTTCTTTGTCATAGCCAACAATAATTCCATAAATTGTAGTAGAACCATGCTGAATTTTAACAGAAATCTTATCAGCATTTTCCGTATTTGTCAAAAGGTTGACCATGGTAGAGTTCTCCTCTACTTTTGAAACACTCCCAATCAAACCACCATTTGCAATTGCTAACATATTCTCAGAAGCCCCTTTTGATTTGCCTGCATCTAAGGTCAACTCCTGCTTCCAAGATACCGGAGAACGCATAATAACATCTGCTGCCAAAGTCTTTGTGGCTTGCAACTTGGACTTCATATCAAGCAATTGGCGCAGTTGTTCATTTTCTGTCTTTAAACTTTCCGCCTCATTTGATTTAACTTCTAATTGGTAAATCTGTTTCTTCAAACTTTCATTTTCATTATATGTTCGTGTCAAATGAGCCAAATCTGATTTGACAGAATCAAACCACTGAAAAGGTTTTTGAACAACTCTATCAACCAATGAGATTCCATCTCCTAATTTTGTCACAATTGTACTTGAATAAGTCGTCGCTAAGAGAGCTGACACAAGCAGAACAATGACAAAAACAATAATGACATATTTTGATTTTTTAAAACGGTTCATATCCCTACCTTTATATCAAAAACTGTTACAGTAATTTTTTATGAATTCCTGAAAGCTACTAAGATTTTAAGAAAAATAAGCAACAACCAAGTACGATAATAACAAGAATGGTCAGCGTATCCTTTCGAGTCCATTTCAGTTGTCGGTATTGACTTCTGCCTTTTCCTCCCTGATAACCACGCGCTTCCATAGCAATAGCCAAGGAATCCGCACGTTTTAAACTTGTCGCAAAAAGAGGAATCAAAATGGGAATCATAGCCTTCACCTTTTGAACAATGCTTCCTTCACCAAAATCCACTCCACGCGCTTTCTGTGCATTCATAATCCGCGTCGTATCATCCATTAAGGTCGGAACAAAACGCAAACTCATAGATAGCATTAAGCCAATTTCATGAACTGGAACTTTCACACGCTTTAAAGGTGCTAATAAAGCTTCAACAGCTGATGCCAAACTTAAAGGCATGGTAGTTAAAGTTAACAAAGTTGAAAAGAAAATAATCAATACGAAGCGACAAAAAATAATTCCAGCTTGTTGCAAAGCATAATCCGTAATTCTCACAAACGAAAACTCAAATAAAACATTCCCATTAGAAATGAAAAATAGTTGAAAAATAGTTGTGAAGGCAATCAAGAAAAACATAGATTTCAAGCCCTGAATAAAAAATGAAAGAGATACTCCTGACAAGGCAATAAATATCCCTGTCGCTATAAAAAGAATTAGATTCGTCAAGGGATTATTAGCCCAAAAAACGATTAAAATCAGTAGCATCATAGCCAGTAATTTGCTGCGTGGATCCAATCGGTGAACTATCGAATCCCCTGGGATATAACGCCCCAAAATCATACTATCCATTTAGCGACTCCTTGAACTCCTCTATCTTAATCGGTAATCGTTTAAATGACACGCCTCTATCAGCCAATCGTTTACAAAAGGATGTAATTTTAGGTACTCCCAACTGCACTTCTTCCATAAAGACAACATCTTGAAAGACATCACTTGGTTTACCACCCTTAACTAAACGTCCCTTTTCCATCACATAGACTTGATTTGCATATTCAGCAACATCATCCATCAAATGCGTTACCAAGACAATGGTCATCCCTGACTGGTGGAGTTTTTTGAACAAATTCATCAGCTCTTTTCTTCCCAGGGGATCTAGGCCTGCTGTGGGTTCATCTAAGACTAATATAGCTGGTTCCATGGCAAGTATGCCTGCAATGGCGACACGTCTCATTTGTCCACCTGATAGCTCAAACGGACTACGATTAAAAAGTGATTCATCAATTCCAACCAAAGCCAGTTTCTCACGCGCAATCTGCTCCGCATCTTCTTCAGAAACTCCAAAATTTTGCGGTCCAAAAGCAACATCCTTCAAAACCGTTTCTTCAAAGATCTGATTTTCAGCAAACTGAAATACCAAGCCAACCTGTTTTCTAATTTGACGAATGTCTTTATTTTTAGAAGTCGATGTGATTAAGGTATCAAAAACCCGCACACTCCCTTGACTTGGAACCAATAAACCATCTAAAAGTTGTAAAATAGTTGATTTGCCACTACCTGTGTGGCCAATTAAAGCCGTATAAGAACCATCTTCAATCGTCAAAGAAACATCTGACAAAGCTGTTGAAGCTAAGGGAGTCCCTTCTTGATACGTAAAACTCACATTTTCTAGAGCAATTCCCATAGCTTATCCTCTAGCTCACTTTCTGTCAAATAATTTTCAGGTAAATCATAGCCATTCTGGCTCAAAGAATGTTTTAATTGATTGGCAAAAGGATCATCTAATCCAATTTGATCTAAATCATTTCGAGAAAAAAGTTCCCTTGGACTACTAGTTGATTCAATTTCCCCTTTTTTCATGACCAATACACGATCACTCATGGCAACTTCTTCCAAATCATGTGTGATGGAAATGACCGTCATATCATAGTCTTTCCGAACTCCTTTTACTGTCTCAATCAGTTCTCTACGTCCCTCAGGATCCAACATGCTCGTTGCTTCATCTAGTATTAAAATAGCTGGTCTTAGGGCTACAACACCTGCAATGGCCACACGTTGCTTTTGACCACCTGACAGACGAGCTGGCTCTCTCTTTTTAAAGTCCAACATGCCAACCAAATCCAGAGCTTCTTCCACTCTTTTTTTCATTTCTTGACGAGAAAGTCCCTGATTTTCCAAACCAAAGGCAACATCATCTTCAACAGTCGCTCCAACAAATTGATTGTCTGGATTTTGAAAAACCATACCGATTTGACGACGTATATTCCAAACATTTTCCTCAGTCAAACGTTGGCCATCAATTACAATCTCTCCAGATTCCGCTTCCAGTAAGCCATCAATTAATCGGACAGTCGTTGATTTACCACTACCATTATGCCCTACAATCGAAAGCCATTCTCCACGTTTCACGTGAAACGTAATATCCTTCACATCATAGTATTCCTGACTTTCCTTATAGCGAAAAGAAAGATTTTTTACATCAATTATTGATTTCATTTCGAACCAAATGCCCCTTTAAATACATAGGCACTACCCTTGAAATAATCATAGCCAGAGTAGATAGTGAAAAATAAGGCTACATAAAGTAGAACTTGACCAATCAAAGTCCAGTGTAATAGCAAGAAAATAATCGCAAACATCTGACTAAAAGTTTTAATTTTTCCAGGCATTGCTGCTGCTAAAACTGTTCCACCAGTTTCAACCAATAAAAGCCTTAAACCTGTCACAGCCAACTCACGACAAATAATCACTGCAACAATCCAAGCTGGAGCCATACCTAACTCAATCAGCATAATAAAAGCCGACATTACTAGTAACTTATCCGCCATTGGATCCGCAAACTTCCCAAAGTTGCTAACCACACTCCATTTACGAGCTAAATATCCATCTAAATAGTCGGTAATACTGGCAATAGCAAATATAATAGCTGCTACTATATGACTTTCTATCGAATTTCCTATCGTTAAAATAAAGATAAAAATAGGTATAAAGAGAATTCGACCTATTGTTAAGAGATTGGGAATTTGTTCTTTTTTCATTCTTTTTTCCTTAATTTCTAGTAAAGGTTACAGTGATTTGTCCAGTTTGAGCTGTTAATTTCGATAAATCAACAGTCTGATCATCTACTGTTAAAGCAACACCTTTGACAACACCTAAAGTAATGGTCACAGGATTTTTTGTTGAAACTGTTGTTTCTGCACTTTTATTATCCGGTGATAAGGTCACACCACCCTCAAGCTCACTTTCTGAAACACTAACCCAACTTCTAGCATCTGAAACCGATAATTGCAATTTTGCGGTTTCCTTACTTGTTTTATAAGCGATTTCTACATAATTTCCTTCACCTGATACACTTATAACTGGTTCAATATTCGAAGAGCTACTTGATGAACCACTACTTGAAGATGGAGTTGCAGAACTAGTCGAGCTTGTTGCTTGGACTACACTATAACTAGACGCAGATGAACGCTCCGGTTGAGTCTGAATATAATTCCAAACATAATAAGTCACAAAAATGACAATCGATAGTGCAAAGAGTATAAAATAAAATAAAGGTAAAAATGATGTCTTATTTTTCTTACTTGAACGTCTCCTACCTGTCAACTCCACTTCATCAACATCTACTTCCTCATAAGTAATCATGCTCCCAGAATCATAAGCATCCAAGACAATTCGCTCATCTAGCTCAACTGCCCACGCATACTTTCTCAAAAAAGAACGAGTATAAAATGGACTAGGAAGTTGATCAAAATCATCAGCTTCCATCGCTTCCAACATATCCAACTGAATTTCTGTTTTTCTATGTAATTCTTCTAAAGTTAACCCTTGGTTGGTTCTAGCTAAACGTAAAACCTCACCAATTGTTTTTTTCCTCATACTTGTCATTCCTTCTTTCTAGTGTCGATTATGATAGGTTGCTATGATGGAAATATTGTAAAATCAACTATGTCACCATCATCTATTAAATGATGTCCAGCATCAAGGACATCCTCTAAAGTAATTTCCTGTAAAATCTTTGGCAAATCAAAAATTGTCTCACCATTTTCAAAAGCATCATATTGCGTTGCAATAAATTCAAGAGAGTTCATGCTACTGAAAAATTCTCCAAACATCTCTCTTTTGATAATGTCTAAATGATCCTCTGTAATATCTATATCCTTTGTGAAATTACGAATAGCCTTTTTAAACTGATGAGATAAAGCAACTGGCTCTTTTGTATCCATTGTCAACATAACAAAATGAAAACGACTTGTTACTTCAACTTCCAGAGATAAGGACGCATCAATTTTACCTGATTCATATAATTTCTGAAAACGATCCGAAGTCCAACCAAACATCATTGCAAACAATAATTTTAATAAAATATGATATCGATAGCAATCCGCTTCAGCAACTTCTTGCTTACCTCTAATACCAATCGCTAGTTTGGGAGAAGACACTTCCATTCTCATACTGTCTGTTTGCTTTACATCTTGTAAAACAAGCTTTTCTCTTACTACTTCCTGAACATCTAAATCTTTCAGTTCTTTGCTTTCAAAATAGTCCTGTACTCGTTCCACATCAAAATTACCAACGAAAAACAGAGACATGTTTACAGGTTTGTAAAATCTTGTAAAATTTTCTTGCAAATTAGTTAGATTGATTTGGGAAATTGACTCCTCACTTCCAACTATATCAGTTGCTAAAGGTGTACCAGGATACAAATTCGCTAAAGTTGAAAAGAATAAACACGAATCTGGATCATCTTGATACATTTCTCGTTCTTGCTGGATAATATCCTGCTCTCTTAAAATGGAACCTTCAGTAAAATGTGCTGATGTTACCAATTCATCAAGTAAATCTAAATTTTCTAAAAAATGATCCGTTGCTGAAAAAAGATAGCTTGTTTTTGTAAAGCTTGTAAAGGCATTGCTATCTGCACCTAGACTCGTAAAAGCCGACATCAAGTCGCTAGCATCTTCTCTCTCAAATAATTTATGTTCAAGAAAATGAGCAATCCCTGCAGGATATTGTTTTACATATCCGTCAACTTCTGTGACAAGCGTATCTACCGAACCAAACTGTACAGTTACACTCCCGTAAACCTCTTTAAATTCCTTTTTAGGCAAAAGAGCAACTGTCAAGCCATTTGACAAACGAGTTCGATAAACCATTTCTTTTACAGCTGGATAGTATTTTTCTTCAAAAACAACCTTTGTCATTCTATTCCTTCCATAAAGTAAATCGCTTGTAGTTTCACATTATTAGCTGCTCTACAAATAGCATCTTTGTCAACTTGCTCGAGTTTTGCAACCCAACCTTTAAAGTCTGCTGAAGATTTTCCAAGTAAGGCATTTTGATAAGCACGTTCAATCAATGAAGATTGATTATCTTGAGAAAGTAACAAAGACCGACGAATCATCTCCTTGGTCTGCTCTAACTCAAGCTCTGTAAAATATCCTTTTTTTAAATCAAGCAGTTGATTATTCATCATTTTACGAGCCTGGTTCCGATTTTCTCGATCAATACCAGCATACATCCTCAAGAACCCACTAAATAAATCGAGCTGACTGGAAATTGTATAAGCTAATCCAGCATTTTCACGGACATTTGTAAAGAGTTTAGAATGAGCAAATCCACCAAGTAAACCATTCATTACAATCATGTGTAAGTGTTGCTCATCACCATATTCAGAAGGGCAATGATAACCCAATTCCAAAATGGATTGTCCCACATTTTTCCGAACCATGCCTTCCTGAAGGATATTAGAATAAGGTTGACAATACTGAACCTTCACATCTCCCTCTCGATCTTTGAAGTCAAATGATTCTAATACATTTTGAATTTCAACTTCATTAAAATCACCTAGGAAAAAGAAATCTATTCGATCATTGGCCAAAAATTCTTGGAAACAAGAGTAAGAACTTTGTGAAGTTTCAGCTAAAAGACGATTTCGTAAATCACTGTATTCCAATTTGAGACGTTCATCATAAAAAAACAATTTATCTAATTCTTTATGTGCGAAATAAAAAGAATCATCCATATCAGCTGCTAAACTTGCTAGTAATTGTTTTTTCTCAATTTCAAATAAGGCCGAATCAAACCCATTGTCAACTACTACGGGTGAAAAAAGAGTTTCTTTTACAAGTTCCAAAACCTGAGAAGTTAGCACATTTTTCCTACTTAAAAACTCATCACGAACATAGGTAAATGTCAATTCTACAATGTGACTTTGCCCTCTTCTGAAACAATTGGTTGACATATCTGTACCGTATAGACTGGCCAAATGTTTTCTCAAATCTTGAGAAGTGGGGTACATCTGATTAGCAGTCTCTAGCATACTCGCACTCAACATGCGACCTGCAATCGTATCAAGAGATAATGGAGCTGTAAAACGCACGGTAATTTTGTTCGTTTTAAACTTTTTTGATTGGATAAAATGTGTTGAAATTCCATGCACTAACTCCATGATTTACCTCCTTATATACAGAATTCTATTATATCACGAAAACCTGAAATTTTCTTGTTCCCTGTAACACTTTTGAAATAAAAATCGCTTACATTTTTCCCGGTTTCTCTCACTATTTTTAGGAAAATATGGTATAATACCAAAGATTGAGGTGAATTATGGAATACAAATTATTTGAAGAATTTATTACCCTCCAAGCACTACTCAAAGAACTTGGAATTACACATAGCGGAGGAGCTATCAAATCATTTCTCTCTGAACATTCTGTTTACTTTAATGGGGAATTAGAGAGTCGTCGTGGTAAAAAACTTCGTATTGGTGATAAAGTTGACATCCCTGACATGAACATTGACATCTTGTTGACACAACCTACTTCTGAAGAACAAGATGAATACCAAGTTGATAAAGTTGAAAAAGAACGGATCGCTAAACTTGTCAAAGAGATGAATAAGGAAGTTAAAAAAGAAAAATCTAAACCTACTTCATCACCTAAAAGCAAACAAGCTCCACGATTCCCTGGTAGATAATCATGTGGCTACAAAACCTATCTCTCAAAACTTTTCGTAATTACAAAGAGACGAAAATAGACTTTAATCCTAAATTAAATGTCTTTTTAGGACGTAATGCACAAGGAAAAACAAACATGCTAGAGGCTATCTATTTTTTAGCCTTAACGCGTAGTCATCGAACTCGAACAGATAAAAATCTCATTCATTTTGATGAGGAACAACTTCATCTTTCAGGTCTCGTTCAGAAAAAAACTGGATCCATTCCTCTAGAAATCGAACTAACACAAAAAGGCCGTGTGACAAAAGTTAATCACTTAAAACAGGCGCGCCTTTCAGATTATGTAGGACACATGAATGTTGTTTTATTTGCTCCTGAAGATTTACAACTAATTAAAGGAGCACCTTCGGTTCGACGGAAATTCATTGATATGGAACTTGGACAAATCAAGCCAATCTATTTATCTGACTTAACCAATTATAATCACATCCTAAAACAAAGAAACACTTACCTAAAATCAGCTCAAACAATAGATGAAACCTTCCTTTCAGTCTTAGATGATCAGCTAATTGATTATGGATGTCGTGTGATGAATCACCGCTTAGATTTCATAAAAAAACTAGAATCATTTGGGCGTAAGAAACATTTTGAACTCTCTAATCAGATTGAAGAGTTGTCAATATCCTATCAATCTTCTGTCAATATAACTGACAATCAAAACTTATCCGAATCTTTCAAAATTGCTTTAGAAAAAAGTAAATCCAGAGATTTATTTAAAAAGAATACTGGTGTTGGTCCTCATCGGGATGACATTTCTTTTTATATAAATAGAATGGATGCTAGTTTCGGAAGTCAAGGCCAACATCGTAGTCTCGTCCTCTCGATAAAATTAGCAGAAATCGAGTTAATGGAAAGCATTACTACAGAATCTCCAATATTACTGCTTGACGATGTTATGAGCGAACTTGACAACACTAGACAACTAAAACTATTAGAAACGATTTCACATTCAATCCAAACCTTTATCACAACAACCAGCTTAGATCATCTTCAAAATCTGCCAGAAAATCTAAGTATCTTCACTATTCAGGATGGTAAAGTTTCTGTAAATTACAATTGACAATATTGTAAAAGAACTCCTATTTCCACGGGAGTTCTTTTCATTGTTTTTTACATAGAATAATTTGGTGCCTCATTCGTAATTTGTACATCATGAGGATGGCTTTCTTTCAAACCAGCACCAGACATTTCAATAAATTGAGCGTTATCGTGTAGTTCTTTAAGGTTAGCTGCACCACAATAACCCATACCAGAGCGAATACCACCAATCATTTGGAAGACAATATCAGCTGCCGCTCCTTTATAAGCAACACGACCTTCAATTCCTTCTGGAACGAGTTTGTTTGCTTCATTAACAGAACCTTGGAAGTAACGATCGCTTGAACCTTTCTTCATAGCAGCAATTGATCCCATACCACGGTAAGTCTTAAACTTACGTCCTTGGAAGATTTCAGTTTCTCCTGGAGCTTCATCAGTTCCAGCAAACATAGATCCAAGCATAACAGCATTTCCACCAGCCGCAAGAGCTTTTACAATATCTCCAGAATACTTGATTCCACCGTCAGCAATGATCGTTTTACCATATTCACGCGCAACAGCTGCAGCATCATAGATAGCTGTTACTTGCGGAACACCAACACCTGCAATCACACGAGTAGTACAGATAGAACCTGGGCCAATACCAACCTTGACAACGTCTACACCTGCTTCATAAAGAGCACGTGCACCTTCAGCAGTAGCAATATTTCCAGCAATCAAAGTACGATCTGGGAAATGAGCACGAATCTCAGCAATTTTACGCAAGACACCTGCTGAATGACCATGCGCAGTATCGATAACAATCGCATCTGCTCCTGCCTCAAAAAGAGCCTCTGCACGTTCAAATGTATCTGAAGTAACACCTACTGCACCTGCGACTAGAAGACGACCAAACTCATCTTTAGCCGCATTTGGAAACTCAATAACTTTTTCAATATCTTTAATAGTAATCAAACCAGAAAGACGACCTTCTTCATCTACCAACGGAAGTTTTTCAATACGGTGTTCTTGAAGAATGCTTTCAGCCGTTGCAAGATCTGTACCCACAGGAGCAGTCACAAGATTTTCACTGGTCATATGGTTTGAAATTGGTTGGTTATAATCTGAAATAAAACGAAGATCTCGGTTTGTCAAAATACCAACTAATTTACGATTCTCAAGTGTTTCAACAACTGGAACACCACTGATGCGGTAACGACCCATAAGTTCATCTGCTTCAGCAATTGTATGTTCAGGCGTCAAGAAGAACGGATCAATAATAACTCCATTTTCAGAACGTTTTACCTTACGAACCTCTTCTGCTTGTTGAACAATTGACATGTTTTTATGGATAACTCCGAGACCGCCTGCACGAGCAATAGCAATGGCCATTTGACTCTCTGTAACTGTGTCCATGGCAGCGGTAATAATTGGGATATTTAAAGTCAAATTATCTGCCAATTTAGTTGTTAAATCTGCATCGTTAGGCAACACATGACTTTCAGCTGGAATAAGCAATACATCATCAAAGGTAAAACCTTTTTTCAAAAATTTAGTGTCCCAATTAGACATTCGAAGTTTCCTCTTTTCTTTCTTTTTGAGCTTGACTCTTTTTATATTGTATCTATCATACCATTCTATAAAAATTTGTCAAATGTTACAGGGGTAAATAAAAAACTATCTTTTCTTCGAGATAGAAATGATAGTTTCTTGTAAAATAAACTTAGTTAAAGTAATGAAGTCCCATTGCTCCTTTAACCTCAGATAGGGTCTGACCTGCAACTTCACGCGCTCTTTCACTACCTTTTTGAAGCATATTATAAACTTCTCCCATATCCTTAGCAAATTCAATACGGCGCTCACGAATAGGACCAAGTTCACGCTCTAATATTTCAAGTAGATAACGCTTAGTCTTCACATCACCAAGACCACCTCGTTGATAATGTTCTTTCATGTCAGCAATTTCTTGAGCATCTTCTGGACGACCAAAAACATCTAGATAATGGAAAACCATATTTCCTTCAATCTTACCTGGATCCTCAACACGGATATGATCTGGATCTGTATACATACTCATTACTTTTTTACGCAAAGTATCCGCATCATCAGCTAAATAAATACCATTATTGAGTGATTTAGACATTTTAGCATTTCCATCTAAACCAGGCAAACGCCCTGCTCTCTCAT
>ERZ773003.1306-NODE-1306-length-14865-cov-4.462188_pt1 | contig 14865 bp, 11 predicted proteins | sample MGYA00580668_ERZ773003 | MGnify/ENA primary metagenome ERZ773003 (study PRJEB29015, sample SAMEA2738002) | human oral metagenome | biome: human oral; feature: human-associated habitat; material: dental | place: China | collected 2126 ... | reverse complement strand
TTGAATGACGCCCGCACGCGTGCCGCCGATGCCGCGCGCATACGCGAGCGCGAGGTCAAAGCAGCGCCCCGTCGCATCCTTCCCCACAGCGAACACATCCGGCACGCCGCCGCCCTCGCGGAACGTGCGGCGCACGAGATGCCCGGGGCCCTTCGGCGCGACCATGAACACGTCGATGTCATCCGCCGGAACAATCTGGTTGAAATGGATATTGAAGCCGTGCGCAAACGCGAGCGCGCTGCCGGACTTCAGATTCGGCGCGATCTCGCTGCGGTAGAGTGCCGCCTGCTTTTCATCCGGAATGAGGATCATCGTGACGTCCGCCGACTTCACGGCATCCGCCACGGGGAGTACCTTCAGCCCGTCTTCCTCGGCGATCTTCGCCGATTTTGACCCAGCGTAGAGACCGACGACGACATTCACGCCGCTGTCCTTCAGGTTCAGCGCGTGCGCGTGCCCCTGGCTGCCGTAGCCGATGATCGCAACCGTCTTTCCCTCAAGTACGCTCCAGTTGACATCCTGATCATAGTAAGTTTTTGCCATAGTACTCACGCTCCTCACAGTGTTCGTAAATTGTGTGTTCCCCGCGCTCGAGCGCAATCAGGCCCGTGCGGATGATCTCGACGATGCCGTAGGGACGGAGCACCTTCAAGAATGCCGTCACCTTGTCGTCGCCGCCCGTGATCTCAAAGATGATCGAGCCCGCGTCCACATCCACGACGTGCGCGCGGAAGAGTTCCCCCATCTTCAGCACGTCGAGACGGTTCGTATCGTCCGCGTGCACCTTGATCATCGTCATGCCGCGGCACGCCGCGCTCTTTTCATCGAGCCGCTGAACGGCGCGCACGACGGGCATCTTCTCGAGCTGCTTGATCATCTGCTCCACGAGATTCTCATCCCCGTGCACCACCACCGTGATGCGCGAGAATTCCGGCGACTCCGTGACCCCCACCGACAGACTGTCGATGTTGAACTCGCGCCGCGAGAACATGCTCGCTACGCGCACGAGAACACCCGTCTGATTCTCTACAAAAACAGACAGAATATGCTTCATCACGCCGGATTCCTCCCTGCCTGCCGCATCGACCTTCACCCCTGGGAAAACTCCTTCATTATCGCCCCGCCGCCGGCATTTGTCAATGATTTTTTAGGCGCGATATAGATTCGGATATCACCAAATTTTCTTTCATATTCTCAATCACAGCACGAATCAAATAAAAGCGTGCGGTGATCCAGCCCATAGCGAATGATAACGCCCGTATCCGCCGCGTAGTCCACACACTGCGAGGAAATATCCTCTTTGGTCGTAACGAATACGTCTGCCTCCCGCAACACAGGAATCGAAAACGCCTCCTCGGCATCGTGGGCAAGGAGGAGCGGTGTCTCCTCCCCCTGCTCCTCAAGCCGCGCTGCAATCGCCGCCCACGCCGTCCCCTGTGACATTGATGCCGCGCGATGGAGCAGCAGCGCCGTTTTATCCGCAGCGCAGTACGTCTCAATATACGAATCAATCACATGCTGCCAAACGGCTTCCTCCGCGTCAAAATCCGGAACAAAATAATAGATCTTGTATCCGTCTGCCCGGAGCGCCCGCATCATAGCGACCGTCTCATCCGCCGGCTCGTCTTCGCGCGGTGCAGCAAATTCCGCAATAAAATGCACCGGATCTTTCAGCAGCGGCAGATTCGCTTTGATCTTCTCCTCCGACCAGTTCCACCACTTGATCTCCTGCAGCGCACGAATCGTCTCCTCATCAAAGCGATATTTAATGACGCGCGCCGGATTGCCCACGACCACGGCATAGGGCGGCACATCCTTCGCGACCACGGAGCGCGCGCCGATCACCGCACCGTTGCCAATACGGACGCCGCCGAGAATCGTCACGTCACATCCGATCCAAACATCGCTGCCGATGACAATCTGCTTACGGTTGACATGCCCATAATGGTTCTCTTGCGGTATATCACCATCCGACAAATCCTCAAACGGATAGGTCGTCACCTGCCGGTAGTCATGATTCAGCCCCAGCTCAAAGATCAGCCGATGTCCCAGAGCAGAGTAACGTCTCACGAGTACATGCCCTTCCCATAATACGCCACACTCGAAGCGTCCGTTCACCATATAGGAACCGGGGGCCGAACGTCATCGCCGTGTAGCGCCTGCTCTCATCCAAAGGAATTTTTCGCACCTGTGCCGAAAACTCCGTAAAATTAATCTCCTTGAACAAGGCTCTTCTCCCCTTCTATCCGCATTTCAAATATTCTCCGGATAATTGTATCACATATACTTCGGAGAAACTACCGTCGCCCCTTTTTCTCCCTAACATTTTTCAGTCCCCTATGCTAGAATAAACGAAAAGGAGAGTAAAACGAATGAACATACCGGCTTGGGAGGGGAGCTCCATCTTCCCCGCCCTCTGTGACACACTGCTGACTTGGCGAAAATCCTCGCCAGACACACGCGAACTGCCGTGGCGCGACGAGCCGACACCGTACCATGTATGGATCTCGGAGATCATGCTCCAGCAGACGCGCGCAAACGTGGTGCGCGGCTACTATCTGAGATTTCTCGCGGCGCTTCCGACCGTCCGCGATCTCGCAGACGTGGACGAGGACGCGCTCATGAAGCTCTGGCAGGGGCTCGGCTACTACAGCCGCGCGCGCAATTTGAGACGCGCCGCGCAGGCGCTTGTCGAAACGCACGGCGGCGAGCTCCCCAACGATTTTGACGCACTCCTCGCCCTGCCCGGCATCGGGCGTTATACAGCAAGTGCAATTTCATCATTTGCCTACGGTCGTCCATGCCCCGCCGTTGACGGCAACTTCCTCCGCGTCGCCGCGCGCGTGACGGCAAATCCCATCGACATCGCAAAGGACGCGAGCAAACGCGCCCTTGAGGAGTCGCTCCGCCCTTGCTATCCGACCGGAAAAGACGCCGGGTTGCTCAACGAAGCGTTCATGGATCTCGGCGCGACCGTCTGCCTGCCGAACGGTGCGCCGCTCTGCCACGCCTGTCCCGCCGTACGTCTTTGCCTTGCCTACGACCGGGGTACGGAACTTGACTATCCGGTGAAGAGCGCACTGAAGGCGCGGCGCAAAGAGCATCGCACCGTCCTCCTCCTGCGCTGCGGCGATCGCTGTGCCATACGAAAAAGACCCGCAAGGGGACTCCTCGCGGGTCTTTGGGAATATCCGAATCTCGAAGGAAAATGGGGCAAGCACAAGGTGCTCGAACACCTCGCCGCGGCGGGCTTCGCCGCCCGCTCCATCGCCCCGCTCCCGCCCGCATGCCACGTGTTCACGCACATTGAGTGGAACCTCACGGGCTGGGAAGTCTATGTCGAAGAGACGAACGACGCGCCGCTCTGCGCCGCCGAGGACGATGCCCCCTCCGCCCTCCTCTGGGTGCGCCGCGCGGATCTCGCCGATACTTACAGCATCCCCGCCGCATTCGGATATTTTACGCCGAGATAAAAGACGAATATTCTATATACAGCAAAGCCGACAGATGCAAGAGTACTCATCTGTCGGCTTTGTTTATGAAAAAAATTGTTCTTCTATGAGCTTTTCCACACCTTGAATCGCTTGCTCATATGATATTGGGCGGAACAACAATTGCCTTGTAATTTGTTCATAATCCTCACGGTAAACACCATACTTTACGATTTCACGCAGCAGATCGGTAACATTCACATCATCCTGTGCCGATAGGCACTTGCGATTATTTTTCCGTACTCGGTGCACCTCCGCAATGATCCGAAAATATTCCGCTCTATAAGAAACTTACACACTTTACTTGACAAACCCTTCGAACATCGTCGAACTCCTCAGCATGTTCATGCAAGAACATCGTAGATCCCCATTTCCAATAACAGTTTACTTGTTTTGCTTGGATAATAAGAAAGACAAGCACGGACAGATGCTTTTGCAACGCCTAGCCGCCTGATGTACGCCCTTAATCTTTTTTCCGTCTCCTCTCTGTCATACTCCGTATATTTGAATGCCTCACCAACAAGATCAAGAACAGAGAGCGCGTCCTTATTCTTTTGATTGACGGCGGTGCGGGGTGCCTTGAGACAAATACGCCGTTTTCTTATTGATACGATTCGTCTGCGGCTTTTTTCCGCATTCGTCACAATGCACTGCTCCGCAGGCATCTGTGTCGTGATTCCTGCAATATTCGCGAGCGTCAATCCGGAATAGTATCCGATCGTATCCTCGCCGGTTTCTATATATTTTCTAATGATAATCTGTTCCATATCCGGCGGTGTTGACCGGAATAACCGGGACTGTTTTGGAAAATAATAAATGCCTTCAGAAAACCGCAAAAGTTTCCCGCGATCAACCAAGCGTTTCAAACTTTGGCGTACCGCTGCGCCGGATCGTCCGGTCTTTGCCGCTAGCTCTCCTATAAAAATGGGGTCATTCTCACGATATGTATCCTGTAAATACATGAGCAGCATGTGTATCACCTTCTCTCAGCAACTAAAGTATACGATATTATTTTATTTTTGTCAAAATCCGTGACACATTATATATCGGCATATAAAAAGACCCGCAAGGGGACTCCTCGCGGGTCTTTGGGAATATCCGAATCTCGAAGGAAAATGGGGCAAGCACAAGGTGCTCGAACACCTCGCCGCGGCGGGCTTCGCCGCCCGCTCCATCGCCCCGCTCCCGCCCGCATGCCACGTGTTCACGCACATTGAGTGGAACCTCACGGGCTGGGAAGTCTATGTCGAAGAGACGAACGACGCGCCGCTCTGCGCCGCCGAGGACGATGCCCCCTCCGCCCTCCTCTGGGTGCGCCGTGAGGATCTCGCCGATACTTACAGCATCCCCGCAGCGTTCGGGTACTTTACGCCGCGTTAGAAGGTCATGTTGATCCCGCCGCGCCAGATACGGCCGTCATAATAGAGCGTCGTATTTTCCTCGTTGAGCAGATTGTTCACGCCGAAATAGGCACTCAAGTGATCGTTGATCTTCTTGTTGACGACCAGGTTGAGTACCGTCGCGGAGGTATTCTTCTTCACCGCAGCGTTGCCGCGCCCCTCCGCCGCATAGTAGTAGTCGCTCAGCCAGTCGTTCCAGAGAACGCCGCTCCACCCGTGCTTAAAGTCATCGTAAATGATCTGCAGTGAGAGTTTGTGCCGCGCTCGTCCGATCAGCCGATCCCCCGTCATATCGTTCTTGGCATCGAGATAGGTATAGGTGGAACGCAGCGTAAATTGATCGCCAAGGCGTTGTTTGCCTTCAAACTCAATCCCCTGCAGCGTCGCCTTATCGACATTTTCATAATGTCCGATGTTGCGTATTGCGATCGGATGCGGCGGCGGCGGTGTGGACGACATAATCGTCCTGCTTATGGTATCGAGATTGATCAGGTCGTCTACTTTATTGTGGAAGTAGGTTATTTTCCCCGAGCTGCGTTTTCCTTCCGCTTCGAAGCTGAGGTCGAAGTTCACCGCCTTCTCGGGCTTCAGGTTCGGGTTCCCGTCGATATGTACCTGCGTTGGCACGAGCCACGACCTTATGCGCGCAACTGCGGGCACATGATCCCAATGCATATAGAGTTCGCTCGCCGTGGGCGCGCGGTATGCCGATCCGACATTCATCTTGACACGGCTGCGGTCACTGATCCGGTAGGTCGTCCCGAGCTGTGCCGTTACCTTATTTCCGAATTTATTATTGTGATCCCAACGCACGGACGGCACGATGTAAAGGCGCTTGTTCGCGCGCCATTCATCCTGCAGATACAGCGCGGCGTAATCAAGGTCTGCCTTCGACTCAGTTTTCGAAATACCGTTCCTCGTGACGATATGCCCGCCGCCCACATCGATACGTGTACTCTCGTACTCCTCCTTCCGGTACTCCCCGCCAAACGTGAGTTTATGATCCGCACCGACGTTCCATGTGCGTTTTCCGTCCGCGATATAGGATCGGAAGACCATGTCGTCAAAGTCCGAGAGTACGCCGTTCGATCGCAGATGCGTCTCTTGTTTTTTATCAAAGAGCGTATAGTAGACCTGCATCTCATAGGTGCCCCTGCGATCCTCCCCCGCATAGCGCAGCCCTGTCGAATACCGTTTATGATTATAGTCCACGGTTCCCGGATTGGATCTATAGTTGCCGCCCGTCTGCGTCACGGCCTCGGACTTCTGATCCAGATCTTCGTTCATGTAGTCGAAGAAGAAATCCAAATGCTTACGCTGCGCAATATCCATCCGTCCGTCTAGGTTGAAATAGTATTTTCTCCCATATTGATTGGAGGCAGTTTCCGCACCGCGTTCGCGGACATCACTCACCTTGAAACTCGTGCGCCATGCCCATTTCCCCGTCTTGCCGAAGTCGACGGATACGCCGCCGTCCTTTTGCCGGCTCGTCCAATCGACGGAAACGCCGACCTGTTTTTTCTCAGGATGTTTGCGGATGATATTGATGACGCCGCCCAGTGCCTCCGAGCCGTACAGGGAACTGACGGAACCGCGGACGATCTCAATGCGCTCCACATCGTCCATATTGATACGCTGCAGCTCATAGTAATTCGCCGTCTGGCTCGTATCCTCCGTGCGTATGCGCCGTCCGTCGATGAGGATCAGCGTCTGATTGGTACTCATGCCGCGCAGCGCCGCCTGATTCCCGACCATGCCGTTTTCCGTCACATCCAGCCCGACGGTGAGCGCAAGCGCCTGTGCCAACGTCTCCGCGCCGAGGCGGTCGATATCCTCACGCGTCACGATCTCAACCGAAGCGGGGGCTTCTTTCACACTCTGCTCTGTACGCGATGCCGTGACAACAACATCATCGAGCGTATAGACGGGCATCTCCCGGTCTGCGGCAGCCGCCTGTACCGAATGAAACGACGCCGCCGTCAATGCGCCTAAAACAGCAGCGGTCAAGGCCGTTCGGTGATGCCTTACATGAAAACTCCTCATAAGGAGAACACCTCTTTTCTGTTATAGAGTTAACGATTTGCTTTCTCAATTATAACATCAATAGAGAAATAATGAAATATATTTTCATTATCTTCTGATCTAATGTGTGGATTCACAGCTATGATTTCCTCGACAAATACAAAACTGCCCGTCTGCGCTGCATCTCTGCAGCCGCAAACGGGCAGTTTTTTATATAAAATACACTACACAGCTTTTCCAAGGTCACGCGCGGAGGTGCGCATGACGGTGTTGAGGTCGGGGGCGGATGCCGCTGCGGCGGCACGCTCTTTCTCCCGGCTCTTTTCGATGAGGTTCTTCAGCATTTGCATATGCGGATGGTTCTCGAGCTCCGGCGAGGGCTTGCCTTGGAGCGCCGCCGCCATCTGCGGGGGCATTCCGTCAGGGAACATCGCCTCGAGCATGGAGCGGACGTCCTTGGGGATCATGTCCTGCAGAGCGACGTTCTCCTTGCGCAGCTTCACCTCGTCCTCCTGCGTGAGCGTGTACGCTTCGAGGAATCCCTGAATGAGGTTGTCGTGCCAGAACTCTCCCGCCTGCGTCAGACGGAATCCCGTCTCCGTGCGCGTGACGAGCCCGTTCTCCGCCCACGCGGCGAGGAGCGGTTCCATCGTGTCGAGAAGACGTACGCCGTATTTTTTCTCAAAAAAGGGCGCGTAGAAATATCCGTGCTCGATCTGATCGCCGATCTCGCTGTGCATCCGGTGCTCGTCCGCCTGCTCACCCATGAACTGGAAGGGCTTTGCGCCCTCTTCGACCATCTTCTCATAGGCGGCAAGTCCGCCGTGATTGCGCCACATGATTTGACCGATGAACCCGCCCGCGCCCGAGCCGAACGCGAGGATGTCGTTGCCGCGCTTGGCGAGCGTGTTATACAGGCTGCGCTCGCGGTGATCCGTCGTCCAGTGCGTCGTGTCGATGCGCCGCGCCATCGGGTTCTCGTCGACGATCGCGATGCCGCGCGCGAAGTATTCGGACTGTTCCTCCGTTGTCGGGAGCATCGGGAGGTCGCCCGACTTGATGCGCGCCGCAAGCTCGCTCGCCGGGAACACATTCAACTGGTAGAGGTCGCCGCCCGCGATGCCGATCTCGAACTGCGTGCGCACGTCGTTCTCCCAGACCTCCGGGGACTGATAGGGCAGCCCATAGATGAGGTCGGCGATGACGACCGCGCCCTGCTTCTCCACCATGCGGCGCAGTGTCGCGACAACGGTATCATGATCGTCGATGCGCCCGATCGACTGCCGCACGCGCGTGTCAAAGGACTGTACGCCGAGCGAGAATCGGTTGACGCCCGCACGCATCGCCGCCTCAACCTTGCTCTCCGTGAGGTCATGGATGCGTCCCTCGAGCGTGATCTCGGCGTCGCTCGTCAGCGGCAGACGCTCCCGCACTGCACGCACGAGTCGTGTGAGGTCGGCGTCCGAGAGCGCGGTCGGCGTGCCGCCGCCGAAGAACACCGCCTGAAAAGGCGCCCCCTGCACATAGGGGGTCTCCGCCGCCGCGTCGAGCTCCTGCAGGAGCACGTCGACATAGCGGTGCGCCGCTTCTTCCTTCGTATAGTTCTGGAAAAATCCGCAGTAGCTGCATTTCTTATCGCAGAACGGGATGTGAATGTACGCCGCGCGCTCGTCGGCGGGATCGGGCGTCTGCGCCATGAGCTCCGCCCACACCTGCGCCTGCTCCGCCTTGTCCATGATCATGCGCTTGCCGCCCGCGCCGGGATGCACGACACGTTTCTTCGTAAAGGCGCAGCCGAGCGGATTCTCCGACTTCGTGCCGAGCAGCCAACCGCGCGACTCCGTTGAGAGCTCCGCGAGTTTTGTCTCTAGGCTGTTCATGCGAGCGCCTCCTTTGCTGCGCCGATGACCTTTTCAAAATCCGCCGCATCCGGATGGGACGCCGCCGCCGCATAGCGCTCCGCGTTCTCCTCGGTGTAGGCGTGGACATTGTCGAGCGGCATACTCTTGAACATCTCGATGATCATCGGATCAATCGCGCCCTGCACGAGGATCGCGCCGAGGATCTCGTTCGACGGATCAAAGAGCGCCTTGATATTCGCGATGCACTTTGCGCAGTGCTCAGAATTCGGGTCGGCGCCGAGCGTTCCATAGATGAACACCCGACGTCCGCGCACGGTCTCGATGTATTTGCGTGCAGCGGCATCCGCCGTGCCGCGGTCAATCCAAGTACCGATGCAGAGATCGGCGGCGTCCGAAATCCCCGCCGTATCCTTCACGCTGTGGCAGGATGCGCCGAGCGCCTGCGCCAGATGCTCCGCGACCTTCTGCGTGTTCCCCGTGCGCGATGAGTAGACGACCGCGATATCTTGATTCTGCATGATTGATTCTCCTAATATCTCAATATGAATATCTTGCATTCATGATTCACCCGTATCATAGCGCAAGGCATCAAAAAAATCAAGTGTTTTTATCGTTTTTCATAAATAAAAATTATGAATTAAGTTCATCTTTTTCAACAGGGTTTCTCTGTACAGAATATATAGATACTCTCTATCAAATAGAATTCCCATATCAAAAGATAAAGAGAAGAGCCTCTTTCAAAAATCATCCCATCCCTTCTGTCTACAAAAAACGAATTCATCAATTTCATATTCTATTCTATATATAAATAGATAAATATTAATTATATTATTTGCAGGTATTTTTCAGGGAGAATAACCTCTCACATCCCGTTCTTCTTGACAGTCGTGATAGAACGTGATAGAATAAAGAAAAACAACATGACAAGGAGGAAAAACACATATGAAGAAAATACTCTCCGCACTCTCCGCCGCACTCATTCTCGGAGCTGGCGCACAGGCACTTGCCGCCGGATGCGAGGACGGCGCGTGCGTGCTGCCGCAAAAACAGGATCAAGCCTACTGTATTGGCAGCGCGAACGCATATTGCAGCGGCGATACCGTACAAAGCACACGCAGCGAACGGCGCGGAACCTGCGGATGCTATAACGGACGCTAAGACAAAATAGGATTGCTGCACGAATCCACATTAGTGTGTTCTGCAACAATCCTATTTTTATGGAACAGTGATCTAAACAAGATTTTCACCATACAAAAATCTATAATCCTACCGTCTTTGATACAATTTAATTTTCCCAAACAAGCCTCATTGGGGAGGCTCGTTTTACCGCAGGAGGCTCGCTTTTCGATAAGGGCGGCTCATCCCTTGCGGCGACTGACTTCACGTTGTTTTATCCTCCTCTCTGTTTAACGTAAATATCTATGTAAGTACAATTCTATCGAAATGTACGAGACTTTTCAACAGCGAAAAGCTACATTCATTATAGGCGTAGACGCAAAAATTCCCCCGCAATCATGTGCGAGGGATTATTCTTATGCCCGGATCTCTTTTCCGTTCTTGAACGTGACCCGTATATCATCCACAGCATAAATCGTCACAAAATCCACGAGTGCGTGCCATGCCTCCGCCTCGAACTCTGTCAACAGAGTATCACGTCTAGCGAGGTCTTCAAGAAACTGCTCCATGATCGCACGGCGGTCTCGTTTGTCATCCATCTCGGCACAGACGGCATCGTACTTTGCTTTAGCGGCGTCAAATCGCTGAACGAGGGACTCATAACGGCTCTGAAAGTCTGTCTGGTCAATGGCAATTCGGGCATTTTCACCGATGGCATCTTGAATCATCTTGGAAATGACATCGATTTCCTGTTGGAGTTCCGTCCGTTCCTTTTCCAATACATCGGTGGAAAAGAGCAACTCCTTGATAGCTGCACAGTCCTCTAGGACGGTGTCTCTCCCCTCAATCAGCAGATTCACTGCCTTGATAAATGCCGCCTCTATCGTTTGGTCGTCCACATGGGGCGTGGCGCATTTCTCACCCTCGAATTTGTGATTGCATCGCCAAATGACCCGACGATATTTATCGTTGCTGTGCCAGACCTTAGAGCCGAACCATGACCCACACGCACCACACTTGATTTTCCCCGAGAAGGCATGAACCCCGCTGTGCCGATTTTTGCCTTTGCTCCGACGGGTAAGCTCCCTTTGCACCATATCGAAAATCTCAGGCTCAATGATCGCTTCATGGCTGCCTGTCACATAGTATTGCGGGACTTCCCCCTCGTTGATTTTCTTCTTCTTTGTCAAAAAATCCGTGGTGTACGTCTTTTGAAGCAAAGCATCGCCTTTATATTTTTCGTTCGCAAGCATACTTCTGACCGTCCCTTGGTTCCATTTGGGCTTTTTCCCCGGCGACGGAATCCCCTCGGCGGTCAGCTTGGAAGCGATACCGTAGGGTGTCATGCCTTGAAGGAACATCGAGAAAATCCGCTTGACGATTGCCGCCTCGTCCTTATTCAGCACAAGACTCCCGTCCTCACCACGATCATACCCAAGGAACAGCCCGAAGGGAACACAAACCTTGCCGTCCGCGAACCGTTTTCTTTTACCCCAAGTGACATTCTCCGAAATGGAGCGACTTTCTTCCTGCGCCAGCGAACTCATGATGGAAATGAGGAGTTCTCCTTTGCTGTCCAGTGTCCAGATGTTCTCTTTTTCGAAGTAAATCTCGATGCCTTTTTCCTTGAGCTGCCGCACCGTTGTCAGACTGTCCACCGTGTTTCGGGCAAAGCGCGATACGCTCTTGGTGACGATCAAATCAATCTTTCCTTCCAAGGCATCGGCAATCATGGTCCTGAATCCTTCCCTGCGTGCCGTACTGGTGCCAGATATGCCCTCATCCGTATATACGGCAACAAACTCCCAATCTTCGCGACTCTTGATGTATTGCGTGTAATAATCCCCCTGCGCGGCGTAACTTGTGAACTGCTCGTCGCTGTCCGTTGAGACACGGGCATACCCCGCCGTGCGCCGTTTCTTCTGCGCAGCGAGCGGCGCATGGGTAAATCTCGTGATGGTCGCAGGAATCGTTGTCACCTTTCTGGTCGGCATTTTTCTCCCTCCAATACGGTATCACTTACGTTTTGGCATCCGCTTCTCGGCAGTCCACGAGCCGTGAAAGATGCGCCCATCCTTAAAGCAGACGGCAAGCTCTCCATATCCCACACTGTCAATATGATCGACTTGTTCACGGAAGGCTGATTCGTCAAATTCGGATAGGCACATCGCCTCGGCGCATAGACGTTTTAGCACATTTTCAGGGATGCTCCCTGCATCGCATTGTTTTCGCCTCTTGTGTGCGGAACAGTACCATGTGATGTGTTTTTCCCCAGAGGCAAGTTTGGTGGTATGCCTCTGGAAGTTCTCTCCGCATGTCTTACAGCGGATATGACAACTAAAACAGGAGATGCCCTTTCGCAGGACAGGATGCCTTCTTCGATAGGCAGAAACCTTGTCCCGCATTTCCTGTGTCCACATATCCTTTCGCGCTGTCGATTTATATGTTGAGATGTGGCTAACTTCCGTGCCATCATTCATATGGAAGACGAGCAGGTTGCCGGGATGTACGATAATGGTGTTCACCCGTTCCGAGAAAACACGCTCATCAAATTCATCAAGCCCCAACGCCGCACAGCAGGCCTCGATAAGTGCCGCTTCCGGGAGATGCTTAGCATCGCAGTAGGACTTCCCCTTATCGCTCATCGTGCGGCATTCCCAATTCGCAACGGAATCATTGACCCGTTTGTGGCTGTGCCGTCGATAGGACTTCCCACACTTTGCGCATTTGATTTTACTCGTGAAGCAACTTGTCGGAATGTGAGGGTTGGCGTGTGCGCCGAGTTCCCTGCGTCGCTTGATTTCCTCCTGTACAGCTTGGAACATCTCGAGCGGAATAATTGCCTCGTGGGAATCTGCTACCCAGTACTGGGGAAGAACCCCGTTGTTCTTCTTTGTCTTGTGGTCGATGTGACTCGGCGTGTATTCCTTCTGCAAGAGCATATTTCCCGTGTACTTTTCATTTTTCAGAATGGCTCTTATGGATGAATTGGAAAACTGTCGCCCTGTGTAGGATTTCACACCCATTTCCGCGAGCTGCTTTTCCGTCTGCTCGGCTGACATTCCGCGCAGAAAATTATCATAGATGAGCCGCACGATTGCTGCTTCCTCCGGTACAACGATGAACTGCTCGCCGTCCCATCGGTAGCCGTATATACAGAACGAGTTCGGTATACCTTTCTCGAATCTCTTTCTGATTCCCCACTTTACGTTCTCGCTGATGGAACGGCTTTCTTCCTGTGAAAATGAGGCGAGGAGCGTCAACATGATTTCCCCGTCCTCTGACAAAGAGTGAATATGCTCTTTCTCGAATTGCACCTCAATACCACGCTCCCGTAAATGCCGAACGGTATTGAGCAAATCCACGGTATTACGGGCAAAGCGGCTGATGGATTTCGTCAATATGATATCAATTTTGCCGTCCTCACAGTCGGCAAGCAGTCGTAAGAACTCCGGTCGATTGTCCGTTGTTCCGCTGACACCACCATCAGCGTACACACCAACATATTCCCATTCGCTCCTGCTCTGAATAAGGTTACTGTAGTAGCTGACCTGTGCGGCAAGGGAATGCATAGTGCGCCCCTTCTCCTCGGAAATACGAGCATAAGCGGCTACTTTTTTACGGCTAGGTGCGACTGGTAGATCCGCCTCGATTTTCCGTATCATTTTCATCATCATCACCTCCTCCCTACCATATATGGCTCTGAAAGGGCGTGAAGTCAACGCCTATGTGCGAATAAAGCACCAAGAGGCGGGTCGTATTTTTCGAGCAGAAAATCATCGACCATGTCAAATTCTTCCTTTGAAATAAGCCCTTTGCGAAGCATAGTTCTGGCAACGGACAGGGACGCCTGATACTGCGCCTCGTCTTGAAAACGCTCATCAGTCATGTCCGTCACCCCCAAAGCGAGCGGCAACATAACAGGCGTGAGAGCAGTATTTCCTGCCCTTATTGCCATAGGCAGAAAAAGTCCTGCCACATCGAATACAGACGAATGTATAGACCGCCTTGCGGCAGACCTCGTGCGGATGCGTATTCCACCATGTCTGCCGGCAAGCAGCAGAACAGAACTTCTTTCGTTTTTTTCCTGCTATTTGTTCGATGGTCTTTCCACAGCCTTTGCACCGCCCTGTCCTTTCGCCTGTCGAGCGATTGCCCGCGAGCCCATTGCGTTGGCAATAGGATTTGACGGAACTGACCGACACGCAAAGAATTTTTGCAATGGTCGCATAACCACAGTTTTCTCGCCGCAGTTTCCCTATTTGTACTTTCTGTTCAGTAGTCATAAAGGATTCCTCCGATCTGAGAGGAAATATCCTCTCACTATCCCACTGGACAGATTTGGGCTGAGTGGCCGAAAAAATGTTGGAAAAATTCAACAGGTGTCAAAGAATAAATATCCGATCCTCTTTAGGTGTTTGCCACCGACATAAAAAGACAGGGCTGTTGTGCTAAAAACTTAGCACAACAGCCCTGTCTTTTTGTGTCAATATATCTTTACACCCATTACTTGTGAGGTCTTGTTTCCCATTTGTACAGAAAAAAAGGGGGGTATGGTAACTTCTCCATCGAAACATGTTGCTTATCCTCCATTATCTGCAATACCTATGGAAAGCCGTTTAAATTCAAAAAAACGTTAAGTACGTCCTGCTTTTTCCGATAATAAAGGTAAGGATAGCAATACTACGCAGGGAGCATGAAGGGAGGAGGGACAAAATGGAACTGGATAAAATCTTCGGTAGCCACGGAGTCGTGCCGGTATCGTCTGAGCGACGTACAAACTCCACTCGAGAGGATACGTCCGACATATTCGCGCATATGTTGCAAAACCTGCGCGAATCGAAAGCTGCAAATGCACATGACCACTCCAATACAGAGGGTGATACTGTCATCACGCGTGTGCTTGCAGATGGTTCGGTTATTACACAGATCTACGAGGGGACGAAGCTCGTCTCCCAGACGATGACGCGTGGC
>ERZ773003.1305-NODE-1305-length-14866-cov-15.864223_pt1 | contig 14866 bp, 8 predicted proteins | sample MGYA00580668_ERZ773003 | MGnify/ENA primary metagenome ERZ773003 (study PRJEB29015, sample SAMEA2738002) | human oral metagenome | biome: human oral; feature: human-associated habitat; material: dental | place: China | collected 2126 ... | reverse complement strand
TTCGCCTGCTTGCAGAAGATATCGAAAACGACCGTTACATCGAAATCTGGAACATTGTTTTGTCTCAATTTAACGCAGACCCTGCCGTTCCTCGTAGCGAGTACAAGGAATTACCACACAAGAATATTGATACGGGCGCTGGTTTGGAACGTTTGGTGGCCGTTATCCAAGGTGCTAAGACTAACTTTGAAACAGACCTCTTCATGCCAATCATTCGTGAAGTTGAGAAATTGTCTGGTAAGGTCTACGACCAAGATGGCGACAACATGAGCTTCAAGGTCATCGCTGACCACATTCGTTCCCTTTCATTTGCCATCGGTGATGGTGCCCTTCCAGGAAACGAAGGTCGTGGTTATGTCCTTCGTCGTCTTCTCCGTCGTGCTTCTATGCACGGTCAAAAATTGGGTATCAATGAGCCTTTCCTTTACAAACTCGTTCCAACTGTTGGAAAAATCATGGAAAGCTACTACCCAGAAGTACTTGAAAAACGTGATTTTATCGAGAAAATCGTCAAGAGCGAGGAAGAGTCATTTGCACGTACCCTTCACTCAGGTCAACACTTTGCAGAAACCATTGTAACTGATTTGAAAGCGAAAGGTCAAAACGTTATCGCTGGTCAAGATGTCTTCAAACTCTATGATACATACGGATTCCCAGTGGAGTTGACAGAAGAAATCGCTGAAGAAGCTGGGATGACTGTAGACCGTGAAGGTTTTGAAGCAGCCATGAAAGAGCAGCAAGAGCGTGCGCGTGCGTCTGCTGTTAAGGGTGGCTCAATGGGTATGCAAAATGAAACCCTTCAAAATATCACAGTAGAAAGTGTCTTTAACTACAATGCCAGCCAATTGCCTTCTAAGTTGGTGGCTATCGTAGCGGACAATGCTGAAGTTGGAGCTATTTCAGAAGGAACTGCCTCTCTGATCTTTGCTGAGACTCCATTCTACGCTGAGATGGGTGGACAAGTAGCTGACCACGGACAAATCTTGGACACTGCAGGAAAACTTGTTGCTACTGTAACAGATGTTCAAAAAGCACCAAACGGACAACCATTGCATACAGTGGAAGTTCATGCTCCGCTTGCTTTGAACCAAGAATACACATTGGCCATCAATACCAATCGTCGTCACCGTGTCATGAAAAACCACACAGCAACTCACTTGCTTCATGCCGCTCTTCACAATATCCTTGGTCACCATGCGACACAAGCAGGATCTCTGAACGAAGTCGAATTCCTTCGCTTTGACTTCACACATTTCCAAGCAGTAACTGCTGAAGAATTGCGTGCTATCGAGCAAGAAGTCAATGAGAAAATCTGGGAATCCATTGCAGTGAAAACAGTTGAGACAGATATTGACAAAGCCAAAAAAATGGGAGCTATGGCCCTCTTTGGTGAGAAGTATGGCAAGGAAGTCCGAGTTGTGAAGATTGGTAAGTACTCTGTGGAACTCTGTGGTGGTACCCACGTGGGTAACACTTCTGAGATTGGCCTCTTCAAGATCGTCAAAGAAGAAGGAATTGGCTCAGGAACTCGCCGCATCTTGGCAGTGACTGGTAAGGAAGCCTTTGAAGCCTACCGCGAACAAGAAGACGCTCTGAAAGCAGTGGCAGCGACTTTGAAAGCACCGCAACTCAAGGAAGTACCTCATAAGGTTGAAGGCCTTCAAGAACAACTCCGTCAATTGCAAAAAGAAAATGCAGAATTGAAAGAAAAAGCCGCAGCGGCGGCAGCAGGCGATGTCTTCAAGGATGTGAAGGAAGTCAACGGACACCGTTACATTGCAAGCCAGGTTTCTGTATCAGATGCAGGTGCCCTTCGTACCTTTGCGGATAACTGGAAACAAAAAGACTACTCTGACGTGCTTGTCCTAGTTGCAACTATCGGTGACAAGGTCAATGTTCTCGTAGCGAGCAAGACTAAAGACCTTCATGCAGGAAATCTTGTCAAAGAATTGGCTCCAATCGTCGATGGACGTGGTGGTGGTAAACCAGACATGGCCATGGCAGGAGGAAGCAACCAAGCGAAAATCCAAGAATTGTTGGATGCAGTAGCAGGTAAATTGTAATCAAGTAAAGATCTATCCATTTGGGTAGGTCTTTTTGTGAATGCAAAAAAGCCAAATCCGATTGGACCTGGCTTGAATATTATGAACTATTAGATTGTATTGGCTGCCCAGACACTTACGGATCTAGCTGAGACAGGGAATTGTCCATAACCTTCCTCATCGATTGTAACTTGACCTTGGTGGTTTTCAAGTAAATCTACAAAGGTTTGGTTAGCCCATTCTTGGCCGACAAACATTGATTTGCTGTTTTCTTGGTCATTTGAAATCAAGACTGCGATTGGGGATTGATTTTCAGCACCTGAGCGTACCCAACCAATACAGTTAGGATCATCAAAGTAGTCATTTTGTTCTCCATAAGCCAAATCTTTTCGGATAGCTAGGAGGCGGTCAAGGACTTCTTTGAAATCTTGTTGAGCATACTGTCCTGAAATCCCATAGTAGTCACCGTAAAAGACGCATGGAAGGCCATCTTGGCGTAATAGAATGAGGGCATAGGCTGCTGGTTTGAACCATTCTTCAACAGTAGACTCAAGAGCCTGACCACGTTGGGTATCGTGGTTGTCGACAAAAGTCACAGCCTTGTCAGGTTTGAGTTCAACCAAGCTATCTGTGAAAATACCACGAAGGTCATAGTTTGCGCCAGCTTGACTGGCTTCAAAGAGATTCTGGTGGAGACGAACATCGACAAGGTCAAAGCGTTCTTCCGTTTTTTCAAGATAGTCTAGATTGGCTTCCTTGTCAGGATTCCAAAATTCACCAAAAACATAGAAATCCTCACCGTATTTTTCCTTCATATCACGAATAAAATTGCGCATGAAGAAAGAGTCAATGTGTTTAACGGCATCCAAGCGGAAACCAGCTACACCAGTCGTTTCCATGAACCAGTCAGCCCAGTCATAGATATTTTGGATGACTTCAGGATGTTTAAAGTCTAGGTCGGCATACATGAGGTAGTCATAGTTACCGTTTTCATTATCGACCAATTCCTCATTTGCCCAACCCTTGTTGTCTCCTTGGATGAGATAAATGCCAGACTTGCGGCGTTTGGCATCATAGTCTGTACCGGTGAAGTGGTACCAGTGCCAGTGGAAGTCATTGTAGGTATCTTGGCGACCATCGAAGGTAAAGCTAGTCCAGCCATTGATGGTGAAGGGTTCCCCAAGTTCAACTGTACGGTCAACCGGATCCACTTCGATAACTTGAAAGGCTTCCATGTGATCAGCAGCAGCCTTGTGATTGAGCACCACATCGGCCATAGGTTGAATTCCCTGTGCTTTTAGGGCTTGAATGGCTTGAAGATAGTCTTCTTTAAAACCATACTTGGTGCGGACAGTTCCTTTTTGGTTAAACTCTCCTAGGTCAAATAGGTCATAGACCCCATAACCTACATCTTTTTCATTGGTTGCCTTAAAAGCTGGTGGCATCCAGACATGGCTGATACCGAGATCAGCTAGGTGTTGAGCATCTTCAGCCAGATGCGTCCAGTGCTGACCGTCGTGGGGCAGATACCATTCAAAGTACTGCATGAGTGTTTGATTTTGCATGATGTTTCCTCTTACTTGTCAATCTTGTTCTTTATTCTATCATAAAGTATCGGTTAGCTCAAACGTTTGCGTAAAACTGAATAATAAGTTTTTGACTATTTTATATAAAATGTTGATTTTTAAAATGAAAGCGCTATAATTATAGTGAATTACATAGATAAAGAGAGGAGATTTCTTATGATTGAATTTCAAAATGTTAGTAAGTTGTATGGTGATAAAGAGGCTTTGAGCAATCTCAATCTGCAGATTGAAAATGGAGAGATTATGGGCTTGATTGGCCATAATGGGGCTGGAAAATCGACCACCATAAAGTCTCTAGTCAGTATCATTTCACCAAGTAGTGGTCGTATTTTGGTAGACGGTCAGGAGTTATCGGAAAATCGCTTGGCTATCAAACGAAAGATTGGCTACGTAGCAGACTCGCCTGACTTATTTTTACGCTTAACAGCTAATGAATTTTGGGAATTGATCGCCTCATCCTATGATCTGACTAGCTCTGACTTGGAGGCTAGTCTAGCTAGGCTATTGAGTGTTTTTGACTTTGCTGAAAACCGCTATCAGGTTATTGAAACTCTTTCTCACGGAATGCGTCAGAAAGTCTTTGTCATTGGGGCACTCTTGTCTGATCCTGATATTTGGGTCTTGGACGAACCCTTGACTGGTTTGGATCCCCAGGCTGCCTTTGATTTGAAGCAGATGATGAAGGAACATGCACAAAAAGGGAAGACGGTCTTGTTTTCAACTCATGTCCTAGAGGTAGCCGAGCAAGTCTGTGATCGGATTGCCATTTTGAAAAAGGGGCATTTGATTTATTGTGGTAAGGTAGAGGACTTGAGGAAAGACCATCCAGACCAGTCTTTGGAAAGTATCTACCTTAGCCTTGCTGGTAGAAAAGAGGAGGTTTCAGATGCGTCTCAAGGTCATTAAAAAATTAGTTGATATCAATATCCTCTATTCATCTCAAGAAGCTAATCTGGCTAACCTACGAAAGAAGCAGGCTAAGAATCCTGGGAAAAAAGTAAATGTTTCCGCTAGAGTCCTAAGTTCTTACATTTTTTCTAGTCTCTTGATGCTATTAATGTTTATAAATATAGCTTTTCGTTTTCCTTTTGAGAAAATGCCAAGTTTTTTTAGTAGCATGGTTGCTATTTTACTGGTGCTTGCCTTTTCAACTTCTTTCACTGCCTTTTACAATGTCTTTTATGAGAGTAAGGACTTGGCATCGTATAGGCCCTATGCCTTTAAAGAATCAGAGATTATAATTGCTAAAGGACTGTCTGTTCTCTTGCCAGCTCTAGCTGGAATTGTACCAATCCTAGCTTATTTTCTAGTCCTCTATATTAGGCTAGCTCCATCTCTTTGGCTGGGCTTGCCTTTGATGCTGCTGTCCTTGGCCTTATTATTTGTCTCTGTTACTTTAGTGATGGTAGTGGCAGTACATTTCTTGGCTCAGACTACGGTCTTCAGAAAGTATCAGTCTATTTTTGCCAATGTGATGATTGGGATAGGAGTTCTCATACCTTTAATATTTGTCCTCTTTCTACAGTCGACTTTTGGAAGTATTGTTGACAAAGTTAGAGACATTCCATTTCTCCTTTATCCTCTTCATATCTTTTATAAAATAGCAGTGGAGCCTTTTTCGACAGAAGCCATACTGGGTCTGCTCGCTTGGATAGCTTTAACTGTTTTCTTGCTTTATCTGACCAAAAAGAAGGTCCTTCCTCGTTTTTATGACGTGATTCTGCTTAATAGTGAGGAGAAGCTCAAAAAAGAACGTCGCAGCAAGGAGAGAATTTCAACTACTAAAAAGGGCTTTTTCCGTATGGTTTTACGCTACCACCTCACCCTCTTGGGACAGGGAACTGGCGTGATTACAGTGCTTTTTACAAGTGCTTTCCTTCCTTATCTCATGATGATTGGTCTGATTTCCAACATCCGAGATTCTCAGATAGTTCCAGACATTCATCCTCCATACTGGTTACCCTTGTTTTTTATAGCTCTCTTTATAGCAGTTGTCAATAACAATATCACCAGCCTGCATTCAATTGCCTTGTCCTTGGAGAGGGAAAATGTTGATTTTCTTAAGAGTTTACCCTTTGACTTTGCTCGTTATGTGAAAGTGAAATTTTGGATTATATTTGCTGTCCAGTCTTTTTTACCAGTTCTAATTTTACTTGGCCTTTCTCTATATTTAGGCTTGCCTATCCTTTCGATGATATACCTTCTTGTAGTCTGGACCCTTGCCAGTGTCATCCTTTCTTACCACAATTACTTTAAGGACGTGAAAAATCTGTCAACCAATTGGAGTAGCATTACGGACTTGGTGAACCGTTCAAATCGTATAGTAGCAATTGTTTTGATTTTGGTTTATAGTGCAATCTTAATGGCCCTTGTAATAGGGAGCTTATTCTTGGTTCAGTCTCTCTCCACTATCCTTGCCATTAGCTTGGGAGTAGGAGCTCTTATCCTTCTGCTTGGTCTTGCTATTTTTGGATATAATTACTACCTGTCACGCATATTGACGGAAATAGAAAAAAGATGAGATAGTTGGTCGCTTGCTTGATAAATTCAATTCGACAAACGCTTTTATAGTTTGTTAGAATGTAGTTGTAAATGATTAAGATTGGTAATCAAAAATATATAGGGAGGAATGTTTTGAATAAGAAATATAATATAGTTCTATTATTGTTGTTTATAGTTTATTTATTTGGATATTTTTCAATTTCAAAAACGTTAATTCCTTTAATGTGTGTAATCCAAGTATTTTTGATAGAAAATATATTTAGAATTCGAAATAGAATTATGCAGATAGGTGAAATTATAATTATTGTTGCTTCTATAATATTATTTATTGATAGTATATTTAGTTTGTAACAAAGGGCTTCTCTATAAAATCAAATTTTCCAGATACCTGCTTAAGGTGATTTATATCCTAATATTTCTTCTGCTATCTTCGTCACTAAATTTGACAGACATATATTGCTGATACAACCTCTCTACCTATAATCTCAAAGTTAATCTGAGGCTAGTTTCTTAGTTTGCTCTTTGATTTTCATTGATAAAAAGAAATGCTCCTCCAAGACGGAAGAGCATCTTTTATTGTGATTTTGATTCAGTTTCTGCAGACTCGGGATGGAGTTCTTGGTAACTTGGTGCCTTGAAAAGGTCAGTACTGGTTTTACCTTGTCGTTGGCTAAAGAGACTAGTTGACTGACTACCTTTTTCCTGCTCAATTTTTTGCAGAATTGGTAAGGAATTGAGGTAAGAAATGCTTTCTGTATCAACTGTTCCAAGATGATCTGCTTGGTAGAAACGTATCAAATCGCCAGTTTGAATCTGGTCGCTGATTTTCAGCTGTTGGCTAGCTGCTTGACGAACAATTTCTAGTTCAGTCTGAGCTTGTTCATCAAGATTTCTGATTTCAAGACCGCTCTCAGTATAGTAGGTTCGTCCGTCATAGCTAGTATATTTTGGCGTGACGAAGGAATTGGCAGTTCGAAAGGCAACGATTTCTTGGTGGTCTGGTGATAGGAGGTCTTGGCCGACTTGAAGGAAGGAATTGGACTCAATACCAAGGAGGTGTTCGAGAGTCGGTAAGATATCGATTTGTCCACCGTAGGTATTGATGATTTGTCCTTTTTCATAGCCAGGCATGACCACCATAAAAGGCACTCGTTGCAACATGGCATTGTCGTAATTCGACCAGTTCTCAGAAGTCTTGCCAATTAAAGGTGCCAGATCAGGATTGCGGGAGTTAGAAATTCCATAATGGTCTCCGTAGATGACGATGATGGATTTTTCATAAAGGCCGCTTTCTTTGAGATAGTCAAAGAAGGCTTTGATGGCACTATCCAGATAGTTAGCTGTTTGGAAGTAGCCGTTGATTGTTTCATCTTTGGTTTTAGCCAGTGGGAAACCAAGTTCATCGCCTGTCAGATTGCTAGCATAGGGATAGTGATTGGACACTGTGATATACTTGGCATAAAAAGGCTGCTGCAAGTGCTCCAGATATTGGATAGAATCTTTCATCATGATTTTATCATTCAAACCATATTGGAAAGAATTGCTACTGTCTTGCTTGGTAAAATAGGAAGCATCAAAGAAATACTGGTAACCCCATTGTTTGTAGGTTGTATTTCTGTTCCAGAAGGTCCCGATATTACCGTGAAAGACAGCACTTGATTGATAGCCGTTTTTTGATAGGATAAAAGGCGCAGCTTGCTGGGTATTGCTACCACCGTAGTTGACCATAAAGGAACCTTGGTTAAGTCCAAATAAACCAGTTTCCAACATAGTTTCCGCATCTGAGGTTTTACCAGCCTTGACTTGGTTAAAGATATTCGAAAAGGCTAGGGTTGATTGCGAATGGTAGAGGGAATTAAGGAAGGGAGTGACTTCGTGTTCAGTTCCATCTATGTTGAGTTTGTAGTCAAGCAGGAATTGTTGGAAACTCTCCAAGTGGAGATAGATCACATTTTTCCCTTTGGCCAAGCCAAAATAGTCTGGATTAGGCTTAGCAGCATGTTCTTGAATATAGTCTGTAATAGGTTGAAGGTCAGTCTCAGAAGCCTTGGCACGTTCCTTGTTTGCACTGTAGGATTGGTTGGCACTATAGCCTAAAAAGGCTGGCAAACTAAGGGCGCGGACAACGTAATAATTAGAAAATCCTCGCGATAGGAGATCGGGACGCTCAATTTCAGCCAAGAAAAGGTTGGCTGAAAAGAGCAGGGCCGAGAGAGCAGTGATAGCAACACTGGAGCGGAATTTGAAAGGTCTCCTGTCCAGCTGGATGATCTTTTTATAGAGAAGATAAGCCAGCAGTGGGAAATCCATAAAATAGATGAAATCCCAAAGGCGTAGTAACTCTAGTTCCGCAGTACCAACAGATACCTTGCTGACCACTTTCATTGTATTGGCCGTGATAAAGTCGCTAAATTCTCGATAGTAAAAGATATTAGAATAGAGCCAAATGAATAAAAGACTATAAATAGCTATACAAAGACTGTAAAAGGCCTTGGTTGATCGAGCATAGAGGGCTGAAGCTAGCAGGAGTAGTCCCAAAGGAAGGGGATTGAAAAAGGCGATAAAGGCAAGGTAATTTCCCTGCAACTTGCCCACTTGAATATCTAAATTAAAGTCAACGGCATAGGCTAATAAGGTTTTGAGCCAATAGAGGATTAAAAGGGTTAGGACAAAACCCAGTCTGGTACCCATGGCTTTTTGGATTTTGTTAAAATTGATTCTCACACAATTACTTCCTAAGTTTTTATTAGTATTAGTATACCATTTTTTAAAACTAGAGTAAAAAAGCAAGGGTAGTTTCTTTTTTGAGAATTGTCACAAAATTTGCTATAATAGGGGCTATGAATAGAATAAGAGTCAACAAACGGGTTGAAAAAAAGCTTTCAAAGGGACTAGTTTTACTAGAAGCCAGCGATCTTGAGAATATCAATCTCAAGGATCAGGAAGTAGAAGTGCAGAGTCAGGAAGGAACCTTTCTTGGGACTGCCTACCTTTCTCAGCAAAACAAGGGCTTGGGCTGGTTTGTGAGCACAGACAATGTGACCTTCAATCAAGCTTTCTTTGAAGCACTGTTTAGACAAGCTAAAGAAAAGAGAAGTGCCTACTATCAAGACGAATTGACAACTGCCTTTCGTCTCTTCAACCAAGAGGGAGATGGTTTTGGCGGTCTGACAGTGGACCTTTATGGCGACTATGCTGTCTTTTCTTGGTATAACTCTTATGTTTATCAGATTCGCAAGGTTATCTCAGAAGCTTTTAGACAGGTTTTTCCTGAGGTGTTAGGGACCTATGAGAAGATCCGCTTTAAGGGTTTGGACTATGAATCTGCCCATGTTTATGGTCAAGAAGCACCTGACCTCTTCACTGTTTTGGAAAATGGTGTCCTCTATCAAGTCTTTATGAATGATGGCTTGATGACAGGGATTTTCTTAGACCAGCACGAGGTTCGTGGTAGTCTAGTGGATGGATTGGCTATGGGTAAATCCTTGCTCAATATGTTTTCCTACACAGCAGCCTTTTCAGTGGCTGCGGCCATGGGAGGAGCTAGCCAGACAACTTCTGTTGACCTAGCTAAACGTTCACGAGAATTGTCTCAAGCGCATTTTCAGGCAAATGGAATCAGCACAGAGGCCCATCGTTTTATCGTCATGGATGTCTTTGAATATTTCAAGTATGCTAAGCGAAAAGGTTTGACCTACGATGTCATTGTCCTAGATCCGCCTAGCTTTGCTCGGAATAAAAAACAAACATTTTCTGTGGCTAAGGACTATCACAAGTTGATTTCCCAGAGTCTTGAGATTTTAAATCCGGGAGGAATTATCATTGCCAGTACCAATGCTGCCAATGTATCCCGCCAGAAATTTACAGAACAAATTGATAAAGGCTTTGCAGGAAGAAGTTACCAGATTTTAAACAAATACGGTCTTCCAGCAGATTTTGCCTATAATAAAAAAGATGAAAGTAGTAATTACCTCAAGGTGATTAGTATGAAGGTTAGTAAATGAAATTAATCGTTTCAGTAATGCCAAGAAGTTTAGAGGAGGCTCAGGCTCTGGATGCCACGAGGTATCTGGATGCCGACATCATTGAATGGCGTGCCGACTATCTGCCTAAAGAAGCGATTTTGCAGGTGGCACCAGCTATTTTTGAAAAATTCGCAGGTCGTGAATTGGTTTTCACGTTGCGAACTCGTTCTGAAGGGGGAGAAATTGACCTTTCTCCAGAAGAATATATCCATCTAATCAAGGAAGTGGCGCAACTCTATCAACCAGACTATATTGATTTTGAGTACTATAGCTACAAGGATGTTTTTGAAGAAATGCTGGACTTCCCAAATCTTGTTTTGAGTTACCACAATTTCCAAGAAACACCTGAAAATATGATGGAAATTTTGTCAGAGTTGACGAGCTTAAATCCAAAACTTGTTAAGGTCGCGGTGATGGCCCATACAGAGCAGGATGTGCTAGACCTGATGAACTATACACGAGGATTTAAAACCCTCAATCCTGAACAGGAATATGTGACTATTTCTATGGGTAAGGTGGGCAAGGTTTCTCGTATCACTGCGGATGTGACAGGTTCTAGCTGGTCCTTTGCTAGTCTAGATGAGGCCAGTGCCCCAGGTCAAATTTCCTTAGCTAACATGAAAAAAATTCGGGAGATTTTGGATGAAGCTTGATGGCTATACACGTTTAGCTGCCGTTGTTGCCAATCCTATTAAGCATTCTATTTCCCCCTTTATTCACAATAGTGCCTTTGAGGCGACAGCTACCAATGGTGCTTATGTGGCTTGGGAGATTGAAGCGGGTGATTTGTCAGAAACAGTGGCCAATATTCGTCGCTACCAGATGTTTGGCATCAACCTGTCCATGCCCTATAAGGAGCTAGTGATTCCTTATTTGGATGAGCTGAGCGATGAAGCGCGCTTGATTGGTGCGGTCAATACGGTTGTCAATGAGAATGGCAATTTAATTGGATATAATACAGATGGCAAGGGATTTTTTAAGAGCTTGCCTTCTTTTACAATTACAGGTAAGAAGATGACCCTGCTGGGTGCAGGTGGTGCGGCCAAGTCTATCTTGGCACAGGCTATTTTGGATGGTGTCAGTCAGATTTCTGTCTTTGTTCGTTCAGTTTCCATGGAAAAAACAAGACCTTACCTAGACAAGTTACAGGAGCAGACAAGCTTTAAGGTGGACTTGTATGCTTTAGAAGATGTTTCTGAACTGCAAGTAAGGATTGCTGAGTCGGATTTACTTGTCAATGCGACAAGTGTAGGAATGGATGGTCAATCCTCTCCAGTTCCAGGAAGCATAGTCTTACTAGAAACTCTCCTAGTAGCTGATATCATTTACAAGCCTTTTGAGACACCATTTTTGAAATGGGCTAGAAGTCAGGGCAATCCATCCGTCAATGGTCTGGGCATGTTGCTCTATCAGGCTGCAGAAGCTTTTCAACTGTGGACAGGCAAGGAAATGCCGACAGAAGAGATTTGGCAGTCCTTAACAGAAAAATACCAATAAAGAAAAGGAGATTCTCCTATGAAAATCAGAATTGATATTCCTCATCATCCTTATGATATTCAAATTGAAAAAGGCTGTCTGGCTCAGGCTGGTCAATGGTTGCGAGAACTTTGGCAACCACAAAAAGTGGTTATCGTAACAGACAACCATGTAGCTTCTCTTTATGCAGAGAAGGTCAAGCTCAGCCTAGAAGATGCTGGTTTTCAGGTAGCCGTTTTTGACTTTTTAGAAGGTGAAGAAAGAAAGAATTTAACCACTGTTCAGAAAGTCTATGAATTTTTAGTTAAGCAGGGTTTGACTCGTAGCGATGGAATCGTGGCTCTCGGAGGTGGTGTCGTCGGGGACCTGGCTGGTTTTGTAGCCTCTACCTATATGCGGGGTATTCACTTTGTTCAGATTCCGACTAGTTTGACAGCTCAGGTGGATTCGTCTATCGGTGGAAAGACAGGTGTTAACACTCCATTTGCTAAAAATATGGTGGGAACCTTTGCCCAACCAGATGGGGTTCTGATTGACCCGCTTGTACTTGAAACGCTCGGAAAAAGAGAGTTGATTGAAGGGATGGGTGAGGTTATCAAGTATGGCTTGATTGAGGATCCAGAACTGTGGGTTCTCTTGACAGAGCTGGATGGTTCTGTAGAGAGTATTCTGGAATATGCTGAGACCTTGATTGAACATTCTTGCCAGGTCAAGCGTAAGATGGTAGTTGAGGATGAGTTGGACAATGGTGTTCGTCTTTACCTCAATTTTGGTCACACTATTGGTCATGCTATTGAAGCAACTGCCGGTTATGGAAAAGTCATGCATGGAGAAGCTGTGGCCATGGGAATGGTACAGATTTCCAAGGTTGCTGAAGAAAAAGGTCTCATGCCAGCTGGCATTACCCAGTCCATCACAGAAATGTGTCAGAAATTCGGCTTGCCTGTTGACTATGAAAGCTGGGATGTTGATAAGCTTTATCAAGCTCTTACTCATGACAAGAAAGCGCGTGGCAATACCTTGAAATTGGTCTTGGTACCAGAGCTTGGTTCAGCGACCATTCACCCAGTTTCTCTGGAAGAGATGAAAGACTACTTGGTAAAATAAGGAGAGTGTATGAGATATTTAACTGCAGGAGAATCACATGGTCCTCGTCTGACAGCAATTATTGAAGGGATTCCAGCAGGACTTCCTTTGACAGCTGAGGATATCAATGAGGATTTGAAACGTCGTCAGGGTGGATACGGTCGTGGCGGTCGTATGAAGATTGAGAGCGACCAAGTTATCTTTACTTCGGGTGTTCGTCATGGGAAGACGACAGGGGCTCCCATTACCATGGATGTCGTCAATAAGGACCATCAGAAATGGCTGGATATCATGTCTGCTGAGGACATTGAAGACCGCCTTAAAAGCAAACGAAAAATCACCCATCCACGTCCAGGTCACGCCGACTTGGTTGGAGGTATCAAGTACCGTTTTGATGATTTGCGAAATTCCTTGGAGCGCTCATCTGCCCGTGAAACCACCATGCGGGTGGCAGTTGGAGCTGTAGCCAAACGCCTCTTGGCTGAGCTGGATATGGAAATTGCCAACCATGTCGTGGTCTTTGGTGGCAAGGAAATCGATGTTCCTGAAAATCTGACAGTCGCTGAGATTAAGGCACGAGCTGCCCAGTCTGAGGTTTCTATTGTTAACCAAGAAAGAGAACAGGAAATCAAGGATTATATTGACCAAATCAAACGTGACGGTGATACCATCGGTGGGGTTGTGGAGACAGTCGTTGGAGGTGTTCCAGTTGGTCTTGGTTCCTATGTCCAATGGGACAGAAAATTGGATGCAAGATTGGCCCAAGCTGTTGTCTCTATCAATGCCTTTAAAGGGGTGGAATTTGGTCTTGGTTTTGAAGCTGGTTATCGTAAAGGCAGCCAAGTCATGGATGAAATTCTCTGGTCTAAAGAAGACGGCTTTACTCGCCGTACCAATAATCTAGGTGGTTTTGAAGGTGGTATGACCAATGGGCAACCCATCGTTGTTCGAGGCGTCATGAAACCTATTCCTACTCTTTATAAGCCTCTTATGAGTGTGGATATTGAAACCCATGAACCCTACAAGGCAACAGTCGAAAGAAGTGATCCGACCGCTCTTCCAGCAGCAGGAGTGGTTATGGAAGCCGTTGTGGCAACGGTTCTGGCACAAGAAATCCTTGAAAAATTCTCATCAGACAATCTAGAAGAATTAAAAGAAGCAGTAGCCAAACACCGAGACTATACAAAGAACTATTAAGGAGTTCCTATGGCAAAAACAGTCTATATCGCAGGTCTTGGTCTGATTGGTGCCTCTATGGCCCTTGGTATCAAACGCGATCATCCAGATTATGAAATTTTAGGTTATAATCGTAGTCAAGCTTCGAGAGATATCGCCTTGAAAGAAGGCATGATTGACCGTGCAACGGATGATTTTGCTAGCTTTGCTCCTTTGGCAGATATCATCATTCTCAGCTTGCCAATCAAACAAACCGTTGCTTTTATTAAGGAATTGGCCAACTTGGACTTGAAAGAAGGCGTCATTATTTCAGATGCTGGTTCGACCAAGTCAGCCATTGTGGATGCAGCGGAGCAGTATTTGGCTGACAAATCTGTTCGCTTTGTCGGGGCCCATCCCATGGCTGGTAGTCACAAGACAGGGGCTGCCTCTGCGGATGTCAATCTTTTTGAAAATGCTTATTATATCTTCACGCCTTCGAGCCTGACAAGTCCTGACACGCTTGAGGAAATGAAGGATCTGCTTTCAGGTCTGCATGCCCGCTTTATTGAGATTGATGCCAAGGAGCATGACCGAGTCACTTCTCAGATTAGCCATTTTCCTCATATTCTGGCTTCCAGTCTCATGGAGCAGACCGCGGTTTATGCTCAAGAACATGAGATGGCAAGGCGCTTTGCGGCAGGTGGTTTTCGAGATATGACTCGAATTGCAGAAAGCGAGCCAGGTATGTGGACTTCCATTCTCTTGTCCAATCGTGAGACTATTATAGAGAGAATTGAGGATTTTAAGGAACGCTTAGATGAGGTTGGTCAGGCCATCAGCAAGGGAGATGAAGAGCAGATTTGGAACTTTTTCAACCAAGCGCGTGAGCAACGTCAGGCCATGGAAATCCATAAACGTGGTGGTGTGGATAGTTCTTATGACCTCTATGTCGATGTTCCCGATGAAGAAGATGTTATCTTGCGAATTTTGG
>ERZ773003.1291-NODE-1291-length-14999-cov-9.011108_pt1 | contig 14999 bp, 15 predicted proteins | sample MGYA00580668_ERZ773003 | MGnify/ENA primary metagenome ERZ773003 (study PRJEB29015, sample SAMEA2738002) | human oral metagenome | biome: human oral; feature: human-associated habitat; material: dental | place: China | collected 2126 ... | reverse complement strand
AAGGCCTTGCTCCTTCCCAGCAAGCGCATCATCGACAACGTTTGCCTGCCTCTGGTGCTCGGTGGCATGAGCGTCTTGGACGCGCGGGCCAAGGCCGAGCCCCTCTTCGAGCGCTTTGGGCTTGCGGGCACGCAGCGCCGCTGGCCAGACGAGCTCTCTGGTGGCATGCGGCAGCGGGCGGCATTCTTGCGCACGTATCTTATGGGAAACGACGTCGTTCTGCTCGACGAGCCCTTCTCCGCACTCGATGCCCTCACGCGCACGGACTTGCGGGGCTGGTACTGCAGTATGGCGCGTGAGCTGGACATCGCAACCCTTGCCATCACGCATGACGTGGACGAGGCCGTCACGATGGCTGGCCGTATCTACGTGTTGGGAGGCGACCCCTCGCATGGAGAGCCCAGTCGTGTGGTTGCACAGGTCAAGGTGGGGCGGCCACAGGCGACTGCAGACGCAGGGGAGTTCACCCTCACGCCTGAGTTTCTGGCCGCCAAGCGCGAGGTGCTCGCCTGCTTGGGCTAACGTGCCGCCCGGCACGCGAGTGTGGGGCGCATTGCCCGCGACGCGAGCGCACACCAGGCCGTGTGGTGTGCGCTCGCTTCCCACATCGCCACGCGCCTGGTTCTACAGGCATCATGGCATCATGACCAGGCGCTTGTAGACGTCAAGTCCCGCCACCAAGATGGACTCGTCAAAGTCGAAGCGGTCGGAGTGTAGGGGAATGCCCGTACCCGTGCCCAGGAGCAAAAACATGCCAGGTAGCCACTGCTGGTACCAGGCGAAGTCCTCAGCGATGAGAAGGGGTTCGGGCAAGGTCTTGAGCTCGATGTCGTCCATTGCGAGCCACTCGCGGCTGCGCACGTAAAGATTCTCGTCGTTCACAACGGGTGGGTAACCCTCCGAGAGGCTCACAAGTGCCTCGCACCCTCGCGGCTCGGCTGCATCGCGAGCAATCCGAGGTAGCTCGGCGCCCACGCGTCTACCCATTGTGGTTGAGAAGGTCCGAAGCGAGCCCTCGAGACGCGCACTCGCGGCGATTTGGTTTCTCACCTCGCCGGCCTCCATGCGGCCGAACTTGAGCAGGCATGCCTCCTCGAGTCGGCACTCGTCCATGGAGGCATAGGCACGTCCAAGAAAGTCACAGCAGGCCTCGAGTGCGTCGGCACCGTCTTCGGCCCTCGCGATGTGGGAGGCTCGGCCGGAGAAGGACACGCTCACCTCCCTCGAGGAGGCGAGAAGCGCCCCTGCCCTGCTCGCGAGCGCAGCACGTGGCAGCTCGGGCCACAGGTGGAAGCCATAGATCCTGTCCACACCCAGGCGTTCGAAGACACCGCTCTCGCACACCGCCTTGGCGCCTCCCGTCGTCTCCTCCGCAGGCTGGAACACCAAGAGCAGCGAGCGCGGCAGCCTGTCCAGGTGGTCTGCCAGCCACCAGGCAAGCCCGAGGACCATGGACATGTGCCCATCATGGCCACAGGCGTGCATCCTTCCGGGGTGTGTCGATGCGTACGCGACGCCCGTCCGCTCGCTCACGGGCAGCGCGTCCATATCTGAGCGTATGGCCGTGGCATGGGTCGTCCCCAGGTCAAAGTGGCAGCATACGCTCGAGCGACTGGGCGAGAACACTGTGACCCTTGCTTGGGCACCCTTGCCCGTAACGTTGCGGCTTGCCCGCTCGGACACGCTCTCAAGCTCGCGTGTCACGTAGGCGATCGTCTTTGGCAGGTCGAAGTCGAGTTCGGGGATCTGGTGCAGATCACGACGAAACCTCCGCAACCGGTCCAATTCCATATCCGCCCCGCCTGCCACGGCACTCGCCACGCCCCTGCCGTCATCTGTCTCGCACATCCTGTTGCCCCCATACCCCGTTCGCACGGCCCACACCGATCACACGTCGTATTCTAGATGATTCCGGTCCGTCTGCGGCAAGCCCCTCAGCGTGCGCCTTCTTAGCCAAGCAGGTGTCTGATGACTTTCAATCGTGGTGCGGCGTTGGCAAGGATGCGCCCTGCCATACCCTCCGCCTCAGCTGAGGGAAATGCGATATTGGGGCTCTCCAACCCATGGAGTACCTCGTTGACTGCATGGTCGAAATCGTCGAGGTCAATTCCCAAGTCAAGCGCAATCGAGAGAAGGTCCCTCTCATCGATATCATCCAGGAGCCTGTGCGTGCCAATGACAAAGGGCATATCCGATGAGTAGCCGGTCAAGGGTATGCAGATGACATCGTACATTGGAGTAAGCCTACGGTCGGTCCAACGCTCGTTATAGAGAAGGGCATGGTTCTTGAGGTGCGCGTCTGAATTGCCGATGGCAAAGTCAAACACCAGTCTCTTGGCAAGTTCGATTCTGTCGGCGATGGGATTCGATGAACCCTCATCGATTACGTTAGCCATCATGAGCGGATAATCCGCATCGACCGACTCGGGTTGATACTTGAGGTAGGGTCCTAGTCCCAGTGCCTGACAGAAATCCTCCTGATGAAGACGGAGGAGGAACCTCTCGTCTGCTGAGCCTGTCCAACGCCGGTCGAAGCGTTCGATCGCTATCGCGCCATGAAGGCCAGGCACTCGAGTCACCCTTGCGGTGTCGATCTCACATGCAGAGGAGAGTAAAGAACATACAAGCTCATTCTCGGCAATATCCTCCTCTCCCCTACGCGACATCTTGATGATATGTGTTGAGGGAGCTGTTCCACGCGGGATCAGCCACTCGTCTGTAGCTGCGGTTTCTGCGCACAGCCCTTCAGGCAAGCACCATGCCACCTTTGACTGTGCGCCTGCAAGTGACAGGCGTGTCGAGCTCGCTATCTCAGTGGCCATGCGGAGCGGGTTCTCGTTCATGGCAGCAAGTACGGAGCGATCGAGTGTGTCATATCGTGGGTTATACTCGTCGGGGCGTACCCGCTCGGATACGAATGTGAGTGCCCCTATACTCTCGCAGCCAAGATGTTCAAGTATGGACAGATAATCGCTATGTGGTACCTGATACATCTTGGCGAGGTTTGAGTAGACTTCGCCCTCAGGGAGCATACCTTGGAAAAAGGGATTAAATTCCTCCGCTGTATAAGGTGTGTGGTCAAAAGGTAGGCGCATCGATATACCGAGGTCACCTGTACCCTGTGTTCGTACGAGGAATTCCTTGTCATAGGTAAAGCGAGCGTCTACGCCTGGCCCATGTTCGATTTTGCCAAGTAGCTCACGCCTTCCCAGTATGTTGCGATAGACGAGGATGGCCATTCAATGCCCCCTCACTCGAGCAAAGAGATCGATTCCCATCGTCTTGCAGATACGTATGACCTGCTTGATGTTACCGCCTGCGACTCCTCGTTCCATCTCGCTTATGAAGCGGGGAGAACATCTGCACGCTCGGGCGAGCTGAGTTTGGGTGAGCCCGAGTTCCAGTCTGCGTGCGCGCATTATCTTTCCCAGATCGTCAGCTCCAGAGAGCTTCCCATTCGGGTTGCGAGGCTTGGGGGGAAGTGATAGCCGTATAGTGTCCATCTGTTCCTCCTACATCTGCTGTACGGCGGTAGCGTGTTCCCAAATGGGATGATACCCAAACGTTCAATGTATATTTTCCCAAATGGGATGATATAGAAAGAAGGACTTCTCGAGGTTTTTGGCGGGCAGCGCGGGCTAGGGCGGAGCGCAGGCGAGGGCGTCGAGCGACAGGCCCCCAGCCCGGGGAAGATCGCGGTGGCGAGGTGCCCCACGTTGCGAACCCCCCGGTGGCCCCCTTGACGGGCGGTGTGAGCGAGTTGGCTCCCCCGAGGTGGGCCGACGGCGTTCCCGGCGGACCCCCGCTCGCCCGTCGCGGTCGACTCAGGCCGTTGTTAACAGCGATTCGCTTCTGTACCCTGTTGTTTCAGCTCGCGATCCCTTTCGCCAGCTTCTTGACTGACTCTCCGTTCGATGTGCGAAAATATACGCGTCATCGCGACAATGCAGTTACGTTCTTGGTTTGAAGTTACGGCAGAACGATTAGTGAGGTTTGATATGGCAACTAAATACAAGATTCTGATTGACGGCGAAGAGGATGATGAGGGGAATGCGTTTGATACTGAGTCAGAGGCAGATGACTATGCCTTGCAGTGGGAAAGCAATTGGCATGCAGGTGGCGAAGTTTTAGAGATGTCAAATCCGGGTGATTACCCATATGACCCTGACGATTGCCCAAATATCGAAGTAGTTGAATTTGAAACGGACTGAAGGCGGTGACTGTGCGTCCGGCGTAACCCCCGCACGGCCTGTCAGGGCGCGGTTTCGAGGACGGCCGCGTGCGTCCCCGGGGAGGCGTCGCGTTTCCGTGACGCCGCAGTCGCAGAGTGCGCTTTTTGATGAGACGCGCAGACAGAATGTGCCTTTCCGTCACGTCGCGGCGCCCGGGAGGTGTGGGGCGACCCCCCCGCCAGGCTGCGGGGCACTATGGAGAATGCCTCAACTGGGCAGATGCGCTCGAGCAACCCCCCGCCAGGCTGCGGGGCGGGTTGCGCGAGGGTCCGCAGATCTCGGTTCGGAGTCTGGCCTCACGGAAAGGCGCACTCTGCAACCCCACCTCACGGAAAGCCGCACTCTGGGGGTGTCGCCCTCACGGAGAAGTACACTCTGTACGCTTGACCTCACGGAAAACCGCACTCTGCGCGTCGGACCTCACGGAAAGGCGCAGTGTGCGTGGCTGCCCGCACACAGAGTGCGCTTTTTGGTGAGACGCGCAGACAGAATGCGCTTTTCCGTAGGGCGCCGCCGCGTTTGCCCAGGTGAGGAAAAGCGCACTCTACGGAAAACCGCACTCTGCGCGTCGGACCTCACGGAAAGGCGCACTCTGGGGGAGTCACCCTCACGGAAAGGCGCATTCTGGCTGCGTGCCCTCGGAGGTGGCGCATTCCCTCCTGTAGTCTTCGAGCATGTGACCGAATCCTCCGCCACCGTGCGTGCAGAATGGGATGATCGTCTTCCCGCTCAAGTCCACCGATCTCAAAAATGAAAGAACGGGAGGCGCAAAAGTCCTAAGCCAATTAGGGGAACCTATGAAGATCGTCTCCGCGTCGCCGACGCTCTCCACCCCTCGACGTAGCGGTGGGCAGTATCCCTTTTCAATCTGAGCCCTGACTTCCTTCACCGCCGTGTTGTACGAAAAGGAGTACGGCTCTTCGGGTTCGATCTCTCTCAAGTCCCCGTCCGTAATGAGTGCGATGTCCTCGGCCAGTCCCTTCGTTATACCTGAATACGAGTAATACACGATCAGAGGATTCATGCGGGGAGTCTCCTATCGGTCGATTAGCGCTATGTCGTGCCCACCTGCCTCTTGTACCCTAGGCTCCCGAATGGAATGATCACTCGAGTGGAATCCCCACATACGGGGGTGCCTTGAGGCGATAGGGGCTCTCCGACACGGATGATGGCAGGGCGAGACATCCAAGACAAGGCGTTTCGTTGCGTCTGGATGCGAGGCCGCCCCGGAAAGCTGACGTCAGCTCTGGATGGGGTAGACTCGTATGTTGCATGATCCATGAGGCGTTCCCGCCACATGTGCCGGAGATGGAAGCAGCCCTCCCGTTGGGTGCTCGTGGAGTGCGCTTGCACGCTGTGGCGTCAGTAACCTGCCTCCTGGGTTGTCCCTTCTCCTCACGACGCGCACGCAAAGAAGGGGGAGGCCATGCAAGGATCCCATGTGTCTGTTACCCTTACCGTCTGCCATGATGGGCAGTTCTGAGTGGGGGCGTCCACCAAGGCCCAGCAAGCACCGTCTTGTCAGCTCGAGGCCACGAAGGAGGACCGCAAGGTATCGGCAAGAGAGAGACGCGAGGAGGGCAGGCGGGGGTGGCTTGGGCGGCGGACCCAAAAGCGCAAGCGAAGGTATCGCGGACACCGAGCGACTCCGAAGGCTCCCAAGCGAGCGCCCCATCCATGAGGCGGAGCACCCCACCCATGGGGCGCTGACCGAGGCCCCATGCCTCATGCCCTATGGCTGCAACATTTTCTGTAGCAGTGCCTCTGACCTGCGGGGCGCAACCGTTGGGCGCATTGCAAGTTCCGCAAAATGCAGCCGTGGATTGGTGGGATTTTGCTCCTTGCTACCGTAATGTAGTCATCATCAGCACGTGCCAGACAGCTTCATTTGTACCAGCCCCTGACGATGAAAGGACACAGGATGAGCTTTCGTGACAACCTCCAACACCTGCGTGCCACGCGCAACATGACCCAAGAACAGCTCGCCATGCTCATGGGTGTGAGCCGCCAATCCGTGACAAAGTGGGAGGCCGAAAAGGCCTATCCCGAGATGGACAAGCTACTCAAGCTGCGTGACATCTTTGGGTGCACGCTTGACGAGCTCGTGCAAGGCGACCTTACCACCCGACCGAAGGAGCCCGGCTTGGGTATTGCGGAGGGACCCGCCCAGGACGTGTGCGGCTATGAAGAGCACATGCGCCAGCACGCACGGAACATGGCCGTGGGCATTCCGCTCATCATCCTGGGGATGGCCGGGGCTGCCTTCTTCGGGGAACTGGGTCCCAACATGCTCCCTATCGACAACGACGCGCTCTCCGGCCTGGTATTCCTTGCCTTCACCCTCGTCGGGCTCTGCTTCATCATCCCGGCGGGCCTCAGGCACGACGCGTTCGCCAAGGCGCACCCGTACGTAGAGGACTTCTACACCGCAACCCAGAGGGAGGCAGCCAACCGACTCTTTCCCGCGGCATCGTTGGGGGCATCGTGGCCATCTTCGTGGGCCTCATGCTTGCTGTCGGCCTCGACGACAGCGTCTTCTGGACTGGAAGCGCCTTTCTCGCCTGCGTGGCGGTGGGCGTCGCGTTGCTCGTCTACGCGTCACTCATGCATGACCGCATCAACGTGGACGAGTACAACAACGCCGCTTTGGAGAACCTCTCCGATGACGAGATTCGCGAGCTGGGCGCGGGTGACGCCGACGCGCTCGTGATACAAAAGCATCGTAGCGCCCGACTTGGGGCCACCTGTGGCATCATCATGCTCGTTGTCACGGCGATTGCCCTGTCGCTCCTGTTCCTCTCTCCCTACCTTGGGACGGCCAGCGCCGCAGCGTCGTCGTTCTTCTGGCTCCCATGGCTCATCGGTGGCCTGGCCTGTGGCATTGTCAGCCTCATCTACAACATGAGGGGTTAGGCCTGCGCTGGGCCCCGCAAGCGAACGGCCCTCTCGTTGGACCGTCCGGAGAGCCTCGGGCGGCGTCTCGGTGCACTCGGCCGTCTCGCCGTCCTGAGCCCCTCGCTCTGCCCCCGTCCTACGAGAAGATACCGTGCATGAACTGGCGCACCGTCGCCTTGGCCTGCTCGTCGTCCAACCGTCCTTTGCCCTGGTGCCAGAATGCGACGTCGGCGTTGAGCATCGCGACGAAGTGGGCTGCACAGGAAAGCTCCCGGCCGCGAACGCCCCCGTGGAACGTGGCGATGCCGTGAAATAAGCGGGTGACGATGGCGTACTGTTCGTGCGCGTACGGCTTTGCCATCCTGGCTACCGCAGAGTCGGGCGGCGCAAAGGACAAAGACAGCCTGAGGAGGTAGAACTCGCTGTCCTCCTGCGCGGCGGAGTAGTAGAGGCGTGCCACGCGCAGCAGGGCAGGCCGCACGTCGCGCCCGTACTCATGCGGGTGCGGCTCGTAGGCGCAGGCCGCACCCAGGGCGCGGTTGAACGCGGCATAGCGCTCCTCAAGCACGGCCGAGAGCAGCCCCTCCTTGCTGTGGAAGAAGTAGTACAGCGTCGGCTTGGTGACGCCTGCCGCCTCAGCGACCTGCGCGACGCCGACGCCGTCATAGCCCCGTCGCGAGAACAGCCCCAGGGCGCAACGTAGGATGGCATCTCTGCTGTTGGTTTCATTTCCCATGGGAGCAGTATATATCGAGAGGGGCGTTGCTCGCGTCGTGTCGGCGACCGACCGGTCGGCGAAAGCCTACGGCGGCACCAAGCCCGAATCTTGACTCCCATATACCGTGCGGTATACTATCTACCGAACGGTATAGATCGAAGTTTGGGAGGCTGTTATGGACAATGGCATCGACATGGGCATCGTCTGGTGGCAGGTGTACCCGCTGGGATTCTGCGGCGCACCCGTGCGTCCCACCTCGGAGGGGGAGCGCGCGCTGACACCCCGGCTCGACCGGCTGGGTGCATGGCTGGACTACGCCGTCGACATGGGTGTAGGTGGGCTGATGCTCAACCCGCTGTTCGCCTCTGAGACCCATGGGTATGATACGACCGACTACTTTCGCATCGACCCCCGCCTCGGCGACGACGCAAGCTTCGACCGCCTCGTCGCCGCCTGCCATGAGCGGGGGTTGCGCGTGATGCTCGACGGCGTGTTCAACCACGTGGGACGCAGCCACCCGCTATTCCAGGACGCCCTCGCCGGACGGGGAAACGAGGACCTGTTCTCCATTACGCGCCGACCCGACGGATCTGCCGACTACGCGACGTTCGAGGGCTTCCAAGGGCTCCCGGCGCTCAACCACGACTCTGGGCGGGTCGCTGACCTCGTGCGAGACGTCATGCTCCATTGGATGCGACGCGGCGTCTCGGCGTGGCGCCTCGACGCGGCGTACGCCGTGCCGCCCGCCTTCTGGGCGTGCGTCCTGCCCGAGCTGCGGAACACGTTTCCCGACGCCTGGTTCGTAGGGGAGGTGATCCACGGCGACTACGCAAGTATCGTGCGGCAGTCCGGGATGGATGCGGTGACTCAGTACGAGTTGTGGAAGGCCGTCTGGAGCTCGCTCAAGGACGGCAACTTCTTTGAGCTCGACTGGTGCCTCAAGCGACACAAGGGCCTCATGAGGACCTTCGTGCCGCTCACCTTCATAGGCAACCATGACGTCACGCGCATAGCCAGCATGGTCGGCAGTGAGCTGGCCGCCTTGGGGGCGACCATCCTGCTCACCGTGGGCGGTGTCCCATCCGTCTACTATGGCGACGAGCAGGCGCTGCGCGGCACCAAAAGGAAGGGGCTGGGCGGCGACGATGCGGTGCGTCCCACCTTCCCGGCCGTCCCAGCTTGGATGACGGCGGAGGGGGAGCGGACATACCGCCTATATCATGACCTCATCGACCTGCGCAGGAGGAATCCCTGGCTTGCCCGCGCCACCACACGTCCCACCCGCCTCGCAAATCGCAGCTACTCCTACGATGCGAGAGGCCGTGGGGGAGAGACCCTGCATGTGGACCTGCGTCTTGACCCGACGCCGCATGCGACGATCAGCTTGGGCGGCAAGGTCGTCCTCGAGGTGGGCCACTGAGACGGGCGGCAGGCAGCCTCCTGGGGATGCCCTAAAGCGCCGTACCCCTCTTCGGACGCCTGAACGTGTTCCTCATGGCCCCCTCATGCTCCAGCAGCCTTACCTTCGTTTCGATGCCACCTGCGAAGCCGGTGAGGCTGCCGTTCGACCCTATCACGCGGTGGCATGGCACAATGAGGCAGAGCGGGTTGTGGCCGACCGCTCCGCCCACGGCCCGTGCCGACTGCCGCCTGCCAGTCTCGGTCTCAAGGCGCTTGGCGATTGCTCCGTAGGTGGTCGTCTGCCCGTAGGGTATGTCGAGCATGGCCTCGCGCACGCGCAGCTGGAACTCGGTGGCTCGTGCCGTGAGCGTCAGCTCGCGCGGGTCGGGCGTCTCACTCGCAAAGTAGCGATCGAGCCATTTCCGTGCTTGGTCGAACACAGCCAGGCTGTCGTTGCGCTCCATGCTTTCGTTTACTCCGTAGCCGAAGTAACGGCCGTTGTTAAACCAGCAGCCCGTGACGCCCGTGCCGTCGCTCGCGAGTGTGAGCGTGCCTATGGTCGGCGTGCGATATTCCGTGAGGTACATCGCGACTTCCTTTCACTGGTGTCGCAGGTCGCGCTGCCTTTGGCTTGCCTACAGCCCGCGCGCCTTCAGGTCGGCGACGAGCTGCACGTAGAACTCGCGCACGTCGAACCCCGGGATATTCTCTCTGTTGAGGTCGACCACGTCGCCGTGACTGATGCCCCGCCTTCCCTCGACCGTCAGGAAGCGATACGAGTTGCCCCAGGCAAACGATCTCTCGCCCACGAGCCCGTCGTTCGGGCCGTCGAAGCGTCTGGCCAAAAGATAGGTGAAGTTGAGCGGAAACGTGCCCGAGGCAGCTCCGTTCAGCCTCGAGCCGACGCTCGCGCACCACACCCCCTCGATCGTCTGAGGCAGTCCCCTGTTCAGGAGGGCCGTGCCTGATGCGGTGAGGTCACCCACCGCTGCAATGAAGTTGGGAGCCGGATCTCCCAGGGCGTGGGCTGCGGCATTGTAGCTTCGTGCGATCGCTTGCTGCTGCTCGTTTGACATGACGTTAAGCAGGTAGTCCGCGAACTCGCAGCCCCTGTGGGGCGTGTTGATGGTGGTGAGGGACGCTACGTGGGCCTTTACCTGCGGGTCGGCGAGCGCGGCGCGGCAGTCCAGGCCTCCCTTGGAGTGCCCTATGAGGTTGACCTTCTCGGCGCCCGTCCGCTCGCAGACCTCGCGAATGCGCAGCGAGAGCTCCCGTGCGCTCTCGTGGACGGGAAGCGCGGAGGAATGCTCGCCGTAGAAGAGACGCGCGCCGTTGCGCTCGAGCTCAGCGGGGATGCGGCCCCAGTAGTTCACGAGCTTAAAGTCGCGGAAGAACACGCCATGCACGAGCAGGATGGGGTATCTCGTGGCGCACACGCGTTGTTGGCAGCGACTCTCGTTGAGACGCTCCCTCTCGTACTCGAAGCGTGCCTCCGCGTCGAGCGTCGAGATGATCCTCAGGAGGAAGTGCAGGTGCACGAGGGGCACCATCCCAAATATGCCACCAAGGACGCGCAGGCGCAGGCCGAGCTGGACGCTTCTTGCATAGGCTCGGACCATGCCGCACCAGAACACGAGCGTCTCGGTCGCAAGGGCGACGCCGAGGCCCGGCGCCCAGGAGACGGTCTCCCAAAACGTACCCGGCACACCGCCGGGCGCAGGCCAGCACAGGGCGAGGAGACACGCCATGGTGAGGAGCGCGGTGGAGGCGAGAAAGACGATGAGCAGCTCGCAGGCATTGCGGCAGGACCTGATGCGGGGCTGTCGCGTCCTCTCCCCATAGGGCGCGGGACGTATGCAGATGGCCAACACCCAGCATCCCAAGACGGCGAGGGCAGGTGCGGGTGCAATCGTCGGTACGCAGACGCAGGCTACCAGCGCACATACGACGAGCGCGTTGGCAACGCAGAATATCCATGCAACGGTCCTGTTCATGCCCCCATTATACGACCCTTCGCGCTTTCTGGCTGACGGTACGGGCTCGCAAGATCATGCCGTCAGCCGCATCCTGCACGACTCTTGTTAGACTTCCCGCAGTTGATTTCGGCGTACGCTCGGCGCGGTGGCCTGCCGGTTGAAGATGGGTTCCGAGAGCCTCTCGAAGATAGCCTTCTCTATCTTGTTCTTCATCGTTCTCATGTTGTCGTAGCGTGAGGCGTGCGCGACGAACCACGAGAGTATGCCGCTGTTCTCGATGAGCGAGCGGTCCTCGCCGTCGAGCCTGTCGACCACCCTCTGGTAGTGACGTGTTGCGATAGTTGCCTTGTTCTCGTCTGACAGATCGGAGAAGGCGACGCAGGCGCTGATGCGCGAGAACATGGCGGAGCCCATCGCACGACGGGCGTCGCGCTCGGACTTGAAGTTGGTGGTGAGCAGGAACAGGCCGCCCCTCATGTCGACGTCGTAGTTGGTGTCCACGTACCTGCCCTCGTCGAACAGCTGATAGAACATGTTGTAGAGGGTTGGGCTGACCTTGTCGAACTCGTCGATGAGCACGACGTTCGACTCCCGGCCGAGCAGGTCGCGCGCGAAGCTCGCCTTGGAGTGCTCGGCGCCGAAGAGGTACTCGTACGCCTCTTGCGTCTGCATCATGGAGAACTGGATCCTCATGAGCTTTCCACCGAGCGCCCTGCTAAGACAGCGGGCCGTCTCGGTCTTGCCGACGCCGGAGGGTCCGTACAGCAGGACGACGGATGGTCTTCCGTTACCCATGACGGACAGCCTGTACAGGGACGCCACGAGGACCCGCTTGCTCTCCTCCTGTCCGAGCACCTCTTCGCAGACATTGTCGTAGATGGCCTCGAGGGCGCCTTTCTCGACCTGCTCGTATCGGTATGAGATCTGCTCGACGCTGTCCTCGCCTTGGGCCGAGACAAGGGACTCCAAGGCCCTCCTCGGCGGGTTCTGGACGAAGAGCGTCCCAACCTCGTATGTCTCCTCGAGTATAGTGGCAAAGTTTGCGATGACGTGGCTCAGGACGGAGCCGAAGTCATCGGCGTGGACGACGCAGTTGTCCACGTAGTCTGGGACACTGATCCTCGGTTCATGGGAGGCCAGGTCACTCGCCCTGATCCTGGCGTTGTAGCTCCTGATGGCGTCGAGATATCCGACCGTGCGGTCTCCCTCCCTGACGCGCGAGCCTACCAGCTCGTCGAAGCCCGTCCGTGGCCCAAAGTAGACGATTGCCCTATCTGCCATGTGCCTCTACCTCCGCGAGCTTGATCCCGGGCATGTCCATCAGCCCTCTTTCCGCCCTGTTCCGGCCATGAGGGTGGGGGAGATGCGTTCAGGCGGACCTTGGCCTGTCTCCCGCCGGACCTCTATCGCCCCTTCGCCGGACCTGTTGTCGGTGCAGACGCCTTCGACGCTATCGGCATCCGAGCCGCAACTCCCCATTCCTGCCATTGCCTGCATTGTAGCGTGTTGCTAGCTGAGAGGCCCGTCACGTGTGTCCCACTGAGGGGGCGGTGCAGGTAACTCCCCTCTCGAAGTGCCCTCTCGAAGTGTAACGTGTGCACCCTCCGTCGACCCCGCCCGCGCGAAGTGAGTGAATCACTCACTTCATATACCTGAAGTGAGTGGATTACACACTTCGATATTTTATTCAGTAAGTCATCTACCTGCGTATATGTAAATTCGACCGTATGAGCATACGCAGGTTTTGGCCCAAAAATCACTCACTTCGCGATGACGATGTGAGTGAACCACTCACATCACGATCCGTACGAGGGGCGAGATGAGTGCCGGGGTGAGGCGGGCGCCGGGGCGAGATGAGCGACGGCTTCCGCCCGGTCTTCAGCTCCCACCCAGGCTACGGCTCCGAGGGTCGTTGCGCGCGGGAATGGGTCACTTTGAGGGTGGGAGAGGGGCCCGTATCCCGTATCATAGGTATCTGTGTTTCTCCGCGTCGCCGGCAGGCGCCTTCCTGCTGGCCCACCAAGAAAGGACAGTCATGCAATACAACATTATCGGAGGGTCATTTCCCGTCGTGACCTGTAGTCTCGCTGACGGAGAGTCCATGGTCACCGAGAAGGGATCTATGGTGTGGATGACCCCGAACATGCAGATGGCGACCTCGGGCGGCGGCCTGGGCAAGATGTTCTCCAAGGCGTTTTCCGGGGAGAGCATGTTCCAGAACGTCTACACCGCTCGAGGGGCCGGCATGATCGCGTTCGGCTCGAGCTTCCCCGGCAAGATCGTCGCGGTCCAGGTTCAGCCCGGCCGCAGCTGGGTCCTGCAGAAGAGCGCCTTCCTCGCCTCGGAGATGGGTGTCGAGCTGAGCATCTTCTTCAACAAGAAACTGGGCGCCGGCTTCTTTGGGGGCGAGGGCTTCATCATGCAGAGGCTGAGCGGCAGCGGCGTCGCCTTCGCCGAGATAGACGGTGACCTCGTGGAGTACGTGCTCGAGGCAGGTCAGCAGATGATAGTCGATACGGGCTACGTGGCAGGCTTCGAGGAGAGCGTCTCCATCGATATCCAGTCGGTCCGGGGCGTGAAGAACGTGGTCTTCGGCGGTGAGGGACTCTTCAACACCGTGCTCTCGGGTCCTGGGCGCATCTGGCTGCAGACCATGCCCATCTCCGGCGTCGCGGGCGCCATCATCCCGTACCTGCCTGCGAAGGGTTAGGGAAGCACTGACTTGCGGCTTGGGACTGCGCAAGCGGACCGATCCCAGTCAGTCAGAATCAACCAGCCGCTCGTGGCGCGGGGTCATCGCGCCTGCCGCTCGCCCCTACACTGGTAGTGTGTCGATGCGCCGGTGTCAGGAGGACGCATGAGATGAGAGGCGGGCGCGATGATCTGCAGATGGTCATGGATGAGACCCGTAAGGGCATGGCCCGGAAAGCTAGGCGTCCGCTCGACCTCGAGCACCTCAGCCTTGCGGAGTTCTGCCGAAGGACGGGGTCAGCCCGCCAGAGGGTGAGGACAATCAAGCGCAGCGGATCCGGGCGAAGCCTCACGGGCTTTGCGGCCGGAGTCCGGCGACTACCGTGCCCGGCGGCCACACCGGCTTTGTTGATGATCAGCCCGGGAGGGGCTCGCCAACTCGCAGGTCGTGTTTGACAGGCTGGTCACCCAGGGCCGCGCGAGCGGGCTGGCCACGGCCAAGACGCGCATCTCACGCCACAGGGATCTCGTTCCCGCCAAAAGGAGGGCAGTCGGAGGGCAGGCGAGTCCCGGGGCGGCCGCAGGCAGCGCTCCCGGGCGCTCCCAGCGAGGCGTACCAGACGGGCCGGGGGGCTGCCTGCGGCCCTCGACCCCGACGGTACCGAGGGCAGATGATCCCGGGTCTTCTGTTGTGGCCGGAGTAATGCTCGGCGGTCTTGTGCCTCTGCTTCTTCGAAAACCTTGACTCTCGGATCGTCCTCGCAACGGGAGCTTCGCAGGTAGACTCATGCTCTCCTCGCCACTTGTCCAGGGTATGTCCGTCAGGGCAGCTCAGGAATTGTAAAGAAGCGCTCCCCAGCGTGCCTCATGGTCGCGAGATGCCAGCCCCGCTCTCGCGCCTAGGCCGCCCTTAGGCCGACGTGGCAGGGGGGCTGGGGTCCCGCATGAAAAGGCGCGTACTCCCTAACAGCTCGAGAAGTGCGCCCCTGGCGGGTGGTCGTTTCCGGCGACCTGCGAAAACCCATGTGGGCACCTCGTCAGGGGCGCACTTTTCGCACCACCTGCAAGTATGGTAGCCGACCGGGG
>ERZ773003.1289-NODE-1289-length-15026-cov-8.690067_pt1 | contig 15026 bp, 11 predicted proteins | sample MGYA00580668_ERZ773003 | MGnify/ENA primary metagenome ERZ773003 (study PRJEB29015, sample SAMEA2738002) | human oral metagenome | biome: human oral; feature: human-associated habitat; material: dental | place: China | collected 2126 ... | reverse complement strand
GCCGCTGCCCGCAGCCGTTGCGCGACCACACCGACACCGCCCTGATCCTCGACGATCCAGGCCTGGCGGCGCTGATCGCGAAGGTGAACACCGATCGGCGGGGCAACCCCGATCTTCAGGAACACGCCCTGGCGGCGCTGGTCGCGACGGCACACGCGCGCGGCCCGGTCCGGGTCAGGCACGCCATTCGCACCGGCATCAGACACACCAGTCCGCACAACTCGATCCTGGCTCAGCTTCTGGAGAAACTGGGCAGACGGGGCGACGGCGAGCTGAGGCAACCGATGATGCTGGAGTCGCGGCCTCTGACCTTCCTGCCCGTGCAGCGCGCCAGCGACGCCCTCGGCCGGCTCGGCGAGCTGCCCTGCCTGCTGTCCACCCCCACCCACACCGGTTTCCAGGTGGCGTGGGCGGTGTTCGCCAAGCGGGCGCGTCGCTACCGGGAAGCGAACCTGGCGGTGCTCCCGACGGACGTCGCGGTGGCGCTGGCCCGGCTGGACCGTTCAAAGGCACCCAAGGACCTGTCCGCGTTCGAACAGCCCGTCCACGGCATGCCGGTCGACCTTGCGACGGTGATCGCTCACTGGCGCGACCACCCGGCGCGGCCCGGCGAGCTGCGCAGCCTGATCGCACAGGGCGAGCAGAGCCACATTCCCCCGTCCAGGCTGCTGGAGATCGACGGGGACGAACCCACAAGTCACGAGTTATTGGGGATCCACAGCCATTGGAGCCTCCCTTATCAGCCGATATACGCCCACCAGGAGGACCCGTGGGTGCTGGTGATGCTGCCCGAACACCCGGCCCGCCCCGCGGGCCTGGTCCTTTACGCCTCGAGAACGTTCGCCCTGAGCATCTTCGAACGGATCGCAACCACCGTCCCCCGGTTCGGACCGGTGGCCTCCTTCGCGTCCCTGGCGCTGGCCTCGGACACGACCACGAAGGACCGCGACCGCGCCGCGGCCCTGATCCTCACGGCCTGGGACGAGGAACGCCTCACCGCCGACGATCTCGTCTCGGCCTGGCGCAGCCCGTGGCGCGGGATCCGGGAGTTCTCGGCCCCCAGGGTCACCGAAACCCTGGGGCGCATCGCCGATGCGGGAGGTCTGGCTCTGACGTGGCCGCTGCTGACCGCCATGGCGGAGGAGATATCGGGCCAGGAGCGGATCCCGGCCCCGGCCTCCACCGTGCTGGAGTCGCTGCTGCACTACCTTCCCGAGGTGCGGGCCGCGGGCGTCCCCGTCTACCTGCCGAACGTCACGGCGCTGGCGAGACGGAAGGCCCCCATCAAGGCCGTGAGGGTGGCGAAACTGATCGCATCAAGGCTGTGACCGGGCGCGTTCCCAGTCGGCAACCGGCCCCGGGATTACGGTGAACAGCGGGTGCGGAAGCAGATCCGCGGGCTTGGGGAATCCTGCAACCCGCTCGGGTGAACGTTCCTTCAGTTTGGCGAGCAGGTGGGAGGCCTCGACGTCGAGCTGCCCGCGGGTGACGGTGAGCGTGAGCGCGCGATCGGATCTAACGATCCGGGTGACGTCGAATCGGTAGCCCCGGCGTCCCGCCTCGTCCGCGAGTCCCCGCAGGTAGGAACCGATCCCGGCCAGCGGATCGTCGAGGACCCGGAACCTGGTGAGCTGCGGATGCCGGGTGTAGCCGACGGTTTTCCCGGCGAGGACCTTCTGCGCCAGCAACGACTCCCGCCAGCAGGCGACCAGCCCCTGCCTGTCCAGGTATTCCGGATGCAACGACCAGATTCTCACCAGACCTCCCGGATGTTTCAGCAGGCTCCAACAGATACCACGGATCGGCGGTCGGCGGCGTTGCCCGCTGCCCGGCCGGCCGCTTCACTGCTGGAATCATGGAGTGGAACCGGATCCACGAAACCCGCTGCCTAGAAGATGGGAGCCCACCATGACCGACCGGGACCTCACCCCGGATGAGGCCGACCTCGTCCGGATGACCAAGGAGGCCACCAGCCTTGGGCACCTCATCGAGGAACTGGAGTCGCTGGCCCCCAAGGAGCGGGCGGCGAGGTCGCGGGTGTTGAAGAAGGGCCGTCGCGCCATCAAGGCTGCACTGACCGACAAATGGGGGTTCCCCGACACACGCCTGATGCTGCTCACCGCCGCGCTGGGCAGCACCCCCGCCCAGACCACGGCGGCGTTCGATTTCTCGACGGTCACCTCCCTGAAGGACGACGACGCCATCGACGAGGCGGTGGCCTTGCTCGCCGACCGGGGCGCGGACTGGGTGGAGAAACTCGTGGCAGCCCTGCTGAGGAAACGCGACAGCCTCTGGCAGATCAGCCATCTCGTCGGCCCCCTGTGCGTCGCCCTGGGGCTGCCGCTGCCAGGGGCGGACCACACCAACTACTGGAAGGGCTGGTCCAGCAACAACTCCGATCCCACGCCCGACACGCGCTGGCAGGAGCACTTCCTGCAGGCCTGCGAATCCCCGAACGCCCTCACCTTTCCCGGCCTCGACAGGGACGAGTCCGGCATCCGCGAGAAGGCGAAGGCCCTGCGGAAACGGGAACCCACGAACGACCCCGCCCTGCTGGACGCGCTGCTCCGGGTCGTCGAACGCGGCGACCGCCCCACCGCGCAGCAGGCCGTCGTGCACTGGCTGCGGACGCTGGACCTGGAGGGCCTGCTCCCCGCGGAGCGGCCCCGCCTGCTGGCAGGCCTGCCGAACGCCGACAAAACCGTCGTGAAACTCTTCACCGGATGCCTGCTGGCCGACGGCCTCGGCGACGAGGACCTGACCGCCTTGGCCCTTGACGTCCTGGTCCGCAAGGAGAAGGGCGTCAAACGCGACGTCCTGAAGGCCCTCCGCGGGTTGGGGGCACCGTCGCAGGATCTCGTCGGAACCGTCGAGGCGCTGGCCGCCGACGCGGATACCGCCACCGCCGAACTGGCCCGGGAACTCCTGGAAGGCTGGGACGCCGCCCCGCCCGAGGAGGAGCCTCTCGGGTTGTGGCGGGAACCGTCGCTGCCGGCGCCGGAGCTTCTTCCCGAGTTCACCGACGACGCCCTGGTCCTCGACGAACCCGCCCTGCTGGCGCTGCTCACCGACATCGACACCTGGTGGTGGTTGAGCGCCTTCCGCTACGAGCGTCTCCTCGCGACCCTCGTCGCCACCGCCCACGCCGGCGGCCCCGAACATCTGGTCCGGCTGATCGGGAGGAACGTGTCGCCGGCCGGCTGGTGCGGTTTCCTGACCCGGCTGGTCGTGTGCCTGGGTGATGGCACCATCGTCCCCGGCCAGGGCATCCGGCCTGCCGCCTCGCAGGGTGGTCCCCTGTCCTTCCTCACGGCGCAGCGGGCTCGCGACGTCCTCGGCCTGCTCGGTGAACTGCCCTGCCTGCTGTCCACCCCCACCCACGAGGGGTTCCGCATCTCCTGGGAGGTCTTCCGGGAGCGGATCGGCAGGTTCCGGGAGGCCGGGGTGGAGCTGGTGCCCACTGACGTCGCCGTGGCCCTGGCCCGCCTCGACCGCACCTGCGCCCCACGGGATGTCTCCGACCTCGACCTGCCCATCCGCGGCGTCGAGGTCCGCCTGTCCGAGGTGCTCGCCCGCTGGCGCGACAACGAACCCCGCCCCGGCGCGCTCCGGCTCAGCCCAGCCTCCGGGGACGACCACCCGTACCTGAACAGCCCAGTCGCGAGGCTGATCGCCGACGGCGATGTGCCCTGCACGTTCGGGCCGCTCGGGCTGCGCAACGCCTGGGCGGACCAATTCCACCCGGATCGCAGCTTCGACTGGGAGGTGGTGCGGGACCTGCCCGAGGCCTGGCCGGAACCGGACACCAACGCGGTGATCCGCATCGAGTCGATGAGGGACGACGGAACCGAGGTTCACTTCCAGCCTCGCGGCTCAACCATCTACATCCCGGATTCCGAGGCCACCCTGACGCTGCTCCCGGCGCACCCGACCCGCCCGGCGGCGCTGGTCCTGCAGGACCTCGGGCACAACTATCCCACCAAAGCGGTTGACGGTTTCCTTCCGATCGCGGCGGTGGCGGGGCGATTCGGACCGGTGTTGTCGTTCGTCACCCTAGCCGTGATCTCGGGGGCGGCACTGAAGGACCGCGACCGCGTCGCCGAGGCCCTCCTGACCGCCTGGGACGAGGGCCGCCTGCGCCCCGGCGACCTCGTCGACGCCTGGCGGAGCCCCTGGTGGGACGAGCTCAACGACATGCCGCGGGTGAAATACGAGACCTGGCCCCATTCGCCCGCGAAGACGGTGACGGTCCTGTGCACCGTCGCCGACGCCGGCGGGTTGGCCCTGGCATGGCCGTTGCTGGTGGCAATCGCGGAGGAACTCGCGGGGCAGCGGAAAACCACGGCGGCGACGGCGACGGCACTGGAGGCGGTGCTGCGTTACCTCCCGGAGTTGCAGGCGGCGGGGGTCGCCGTCGACCTGCCGAACGTCGCGGCACTGGCCGCCCGGAAGGGCAACGGCAAGGCGGTGACGGTCGCGAGACGGATCGTCGGGTTTCAAGATTCCTGAGGATTCAATTGGTCGGCGCGGCCACGCAACCCGACACCCAACCGACACGGTTCGCCCCTGCGATCCTCCGCAACAGACACTGCTGCTACGACCTCATGGCATCGCTCACGCATTCGCTCAAGCCTGCTTTTCGTCGCTTTTCATGAAACGCATAGCGCACCACTTCGTACACTTGTTCTGTGACTTTCATTCTTCACCCTGAAAAGTTCACAAGTATCGAAGCGTGGATCCAGCATGTTGCCAAGGAAATCATGCGGGATGACGCCGATCTTGACGGGCTGGCCACACTGATCATGACCCATGCCTTCGGACGCACTCCGCTTCCTCCGGAGGTCGCGGGGGTATTGGCCATCTCGCATCTTCTTGCCACAGCGAAACCGGAGGACCGGCAAGGCATCCGGCAACTCGCCACAGCGTGGTTCACCGACCAGCCATCCACCGTCACCGACCCCGCCCGGTGGAGCGTCCGTTCCGCGGCTCGCCTTCCAGCGGCGCCGTCGATTCCACTCGCGGGTCACAGCAGCAACGTGTCGGGCATCACCGCCTTCACAACCCGGGATGGACACCAACGGCTCGCCAGCGCAGGATTCGACGGCACAATTCGGGTCTGGGACCCGTTCACCGCACGTCAAGTCGGTGATCCACTGATCGGGCACGGCGGCAAAGTAATACGGCTGATATCCATGGCCCTGGATGACGCGGTACTGCTCGTAAGCGCACACCAGGACGGTCTCGTTCGCTTCTGGGATGCGGAAATCCAGCTTCTCATCGGTGAGCCACTCGCGGCCCATCGCGACTTCACCTACGCCCTTGACACCTGCGTCATCGATGGCTGTGACCTGCTGACAACGGGGGGTTCCGATGGCACTCTGCGCATTTGGGACCCCGTTACTCGCCAGCAGATCGGAGAGCTGTTCAGCGGACACGAGGCAGGCGTCACCGACATCACCACCTTCACCACACGCGACAATCAGCCACGAATTGCCAGCATCAGCACTGATGGTACCGCCCAGATTCAGAACACCATTCAGATATGGGATTCCCTCACGGGTAAACAACTGAATATCCTGTCAATCCCTGAAACCGAATTCATCACTAGCATCACCGCATGGAATGACGATGATCCCCTACTGGCAGCAACAGGAATTCATGGGACATTGCACATCCTCGACCCCGTATCCGAGCATTACATCGGCACAGCCATCCACGGGCATAGTCTTCTTCCGGCCCGCGCACTCACACCCTTCACACGAGACGAGAAAACCCTCCTGGCCTCCATCGGCGAAGACGGCATGATCCAGCTCTGGGATCCGACAACGCAGGAGTCCTTGAGCCGGCCAATGTTCGGAAATATCCATGGCGGAAATGGAATCACCACCTTCAGCGGGCCGGAGAACCACCATCTGGTGGCGACAGCCGACAATGACGGCACAGTACGGATCTGGGATCCCATCGTCCACCTCGCTCAGAACAAGCCACGCCCACTCACCGAGGTGCCCCGCAACACCTCCTTCCCGTGTGGCAAGACCATCGAGACCACCGAGAGCTGCCAGGCCTATGCGTCTTTGAGCATCCATCCCGACCAGATCAAAGAGACGGCCGCCTTCACCACCCACGAAGGCGCGGCCAGGATCGCCGCCGTCACCGATGATCACGTCCTCACCCTCTGGGACCCCGCAACCGGTGAACGCCTCCATGCCGCCGATCTGTACGAGTACGTGACGAACCCGAGCGAATTTACTGCGTTCCTGTCACTCGACGTCCTACCAACTGCCGATGAGCAGCCCCGTCTGGTCACGGGCGACAACCACAACCACCTGCGCATCTGGGACGAGCAGGCCTGCCAACTTCAGGATCTGGACCTCGGCAGCCACGTGCTCTCACTCTGGAAAGCAGCAGCCCTGCCCGACGGCACCATCGGCATCGAGTTCGAGGACGGCTGGGCCATCATCCAACTCCCGGACCCCCAGCCCGTTGATTGAGGTATCCACCAGCACCAGGTGCCAAGTGCCGAAACCAGCGAATAGACGCGTGGAACGCAATGATCTCGAAGACCAATCTGGAGATAGCGTGCCTGCTCCATGCGACAGAGGACCTGGTGGCGTGCCACGCTTCGCCCACCGTCCACACAACCCATGGCAGTTCAGTCCCCCACCACCGATAGGTTCACCCCATGACCTGGGATGCTGACACGTTCACAGAGCTGGTCATGGAGCCGGATTCGATCCCCGACCTCCTCGTGCGACTACTGGTAGCAGTGACGATTCAACCATCCACGCAGACCTCGATCGGCTTTGAGTCACAAGAAGACAGAGCGCATCCGGTTATCAGACATCATGGACATGTGCGTACGCTTACCGCCACCGAGGCTTCGCGCCAGTTCTCCACCCTGCTCGACTCAATCGAAGCGGGCGACATTGTCGTGGTCACCCGGGGAAACCGACCGATCGCCGAAATCAGACCGGTGACTCGCCGCATCGGACGGGACCTGCAGACAGCCCTGGAGAAGATTCCGCCTCCGGACGAGAAGTTCATCGCAGATGTCGCCGGGGCCGTGAACTTCGTGACCCACGCAAGAACAGGCCCGTGGGAAGACGCGCAATTCTGAACACGAAAGCCCGTGACCACCCCGCGCGCGGGTTCGATACCGAACACCGCCCCATGAAGCCATGCTTGCATGCTGCTAGCATGGCTTCATGACCACCCTGTACATTCGCGACGTGCCCGACGACGTGGCCGAGACGCTCAAGCAGCGCGCCGCTGCGCGGGGACAGTCCTTGTCGGCCTATGTCGCCGCCGAACTCAAGCAGATCGCGTCGCGACCCACGAATGCGGAGATCATCGACCGGCTCCGCGTCATGGATCGCGCATCCGGGCCCGGCCTCGAGGAGATCCTGGCCGAGATCGCGGCGAATCGCCGATGATCGTCGCCGATGCCTCCGCCATGATAGAGGTTCTGGTGGGGGGTGACACCGACCCGGCGCTGCTCGATGAACTGACCGGCGACATCGCAGCCCCACACGTGTTGGACCTTGAGGTCCTGTCGGTACTGCGCGGCCTGACGTTGGCGGGAAAACTCGCCCCGGAGACCGCTGACCGGGCCCTGCAAGAGTACTTCCAGCTGAACATTCAGCGCCACAGCACGGCGCTGCTCGCCGGACGCATCTGGCACCTCCGTTACCAGTTCACCGCCTATGACGCCAGCTACCTCGCCCTGGCCGAGGCGCTCGGTGTCCCCCTCATCACCTGTGACAAGAAACTGGCGCCGCCGGGCCACCGGGCTGAGGTGAGACTCTTCCCGCTCTGACACCGAATCGGCGATGATCGCGGGTGGATTTGTCACCCATCGCGGATAGGTTCATTCCATGACTTGGAATGCCGACACACTGGCCGCTCTGATAACCGAGCCGGAGTCGCTTGAAGACCTCGTCACAGTCCTCGACGATCTCACCGAGGCAGACCGTTCGGTGATCCGCAAAGCGATCGGCAAGGCCCTCCCATCCCTGCGTCGACGTATGGAGAAGGTTGGCGCGGGTGGACAGCGTCTGGTTCTGCTGGCGGTGGCGGTCGGCGCCACCCCCGCGCAATGCGCCAAGGTCTTCTCCTCCTGGGACATCTGGCGGCTGATGCAGGTGCCCATCACCCGCGACCGGCTGCTCTCCTGGATGACCGGCAACGGTCCGGAATGGGCCGGCGACCTCATCACACGCATGTTGAAACGCCGCACCGCCGACAGCATGTACTACACCGAACTGATCGATGAGCTCGCCCTCGATATCCCGATTCCCGACGATCCCGTTTTCCTGACGGCCTGGGCGGTGGAGAACAGTTCCTTCCCCAGACCGGGCCACCGCTGGGAGAAGCACCTCATCGCCGCCTGCGCCGCCCCGAACGCCCTCGGCCGGCGCCTCGTCGCCGATCAGCGCACCCAGATCCAGGCCCAGATTCGGAAAGCCGTCGCGGATTTGCGGGTGACCGAACCCACCGACGACGACGCCCTGCTACTGGCGCTCCTCCAAGTGTTCGAACGCGGCGACAACCACCCCTCGCAGCAGTTCGCCCTGATCCTGATCGCTGGTCTGGGCCTGACCCCGCTGTTGGCGAAACACAGCGACCGGTTCCTGGCGGCCCTACCAAACGCCGATCCCATCGTCGTGAAGTTCGCGGTCGAACAACTGCTGCCCCTCGGCCTGAGCGAGGACCACCTGACCACACTGGCCCTGGACGTGCTGGTCCGCAAGGAGAAGGGCGTCAAACGCGCCGTCCTCAAGGCGCTGCGCTCGGTGAACGACCCATCACAGGACCTGGTGGAAATGCTCACCGCAACCACCACCGGCCCCGACTCCACCACCGCCGAACTGGCCCAGAAACTCCTCGACGACTGGGGTGTGGCCACCGGACCCGCCGAGTCGCTGGGACTGTGGCGCGACCCGCTCGGTATCCCTCCCGAACCCATCGACGACCTGGACCGGCTCCTGGACGAAGTGGAGTTCGACGAACTGATCCAGCACCTGACCGGCGCGGGGACGCGGCATAGGGAACCAACCGAACTGCACGAACGCGGCCTGGCCGCGCTGGTCGCGCTGGGCTGGGCCAAGGGACGCGACGCCTTCGTCGAGACGCTGCGGGGCAAGGTTCCCCGGCCCGGCTTCTGGGACGGATTGTTGGTGCAGCAGGTGCAGCGCTGGGTGAGAAAACGCTTCTGGATGCCGAGGCTCGCCCCTCTCACGCGGTTCGCAGCGCGGCGCTGCAACGACGTCCTGGATGCCGTCGGGCGGGTGCCGTGCCTGCTGTCCACCCCCACCCACAAGAACAACCGGGTCTCCTGGCAGAAATTCCAGGACCGGCTGCACCGCTACGCCGAAAAGGATGTGGACGTGCTACCCATCGACCTGTTCGTCGCCCTGGGTCGGATCGACCGCACCGAGGCCACACCCTGCACCCTGCCGGGACGCGTCACCAAGGGACGAACCGTGCAGGAGATCGTCGATCTCTGGCTGAAAACCCCCGCCGAACCGGGTCGGATGGAGTTCGCCGCCCCTGGGTTCCGCAAAGGCGCTCGGGCACGCCAGAGGGTGCGGGTGGCGGGCGACGAACCCGTGGTGGCAAAGGCGCTCGGGATCAAGGGCCCCTGGAACAAGACCTATCAGGGACCGAGCGGGTTCCTCCGGGAGCGTCACGCCGGCCGCGACTTGCTTCCCGCGCACCCCACCCGGATGGCCATGGTCGCGCTGGCGTCCCCCGACGAAACCTCCGCCGAGGAGTTCACGGATGCAGCCTTGGTGATCCGTTTCGACACGGTCCTGGTTCTCACCGGCCTGATCTTCGCGAGCGCCGCCCCGCCGCAGGGCCGCGACGAGATCGCGGGGGCACTGCTGACGGCATGGGACGAGTCCCGACTGAACCCGGAAATGCTCGTCGCAGCCTGGGAAAGTCCTTGGCGCCAGGAATGGCGGGACGACATCGCCCCCGCGAAGGTGGCAGCCATGCTCACGAGCATCGCGGAAGCCGGCGGCCTGGCCCTGGCGTGGCCACTGCTGACGAGAATCGCGGAAGAACTGGCGGGAACAGACAAACTCCCCACCGGGGTCGCAACCATCCTGGAATCGGTGCTCAATTTCCTGCCGGAAGTACCCGAGAAACCAGACCTGCCCAACATCACGACACTGGCCGCCCGGAAGAGCAACAGCAAGACGGTGAAGGTGGCGCGGCGGATAGTCGACCGGCTCCGCGCCATGGATCGTGGGTGAGTTTGCCACCCATCGCGGATAGGTTCATTCCATGACTTGGAATGCCGACACCCTGGCCGCTCTGATAACCGAGCCGGAGTCGCTTGAAGACCTCGCCGCAGTCCTCGACGATCTCACCGAGGCAGACCGTTCGGCGATCCGGACAACACTCGGCAAGGCCATCCCCTCCCTGCGTCGACACCTGGGAAAGAATGAGGAGTGGGGGCGCCTGCCCCTGCTGGCCGCGGCGGTCGGCGCCACCCCCGCGCAATGCGCCTCCGTCTTTGCCCCGCAGGAGATCTGGAGGTTGAAGTGGTCCCCCGCCATCGCCCGAAATCGGTTGATCTCGTGGCTGACCGGCAACGGTCCGGAATGGGCCGGTGACTTCGTCACACGACTTCTGAAGCGTCGCGGCGACGCTGACATCCATGCCCTGATCGACGAACTCGTCATAGCCCACGACCTCCCGATTCCCGACGATCCCGGGTTCCTGACGGCCTGGGCGATGAAGAACGCCGCCCACCCCCGGCCCGGGCGCCGCTGGGAGGAACACTTCATCGCCGCCTGCGCCGCCCCGAACGCCTTCATCCAGCACCTCGACTCTGGGCAGCACACCCAGTTTCGGGAGGCCGTCGCGGATTTGCGGGTGACCGAACCCACCGACGACGACGCCCTGCTACTGGCGCTCCTCCAAGTGTTCGAACGCGGCGACAACCACCCCTCGCAGCAGTTCGCCCTGATCCTGATCGCTGGTCTGGGCCTGACCCCGCTGTTGGCGAAACACAGCGACCGGTTCCTGGCGGCCCTACCAAACGCCGATCCCATCGTCGTGAAGTTCGCGGTCGAACAACTGCTGCCCCTCGGCCTGAGCGAGGACCACCTGACCACACTGGCCCTGGACGTGCTGGTCCGCAAGGAGAAGGGCGTCAAACGCGCCGTCCTCAAGGCGCTGCGCTCGGTGAACGACCCATCACAGGACCTGGTGGAAATGCTCACCGCAACCACCACCGGCCCCGACTCCACCACCGCCGAACTGGCCCAGAAACTCCTCGACGACTGGGGTGTGGCCACCGGACCCGCCGAGTCGCTGGGACTGTGGCGCGACCCGCTCGGTATCCCTCCCGAACCCATCGACGACCTGGACCGGCTCCTGGACGAAGTGGAGTTCGACGAACTGATCCAGCACCTGACCGGCGCGGGGACGCGGCATAGGGAACCAACCGAACTGCACGAACGCGGCCTGGCCGCGCTGGTCGCGCTGGGCTGGGCCAAGGGACGCGACGCCTTCGTCGAGACGCTGCGGGGCAAGGTTCCCCGGCCCGGCTTCTGGGACGGATTGTTGGTGCAGCAGGTGCAGCGCTGGGTGAGAAAACGCTTCTGGATGCCGAGGCTCGCCCCTCTCACGCGGTTCGCAGCGCGGCGCTGCAACGACGTCCTGGATGCCGTCGGGCGGGTGCCGTGCCTGCTGTCCACCCCCACCCACAAGAACAACCGGGTCTCCTGGCAGAAATTCCAGGACCGGCTGCACCGCTACGCCGAAAAGGATGTGGACGTGCTACCCATCGACCTGTTCGTCGCCCTGGGTCGGATCGACCGCACCGAGGCCACACCCTGCACCCTGCCGGGACGCGTCACCAAGGGACGAACCGTGCAGGAGATCGTCGATCTCTGGCTGAAAACCCCCGCCGAACCGGGTCGGATGGAGTTCGCCGCCCCTGGGTTCCGCAAAGGCGCTCGGGCACGCCAGAGGGTGCGGGTGGCGGGCGACGAACCCGTGGTGGCAAAGGCGCTCGGGATCAAGGGCCCCTGGAACAAGACCTATCAGGGACCGAGCGGGTTCCTCCGGGAGCGTCACGCCGGCCGCGACTTGCTTCCCGCGCACCCCACCCGGATGGCCATGGTCGCGCTGGCGTCCCCCGACGAAACCTCCGCCGAGGAGTTCACGGATGCAGCCTTGGTGATCCGTTTCGACACGGTCCTGGTTCTCACCGGCCTGATCTTCGCGAGCGCCGCCCCGCCGCAGGGCCGCGACGAGATCGCGGGGGCACTGCTGACGGCATGGGACGAGTCCCGACTGAACCCGGAAATGCTCGTCGCAGCCTGGGAAAGTCCTTGGCGCCAGGAATGGCGGGACGACATCGCCCCCGCGAAGGTGGCAGCCATGCTCACGAGCATCGCGGAAGCCGGCGGCCTGGCCCTGGCGTGGCCACTGCTGACGAGAATCGCGGAAGAACTGGCGGGAACAGACAAACTCCCCACCGGGGTCGCAACCATCCTGGAATCGGTGCTCAATTTCCTGCCGGAAGTACCCGAGAAACCAGACCTGCCCAACATCACGACACTGGCCGCCCGGAAGAGCAACAGCAAGACGGTGAAGGTGGCGCGGCGGATAGTCGCCGCCGATTAATCGCAGGAAGTCCCGGTTTTGCAGCACTCAACACGAAAAATCCCCTTTTAGACGCCGAAAACCGCGTTGAGTGCTGCATAACCGGGGAGTCGCGGGCGGAGTGTCCTCAGAAGTCGAAGTCGAAGTCGATTCCGTCCAGGAAATCCCCCAGATCGAAGCCGTCGAACAGCCCACCGATGCCGTCGAACAGGCCATCGGCGCCGTCTAGGAGGTCCGAGGCGAGCAACTGGAACACCAGTTCCCCCGCCACATCGGCGCCGACGTCGATCCAGTCGAAGTCCCATTCGACGTTTCGTTCGATGGCGAGTTCGCGGAAGACCTTGACCCAGTGGTCGGCGACCCCGAAGACCATCGCGTAGGGCAGGTAGCGACTGAAGGTGTTCTCCGCTTCCTCGAAGCGGATCTGCCCAGCCTCGGCGGTCGCGAGGTACTGCCTGAAGCCGAGGGCCTGGATGCGCGTGGCCGTGCCCGCGCCGGTGCGGGGCACGCGACGTTTCGGCCCGAAGGCGGCGACGACACCCGTCGCGACGAACAGGGCGGCGGCCAGCAGGCCCACGTTGTCCCCTCCGGTGATCACCAGCGCAGCGAAACCCACCACCGCCCCGACCGCCACACGCCAGAACCTGTGCCGCCGGCCACCCGGGTTCGGGTTCTGCCGGTACCAGCCGCGGCGGCTGGCCTCCTCGTAGATGTCGGCGGTGAGCTGCCGGAACACTTTCTTGTGCCTGCGCACCAGCTCCGACATCCGCATCGCCCGCCCTCGCGGGAAGACCCCCTCCAGGAACGTCCTCTCGTAGCGCATCAGGTTGGAGCGGGGCTTGTCGCAGGGGTGCAGCAGCCAGTCCTTCCCGCGCCGTCTGCCCTTGCCGTCGTCGAGCACCTCGATGCGCAGGAATCCGCGGGCGGCGAGGTCGACGATGGTTGCGGTGAGGTCGCGGGGGTCCACCACTCCGTCGATGACCATCCCGATCAGTCCCGGGGTGACGTCGCGCGGTGGGGTGAAGGCGACGGGGAAGGGACCTTTGTACTCGGTGGATCGGAGCCGTTTGGTGGGGGTTGTCTTCCGTTCCTCCCGCGGCGGCAGGACGCCGGGCGTCAGGCCGTCGTAGATCTCGTCGTGCGAGGCGAGGATCCGCCTGAGAAGCAGCGTCACCGACCCTAGGAACAAGACCACCGCCACTGCAAGCACAAACCATCCCATGGAAAAAGTCTCCCGCATCAGGAAGGTCACTGGCAGTATTTGGTTTTGAACAGGGCCCCAACCCGCACAAGGAGCGCCATGACCGACCCCAGAGCAGCACAGACCGAGCTCGTCGCCCGGCTCCACGAGCTCCTGGGCGACGAGCCCACCACCCGCGTGATCCCGATGTTCGGGTCGCGCGCCTTCATGGTGCGCGACAAAATGGTGTGCTGCGCCCTCAAGGGCGGGCACCTGCTGGCGCACGTCGATCCCGACGACGACGCAAAGCTTTCCGGGGAACCCGGCGCCTCCCCCGCCGAGATGGGCCCGGGACGCGAGATGGGCCCCGGCTGGATCCAGGTGGCGGCGGAGATGATCACCAACGACGACCGCCTGCGTTTCTGGGTCGATGTCTGCATGGCCTTCAACCGCGCCCAAACCATCGGATCGAAACCGTCGTGACCGCTCATTGACGCCTCGGCGCATGCGCCACGCCACCCTCGACGCCGGCCGATCGGGTCTTCTACACTCGTTGCCACGGCGTGTAGCTCAGCAGTAGAGCACCGGGCTATGGACCCGGAAGGCGCAGGGGCAGCACCTGCCACGCCGGCCAAGTTCGTGTCGCCGCCCGGAGGGACATCGTGAATCAGTACGTCCACCACCAGCTTCTGCAGGCGATGCGCACTGCCGCCAACCATTCCGACCCGGCCGTCCGGGAAGCCGCCCTGGAGCGGATGGAACGCTGGCAGCAGGTGATCGACGGCATGGCGGACGGCACCTTGAGGATCGGCAGTCGCAGGCCGCTCGTCGGGCTTCCCACCTGGGTGACCCCCAGGGTGGTGCGGGGCGGGTTCGCCACCGGCAAAGCGGCCGCCGCCATCCCGCCGGCCGAGGACGAGAGGCTCCGCGCTCAGCAGCTCGGTATCAAGGCCACCCGCCAGGCGATCTTCGAGTCGTGGCTGACCCCGGAGGGCCTGGCCGAGCTGGAGGTCCTGCTGGAAACCGGCGCCTACAACGTCGGTTTCCCGGAGCACGCCGTCCTCCTGAGCGTCGCGGCCCTGCTGAGGCATGGCGTCAACGACTCCGTCCGCACGCTGCTCGACGAGGTTTCACCGCTGGCCGGGTCGCTGCGGTTCTCGCCGTATCCGGGTGCGCCGTCGCCCCTGCGACCGGGCCAGGTGTCGCGGTGGACCGCCCGGCA
>ERZ773003.1288-NODE-1288-length-15029-cov-4.041272_pt1 | contig 15029 bp, 9 predicted proteins | sample MGYA00580668_ERZ773003 | MGnify/ENA primary metagenome ERZ773003 (study PRJEB29015, sample SAMEA2738002) | human oral metagenome | biome: human oral; feature: human-associated habitat; material: dental | place: China | collected 2126 ... | reverse complement strand
GAAGAATTGCTTGCCGGAGCGCTGCCGCTCCACCAGAATTAACGTTGCCTTCAGGTAGGCTCATAACGACAGGTAGTAGGAACGCATATGAGCCACCCACTATGCCACTAGAAAGAATACGTGCATGGAACCAGCGAGGATCATCATCTTTCTTGAAGATTGGGCAAAATATTAAAGCAAGATAACCACCAGTTAGAATAAACAAAACCAATGCTAAATACACTTGTAGCTGGTGCTCGAAACGACAACCGAATGCCCACACAATAGTCCAGATAATGCTTAGCAAGGCTTCTGCTACAAGAGTGCTACCAGCGATCCAGTCAATAGCACGCCATTTCCCCTTCTGTTGCGGAGCATCTGGCGTAGTGCCCTGTTCTAACGTAGCCTCTACATCTTCGTGTTCTTTGGGCATCGACTATCTATTCCTCATGAGCGAGTGGTGTATTACTTTTCCACCTTACCGCTTCTTCCAGGCATGCCGCAGAATTTTCTGGTTGCCGGTTGATGTTATTTTTCGCCCCTCCAGATTTCAGCCACTAAAAAAGGCTCTTTATCCGAATAAAGAGCCTTTTTTACGCAAGACGCGCAAGAGACAGGGGAGAGGAACCCCTAAACCCCTACCTGCTGGCGGTCTTGCTCCTGCAGCGGGATCGTCGTGATCTTCTCGCGCCAGGCGTGCAGTTCCTCAACGGTAGACTTCAGCCTGCTCGAAAGTTCCTTGGTAAGGTCCAGCTTATCGGTGCTGCGCGCATCGTCGCCGTGAAGATGCTGGGTGATCTCCTGCAGCTCGCCGTTCTTATGCGCCAAATACTGCCGATACTCCACAGCCAGCGGCGGGCACTCACTCGGCAGCCCGGAAGCACCGGTATCAATAGCGTAGCCCTGACCCTGCCCCAGCGAGAAGACATTCTCCGTCGGTGCGAAGAACGAAATGTACTGCGCCCATGCCTCAACATTCATGAAAGCGGGCGCCGCGCCGGTAAAGACAGAACCCTGGAAGGTTACCGCATTGCCATACACGGAACCCCTAAAGAGCGCCTTGTCGGCATACGTCGAGTTCTGGAACCCCGCCAGGCCGTAGTACAGCGAGCTCGTGTAATTCGCCCACTTGCTGTACACCGAACCCTGAAAATCAGCCCAACCGTTATAGACAGACCGGCGGAAATACACATCGCCGCCGTAACGGCAGTTATTGAAATGCACGTCGTCCGTGTAGACAGACCCGCTGAAATCCGCTCGATGATAGGTGCAGTCGCCAAAACTCGCCACCTGCGTGTAGACGGAGTTATGGAAGTTCGCCTGATTATGATAGACGGAGTTGTTGAAGGTTACCGCGCCGGTATAGAGGGAGTTATGGAAGTTCGCCTGATTATGATAAACAGAGCCGCTGAAATCCGCCGAGCCAAGGTACGTTGAGTTACGGAACACCGCCCAGTTGCGGTATGTGGAATTCACGAAAGTTGCCGCCTCATGGTACGTAGATCCGCTAAAGTTCGCCTGATCCAGGTACAGGTTGCCGCTAAAGTCTGCGGTGCTGCGGTATACGGAATCGTTCAACGATGCCGCACCGTGGTACGAAGACCCGCTAAAGTTTGCGTGCGCCAGATAGGTAGAACCGCGGAAATCCGCCCAGTTACGGTAGATCGTGCCGCTAAAATCGGCTTCGTGCATGTAGGTGCACCCACTGAAATCGGCGGTCTTATTGAAGAAGACTCGGCTGAACTCGATGGGGTAGAAGAAGGTGCTTCCCGAAAAATCGTATTCAAAGTTCGTCCACGGGCCGTCCTGGTATCCGCCCGCATCCGAGGGGGCGCGCAGACGGTCACGAATCTGCTGCATCAGGCCGAAACGCAGCTCAGCTTCTTCGCGCAGAAGGGCGCTCTTCGCGTGAAATGCGCCGTGCGTAAGCTCCAGGGCGTGCGGGGCAAAAATCGGCGGAGACTGAATGTACCCGCTGATCTTATTGACGATGCGCTGCCCCTCCTTATTGCGGTCTTCGTAGCTTAAAGTTTCGTCCTCAAGGCATTTATCGACAAGCGCAAGAAAGGTATAGAGACTTTTCTGCCGCGTTTTCGCATTCTGATCCTCAAGCTGAGCGGTAGCTTGCTGGTAAATAGACTCGCGTTCTGCACGTGTAACGCCAAAAATATCAACGCTCTTGTGGGCGACCGTCGCCACGCTTGGCCGGTTCCGGCGGGTAAATACAATGAGTGCGAGAACTGTGAGCACACCGCCGATCGCATACAGCACAAGTGAAAGAGTGGTTTGTTTGGTGAGGAATGGAATAATAATTGCGGCTATCACGCAAAGGATCGCACATATAAGAATCGACCAGGCGATAGGTCTGGCAATCCGCGGCTTAGAAGGCTCTAAAAGCGGCGGTTCTGTAATGCTTTGTATGCGTGACTCTGCGTTGAGGCGGTGGTCGTCCATGACGGGGCTCCTTGTGGCGAGTGGGTGTCTAATGCCGTACTTGTCGTAGAGCTAGTCTTCAGCAGGAATTTTACACCTTTAAGTTGAATCTGAGACACCCCACGCCACATAAACAGTGTTCCAATATTCCGTGACAAGGCGTTATTTTGGTAACACTGCACTTAACAGGCGGTACTTTTACCCGTTCTTATGCGCCGTTACACGCGAGAATATGCGGGGTGTCTAAAATCCAGAAGCGAAGACCGTGTTCCCCATGCAATTTTTTGCTATCGCTTTGGTATCGCTGCGAAAAGTTTCGGACAGAGAGTGAGCACCCGACGGAAGAACGAACGTCGGGTGCTCACTAGGGAGGTGCTCTCACTGACACTGTGCGAGGGTCTGGAGGGGTCTACCCATCCCTCCGTACCGCGTGCATGTAAAACGTCAAGCACGCCACAAACTCAAGGGGCACGATCGTGAGCGTCCACAGCGCATCCAGCGCCAGGTTACCGCTCGTAAGCAGTCGGAACCACAGCGGAGAAACCGCCACACACAGTACCGCGCCCAAAGCATTGACGGACCGCACCAGCCCGGTGCCCATCCGAAAATTGAAGCACACGTTCGCAACAATGTGCCCCAGCGCGTATACCAGAATGAACTGCCCCATCGGGTGGAACAGTATGTGACTCCAGTCGCTAGTCAAATCGCCACTCACCAGAAGCGCGAAGAACGTCATCACATACGGGAGTACCATAAACAGAACGCGTACCGTGTACCCCACGGATGCCAACGTATGCCTGAAGGTAACCTCACCCGAGCCACGCTGCGGGATGCCGTGCGCACGCTCAACGCCGCCTAGGGCGGTGTACGCTCCCGCAGATGCTGCTCGTGTGCTCATGATTCCCCCAAAATATGGTTCGCAAGCATGTCTGGTGTATAGGTTGAATTTCTATACTATGCCTTTGCGGCATTAAAAACCCTCATACTCAGGGATGATTTATCAAAACTTAATGTTCGTAAGCTAAATACAGCTCAGATATACACATGTTCAACCGAGGGTCTGAAGGCGTTATACCGGGGAAGAAGCACAAGTGTCTAGTAAATAAGGCATGACGTCACAGTCTGTAACAAATCGGCCGATTAGGCAGGTTTTTCTAGGACTAGAAGTGTCTGCAGTCCTTTGACGGGGTACACAGGCATTTAGTCCCAAACCGTGCCAGCCGATAGTTTTCCGCCGTAGAGCCTGGCATTTTCACAAGAGCGCACATAAAGGTCGGACGCGCCAGGATCGTACCCGGCGCATCCGACCTTAGATTAGGGGGAGCGATCGCCTATTCGCGTGCTAACCTCTCGGGTTCAACGTCGTCCTTCGGCTGCTCGATAATCGAGCGAGCCGAAGCAATAATCACGCTCAGAATAATATCTGCCATGATGAAGATATAGGCTCCGGCTGAAGAATCTTCACCCGACCAGCCAGCATAGACGATCGCCGTGACGATCAGCAGAATAATACCCAATCCGGCGCTAATTCCATTCAGGATGCGCATGCCCTTCGTAGACTTCGAGCGCACCGCGAAAATGCACGCCGCAATCTGCACGAACATATACACTGCGCCGCCGTAGCCGAGCATCATGTTGAAGGTTCCGCCGCCACCAAAGCCGAAGCCATACATCACCAGGCATGCGGCAAGCAGAACGGTACGAATCGCGGTTACCGTAACAATGGTCTTGAGCTCGCGCGAACGTTTCTGCTCGGGGGTTTTCTCGGCACCCGCAGGCACCGCCCCTGTAGTTGCGGCTATCTGACCGCTTGCCGGTGCCCCGACCGATACCGCTGGGGTGTTCGCCGTAATGATCGGAATTGCGGATGCGGGCATGGTGTCTTCATACACCTTCTTAGTCCCGGTTTTCTCTGTCGGAGCCTGTGCCTCGGATGCGGCGGAGTCGGCAGGTGTATTAGACCCGCGCTCTGCCCGAGCGGCAGACATCGTATCGGCGATGGACGGGAATGCGCCCTGTTCCTGGGTCTGGGCGGGAAGCTGGCGGGTCCTCACGTCTTCCGCGTCGCCAGCCTCGTCAGCATCCGGGCGCGAGATGGACTGCGGAATGTTATCGGCAGGTTCGGCCTCCAGTGCCTCCGCGTGTGCGGCGGCGGGTTCAGGAGCCTCAGAATCCTGTGGTTTCTCCGAAAGATATGAGCTTAGCGGGCCCTGCTCAGGTCGGCTCTGTACCGGCAGCTGACGGGTCTGCGTATTTTCGTGGTGAACAGCCTCGTCAGCGTCCGGGCGCGAAATACTCTGGGGAAGCGCCTCCGCAGGGGTGTTCGTATCGATCTCAACGGCGGCGGGTTGAGCGCTCACGGCCTCGGCAGGCTGGGGATTTGAAGTCTGCGAACCCCACGGTGTGGACTGGGCAGCGTGAGCGCTCTCGGCCGGGGAATCCTCGGCAGATTTCTGAGCGGACTCTTGAGTCTTCGCGTCTTGCGGATCCTGCGCTGCCTGCGAGGTCTGGGTGTGCGCATCCGGCCCGGCATCCTGAGGGGGCAGCGAGTTTTGGGCAGGTGATTCTTCCTGCGCGTGCTGCACAGTCGTCGAAGTCTGAGAGCGTCGAGGATTGCTGAAAGGAGCACCTCCCTGGTGGTGCGAATCCTGTATGCGCTCAGAGGTATGAGGATTCTTATCGCTCATCGTGTCTCCCTCGGATGCTGTGGCTGGTGTTAAAGTCTGTGGGCAGGTGTTGAGCCGGTGCGGGCGGGGTGGTTTTCCGCCTAGAAAATCCAGCGGGTGCTAGGCACCGGTAAGAGCTCAGCTAAGGCGCGGTCAGCGGTATGGCTAGGCTGCGAACTGGAATTTCGCGGGATAACCTCTGCAATAGTACCCAAAACGGGCACGAGTTGCCTAAACACCCCGGAAATATTGGGCTCTTTAAGGATAGCGAGAGATATCTCCAAGTCAGCGTACAACACGAAGTTACCTTGCACAACACCATATGTATAGTCGAGCTTGAGCCTGCAGTCGGATGCGCGGCAGGCACCCTTTTTCGGGTGTGTGTATAGCCCGGAAAACCCGGTGAATCTTCGCCCGCAGTACTGTAGTTATGAAACCGACGGCGGGTAGAAGAATCTGAACACACCTAAAATAGATGCACTGTAAAGTAAATTATTATAGCCGCATCCACGCAAGAAACCTGTGCATGCCGCTTGTGCGACACGCGTAAAGCACGCGAAATTCCCTTACAGGCGCTCAGCCAGCCGATCTTAACGCTGGCCAGACGTTACGGTCTGCGGGATGGTTGTGTTTTGTTGCCTAAGCGCATCCACAGGTATTTGACACCCCATGCCGTTCCGACCGCTACCGCGAAAGGCGCATACGCCTGCCAGTCTTGCCCGGCGAACCCAAGAATCAGGGCGCAGGCGCTCAGCGGGGCGTTCATCGACAGGCTCAGGAAAGTGACCGCGCCCAGCAGCCCGGCGGTCCCGAGAAGTTCTGATGCATGAAGCGCTCCCGCGCCCGGTTGAAGCTGAGTCAGCGTCGGGAACACGAGGATTAGAGTGCCTGTAAGCACGAAACCGCAGGCGGAACCCAAGGCTAACCCCGGTGTGAGCGTGCCTCCGTAGGCACCGTTACGCAGGCTCGCCACCACCAGGATCGCTTTAGCTGCCAGCAACGCGAGGGCATAGAGAAGCGCCTGGACTAAGGCGGTAGCGTCAAGCCTGCTGGAGCTCGAAGATAAACCGGATGCGGCATCGAAAATATGCTGGGTCAGCGGGCGGCCGTTCCCTAGAATCTCCGGCAGGAAAATCGAGGTCACCGCCACCAGCGCAAGTACCAGAGGAAGTCGCCAGAGCACGTTCCGATTCGTAGTTTTGCGGCTCTCTGCGCGCTGAGACGCCGCCCGGAACAACAGCGCCAGGGGAGCGATAGCCAGACCAAGAACGACCGCGAGCAGCAGCGATTCACCGGTGGTCTGCAGCTGCGGGACGGGGTAGGTGGGCGCATCCGGAATCACCAGATGCGCGGTGCAGGTTGCCACAAAAATCAGGATCGCACCCGTGAAAATATTGCGCAGCGACAAGGCTAAACCGAGAGCCTCAAACAGGAAAACAAAACCGCCCACCGGAACCTGGTACACAGCCGCTAAACCCGCCGCCGCAGCCGAGGCTACCAGCACCGGGCGCACGGTCTGCGGGATGCGCATCAGATCCGCCAGACGCCCAGCAAACAGTGCGCCCAGCTCGCGCGGGGCAACCTCTTTACCCACCGGCGCACCCGCACCCACGGCCACAATCTGAGTGAGGCTGTGCAGGGTTTGCCGTAGAAATCCCGGGCGGCGCTCCTGCGGAGTTTCGCCGCGAATCTGCGCTTTAACAGACGCCAGCTTAGTGCGCCGCTGAAGCAAAAACCAGATGATAGAGACCGCCATACCCACCGCGATCAACACCAGCACACGTCGAACGGTATCGCTGTGATCCGTCACGATTGGATGCTCCGCCTCCGTATGCCCGAACGTGAGCTCCTGCATGATATCCAGAAGGTAGTGCAGAATAATCGCCCCGCCACCGGTGGCCGTGCCAATCAGCACGGTGCATAGCAGAAGGTGGGCACAGCGAATCAGACGTGTTTTCATCGTTTTACATTCTAGTCGCGAACCGCAACCCTTTTTTGTATCGGAATACAGGCGGAGAACAGTCGGATCCGGTGTCGGAATGTATGCTAGATAACAAACCCTGTGGTGCGGGCGGCATGCGCCCCGCGACACGAACGAAGCAGACAGTAAGGATCGAAGATGACCGAACATATAGCATTCCTCGGCACCGGCTCCATGAACGGTTCCATCGCTGCCGGGCTCATCGCGGGCGGATACCCCGCAGAAGCTATCCGCGCCACCGTGCGCAGCAAAAACTCCATAGACCGCCTGCGCCATCAGTTAGGGCCTAAAGGGCGAGGCGCCGTCGTGATCGGGTGCGAGCTCAAACCCGAAGCCAACCGTGAGGCGGTCAGCGGCGCATCCGTAGTGCTTCTGGGGGTTAAACCCTATGGAATCGTCGAGCTTGCGCGCGAAATTTCGCCCGCTCTCGCCCCGGATGCACTCGTCATTTCGGTGGCGGCAGGAGTCACCCTCGATACGCTGCAGAAGGCTCTTCCTGCGGGGCAGCCAGCTATCCGCTGCATGCCCAATACGCCCTCAAGCGTGGGCAAAGGCGTGCTGGCGATCTCGGTGAGTGAGGCAGTGACTGAGAAGCAGCTTGCGCTCGCCGAGAAGATCCTAGAGACCGTAGGCCTAGTAGTGCAGGTTCGAGAAGATCAGATGGATGCTGTCACCGCCGTTTCGGGATCCGGCCCCGCCTACGGGTTCCTGCTGGCAGAGACTATGGCGAGTGCCGGTGTGAAGCTCGGTCTGGATGAAGAGACCGCACAGAGGCTCGCATCCGCAACGATTGCGGGAGCAGGGTACCTGCTGGATAGTAACCCGGATGCCGCCGCCCTGCGTAAGGCTGTTACCAGCCCGAACGGAACCACGGAGCGCGCCATCAATACCTTTATTGACAAGGGACTTTTCGATCTCACCGAGGATGCTATGCGCGCCTGCGCCGCCCGCTCCGCCGAGCTGAGCGAACAGTACACGGCTGACTAGCCCCCGCCTCCTGCCTACTCCCTACATAAAAAGAGCCTTTATTTGAATAAAGGCTCTTTTATGACGAAGAAGGGGAAGTCAGAACCTACGGGCGTGCCGCGAAACGTTCGATCAGATCCACCTGCCCCGAGACAATCAGAATATCCCGGGAATGGATGCGCGTTGCCGCATCCGCGTAGGTAAACTCCTCGCCAGGAGACTTAATACCCACCACAGACACCCCGTATTTCGCGCGAATATCCGACTCCGCCAGGGTGAACCCGTGAGTCTCCTTCGGCGGGCGCATCTTAGCAATCGCGAAATCGTCGTCGAATTCGATATAGTCCAGCATGCGCCCCGACACCAGGTGCGCGGCGCGGCGGCCCGCATCTGCCTCCGGGTAGACCACATGATGCGCGCCAATACGCTCTAGAATCTTGCCGTGTGAGGGGGTGATCGCCTTCGCCCAAATCCGCTCAACCCCCAGATCGACCAGGTTCGCGGTAATCAGCACGGAAGCCTCAATTGAGGTACCCACACCCACAACCGCAGACCCGAAATCGCTCGCACCCAGCTGCCTGAGCGCGTCAATATCGCGGGCATCTGCTGAGACCACGTGGGTGAGCACGCCCGTCCATTTCTGCGCAATCTCGGGGTCTTTCTCAATGGCGAGAACCTCTTTATTCTGGGCATGAAGCTGGGCGGCGGTCGCCGAACCGAACCGTCCCAACCCAATAATCAGTACGGGGGCGTTATGGTTACTAGCCAATGACGGGCCTTTCTTCGGGGTACTTGTACAGGCGGCGGCGAGACCTCAGCGCCAAACCGGTGGCGGCGGTAATGGTGCCGATTCGCCCAATAAACATGAGCAGGGAAAGCACATAGATGCCAGAGGGCGGCAGTTCCGTGGAGAGCCCATTTGACAGCCCGCATGTTGCGTATGCGGAAATGACCTCAAAGAGCACGCGCGCGAGCGGCTGGTCTGTTATCGCCAACAGAACTCCGGTGCCCACGAGCACAATTCCGGTGCTCATCATCGTCACCGAAATGGCGATGCGCAGCGCCGACACCGGGATAGTGCGCCCGAAAGTCATCACGAATTGATCGCCGCGTGCCTCCGCAATAATTGCAAGCATAATCACGGCAATCGTGGTGACTTTCACGCCGCCTGCGGTAGATGCTGAGCCGCCGCCGATAAACATGAGCACATCGGTTATGAGGCCGGTGACCGGGCGAATATCGTTCATATCGACCAGGTTGAACCCGCCCGAGCGCGTCATGATGGAAGCGAAAATCGAGCTGAGAATCTTCTCACCCGCGCCGTAATTGCCGATAGTACGCGGATTTGCCCATTCGGCTATGCCCCAGAGCAGGGCACCCAGTGCGAACAGGATGCTCGTGGTCGTCACCGTGAGTTTGGTCGTTAGAGTCCAGTCGCGGGGCCGGAAGGGTTTCTGCTGAATCGTCATCAGCACGGGGAACCCGAGTGCCCCCAAGAACACGGCGATACTCACGGGTGCGAGTACGAAAAAATCGTGCCCATAGGGTACTAAGCCATCGGAATGCGGGGTGAACCCTGCGTTATTAAAGGACGAAATAGCGTAGAAAATACCGTGCCACAGGCTGGTGGGCAGGTTCTCGCCAAGAAGCAGAAAACGCGGGGTGAGAACGAGGGCGATCGTCGATTCGATCCCGATTGAGGTATAAGCGACGGTACGAAGCACGCTGCCGACCTCACCGAGCCGCCCGATACTGAGCTCTTCCTGCGCGATAAGTTTAGAGCGCAAACCCATTTTCCGCCCGATCGCCAGGGCAAGAAGCGAGGTCATGGTCAGCGCACCTAAACCACCAATCTGACAGGCGAGCAGAATCATAACCTGCCCGAATACTGACCATTGGGCCGCTGTTGAAACGGTCGTCAAACCGGTCACGGTCACCGCACTGGTGGCGGTGAAGAATGCGTGGTGAAATGGCGCAGGTTCGCCCGTGACCGAAGAAATCGGCAGGCTCAACGTTACGGTGAAGAAAATGATCACCAGAAAGAAGGACGCGATAGCGGTTCGCGAAGGTGAGGAGAAGACAGTCGTATCAATAAGGTTGCGCAGCTTCTCGTAGCTTCGGATATCGAAGGGGTTGAAGCGGCGAGTAACCTCTTCCTGTTCATACATCATCGGCGATGTAGACGGAACTTTGCCGATAGCGGTGGAGATGCGACCCTCAGAAAAATCGCGCACCCGTTTGCGCTGATGCGCGCGCAGACGACGTAGATAGCGTCCCACGGGTGCCTCCTTTCCGATCGTGCGCAGAGTTTGGGCGGGGTACGGTCTTGGTGGGGATGTTTAGCTTTCTCTAGTGTATCGCCCAGGCATGCAGCTGAGCGGAACATCATAGGTATTTCTAGGGATAATGTTGGAACGGTTGTTGTGGTGCATGCACTGTACGGGCGTGTATATGCCCTAAACGATATATAGCTAGAACGGAATATTATGAGCATTTGGTAATATACGCGGAAAGCTTAGCGAAAAACCGCGTAGTTTCGGGCTAGAACCCATAAAACAGGTATCGAGCATCCGCCGAAATATGTCATAATCGCTATATGCAATCAGACGTTTTTTCAGTGATCGCGGACCCCACCCGCCGCAATATCGTTCATCTTCTGGCTGAACAAACACGTACTGTTGGTGCCGTTGTTGAGCACTTGAACATGAGCCAACCCACTATTTCAAAGCACCTTAAGGTTCTACGTGAGGCACGGGCAGTCACCGTGCTGGTCGAGGGGCAGCGCCGCCTCTATTCGCTGAACCCTGAAGTATTTGACGAGATCACCGCCTGGGTTGCCGATATACAGGCGATTGCACACAGCACGAAGGAACAGCGGGAGTCGCAGATTAAACAGGCTTCCGTGATTGAGGTTGTCGATGTTGTCGAGTCCTCAGGCGATGACACCGCGAAAACCGAAAAGACTGAAGAGCCCAGCGCCGAGGCCAAGACTGAGAAAACTGCGCACGCTGGCGAGTCTGAGACCAACGAGCAAAAACAGCAAGATGCAGAGCAGCGCCCTAAAGCTGGCGGTAAAACCACCGATGAAACCGCTGGTGAAGCTGCCACTGCCCATGCTCAAGATGTACAAGATCGAGATAAGACCTCGGATTCGGATGCGCCCGCCCAGCCTGCAGAATCCTCGTCCGTCGTTGAGCAGCCCGAGCCAACGCCTCAGGAGCGTGTATCCAAGACCCTTTCGCAGCGCAAGCGTTTCGAGGCTTTCCCCGGTTCTACCGGTTCCGCGAACGCTGGCGTGAAGCCCGGAGCGAGCCTTTCGGGCGAGCGGGATGCAGAGAAGGCTTCCGGGCAGAAAGATCGCGATGGGCAGGGTGCTTCCCACGAGGCTGGCGCTCATGATTCGCACGTTGAGGGCGAATCGTCGGCTAAGAAGAAGACGACGACCGCTGCTATTGCAAAACCCGCCATTTTTGATGATGAGGCACGTTCTGCCGAGAGCTCGGTGACCTCCGGTCTGGGGCCGAAGACCTCGACTAAATCCGCCGCGCGCATCGTGTCAAAACCCGCTCAGCAGGCGGCACCCGCCGCATCGGAAGAGGGCACAGAAACCGCTGGAACCGTTGAGGAAAACGAATTTATTCCCATGCGTCCTTTCACGCCTTCGGGGTCTTCCTATCAGGAGAAACCGCAGCAGTCCTATGGGTATGACGACGGAATTGATGACGGTCAGCAGGGGTTCTCGCCTGAGGCTCGCGGCTTTGTTCCGCGGTCAAAGTCGCAGGATAAGACCGCACAGGCAAAGCCGGAGGCAGTGAAGACCGACAAGGACGCGTCAGCTCAGAAGGACGCTGAACCGTCTGTGAAGGGCGCCGAGAAGACTAAGGCTCCCGAGCGTTCGTACGATACGAAACAGCTCCACGCTGAGGCACAGACTCAAGAACGTGCGCACGTTTCAGGCGCTCAGCAGCCTGCCCAGCAATCCGAGAGTGCTAAGCCCGCGAAACCGAGCTCTGCCGAGTCTAAACAGGCCTCTCATGTAGCGAAGGCCGAAGCGCAAAAGCCCGTGAAGGACGCTCACGAGAGTGCTCAGGCAAAGCCTCAGAAACCCGAATCACCTTCGCCGCAGGCTCAAACCGCCGCGAAAACAGAATCGGCTCAGGCACAATCGGTCCGTGAAGAGGTTTCTGCCCCGAAGCCGGGTTCGGAACGGGCGGCGCAGGCGCATACCGGAAAACCCGGTGCGAAAACCGAAGCGCACACTGGTTCTCAAGAAACCCCAGCCCAGGCTGCGAAACCCGCCGAATCCCCGATACAGGCGGCTGCATCCGAGAAGAAACCCGAGGATAAGCCCGCCGAAACCACGGCGACCAACGCACAAACCGCCGCCCAGCCCGGCACATCTTCTACCGTGAGCTACGGCATCGACACTGCCGAAAAGAGCACGGAAAATGGGGAACGTGCGGTACAGGGTACTGCGCAGAAAAAGCAGACCGAGAAAGGTCAGGGGAACGCTGGCTCGCCCGATACCAAGGAACCGGCAAAACCCGCAACGGTTAGGTCTGCTAAAGGTACCGCCTCCACAGGTGCCGCAGCAAAAACTCAGGAGCCCGAGAAAAAACCGGCGGCTCAGGTGGAAGAGTCATCGTCAACCGCTCAGGAAGCGCAAAAATCGGGTGCTGAAACCCCAGCAGAAGCCGCCCCTGCCGCCGCACAGAATATGACGCAGGCACAATCCGAAGAGGCTAAGGCAGTGGAAGCTAAGCTCGCCGAGAATGCGCCGGTCAAATCAGATTCCGTGACCTTCACGGCGGTGCTGCCCGTCGTTACCCCGGAAATGAGTTCCGTGCAGGGTGCCCGTCCTCAAGAGGACGAAGAGGCAGCCGATGCCTCTGACAAGACGAAGAGTGCGGCATCCGAAAAATCCGGTAAGAACGAGGAACTTCCGTACCAGACACAGACGGAATACACCTCAGCATTCGGCACTGCAGATACCCCGAAAGAACCCCCGCGCGGGCTGCTTTCACGCGTTTTCGGAAGGCGCCGGTAACATGGATATTTCACAGCATACGTCTTGTGGCGTTGTGCGGTATAGACCGCACGCGTGCACGATGGTTCTCATAGCATCCCACTTCTAACTCGTATAAACGGAGTTCTCATTGGCTATTCATCGCAAGATTCTGCGCTGGCTTGAGACCGAGCTTTTTGAAGGCAATATTCAGCTCGGTCAAAGCCTTCCTGACGATCAGCGGATTGCCCACGCCATCGGTGTGGGGCGTTCCCGAACCCGAGATGCACTCAAAACCCTTGAAGATATGGAATTGATGCGCCTGTACTCTGGGCGCGGCAAAGAGATCATTCCTTATCTCTATGAGGAACCGGCGGCTGCGGCCGCGGGACCCATTCGTCTGCACATGTCTACATCGCTTTACCCAACCCGCGATATGCTGCAGACCCGCATCCTGCTTGAGAGCTGGGCGGTGTCTAATATTGACCCTGACAAGGTCTCATTCGATGAGGTTGATGAGGCCCTTGAGACGCTCCAAGACGATACTCTGAGTATTGGCGAGTTTCTTGACCAGCTTTTGACCTTCCACCACCGGCTGGTGCGTTTGGCGGGTAACGAACTGGTCGTGGGCTTGCTGGTTGCGATCCGCCAGTCTTCCTTCGATTCCCTGTTGTCGCTTATGGGACGTTTGCCGCTGTGGAGCAGCACGATGACGCGCATCCGGGTGGAAAACCGTGCCATTGTAGACGCTGTCAAAGACGGCGATGCCCGCACCGCGCGCGAGCTAATTGCCCACCAGCTGCAAGAGCTATACTCCGAAGCTGGCATAGAACTGGATCAGGCAGCAAATACCCCGAACGGTATGCCTGGTGACCCCTCTGAGGACTACGAGGAATTCCAGGAGGAGGAATACTCCGAGGAAAGCACTGATTCTTCCGAAGAGCCCGAAGCCGACGCTGACATGGAAGAACACGAGGAAGCGGAACCAAAGCAGGATACCGACGAGAATATTCCCGAATCAGAATATAAGGCTGAGCATGAGAAATCTCCGGCCGCGCAGCTTCCAAAAATTATTCGTGAAGGAACCACCGTTTCACGCCGTCGTCAGGGGCGTATGCGCGTGCCGACTCCGGTGGCTGTGGGTTTCGAGGAAGACGAAGCAGAGGAAACCGCCTCCGCCGAGAACACAGGTGATACTCCCACGACTGACATTCCCGAGCAGCAGGAAACCGTCGAGAGCACCCACGAGTCTCCGATCGATCCCCCTGAGGAAACCGCAGCGCACGAACGCCAGCTTGAGAGTGTGCAGCCCGAATTTGAGGATGACGTCCTGCCGGTTGAAAAACCCGGCAAGTCTGTATCTGACGAGGCACAGGACAAAGAATCTGCTGAAAAGATAACGGCAGAAAAAGCTACGGACAAGTCTGCTGATGGATCCGAAAAATCCAAGTCTTCGGAAGAGACACAGGGCAAAGCGCAGGACGACTCTGCCTCTCACGAAGACTCGACCGAAAGCACCGAGGATAAAGACGCTGAAGAGACACCCGACGAACAAGAACCCGTTCGGGAAGTCTATGTTGAGAAAGCTCCGGTGGGTAAAATCTCCGCCGAAGAACTTGTGGCGACCGGCCTTATTCCGTGGCGCACCATGGGACAGCAGGCCGAGAACGGAACCTCACCCCAGACCGAAGCTGAGGGGGAGGACGATGTTATTCGTGCACCCCTGCGCCGAAACGTGCCGCCCGTGCGCCCCGCGCAATTCTCGCCGCTCAAGTCCGAAAAGCCAGAGAAACCGGAGAAGCCCGCGAGCGAGCGCATCAGCCTGATTCGCCGCGTCCGCCATTACTTCGGTCTTGATCTGCCGCATACCCAGGCGGTCAAGCTGGTTGAGGCGCAGGAGGCGGCCGAGCAGAAAGCCGCAGACAACGCGAAATTTGCGACAGAACCTCCCAAGGTAGAGCCTAAGTCCGCTTCTGCTTCATCGCGTGAGGATGCCCCT
>ERZ773003.1284-NODE-1284-length-15086-cov-9.669483_pt1 | contig 15086 bp, 14 predicted proteins | sample MGYA00580668_ERZ773003 | MGnify/ENA primary metagenome ERZ773003 (study PRJEB29015, sample SAMEA2738002) | human oral metagenome | biome: human oral; feature: human-associated habitat; material: dental | place: China | collected 2126 ... | reverse complement strand
GGGCTCGCGACACCGGGAGGCGTCGCCGCGGAAGCCTGCGCCCTTTGCTCGGGGGCCACACTCGGCGAGCTCCCTGTCGTCGCGCGGGTTTCGCCGCCGCCAGCTCCGGCTTCAATGGTGGGGTCGGTTGCCATGGATACGGGCCCTCCGGTTGTCGTGACGCTTGCAAGCGGGGTTGCGCTGCGGTCGAGATAGCCCGCGGGGCAGTCAACCCCGCCTCAACGGCGCTCCGCTGAGCGATGTCTGCCCCATCGATACTATCTCGGTTAGCCAAGAACCCGGCTCGCAGAACACTTGAGTTGTCGGACGAGGCACGTTGGTTGCGGCTGGCCCCGGGCAGTGTGGCGGGACGGATTCGCGGGGCTGTGGGACGAGGAACCATCCGGAAGGCTGGGCCCGGCCACTCGGAGACGGTACCGGCGTGGAAGTGGGGGAATTTCTACATTTTGGAGCCTGCGTCGGCGTGTCGTCGGCGTGTCGCGGGAAAGACGTAGAAAAAGCCCCGGTCGGCCGCGAATGCTCGTGCCGGCGACAACTGCGGTGCAGGCAAGACGTAGAAAAAGCCCCGGTCGGCCGCAAGCTCACCTCGGCTCTGCCCGACGCGGCCTCCTCCGCGCAGACGGTCGTCTTCGTCGCCTTCATGGTCGCCTTCGCGATCGAGGCGCCCGGTAGGACACGTGGGTGAGAGAACATCGCATGGTGGTCGGGGGTCAGCGCCAGGCATCGCGGTAGGGGGCGATGCGACGGAGTTGGTTCCAGCGGACTGCACCGCCCCACCGGTCGCGATCCCGGTAGCTGGGAACGGTCACGCGGCCCGCCCAACGCGCCAGCGCGGAGCGAGAGGCCGCGGCGCGGGCACGTAAAAGCCCCCGACCCTGCGGGTCGGGGGCGGCAAGCTCCTGCGACTGGATTCGAACCAGTAACCGTCCGATTAACAGTCGGATGCTCTGCCGTTGAGCTACGCAGGATTGCGACAAGAGAAGATACTAGCAGAGCCGCCAAGCGGCTGGCAACTTGGAGGCACCTCGCCCCTTATGCTGCGCATCACCCCGGAGGCTATGCTCCGGCCCCGCCCCAACAGGCACGCGCACGCCGCTACCTGGCGAAGCTTCCACGGACCTGCAAAGCGCCGGACCCGCGCGCCTCTCTCGGCGCTGCGGGTCCGGCGGGTTCGCCACGCACGGAGCGCAACGTCCGCGTCATCGCCACTGCGGGTTGTCCGTGTCGACGCCTCGCGCACGCGCGACGTGCTCGATCGCGCCTGCCAGCCACTGGGCGAACCCCTCCTGCTGGGAATCGTAGTGGGAGCGGAAGCCCTCGTCGCGCAGGTAGGCCCGCGAGATCAGGTAGTGCTTCGCGGGGCTCACGGGGAAGTACTCGCTCAGGGCCTCCCTGTGTGCGTCGACCAGCTCGGCAGCCCTGTCGCTGTCGGTGGCAACGCCGCCGCGAATGGCCTCGATCATGTCCGATTCGATCTGCTGGATTCGTTCGACGTTGGCCTGCCACTCGCCTTCCCGCCACGAGGCGGTACGACGGTGCCACTCCTTCCAGTCGTCGGTCTCGCCGTAGCATTCCTCGGCTCGCGCCCGGTGGGCCGCAAAGTCGGCGTCCCCCAGGATCTCCCCGATCTCTTCGACGGTCAGCGCGTTATCGTTCATTGCATCCTCCAAGAGTATGTCCAGTGCTTCAATCATCTTGTCCGTCTCTCGACGCTGAGCAATGAGGCTCTCCCGCTGCCGCTTCAGGTGCGAGACCCCCGACTCTCCCGAATCGAGGAGCGCCTTGATGTCCGTCAGCTTCATCCCCGTCGCTCGGTAGATGATGATCCTCTGGACGCGAGCGCAGTCCTCGACCGAGTAGAGCCGGTAGTTCGACCAGCTTCGCTCGGCGGGGGCCAGGAGGCCCTGTGCCTCCCAGTGATGTAGCGTTCGCACCGTCAGCGAGAATCGCTCGGCGACTTCGCCGACGGTGTAGAGAGTGTTGTCATCGCTCATGGAAATGATCCTGAAGCCTCACGTCGCGTCATGGTCAAACGGAAGAATGTGTGCAGCACAGATGCATCGTGCCACAGATATTCCTGTTGGGGCACCATCCCCCGCGTCGGCACGAGCCCAATGTCGGTGCCAGCGCCCTCATCACCGCACCGACGAGGTTTCAACCAAGCCAGGGCGGCCAGCCCTGCAGCAGTTGCAGGCACCCCGCCGTTCACGGCCTTCCAACGAGGATACGGCGCGCAGCGCTCCGCCACGGTGGAGGCCTCCCGCCGGGCGCGCAGCGGGCTGCAACGCACCACGGTCCCGATTTCCGCGAGCACGCAACCAACGTTGATGACGCGGTCGAGGGCACGCTCCACACCTCAATGTCCGGCGTTCAATGTCCGGCGAACACGCAACCAACAGCATGACGACAGCAAGGAGGCGTGACACCAGTGAGGGAGCATGACACCATCTGCGAGCTGGTGTCATACCCCGCCAAGTGGCGTCACACCATTGAGAACGAGCCACCGTGTGGAGGCGCGTGCAAGAAGGCGCAATGTTTCAATCGGTGTGAAGGATGCCCGACGGCCGAAGAGGCGACCGGTCGCGTCAGAGGAGTCAACCCCATCGGGAGGAGTCGACCCCACACGAGTATTCACGCATCCGACGGCCAACAAGCGGCTTGCGACGCCGAGACACATCGGCAGGGCCGGGCCACAGACAGGCCCCACCGGTCGCCGCCGCATCGGGGAGGGCAGCGACGCCTGTGGGCGATGCTGCAGTGCCCATTGGAATCTGCGAGGTCGTGGCCACTCACCGCAAACAGGCGCCGCCGGTGGGAGGGCACCGGAGGAGTCGGAGAGCCAGGGCGCGCTTCGAGACACGGCGGCGCGCGAATCGAGGTCGCCAGGGTTCGCGGGCAACCGGAGCTTCCGGGCCCGGAACACCGGCGGAGCCACGAGCAACACGCGGCCACACATGCGCGCGCCCCGCCCCGCGAATGCGGGACGGGGCATGCTCACCCGACGAGGGGCGAAAGTCTGACGGAATCAGACGGGGAAAGTCACTTGAGGGTGACCTTGCCGCCGGCCTCTTCGATCTCAGCCTTGGCCTTCTCGGCGTCTTCCTTCTTCGCGGCGGGGAAGATGGTGGAGGGCGCGGAGTCAACCAGGTCCTTGGCTTCCTTCAGGCCCAGGCCGGCCAGGTTCTTCACGACCTTGACGACCGCGATCTTCTTGTCGCCGGCGGACTCGAGGACGACCTCGAACTCGTCCTTCTCTTCGGCGGCGGGGGCGTCGGCGGCCGGGGCGGCAACGGCGACGGCTGCGGGGGCAGCGGCCTCAACGTCGAAGGTCTCCTCGAAGAGCTTCACGAAGTCGGAGAGCTCGATGAGGGTCATTTCCTTGAAAGCTGCGATGAGCTCGTCATTGGAGAGCTTAGCCATGAGTGGCATCCTTCCTGATTGGCCTGCACGAGTGCAGAATGTTGGGGTGTTTCACGCAGCCCGGATGGCGACGTGGAACATGGCCTGTCTCGTCAGGCCGCTTCGCTCTGCTTCTCGCGCAGAGCATCGATGGTGCGCACTGCCTTGACGGGCAGAGCGTTGAATGCGAACGCCGCCTGACCAATCTTGGCCTTGAGGACGCCTGCGGCCTTGGCCAGCAGGACCTCGCGGGACTCGAGATCGGCAAGCTTCTTGACAGCCTCGACGCTCAGGGGAGCGCCGTCCATCGCGCCGGACTTCAGCACGAGGGCGGGGTTGTCCTTAGCAAAATCACGCAGCGCCTTGGCGGCCTCGACGGGCTCACCGGAGACGAAAGCGATGGCCGTGGGGCCCTTGAGGTCCTCAGCCAGGAAGTCGAGGCCGACCTCCTTGGCTGCCAGCCGCGCCAGCGTGTTCTTTGCCACGGCGTAGGTCGCGTTCTCGCCCAGGCCGCGACGCAGCTGCTTGAGCTGGCCAACGGTCAGGCCGCGGTACTCGGTCAGCAGGACAGCGTCGGCTGCGCGGAAACGCTCCACGAGCTCGGCAACTGCTGCCACCTTGTCGGACTTCGCCATGGTCCTCCTTCCAGTTACGTGACCGCAGGCACGAAAAAACCCGACACGCAGGATCGTGTCGGGCATACGCTCCGGTACCGCTAACGGCGGCTCACTCACCTGCGTTGGATTTTCCTCCACTAGCGTGGACACCAACGGTCTTCGGCACGGATCAGACTAACAGCCGCCGCAGCTGGGCGCAAGGCACGCGGCACGTGTCACAGGCGTGGCCGAGGTCGCCCCGCGCACTGGGAGCCCGGGCCCCGCCCGCTCAGACGTTTCGGGATGCCCCTCCGGTTGCCCCTGTTGCTGCGCCGACCGCCCCACCCACTCAGACGATTCGCCACCCACTCGCCCTGCTTCTGGCCTCCCAGAAGGCGCGGTACTGGCCCCCCGATTCGGCGTAGAGCTCCTCGTGGGTGCCGATCTGGGCGACGCGCCCCGACTCGTCGAGGACCACGATCTGGTCGGCTGCGGTAATGGTGTCGAGCTTGTGCGCGATGACGATGAGGGTCGCGTTGCGCCGCAGCGCCTCCATGGCTTCGGTGATGCGACTCTCGTTGTCCGGGTCGAGGGCGCTCGTCGCCTCGTCGAAGAGCACGATCGGGGCATTCTTGAGGAGGGCGCGGGCGATGGAGACGCGCTGACGCTCGCCCCCGGACAGGGCGCGCCCGGCCTCGCCCACGGGAGTGTCCCACCCGAGGGGAAGACGCTCGACGATCTCGTCGACGCCGCTCAGGCGTGCGGCATGGCGCAGCTCTGCCTCGCTCGCGTCGGCTCGTCCCACGCGCACGTTGGCTTCCAGCGTGTCATCGAAGAGGTAGACGTCCTGGAAGACCAGTGAGAGGTGAGCCATCAGGTCTCGCGTCGCCCACTCGCGTACGTCCCCTCCCCCGACGCGCACGCTCCCGGAGTCCACGTCGTAGAAGCGTGCGACGAGGCGCGCGATCGTGGTCTTGCCGCAGCCTGACGGTCCGACGATCGCGGTCATCGTCCCGGGCTCCACGCGCATGCTGACGCCGCGCAGGACCGGGTGGTCGGCCTCGTAGGAGAAAGACACGTCCTCCAGGGTGACGGAGGCACCCCGGGGCCCCGTTTCGGCTCGGTAGCACGCATCCTCGTCGGGGGTCGCGAGCTCGGGGGCCGAGAGGATCTCGTGGCTCAGGGAAAGGACCGGTCGTTTGGTCTCGAAGGCCGAGGCGAGCATCCCGATGTCGACGAGGACCTGGGTGAAGTGCAGGAGCAGGCCGATGGCGACGATCGCCTCGACGCCGCCGACGCGTCCGGCCACCGCGAGCATGCCTATCGCACAGATGAGGGCGACGACGACGACCTGGGCGGCCATGCCGTTAATGATCTGGCCGATCGTGGAGCGAATGAGGCTGGCGCGGGCCGCCGCCCCGTAGGCGCTTTCCGCGCGCTGGAGTGGTTCGAAGGTGGCGGAACGTCCACACGCGCGCAGCGCCCCCTGCTTGGTGGCGAACTCGACGATCCGGTGGGACAACTCCATGGCACGCGGCTCTTCGATCGCGGTCCCCGCACGCAGGAAGCGGCGTGAGGCATACAGGCCGCCGCCGACGATGGGAATGGCCGCGAGGCAGGCGACCCCGAGGGGAGGCGAGAAGACGGTGATGCCGACAAGCATGACCGCGGATGTGACGACGGAGGCCACGAGGGGCGAATACATGTGCGCGAAGATCTCGCCGAGCACCATGAGCTCACGCGAGACCAGACGCGACGTCTTCCCGGCCGTGTCGGGGCCAAAGGAGCCTAGCGGCAAGGACGCGACCTTGTCACCGATGGCGCGATGCATGTTCGTCAGGAAGTCGAAGGCAACCGAGTAGGAGCGCATCGACAGCAGGTACTCGACGACGAAGGAGGCGAGGGCGCAGGCGGCGAGGACACCGATCCAGCCGCGCAGGCTCAGTCCCCACGCGGGTGCGGACGAGGTGAGCGCGAGGGCAGCGGGAATGAAGGCGACGAGCGAGATCCCGCGGATTGCTCCGACGACGCAGGATAGGACCGTCGCCTGGGCGAAGCTGGCACGCCCCTGGTGCGACAGGGGCTCACGCAGCCGGGAGATGATGGTGGACATGTCAGCGTCCTTCCGTCGAGGGCGCGCTCATGCGCCGCATGTACGGGTGTTCGGCGACCTCGTCGGGGCTCCCGCAGGCGAGCAGGCGTCCGCCATCGAGGATCGCTATCTGATCGACGCCGGCGATCGATGCGGGCCGGTGCGCGATCACGAGGACCGTCTTGCCCTCGACCAGCGCGCTCAACGCCTGCTGAATGTCGGCTTCGGCTTCGGGGTCGGTGAACGCGGTGGCCTCGTCGAGCACGAGGACGGGAGCATCCACCAGGAGAGCCCGGGCGATGGCGATGCGTTGCGCCTGCCCTCCCGAGGGGTGGGCGTCGCGCCCGACGACCGAGTCGAGACCGCCGGGCAGGGAACGGATGTAGTCGTCGATTCGGGCGTGGGCAGCCGCCTTCCACACGGCCTCGTCGTCGGCACCACGCGCTCCGAGCGCGATGTTGTCGCGAATCGAGATGTCCAGGAGCTGCGGGTCCTGCAGGACGAAGGAGACGTGACGGTACAGGACGTCGGGGGCGATGTCGCGCACGTCGACTCCTCCGATGCGCACGCTCCCGCGCTGCGGGTCCGCGAAACGGGCGACCAGGGTGGCGAGGGTGGACTTGCCCGACCCGGAGGGACCGACGAGGGCGGTCACGCTTCCTTCGGGCACCGACAGGCTCACATCATCCAGGGCGAGCGTGCTCCCGTAGGCGAAGGAAACGGCGTCGATGTCGATGCTGGCGCCACGAGGCTTCTCGTTCCCACCGCCCGGCAGCGGCGGGACCGCCAGCAGGGTGACGATGCGCAGGGCGGAGGCCCCGGCGATCTGGTAGGACCACGCGGTCGTTCCCAGCACCTCGATCGCCGCCGGAATAACGAGGGCGATGATCGCGCAAGTGACCACCTGGACGGGACTGACCACGCCGGCGGCCGCGAGCGCCGCGCCCCCGGCGGTCGCGATGAGGAGGATCAGCGAGGGGGAAACCGCCGCCTGGCCGAGCGCCGACCCGGTCAGGAGCGGGCCGCACCAGGCGAGGTAGAAGCGGGCGAAGTCCTCGGCGGCCTCCGTGAAGCGCCTGTGTGAGCGCCCCACCGTGCCGAACGCTTTGACGACGCTGATGCCCGAGACGAACTCGACCATGGTGGCCGACACCCGGGTGAGGTGTCGGTCCATTTCGGCCGTCTTCTCCCCCATGCCGCGCATCATCCACGCGTTGATGAGGCCGTAGACGGGCAGCGTGGCGATCGATAGGAGCCCGAGCCGCCAGTCGACGATGAAGGTGTAGACCAGCAGGGAGAGCGGAGCGCTGATGGCCGCGCTGGATTCGACGGGGGCGTGGGCGATGACGGTATGAATGTCGTGCGTGTCGTCCTGGATTGCTTTGCGCACGGCTCCGGAGTTCGCGGAGGTGAACCAGGCCAGAGGGGCGCGGGCGAGGACGTCGACCATTCTGGTGCGCACGATGTGTCCGAAGCGCACGTCTGCGAGGTGCGTGACCGTCAGGGCAACGAAGTAGATACCGTAGCGAGCCCCGAAGGCGCCGGTCAGCCACATGAGGAGGTTCATGACGGCGCCGCGCTCGGGAGTGACGCCGGATCGGGCCGCGTCCAGCAGCACCTCGCCAAGCTGGACGAGGATCACGTAGGGGACGACGGCGAGCCCGCCGTAGACGATTCCGAGGATTCGCGCCACGGTGAGAGACAGGCGGATGGGCGCCGTCAGCTCCCGGAAGGCGCGCTGTCCCTCTCGGTGGGTTTCGCGCGGGTCGGGGGAGCCATCGGCTCCCGCCTCGTTGTCACCGGATTCGTGGTCGGTGGTCGTCATTGGGTTCCTCCTGTGGGGGCAGCCACGCTGCCCGCCGATGTCAGTGTGATGAGCCTGTCTGCGCAGGCCGAGGCGAACTCGCCGTCGTGCGTGACGACGATGACGGCGGCGCCTTCGTCGGCGAGGCGCCGCAGGGTGGCCGCGATGGAGTCCAGATGCCGGGCGTCGACGCCCGAGGTCGGCTCGTCCAGGATGACGATGGGTCGCTCGGTCGCTCGGGCTGCGGCAATGACGAGGCGCTGCTTCTGTCCCCCGGACAGGCTCAGGGGGTGGCGTTCGGCGAGGTGAGCCAGATCGAAGTCCGCCAGGAGGGCTTCCCCGGCCTCGCCGCACGCCCGGGAAGCGCCGATCGTGAGTTCCCCTGCCAGGGTGTCGGAGAAGAGCTGGCGGCCGGTGTCCTGCATGACGAGGGCGCAGGCCGCCCGGCGCTGCCTGCGAGAGGTGGGACGGCCGTCCAGGCTGATGGTTCCGCCGCTCGGCGCCGCGAGCCCGCACAGCGCGCGCACGAGGGTCGTCTTTCCGGCGCCGTTCGCTCCGGCGATACAGGTGATCTGCCCGGCCGGAAAGTCTGCGTTGAGCCCCTCGAACACAGTATTGTCGCCGTAGGAGAAGCACAGGTTTCGGCACGATAGTCGCGCATCTTCGACGCGCGTGCCTTCCTCCCGTGCCTCGCCGCGCCGCGGGGTCACCCAGGCCTCGGGAGCTCCGGGATCGACGAGGGTTCGCAGGCCGAGGGACCGCCGTTCCTCCTCGCCCATCGAGTAGAAGTCCTCGCCGCTCCAGCGCCGCTTCACCGCTCCCCCTTCCACGAGGAGCACCTGATCGGCGAGGCCTCGCAGGAAGTGGAGGCGATGCTCGACGACGACGACCGTCAGGCCCTGCTCCTTGAGGACGCCCAGCGCCCGTCGCACGTCGGCGATCGCGGCGGGGTCCAGGTTCGAGGTCGGCTCGTCGGCCAGGAGGACCGGCGCGCCGGAGGCGAGCGCGCAGGCGAGCGCGACCTTCTGGAGCTGCCCGCCCGACAGGGACGAGAGCTTGCGATCCATGAGGTGCGTGATCCCCATGAGTGCGGCCGCCCGGTCGCTCTGTTCGCGTAGGACGGCCCGGTCCCTCCCGTAGTTTTCGCCGCAGAAGGCCAGCTCCTCGGCGACCGTGTCGCAGAAGAACTGGGTGCGCGGGTTTTGGAAGACCGACGAGCACAGGTGTCCGACCTCCGCGAGGGGGACCTCGGCGAGCGCCCGTCCATTGATCCGCACCGTCCCCGACAGGTCACCCGGCGTCATCTGAGGAATGAGGCCGGTCAGCGCGCGCATAAGCGTCGACTTTCCGCAGCCGGACGCGCCACACACCAGGGTCAAGGTCCCCGGCTGGGCCTCCAGGTCGACGCCATCGAGCGCGTCGACCCGCTCCCCCGTCAGCGCGTTGACGTAGGAGAAGGACAGGCCGTCGACATCGATCACGGTAGAACCCCCAAGTAGCATAAGTACTCAAGCGTCAGGACAGCTGCCGTGCAGGCGAGCGCGAGGGCATCCCAGCGCGTGGCGCGCAGCACCACTAGGGAGGTGGGTGGCGTTGCGGTCCCGAGGCCGCGGACGATGCTCGAGGCCGCCAGGTCTTCGGCGACGCGCGCGACGGAGGATAGGAGGGGGACCAGGAATCGTTCGGCGATCACGAGCGGGTGGCGCAGCACGCCGCGCAGCCCCAGGTCAACGCCGCGCATGGACATCGCCTCGCAGATGGCGACGGCCTCGGCGCTGACCGTGGGGATCACCCGGAAAGCGACCGCGAGGGCGTCAACGAAGACACGCGGCAGGTGAATCGCTCGCAGCGCCGCTTTCATCTGGCCGATCCTCGTCGTGCGGTACACGTAGAGCGCGAGGCCGAATCCCGCACAGAAGCGAGCAAACCAGTAGAAGATCGCTCCGGATGTGCCGATCATAAGAACCACACCCCGAGGCCAGCCCGCCGCCTGCACCCATGCCACGAGGTAGGGAGCCCCTAGCCCGAGGGCGTTACAGGCAAGACACCCGGCCCCCGTTCTCGCTGCGGATCTGATGGAGACCTCCCAGGCGAGGGCGAGCACGGTCAGCGCCTGGACGGCGAGGAGCGTCGTCGCCGGGCCCGTGCGCATGACGACCGCGTTGAGCACGAGGAGGGCAAGGAGCTTCGTGCGTGGGTCCAGCCTGCTCGCCGTGGTGCCCGGGGCTGTCTGAGTGGGAGAGATCTCAGGCAACGCCGGCCTTAGCGAAGTGCTTGCGCAGAAGGAAGCGACCGATGAGGCCTCCGCCACATGCGACGAAGGACATGATGACGCTCCACCCAACGATCACGGCTGGGCTGAACAGAGCGCGCATAGTGTCGGCGTAGTCCTGCCCCATCGACGCGGCAATGTCGGCGAAGTAGGGGTCGGGGGCGAAGAAGATCGGGGACAGGGGGGCGATTCCCCACAGTGAGAACAGCACGTACGCCGCAATATTACGGGGCGCAGACACGTAGCCGCCGCCCCGTGCGATGAGATCTGCCAGGAAACCGAGAACGACGGCAACCGGTAGGGTGACCCAAGCGTGGCCGGTGAGAACCATGAGGACGCCGACGACACCCCCCATGATCGTGAGCGTGCCGAACATGCGCGAGCGCACGAGCATGAGCATGACGACCGAACCGTTGAGCAGGAGGCTCACCACGCCGCCAACGAACATGAACGCCGGCCCGAAGAAGCCCAGCATTCCCGAGCACCATATGAGGACGAAGTAGACGGCGGTAAAAGCACCGATCGTGACGACTGAGCGCGCCTTGGTGACACCCAGACCCGCAACCTGAGACATTGTGCAGTCCTTCAAGAATATAGGTTTGCAGAAATGAACTAAGGCTACCCTACACACCAAGCTATAACATGTGACCTATGTCCCTTACCGCATCGGTGCGTCACTAAGCTTCCCGGAAGCAGATCTTCACACAAAAAGAGAGTCCCCGCGCAGCGGCGCTGCGCGGGGACCGAATGCTTGATCAGCGAGCTAGACTCACTTCTCGATGAGGTCCTTGACCTTGGTGACATCCACGGGGATGCCGGGGCCCATCGTCGTGGCGACGGAGCCCTTGATCAGGTAGCGACCCTTGGAAGAGGACGGCTTGAGGCGCAGAACCTCGTCCAGGACGGCGGCATAGTTCTCGGTGAGCTGCTCGGCCGAGAAGGAGGCCTTGCCGACAATGAACGCCAGGTTGGCGTGCTTGTCGACGCGGAACTCGATACGACCGCCCTTGATCTCCTTCACGGCCTTCGCGACATCCATGGTCACGGTGCCGGTCTTGGGGTTCGGCATGAGGCCGCGGGGGCCGAGGACGCGGCCGAGGCGGCCGACCTTACCCATCAGATCGGGGGTGGCGACGGCGACATCGAAGTCGGTGTAGCCCTTGGCGACCTTCTCGATGAGCTCGTCGCCGCCGACCTCGTCGGCGCCTGCGTCGATCGCTTCCTGAGCGCGCGGACCAACGGCGAAGACCAAGACCCGGGCGGTCTTGCCGGTGCCGTGCGGCAGGGAAACGGTGCCGCGGACCATCTGGTCCGCCTGGCGAGGATCGACACCCAGTCGGAAAACGACCTCAACGGTCGAGTCGAACTTGGTGACGGTGGTCTCCTTGGCCAGCTTCATGGCCTCGAAGGGGGTGTACAGCACGTCCGCGTGGACCTTCTCGGCCGCTGCGCGGTAGCTCTTGGAGCGCTTGGTCATTCTGCTTCTTCTCCTTGCAGTCGTGGGTGTCGGGCAGCGCCTGCCCTACCACGGGGGGTGGTTGGTGTCAGCCTTCGACGGTGATGCCCATGGAGCGGGCGGTGCCGGCGATGATCTTGGCGGCAGCCTCGACGTCGTTGGCGTTGAGGTCAGCCATCTTGGACTCGCCGATCTCGCGAGCCTGAGCCATGGTGATCGAACCAACCTTGGCGGTGTTGGGGGTGCCGGAACCCTTCTGGACGCCGGCGGCCTTCTTGATGAGCTCGGCGGCGGGCGGCGTCTTGAGGACGAACGTGAAAGAGCGATCCTCGTAGACGGTGATCTCGACGGGGATGATGTTTCCACGCTGCGACTCGGTGGCCGCGTTGTACGCCTTGGTGAACTCGACGATGTTCACGCCGTGCTGGCCCAGCGCGGGGCCGACGGGCGGTGCGGGGGTGGCGGCGCCGGCTGCGATCTGAAGCTTGATCAGGCCGGTGACCTTCTTCTTCGGTGCCATGAATGCGGGTCTTTCTACTGAAGTTCTGGCCGACGGATGCCGGTCAGGTCGGCGCGACGGGCGGCGCCCCACTGGGTTCCAGCGGACACACTACGCCCAACGCACACAAAAGTGAATCATAACGCGTTCGCGGACCTGATCCCAAGTCCGGGTGCGTGATGTCACTGCTCGAGCTTCTCCACCTGGTCGAAGCCGAGCTCGAGCGGCGTCTCGCGCTCGAAGATGGTGACGAGGACCTTGAGCTTCTGCGTCTCGGGCATGATCTCGGAGATCGTGGCCGACATGGTCTCGAAGGGCCCGTCGATGACCGTGACGATCTCGCCAACCTCGTACTGGGTCTGGACGGCCTGCACGGGAGCGGGCTGATCCTTGGCGGCCTCGGCGGCCTCCTCCAGCACGTTGGGCGTCAGGAGCATGACGACCTCGTCAATGGACAGCGGCACGGGGTTGTGCTGGTCGCCGACGAAGCCGGTGACGGCGGGCGTCTCCTTCACGACCCGGTAGGAGGCCTCGTTGAAGTCCATGCAGACGATCGCGTAGCCGGGGATGCGGACGTGGCGAACGCGCTTCTTCGCGGTGCCGCGATACTCCATGACGTACTCGTCCGGGACCTCGACGGCGAAGATGTAGTCCTCCATGTTCTGGGTCGTGATGCGCTGCTCGAGGTTGGCCTTCACCTTGCGCTCGTGGCCGGAGTACGTGTGAATCACGTACCAGTCGCCGGGAGACATGTAGAGCTTGCGACGCAGCTTGGCGATGGCCTCCTCCTCGGCCGATGCCGGGGCTTCTTCTTCCGCCCCGGCTTCCTCGGCGGCGACCTCGTTGATCACCTCGTCAACGACTTCCTGGGCCGCTCCGCCTGCCAGCGCATCAGCGGTCTCCTGCTCGACCTTTTCCTGGGTCTCTTCGAGGGTCTGTTCCTCGGTGTAGTTCTCGTCGCTCACGGTGTTCCTCCTACGAAGTGGGGCCGGACCGTGAAAGAAACCCGCCTGCAGGTTCCTGCGGGCGGGTTCGTCGGTCTCAGCCGAAGATCAATGCACTTAGCTTACCGAATCCGAAGTCGAGTAGGCCAGCGAAAAGCATGATTGCGGCGACAAACACAACGACGACGACGAAGTACGTCCAGGTCTCGGAAGCCGTCGGATAGGTCACCTTCTTCATCTCGTCAATGACCTGCTTGAAGAAGAGCCAGATGCGACCAAAGAAGCCGGGGCGCTTCGCATTCTCGCCGACGGCCTCACCGCGCTTGCGGGTTGCCTCGCTCTTCGTGCGATCTCGGCGCGAGGATTCGGCGCCCGATGCAACACCTTCAGCCATGTGGATCCTCCTGCGAAAATATTAGCCTTAGCCGCAGGGCAGGCGGGACTCGAACCCACAACCGCCGGTTTTGGAGACCGGTGCGCTACCAATTGCGCCACTGCCCTACGCAGGAAAACCTGCCTGACGAACACTAGTGGATAGGGAAGCGTTTTGTCCACCGGAGGATCGCGCTCCCGCGTCGCACGGCCCGCGAAATCGACGCCAAGGCCTCGCATGAGAGGTAGAACACGCGCACATTGCGTGTGCGCGTAGCCCCGTCGCGCCCGACGTGGGACCATGGAGGGGTGACCACAACTCCTCGCACCCGTGTCTCTGATCGTTTCAACGCCATCACTCCGTCTGCGACGCTGGCCGTGGACGCCAAGGCGAAGGCCCTCAAGGCCGCCGGCCGCCCCGTCATCGGCTTTGGCGCGGGCGAACCGGACTTCGCCACGCCGGACTACATCGTCGAGGCCGCCGTAAAGGCCGCTCGTAATCCGGCGATGCACCGCTACACTCCCGCCGCCGGCCTGCCTGCCCTGCGCGAGGCAATCGCCGCCAAGACCCTGCGCGACTCCGGCTACGAGGTCTCGCCCTCCGACATCGTCGTCACCAACGGTGGCAAGCAAGCCGTGTTCCAGGCCTTCGCCGCCCTGCTCGGCCCCGGCGACGAGGCAATCCTGCCGACGCCGTACTGGACCACCTATCCCGAGGTGGTCAAGCTCGCGGGAGCCACCCCGGTTGAGGTCTTCGCCGGGGCGGAGTCCGACTACAAGGTCACCGTTGAGCAGCTGGAGGCCGCACGCACGCCGCGCACCAAGGTCCTGCTGGTGTGCTCGCCGTCCAACCCGACGGGAAGCGTCTACACGCCCGAGGAGCTGACCGCGATCGGGCGGTGGGCACTCGAGCACGGCATCTGGGTGATCTCCGACGAGATCTACGAGCACCTCCTGTACGAGGATGCCCGAAGCGCCCACATCGTCAAGCTCGTGCCGGAGCTGGCCGACCAGTCCGTGATTCTCAACGGCGTCGCCAAGACCTACGCGATGACCGGCTGGCGCGTCGGTTGGATGATCGGCCCCTCGGACGTCATCAAGGCCGCCCTGTCCTTCCAGTCTCACCTGACCTCGAACGTCAACAACATCGCGCAGGAGGCCGCACGCGCCGCCGTGTCCGGTTCCCTGGAGGCCGTGAGCGAGATGCGCGTCGCCTTCGACCGCCGCCGCCGCACGATCGTCGACATGCTGCGCCAGATCGAGGGTTTCGACGTTCCCACCCCCAAGGGAGCGTTCTACGCCTACCCCAGCGTCGAGCGCCTGCTCGGCAGGGAGATTCGCGGCCGCGTCGCCCACACCTCCGGGGAGCTCGCGGACCTGATTCTCGACGAGGTCGAGGTCGCTGCCGTTCCCGGCGAGGCCTTCGGACGCTCCGGCTTCCTGCGTTTCTCCTACGCCCTGTCAGACGATGACCTGGTCGAGGGCATCGGCCGCGTTCAGGAGCTCTTCGCCTGATGCGCCTCTCCTTCGAACGCGCGGACGAGGACGCACGCGGGACAGTTCTCCTCTCCCACGGCTACGCGGAGCACTGCGGGCGCTACACCCACCTGCGCCGCGCACTCACCGAGAGCCTGCGCCGTCTGCGGGTGGAT
>ERZ773003.1275-NODE-1275-length-15193-cov-4.670168_pt1 | contig 15193 bp, 11 predicted proteins | sample MGYA00580668_ERZ773003 | MGnify/ENA primary metagenome ERZ773003 (study PRJEB29015, sample SAMEA2738002) | human oral metagenome | biome: human oral; feature: human-associated habitat; material: dental | place: China | collected 2126 ... | reverse complement strand
CAATACTAGGAATCCTCTTTAACTTGCGATACGCTTTACAGGCTCTTGGAGAGAAATTAATCCCTCTTGTTTCCAGCGTAATAGAATTTTTCGGGAAAATAATCTTCGTAATTTTTATTGTGCCAAAATTGGGTTATTTTGGAGTAATGATTTGCGAGCCACTGATTTGGATTGTGATGGTGGGGCAGTTGGCTTGGGCGTTTTATGGGAATGGGTATATGAAAGGTTATAGAAAAATGAAGGATGATAGTATGAAAAATAATATAAATCTTACAGAAGAACAATGTATAGAATTACTAGCAAAAGAATTAGAAAAAGAAAAATTGATAATTTTTGTAGGTGCAGGAGTATCTAAAAATAGCGGATTACCAAATTGGAATGAATTAATAAAAGAATATGCTAAAGAATTAGGTAATAAAAAAGAAAATTTTAAATCAGATGAGATATTAAAAATACCGGAAAAATACTTTAAAAAATTTGGAGAAACAAAATATTATGAAATTTTAAATAAAATTTTTTCAGAGAAATATGAGCCAAACTCAATACATGAAGTATTAAAAAAGATGAATTTAAATTATATTGTTACAACTAATTATGATAATTTAATAGAAACTAAAATTAATTCCTATGTTGTAAGTGAAGATACGGATTTACCACATCATAATACAAATACTATGGTAATAAAAATGCATGGAGATATAGTGAAAAAAAACGTAGTATTAAAAAAAAGTGATTATAAAAATTATGAAAATAATTTTCCATTAATTTCTACATATTTAAAGGGATTGTTTACAACAAATACAATATTATTTATAGGATACTCTTTTAATGATGCAAGTGTACAACAAATTATGAAATGGATAAGAAATATTTTAAAAAATGATACAAAACAAGCTTTTCTTGTTGATTTAAATTCTAATACAATAATACAAGATAAAAATAAAGAACAATTAATAACAAGAATTCCTCTTAAAGTTTTGAATAATGAGTATGAAAAAACACTAGAAAGTTTTTTAGAAAAAATAGTTGATAAAAAAAATGAAATTTCAAAAGAATCAAAATTTGAAATTTATACGAATTTAAATTATTTACCAGAACAAAGTTTAAAAAAAATAGATCCATATTTTACAATATGGGGCACAGATAATCAAAAAGTTTTAATAATACAACGTATAGGTAAATTATTTAATTTTGAAAAATATAAAGATGTATTCTATAAATCCTTTATAATAAAAATAATTAAACAAGAAAAATCTGAAAACCAAGAAATAGATATGATTAATCAAAATCAAGAAAATTTGAAAAAATTTAAAGTTATTGAGAGAAAAATTTTAAAATCAATTTATAATTATGACTATAATGATTTTAAAAATTTAGCAAATGAATATCTTAACAATAAATTGAAAAATATTAATAAATTAATTATTGTGTATGGCTTTATATTTTTTCTAGAAACAGAAAAAGCTAAGAGTTTAATAAATAAAATGATTACAGAAGATAGATTAAAAAATCATGCTAAAGAAAAAATAATTTGGAATTATTTTGTATTGAAAAACATTGAAATAATCAGAAAAAATGTTGTAGAATTAAAAAGTATATACTATGATTATTACAAAGTGAAAAATCAACTTTATGAAGAGATATTTAACTACTCAACTTTAGAAAGTATAAATGATGAAATGAATAAACTTTTTGATGAAATAAGAAACAAAAAATCAACTTTATATTTTCAAGAAACACCTCTAGAAAAAGCAAAACAATTATCAAAAGATTTATTTTACTTTTGTTCTTTAAATGGAATATACAATAAATACTTTTCAAATTCTAATTATTTAGAATCTATAAAGAAATACATTGAAATTCTTTTTATTGCATATACGAATAAAATAAAAGAAGAATACTTACAATTTAAAGGAATAAATGTACTGAATGAATTTACTTATTTTGATTTTTATTTGATGATGGAAATTGATTATAACAAATTAGAATTTTTATGTAAACAATTCAATATACAAATTTTAAATTGTTCAGAAAAAGTTTCCAAAAGATTAATAAATACATTTGAAAATATTTTAAAATGGCGATTAAAACAAGATAATAGGAATAGTTTATTAAAAATAGAAGGATATTTACAAAAAATACTCCTATTAATTTCAAAATTGAATTTAAAGGAAAAACAATTAAAATCTTTGATTAAAATAATATTAGAGTACAAAGACAATAGCATTTTTTTCCAAAAAACAAAACCATTTATCATTGAAAATTTTAAACAAATTATTCGTAAAAATTATCAAAATTTAGATAAAGAAATTTTTGAAAATATTTTTGATAATATAATGGAAATAAAATGTCTTGATGAACAATTAGTAAATAACCTTACATATTATTTTTTAAAAAATAAAATAGATAAATTTTCTGAAAATAGTAAAATAGCAACTAAAATTTCTAATCTTGATTTAGAAGTGAAAAGTTATTTTTTAAGAGTAGTAAAAAAAGATTTTCTTGAAGAAATTAAAAATGAAATAAATTATAACTTTAATATATTAGGTTTTGAAATTTATATGTTTTTATGGTCTGAAGGATATATCACTGAACCAGAAAAAGAATTTGAAAAAAATATAGAAATATTAATGAATTATTTATTTCCTAACACTCATGAAGAATATATAGCAAAGAGTGCTATGAACGGAGGAACTATCATTATTTCACAAAAAAAATTCATAAATTATCTTCTTACTTTAATTTTAAATGACTTTTTATCAAATACTTTTAAAGAAAAACTACGAAACTATAACAATAAAGATTTTTTTGAAGATTTAAAATCTGATGGATTAAAGGAAGTCTGGGAATATTTACTATCTAAAGAAAAATATGATTTGTCTAAATTTACAGAAAATGAATTAGAGCTTTTTCCAAAATCAGAAATAAAAAATCTTCTAGGTGCAAAAAATGATAATTTATTGAATACAGTAAAAAAATATGTTAAATCTAATTTACCAAATGATAAGATATTAGAAGCATATTTTGAATATACTGATGAAAATGATGTAGATGGTAAGTAAAGGTCTAAGAAGGTATATAAAATAATTTGTTTTGTCTAAATATAAAATTAAGCAACGAAAATCACTAAGAAATCGTTGCTTAAAAATTATTAATTATCTTTTGTATTTGTGATAATTTAATTTATTGAAAGGTTACAAATTTTTTTGTTATCTGAAATACGGTTTATAGACATTTTAGGTCTGTTTTTCTTGTCAAATGAATATGCTAACTTGTAATTAGAAAAAATTTTGGTTTTTTCATTCAAATTTGTAAAATAGATGGCGTTTTCATCTTCTTTTACTTCAAAATTTAATTCTGAAAGTTCAAGGGTAACTTTTCCTGTTTTTAAAGCTGCACGAGAATCTATTTGGCTAAAAGAAATATAAGGTTCATTTTCTTTAGTTAAGAATTTTACATAGATAAGTCCTCTAAGTGTACTATCAAGACTGGAACAGTTCCAAACTTTGGAAGATAATATATCAATATCAGAATTAGAAAAACTTAAACTAAAAGTCAGTAAAAACAATGCAAATATAATTTTTTTCATAAAATCACTCCTAAATAATAATTTTTGTATATTTTATAATATTTTTTTAGGAAAATCAATAATAAAAACTAATATTTAAAATTTCATATTATTTTTAGAACTAAATGCATTTTGAAAAAATCCATTGGATAAGTTAAATTCGAAAGTTTCACGGCTGATGTAACCGACAGTTTTGTCGCTTTCGTAAAGTTGAATGAGAAAATCTGCCATTTCTTCGGATGTATGATAGTTTGGATAAGATTTATCATAATCAAAATCAGTCTTATCAGTTGCGACATTTCCAAAGTCAGTTTTGGTTGCGGCGGGTGCTAGGACTTTTGCTTTTAATTGTGCGTTGTTTTGCTTTAATTCTAGTGCGAGTCCTTCTGTGAAGGCATTTACGTAAAATTTTGTGGCACAGTAGACAATTACGTTTGGAACGATTGTATAACCTCCTGTTGAGGAGATATTGATTAACTGAGAGCCTTCTTCGTTGTGGTAATCTTGGACGTATAAAGAAGATAGCAAAGTTAATGCCTCTACATTGAGATGAAGCATATCTGAAATTTTATTTAAAGACTGCTCTTTTACATCTCCATACATCCCAAAACCTGCATTGTTTATTAAAGTTTCAATGTGATAATTGTTTAATTTTGAATATAGTTCAGGAATTTTATCGACATCGGTTAAGTCAAAATCTATTACAAGAACGTCCAAATTAGGATTTTTCTTCAAAATTTCGCTTTTTAGATCCTCTAGTAAATTCTTTCTTCGTGCAATCAGAATAAGATTTTTATTTCTTTCTGCGAATTTTAGAGCCACAGCCTTTCCTATTCCCGAACTTGCTCCTGTTATAACAGTATATTTTGTTTTCATAGTTATTACCTCCATAAATTTGATAAATAAAGGATAGCAGTTAGAGTATAGTATAAGTCAATAACTTTTTTGAAACATTTTCCAAAATTAAAGTTTTTTAATAATTTTTGCAGGTGTCCCAGCTACAATCACATTATCAGGGACATTTTTTGTAACAGTTGAATTTGCTGCAACGACTGAATTTTCTCCAATAGTTACTCCCGCTAAAACTGTAGATCCAGCTCCAATCCAAGCATTTTTCTTTATAATAATTTCTCCAGTCGTAAGTCCTCTTCTTTTGCTTGGTTCTAAAATATGATTTACAGTGAGCAGTGAAACTTTAGGTCCAATAAGCACATCATCTTCAATTGTAATTCCTCCTAAATCAACAAATATTGCTTCTTTATTCACAAAAATATTTTTTCCAAAAGAAATATGTTTTCCAAAGTCAGTTTGAAATGGTAAAGAAACTGTAACAGATTTATTAATTGATTTACCAGTTATTTTTTCAAGATACTCTAATTTTTCTTCATTTGTTTTATACCCATTATTCATTTCAGCAATCAATTTTTCATTTTCCCCTTTGGCGATATGAATTTCTTTAAAAAGTTCATCATCTTTCAAAATTTCATTTACTTTTTTAATTTTTTCTAATAAAGTTTCCATTTTTTCCTCCAAAATTTTTTCTTTAAGTTGTTTTTATTTTACATATTTAGTATAATATAAAACAATAAAAATATCTAATATTTATAACTAATGTTTATATATTAGTTTTAGTTATAGTAAAAAAGGAGACAAAAATGGAATTAAGAGTTTTAAAATATTTTTTAGTTGTGGCAACAGAAAGAAATATTTCTAATGCGGCTAAAATTCTTTATGTTTCACAGCCAGCACTTTCAAAGCAATTAAAAAATTTGGAAGAAGAATTGGGTGTTACACTTTTTAAAAGAGGGAATCGGAATATTACTTTAACAGAAGATGGTGTTTATTTTTTAACAAAAGCAAAAGAAATTTTAGCATTAGTTGATACGGCAGTTGCCAACTTGACACAAGAAGATATTGTTGGAGGAGAGATAAATATTGGTGCAGGTGAGAGTGCTCAAATGGGACATATTTTTAAGATTATTAATGATATGATGATTGATTATCCAAATATAAAAACAAATGTTACTAGTGGAAATGCAGACGAAATGCTTTTAAAACTGGATAATGGAACTTTAGATTTTGCAATTACATTTGGGTTTGTGGATAAAAGTAAATATGAGCATTTGAGTTTGCCCTGGTGTGATAAATGGGGGTTACTTGTGAGAAAGGATAATTTTCTTGCAAAAAAAGACTATATTTTGTCCAAAGATTTAGAAAATATTCCTTTAATTATTTCAAAACAAACAAATGTGGATAATTTTTTAGCTGGCTGGATAGGAAAAAATATAGAAAATTTTAATGTTGTAGGTACTTATAACTTACTTTATAATGCATCATTAATGGCAAAGCAAAATATTGGAAGCGTTCTATGCTTTGATGGAATAATAAATACGAGTGAAAGCAATTTGAAATTTATTCCATTAAAACCAGAGCTTGAAACAGAAATGAGTATTATTTGGAAAAAGAATCAAACTTTATCAAATGTTTCAAAAAAATTTTTAGAAAATTTGAAAATATACATTTCTAATTATAACTAAAAATTATAGTTATATATAAATTAGAAGTATTTGAAATAGTTAAAAAACTGATGTACAATTCACTTGTGAAAAACAAAAGAAATAAAACATCAAAACAAGGAAATATGATAACAATGTTAAGAAAAAGATTATTAGCAGCTACAATATTAGGAATAATAAGTATAGGAGGAAATATTATGGCAATACCTGCAATTAAACAAGTGAAAGATTCGAGTATAAAATTAGAACAAAAATGGGATAAAATTTTTCCAGAAAGTAATAAAGTTGAGCATACGAAAGTTATGTTTAAAAATCGTTATGGAATAACTCTGGTTGGGGATTTGTATGTTCCAAAAAATATTGGAAATAAAAAACTATCCGCAATAGCAATTTCAGGTCCATTTGGAGCAGTTAAAGAGCAATCATCTGGACTATATGCTCAGACATTGGCAGAAAGAGGATTTGTAACATTAGCGTTTGATGGTTCATATACTGGGGAAAGTGGAGGACAACCAAGAAATGTTCCATCACCTGAAATTAATACAGAAGATTTTAGTGCAGCAGTTGATTTCTTAGGAACACAATCATTTATTGATAGAGATAAAATCGGAATTTTAGGAATTTGCGGTTGGGGAGGATTTGCTTTAAATGCAGGAATTTCAGATACTCGTATAAAAGCAGTAGCAACTTCAACAATGTACGATATGACAAGAGTTTCTGCAAAAGGTTACAACGATTCGGTTGATGCAGAAGGAAGATATAATTTGAAAAAACAATTGAACGAAGCTAGATGGAAAGCAGTTGAAGATGGCTATGCTGATTTATTACCGGCAAATAATCTGAGAAAAGAACAAATTACAAAAGATACACCAAAATTTGTTGCAGAATACTCTGATTTCTATACAACAAAAAGAGGATATCATCCTCGTGCAGTAAATTCAAATCCAAATGGTTCTTGGACTACAACTGGAATGTTACCATTAATTAATATGCCTATATTAGAATATGCTTCTGAAATGAGAACACCAACTTTAATAGTTGCTGGTGAAAATGCACATTCAAGATATTTCTCAGAAGATGCCTATAAAGCATTGGGAAGTAAAAATAAGGAATTATACATTGTAAAAGGTGCAGTGCATACAGATTTATATGATGGTGGAAAAAATCATGTAATTCCATTTGATAAATTTGAAAGTTTCTTTAAAAATAATTTGAAATAAAATGATGAATTTAGGCTATTGTATTTTGCAGTAGTCTTTTTTTGTTGTATAATAGTTTTATAAATTGATATTGAAGGAGAAAAAATAGAATAATGCAAATAAAGGAATTTTCAGAAAAAACAGGCTTAACTCCATACACAATAAGGTTTTATGAAAAAAAGGAGCTGTTTCGTGTAAAAAGAGATGAGAAAAATAGAAGAATATACGATGAAATTGATATTGAATGGATAAAAATGTTAAAAAGATTAAAAGATATGGGAATGAAATTGAGTGAAATTAAGAAATATTCAGATTTACGATATGAAGGGAACGGAACGATAAAAGAAAGAATGAAAATTTTGACAAATCATAAAAAATATGTAAATATAGAAATTGAAAAGTGGCAAAAATATTTACAAAATCTTGATGATAAACTTGAGATTTATGAGAGTTTTTTAAAAAGTATTTCTGAAAAATAAAAGGGTCATAAATATATAGAAATTAAGGAGAAAATATGCTTGCGGATACAAATATAACTTGGGGATTTGTCTTGTTATCCCCTTTTATAATTCCAATATTAATTTTATTAACTTTCTGGTTTTTTGTTTCAAAACGAAAGTTTAATTTTCTTATCGCATTTACAATTTTATCATTATTATTTGTTAGGTATCTTCGTTTTCCTTATGACACAGTTAACCGTAACAGTGAGATTAAAATATCACAAAATTTTTTGATAAAAAGAACTTTGAGTTCGGATTCAGAGCATGAAATTTATAAACTTGTTGATAAGACGAAGCCTGAAGATTTGATTTTGTATTTAAATGGATTAGCTAAAATTAATAATACTTGGGTTGGTTATATAGAAGAAATAGATTCTTACGAAGGAAAATATGGTGTCAAACCAGAAACATATTTTTTGATTAACGGTAATAAGATTGAATATAACTTAGATGAGAAAACTTTAGAAAAAAGATTAGGTTTAAAAGAAATAAAATTACAGGATGCTGAGAATTTTGTTGATAAATTTGGGAGTAAAAAAGAAATCTTATATCAATATCAATTAGATAAAACAGGAGATTTAGATGAAAATATTTCTTTAAATTCAGAATTAAGCAAGAAATTGGAAACAAAGTATAAAAAAGACAGAGCATTCTATTTGATGTTTTGGAGTGTAATGTTGCTTATAGAAATTATTTATCTGTTTATAAAAAATAGAAAAATTACAAAAAGTAATAAAGATTAGAAGGAGAAAAAAGGATGGAAAAAAATGAAAATAAATTTATATCGAAAGTAAAAAGCTTTTTAGTATTAGTTTTATTTACAGTAATTTACTTTTTCTTTCAGAAAACAATATATCCAGCATTGGCATTTTTATTTTGGTTAATTTTTACAATGCGGATAGAAGAAATAATTTTTAATGCTTTAGAATTTTTAAATCTTTCAAAAGGAACCATAAGTATTATTGATATTGTGATTACAGGAATTGCTTTGCTAACAGTGCTTATGTTTGTATTTTACTTGGGATATTTATGCAGTAAATTTTTTAAAAAAATTAATAAAACTTTGTTAGGTAGTGTAATGATAGCAATTTTAATCTATTTTTTGTATAAAGTTTTTACAGAAACAGATGAAAGTACAGCAATGTTTGCACCGACAGCACGGGAAATATATATTTTCTGTACAGCATCACATATTTTTTACACAGTTGGAGTATTTTTTAGTGATAAAGTCAAGAAAGTATTGGACAGAATAAAATTTAAAAGAAAATAAAGTTTTTTTACAAATCCAATTTGCTTATGTCATTTTTATCTGTTATACTTATTTTAATAGAAATAAATAAATTTTTTAGATAAATTTAAAATAGGAGCAGTATTTATGGGAAGAAAACATAAAAATATAATGTTGCTGGGGACAGGTTCTAATGTGGGAAAAAGCATAATCAATGCAGGGTTTTGCAGAATATTTTATCAGGACGGGTATAGTGTGGTGCCGTTTAAGTCACAGAATATGGCTTTAAATTCGTTTATTACGAAGGATGGAAAAGAGATGGGGAGAGCTCAGGTGGTGCAGGCTGAAGCGGCTAATATCGAGCCTCAGGCATTTATGAATCCAATTTTATTAAAGCCTACAACAGACAGAAAATCACAGGTTATTGTGAATGGAAAAGTTTACAAAAATATGGATGCGAGGGAATATTTTGCCTATAAGCATAATTTAAAAAAGGATATAATGGCAGCGTACAATCACATAAGGGATAACTTTGATATTTGCGTGCTGGAAGGGGCAGGAAGCCCTGCGGAAATTAACTTGAAGGAAGACGACATTGTAAATACAGGGATGGCTGAAATGGCTGATTCGCCTGTTATTCTGGTTGCTGATATTGACAGAGGCGGTGTTTTTGCGGCAATTTACGGGACAATTATGCTGCTTGAGGAAAGTGAGAAAAAACGTATAAAAGGTGTAATTATAAACAAATTTAGAGGAGATAAGAGCCTTTTGACTCCTGGAATTGAGATGATTGAAGAGTTGACAAATGTGCCTGTTCTGGGAGTAGTGCCGTTTGTACCGCTTGGAATCGAGGAAGAGGACAGTTTAGGGATTGATAAGTATAATGTGAAAAAAGAAGGGAAAATTCGGATTTCGGTTATTAAACTAAAACATATATCGAATTTTACTGATATTGACGCACTTAGCCATTATAACGATGTTTCCTTGAAATACGTTACAAAAAGCTCTGAACTTGGAGATGAGGACATTATTATTATTCCTGGTTCTAAGAATACTGTGGAAGATATGAAGGACTTAATTGATAAAAATATAAGCAGGGAAATTATAAGGCTTGCAAAAAGAGGAACAATAGTATTTGGAATTTGTGGCGGTTTTCAAATAATGGGACAAAAAATAATGGATCCTCAAAATATTGAGTCTAATCTAAAAGAAATTTCAGGCTTAGATTTATTAGACATAGAAACAGTTATGGAAACAGCAAAAACAACAACACAGTATGAAAATAAAATAAAAAACGCAGATGGAATACTCGCTGGAATGGATGGCATTGAAATAAAAGGCTATGAAATACATCAAGGCTACAGTTATCCTGTAAATGAGGAAAAAACCGAGATAAAATGTATCTTTGACGATGAAAAGCTAAAAGGTGCTGTAAAAGGCAATGTTGTCGGAACCTATATTCACGGAATATTTGACAATTCTGAATTTACAAATCATTTTCTGAACGAAGTAAGAAAACTTAAAGGACTAGACAAAGTCGATGAAGACTTCAGTTTCAAAGAATATAAAAACAGGGAATACGATAAATTAGCACAAATTTTGCGAGAAAATGTGGATATTGATAAGGTTTATGAAATAATGGGGATGGAATAAATTGACATTTGTAATAAAAATTTAGATTGTCCATGTGCTTTATCTTTGGATATGGTGACAAATGAAATCAGAAAATATATAATTAAAAATTTTCAAAAATGTTTTGCTGAAATTAAAGACATCGAAATAAAAAAGGATATAATTAATTTTTAGGAGATTTAGAAAAAATGAAGAGTGAGTATGATAAAAATGATGATGAATTAGTAGAAAGATATAAAAACGAAAATTTAGAAATTTATAATTATAAAGTAATAACATTAGGGGATAGCGTAGAAAAAATTTATCCTCTTATGAAAATTTATCATACAGAGTATCGTAAAAATGACAGAAGAGAAAGATATAACTTAATAATGGAAATAGAAAATTCATATATTCACATAGACATATATTCAAGAAAAGTAATGGAAATAGAAATCTATGATGAAAATTATTTATTAGGCGAATTTAAAGTTGGAAGTGAGATGACAACTGAATTATGTGAAAAATACGATCTTTTAGATGTAGATGATGTAGATACAGGGGAAATATATTATTATCCTGAAAAAGAGTTTATGCACGCAGAATTTTGTGTAAACCCTGAAGATGTTATATCAAAAATAAATAAAATAATTTTTTCCATATATGTAGAAACTCCTTCAGAAAATAATGTGAAAGATATTTTAAAAGCCCAAAAAATAGAAGATATTTACTATTCATTATATAATTTTGGAGAAATAGAAATAGATATTGAAAATAAAGAAATTATTGGAAGATTAGAAGAAAATATATTTACATTTGATTTATTGAACGGTAATTTAAAAAATATTGAAATTAAAAAATAAGAGATTGAAATAAAAATGAATTTGATTTTAAAGAAAATTTAGACAAAACAGTTAATATATTTTATCAATATAAGTTTGTACAAGGAGAGGAAAATGGATTTTCATGGTGGTAATATTTATAAAATATTCAGGGAAAAAAATATAACAGAAATACTGGATTACAGCTCAAATATCAATCCTTACGGAGTGCCAGAGAGCCTAAAACGTAAGATTACAGAAAATATTGGGATTCTTGAGAGGTATCCTGACCCTGATTATGTGGAATTACGTGAAAAATTGGCTCAACTGAATAAAGTTGAACTGGAAAATATTGTGCTGGGAAATGGTGCAACAGAAGCTATATTTTTGTTCATAAAAGTAATAAAGCCCGAAAAAGTGCTGATTGTATCGCCTACTTTTGGGGAATATGAAAGGGCAGTAAGAGCATGTAAAAATTCTGAAAGTCAAAAAATTGAAATTGAATATTTTGAATTAGAAGAAAAAGACGAGTTTAGGCTTAATATTGGGAAATTAAAAAAAGAACTTGAAAAAAAATATGATTTGGTAATAATTTGCAATCCGAATAATCCGACTGGAAAATTTTTGAAAATGGCTGAAACAGAGGAAATTTTGAGAGAATGCAATAGATATGATACGAAGTTATTTATTGACGAGGCATTTATCGAATTTTTAGAGGATGGACTAAAGGAAAGCATTGTAAATAGTGGGGAAAATAAGAAAAATTTGTTTGTAACTCGTGCATTTACAAAATTTTTTGCTATTCCAGGACTACGATTGGGATATGGAATTTATTTTGACAAAAATTTGGAAAAGAAAATCGCTGAAAAAAAAGAACCGTGGAGCGTGAACAATATCGCTGAAATGGCTGGAATAACGGTGCTTGATGATACAGAATACATAGAAAAGACATTAAACTGGATAACAGAAGAAAAAAGATACATGTATGAAAGACTGAATGAAATTTCAGGAATAAAGCCTTATAAGACTGAAGTAAACTTTATTTGCGTAAAAATAAAAGATGAACTGATTTCTAAAGGGCTGAATGTGAAAAAATTGCGGGAAAAAATGATGGAAGAAGGAATTTTGATAAGGGATGCGTCCAATTTTAAATTTTTGGATGAAAGATTTTTTAGACTGGCAATTAAAGATAGAAAGAGCAATGATAAGGTTGTTAGGGCTTTGAAAGAAATTTTAGAATAAAAAATTTGAACTTATCAGATTTGATAATGATTCATATAGAAGAAATTCTAGTAATGAAGAAGAATTAGGTATTGATTTTTCAATTAATAAAGTGAAAGTTATAATTGATGGAAATATGTTTTTTAGTATTTTAAATGGGGATTCTTATGATTTATAAGATATTCCCTATTATTTTATTTTGTTATAAATTTACTAATTAGAATGTTTGAGAATCTTATTATAAATTAAATTGACAAAAAATGGAAAAATTAATAGAATGTAGGTATATAATAATTTATGGAGCATAAGGAGTGAAAAATTTCTGTGAATAATTTATTTAATCAGAAAATACTGGCTAAAAAGGCTGAAGAAGAAGTCGATTTAAGTAAACATAATTTTTCTGAAAGAAGAAAGGCACTAAATAAATGGATAAATAACCTTGAAAATGGTATTCTGGATAAATCGAAAGAAGAAGAGTTTCAAGGAGAATTTTTATACGATATTTTTACAACTGTGTTGAGGGCTGTGAATAAATCGGATGGAAAAAATGAATGGAATTTGGAAAGAGAAACTAAAACAAAGTTAGATGGACAGAAGGCTGATGGAGTTTTGGGATTTTTTGATGCAGATGGAAAAAAAGATGTCAGGGCTGTAATTGAACTGAAAGGTGCAAAAGTTTCGCTAGATGTAAGGCAGAAAAGAGTTGGGGACACCAGAAGTCCTGTGGAACAGGCGTTCGGATATGCACCAAAATATGGGAGTAGTTGCCAATGGGTAATAGTTTCAAATTATAAAGAAATAAGACTTTACAGACAAACTGAAATGAACGAGTATCAGGTATTTTTCCTTGAAGATTTAAAGGATGACCTGGAATTTAAGAAATTTATTTATGTACTTTCATTTTATTCTCTAGTTGGTACTGAGAAGAAAAAGGCAAAAACAATAGAACTTTCTGAAGAATATCAGAAAAAACAGGCTGAGATTGAAAAGAAATTTTATAACGAGTATAAAAATATTAGATTACACATTTTTGAAAATATGCGAAAAAATAATCCTACAATAAATGAGAATATTATAATTGAAAAAGTCCAAAAATTATTGGATAGATTTCTGTTTATCTGCTTTTGTGAAGACAAGGACTTGCTTCCGAACGAGATTTTTTACAAGACTTTAGAAAAAGGTAAAAACTTTGGAGATATTTTTGAAGTTTTTAAAATGCTTTGCAATTGGATAAATTTAGGAAATCCGAGAGAAAATATTTCTCATTTTAATGGAGGGCTATTTAAAAACGACGATGTTTTAGAGAGTCTTTATGTCGATAATGAAGTTTTTGAAGAAATGAAAAAAATATCTGAATATGATTTTGACTCTGAACTGAATGAAAATATCTTGGGGCATATTTTTGAGCAATCTATAAGTGATATAGAGGATTTAAAAAAAGAATTAAATGGGGAAGAATTTGACAAGAAAAAAGGGAAACGTAAAAAAGACGGTATTTTTTACACACCAAAATATATAACAAAATACATTGTAGAAAATTCGATAAAAAACTGGCTTGACGACAAACGAAAAGAGCTGGGCGAGGATAAACTTCCTGAACTTACAGAAAAAGATTTTGAAATAAAATATAGCAGTAAAAAAAGTAATGAAAGAATTTACAGCAAAAATTATAAAAAACATATAGAATTTTGGACAAAATACAGAGAGGCTGTAAAAAATATAAAAGTTGTAGATCCAGCTTGCGGAAGCGGAGCATTTTTAATCACAGCCTTTGAATATTTATTAAATTACAACAATTATTTAAATGATAAAATTTTTGATTTGACGGGAACAAAAGATTTATTTTCTGATACAACAAGAGAAATTTTGCAAAATAATATTTTTGGCGTAGATTTGAATAAGGAAAGTGTAGAAATCACGAAATTATCATTGTGGCTAAAAACTGCTGATAAAAATAAAACACTTGCAACACTTGAAAATAATATAAAATGTGGAAATTCATTGATTGATGATATTGAAATTGCTGGAGAATTAGCATTTAATTGGGAAAAAGAGTTTCCGCAAGTGTTTAAAAATGGTGGATTTGATGTTGTGATAGGGAATCCGCCGTATGTGAGAGTGCAAGGGTTAAAAGAAAATTATCTTGAACAAACGAAATATTATGAAAAAAATTATGTTTCAGCAACAGGCTCATACGATATTTATGCCTTGTTTATGGAAAAAGGATTTAAATTGATAAATAAAAAAGGGTTAGTATCATTTATATTGCCACATAAATTTTTAGTAACAGATTTTGGTTCTGGAATAAGAAAATTTTTTGTAGAGAAAAGAGCTGTCGAAAGTTTGTTACATTTTGGATCTGAACTTGTATTTTCTGAAGCGTCTACATATACTTGTATTGTAACATTAAGCAAAAAAAATAAAGAAAAAATTCTATTTAAAAAAGTAAATCCGAATAAAATATCAGAAATTTTTAAATGGGATAAAATGGATTATAATTTGCTGAGTAATAAAAACTGGGATTCCACA
>ERZ773003.1269-NODE-1269-length-15275-cov-7.727530_pt1 | contig 15275 bp, 15 predicted proteins | sample MGYA00580668_ERZ773003 | MGnify/ENA primary metagenome ERZ773003 (study PRJEB29015, sample SAMEA2738002) | human oral metagenome | biome: human oral; feature: human-associated habitat; material: dental | place: China | collected 2126 ... | reverse complement strand
TGCGCTACCGCTTTGACGGGAAACACCCACCTCGCCTGGGATCGTGAGCGGGCCCTGGCGCAACCCCCCCCGCAGCCTGGCGGGGGGTTGTGTGAGCACATTTACCCAGTTGGGCCATTTTCCATAGTGCCCCGCAGGCTGGCGGGGGGTTGCGCCCCGCGCCTCCCGGGCGACGACGTGACGGAAAAGCGCAGTCTGCGCGACGTGGGAGCCGCAGACTGCGCCTTTCCGTGAGGCGTCGGGCCGGGATACGCCCCTCCGCGAGGCCGCACGCGACCCTCCCCTGTGGTCCTCCTATGAGAGGTGGCCCGAAGCACCGGTGGGCTATGGGAACATGTGTATCTACTAGCATCGCACGACTAGCAGTAGCGTACTCGACAATGCGGCAACCATCAAGATGACGGAGATATTTGTGATAGGGTGCCCGCTGCCGAAGAAGGGCTGTTCTTACGATACTACCGCTATCAAGTCGACGAACAGAAATCTTGGGAATCCGGAGATGATCCGGGGAAAACCCGCCGACATAGCGAAGCTGAGGCGGGAGCTTGACCCGTGCGCACGACGGCACGGCAGCGAGTGGACCCACGCCACGTCAGGCTGCATCAGCCCGGTAAAGTTCAGGAAAACGGAGGCTGCGGGAAAAGCCTCATGTGCTTGCAACTCCAAACGGCAATGCGGCGGGGTCGGGCGCCTCAATCGGAATGACGGGCCTCGCCTCCTAACGCTCGAGGCTGTTGGGATCCAGCAAGAAGTCGAACAGTCCCATGGTTACGATGCCGTGCTCGTCGCGGCTCACGTTGACCACGTCCTTCACCACGACGATCTTCTTGAACGAGTCGTCGATGCCCAGTAGCGACGCCTTCTCCTGCTCGGCCTTCATCGCATCGGGGATGGCGAACGCGGACTGGACATAGTAGCGCCTGCCGGCGAGGTTTGCCACGAAGTCGACTTCGCGGGCAACGGGGCGCTGGACTCCCTCGGCGTCGTATTCTCGGCTCTTCACCACACCGACGTCCACAGAGAAGCCGCGGTAGCGCAGCTCGTTGTAGATGACATTCTCCATCAGGTGGTTCTCCTCACCCTGACGGAAGCCCACCCGGGCGTTTCTCAGTCCCACGTCCTCGAAGTAGTACTTGAGCGGTGCGCCGATGTACTTGCGCCCCTTCACGTCGTAGCGACTCGCGGCGCTCACCAAAAACGAATCTTCCAGGTAGCCAATGTAGGCCTTGACGGTGTTCAGGCTGATGTTGCTCTTCAGCACGCTCTTGAACGTCGCCTGGACCCTCGAGGCATTGGTAAGGGAACCCGTAGACGACGCCAGCACGTTCAGCAGGTCTTCCAGCTCCTGTGTCTTGCGCAGGCCATTGCGCTCGATGATGTCGGCGATGTATGTCTCCTCAAAGAGGTTCTTGAGGTAGGCAGCCTTCTGCTCGGGTTTCGCCATGGTGGCCACCAGCGGCAAGCCCCCAAACTCCACGTAGTCAGCCCACGCCCGCGCCTCGCCGTCGTTGCGGCACTGCATGAACTCGCCGAAGGTGAGCGGCAGTACGTGCACCTCGTCGCCGCGTCCCCGGAACTCCGTGACGATGTCGGTCGAGAGAAACTTTGAGTTACTACCTGTCACATACACGTCGACCCCCGGCATGCGCGAAAGCTCGTTGAGAACCTCCTCGAAGTCACCGAGTAGTTGAACCTCGTCGAGCAGCACGAGGCGCTCCCCACCGCCCTCAAGCCTAGGCATCGCCCACTCCAAAAACGCGTCGGGGTCGCGCAGGGGCCGAGAGCTGCGCAGGTCGAAGGCCAGCTCCACAATACGATCATCGGGCACGCCCTCTTCGCGCAGCAGGTCGCGGTACAGCTTGAACAGCAGGTAGGACTTGCCGGCCCGGCGCGCTCCCGTGACCACCTTCACCAGTCCGTTGCCGCGCCGTGCCGCCAGGTCGCGCAGGTACTTGTCCCTATCTATTTCCATATCAGCCTTCCTAATGACTATTAGGAACTTATGAGTACAAATTTGTCAATAAGATTATATGCCTCCTGGCCGGGTCTCACCGTTAAGAGTAGAAAGGGGAGGTGAAGGGCCCTCCGTCGCGTGACTGACTTACTTCTCAAGTTATAGTTGAGAATAGTACCCTATTCGGGTACAACATGGGTATTAATAGGAGGGGAGGTTCCCGATGGCAACCGCAGCAGTGACGAGGCGCGCCGAGATAAAGACGCGCACGACCGACGAAGTGAAGAAGGGTGCCACCGAGGTATACGCCCGCTGGGGCCTGAGCCTCAATGACGCCATCAACACGTTCCTCATCAAATCCATCGAGGTTGGGGGCCTTCCCTTCGACCTGCGCCCGGAGGTGCCGTCCTACGATACCATCGCCGCCGTGGCCTACCGCGCGCCGCTGAACGCCGAGGGTGTGGCTGTGCTGCCGGCGGAATGGAACGACGGCGATGAGTGAGCCGATTTCCCAACCTTGGGAGGTCTGGCATGCTCGCTTTGACTTCTCCGAGGGTCATGGCTACAAGTACCGCCCGATCATCGTGCTTGCGATGAGGCTCGATGGGCTGCTCGTGGCCATGGTGACGGGCGTCGCCAACAAGCTATCGCTTGAGCACGACTATCCCATACGCGAATGGGAGGCAGCTGGGCTTGACAAGCCGTCGATCGCCCGGCTCGATCGCATCGCCGAGATTCCCGCCGGCTACCTGGGCGTGGCGGGCCGCATCGGATGCCTTACCGACGGGGACATCAACGCGATCAAGGCGATACTGGCCAAGATCACCCGATAGCGGCTTACCCCCAGCGCCTGCTTGACTCGATCCTCCACCGCTCCTCTCGATGGCATGAGCAGGGTGCTCCAAGGCCTCGTAATTCAGCTCGCCACACAGACATCGACGCCGTCGTGTGTCAATGCTTCCCTCCATTTGCTGGGAATGCTCTCGTCAGTGATGAGCGACATGCGCTTTCCCGACAGCCGCATGGGGATGGCGCCGCGTCGGCCGAACTTCTCGGATTCGGTGAGCACGACGACTTGCTCTGCCGACTCCGCCATGGAGCATGCGGCGTCGCCGCGCATTTGGTCGGCGTTGGTGGGGCCCACGCCCTGAATCCAGCCGTCTGCGCCGATGAAGAGCTTCTCCACATAGAATTCCCGCGCGCAGGTACGTAAAAGTGGGCCTACCGTCACCTGGCTGTCGCGCTGGTAGGTGCCGCCTAGAAGCGTGCAGCTCACATTGGCACTGTCACGCACATAGCCCGCTATGAAGGCGCTGTTGGTGACAATGGTCAGGCCCTTTTTCGTGTCAGCGAGCTCACGTACGAGCAATGCGCAGCAGCTGCCACTCTCGACCATGATGGTTGAGTCGTCGCGCACGAGCCTTGCTGCCTCGTGCGCGATGCGGCGCTTCTTGTCGTAGTGATATGCCAGACGCCCACCCACGTCATTGAGGTTGGAGAGCGTGGCAAAACCGTGTTGGCGAATCACGAGCCCTCTCTCCTGCAACGCATCCAAGTCCTTGCGAACCGTGACCTCCGAGACACCCAGAAGCTCGCTGAGTTCCGATACCTCCACTCGCTGCCGGGAAGTGAGTATGCTGAGAATACGGCTGTCACGCTTGGCCATCGTATGTGCCCCAAGTTTCTTTTGCAGTTAGTACCATTGTTTTTGCATGGTACTTCAATTTCATTCGCACTACAAGGACAAAGACCTACCCTCAGCAGAAGCAAGGCGATCCACGCTTGCTTTTCGTGGGCAGGCCTGTGATGCCTTCTCAGGCTGAAACCGCCATCGCGGTATGGCCGACTCAGGCGAAGGTCGGCGATCGACATGACGGGACCTAGCAACACGTAATTTCCACAGTCCTCTGTTTTTCGAGTTGCTAGTATCCTTTCCTAAAATCGCAGGTGATCAGCATTGTCAACCTGTGGTTGACGCATGAGCGGACAAAAAGCGCCCAGCGGTTGGTTGCGGCAACCGCGTGGAGGGGGTCAAGATCGACAGGAAAGGGGCAGGGGACCATGCAGGCTCTGTCTGACGATTCGGTGGGCACAAGCATCAACAAAGGCGCGGCGGGCCAAGGGGGAGGCGTGGACAGCGTGGGAGACAGCATTCAACGCCAGAGGGTTGCGCACGGCATGAGCCAGGCGGCCCTCGCCCAGAGCCTGGGCATCAGCCGTCAGTCCGTCGCGAAGTGGGAGGCAGGCAAGAGCCGTCCGGAGCTGGAGAAGATGATACGGCTCTGCAGCCTGTTTGGCTGCACGATGGACGAGCTGGTGTATGGGGCTAACCGTCACGTCGAGGTGCCTGCCGAGCGTGAGGTCCCAGTGTCCGTGACCGTCGCAGGCGGGCGCGAGACCCCCGACATGCCCGCCAAGGACGCCGCCGGATCCGAGGCATCGACGCGGGCCGACGCGATGCGAGACTACGACCGCTACGTCTCGAGGCGCTGCGTGCTCATGGCGCTGGGGTGGGCAGTGCCCGTTATGGGCATGGGCGTCTCCTCCCTCTGCGTCGGGCTGGGCGCGTCGAGCTCGTTTGCGGTCACGCTGTGGATGGGGTCCGCCATCGCGGGCGGCATGCTGCTTCGCACGGCCCGCCTCGAGCGGCTCGAGATGATGGGGGCGCATCCTCGCGTTGACGACTTCCACACGTCGGAACAGAGGCGCGTCACGCGCAGGCTCCAGACGGGCGCCTACGCGGCTGCGCTCGCCATGCTCTGCTCCTCCCTCGTCTTATCGTATGCGAGCGAGTGGGTCTCGGGGTACTGGTGGCACCTCGCGGGGCTCTCGTGGCTTCTCCTCTCCCTGGCCGTCTTCCTTGGTGTGCGGGGCTACCAGCGAGGAGGCGCCTGCTCCACCGAGCGCTACAACAGGGGAAGCGAGTCGCGTGCGAGCGGGCGTTCGGACAAGAAGGAGCGGTGAGGCTTGTCATGCGAGGGACCATGGCCGTGGGCGATAACGATGCGCGGGTGCTCGAGGTCAGGGACGTCACCAAGCGCTTTCGCGGCGCGTCCGCGCCCGCGCTTGACCACGTGAGCCTGAGGGTGGAGCGCGGCAGGATCTACGGCCTGGTGGGCAGGAACGGCGCGGGCAAGACCACGCTCATGCGTATCATATGCGGCCTGTCCCATCCCACGTCCGGGGCCGTCTCCGTCTTTGGCCAGGAGGGTGAGAGGGGCCTCTGCCGCGCCTGCAGCCACATGGGATGCCTCATCGAGGGGCCGGCCGTGTACGCGGGCCTCACGGCCTTCGAGAACATGGCCATGCGCGCCTACCAAAAGGGATGTTACGACAGGGCGGGGATCGTCCGCACCCTAGAGGCCGTGGGGCTTGCCGAGGCGCAGGGCAGGCGTGCCCGCGACCTCTCGCTCGGCACCCGCCAGCGCCTGGGCATAGCCATGGCCCTCGTGGGCGACCCCGCGCTCCTCGTCCTGGACGAGCCCACCAATGGCCTGGACCCGGTGGGCATGGCGGACATGAGGAGGCTGCTTCGCCTGCTCTGCGACCAGAGGGGCACGACCATGCTCGTCTCGAGCCACATCCTGTCCGAGCTATACCAGATGGCGGACAGGTTCGTGCTGATGGACAAGGGGAGGATCGTGGAGGAGCGCACCCATGGGGAGCTGGCTCGGACGTGCGGCTCGGGAGAGTCGGCGGAGAGGTACTTCGTCGGGAGGATCATGGGAGGTCAGGCGCGGTGGGCGTGATGGGGCGGCTCCTGAGGGCCGAGATGTACCGGCTTGTCCACGAGAGGCAGTTTCTGTTCGCCCTCCTGGTCATCCTCGGGCTGTACCAGTTTATGTATATGGGCGGAAGCTACTACGCCCTGCAGGGCTTCGACGCGCTGACGCGCTCCATGGTTGCCGTGAGGCTCGGCTGCGTCCTTCTGGTGGCCGCGATGTTTGGCGGGTCGTACCTTGCGGAGGACTTCGAGGCCCGCACGTTTCAGTCTCATGTCGTCGACGGCGCCACGCGCGGACAGGCGCTCCTCGCCAGGCTCCTCGTGTTCTACGTGGCAGAGCTCCTCCTCGTGCTGGCGTTTCCCCTGGTTTACGCGCTGTACTGCACGCTTGCCAACGGCGGGTGGGGTGGGGGCGGGTGGGGCGCGCAGGGAGGCGACCCGCTGTCCTTTCTTGCGTACGTGGCTGCGGCGCTGGCCGTCGTGGCCGCCTGCGCCTCCGTCTCGGGACTCGCGGCGGTCCTGTCGAGAAGCGTGAGGACCACGGTTGCCTGCGCCGGGGGCGTTGTCGCCGCGCAGTGGCTTCTCACCATGTCGGGCCTCGAGGTTACGGCGCCGCTGCTATGGCTGGCCCTGCCGGCGCTCGACTGGGCGAACTCGGGCCAGCTTCCCACAGCCTGCGCGCTGGTCGTCAGCGTGGCCTGGGCCTGTGTCCTGACGACAGCTGCGTTGCTCGTCGTGAGGCGCGGTGATCTTGCATGAGGGCTCATGCCCTATGCCGGAGGGGAGGGCCGTCATAAGGCATATGGCATGCGTAGTCTCGATGAAATTGAGGGCCTTGAGGATGCGTGTTGCTGGGTGGCCTCGGGTTTGGCTGTGGCTGTGGCGATATTTTTGGAGCTTTTTGCGGGTAAGTGGTAAGCGGGGGAGCGGGGTGGTGGTCTTTTCAGATACCTTCGATGTGCACCACCGTCTCCTCGCTATCGTTTAATAGGCTGGTATTGTATGACTATGTGGATAAAAAATATCCTAAAACTGTTCGGTACATCGCTCTTGATTTGTGCGGCTGTTGCGGTGCTTGTGGGAGTTGCTGCGGCTCTCAGGCTTCCGTACGATACTGGCAGCTTCCTTACACTAGACTTCATATCGAGTATCGGTTTGATTCCTTTTACTTTTGGTATGCTGGTGGCTGTGATTGTCGCATCGGACCACTTTAGCAAGCGTATCATAGGGGCTAGAGTTGCTATAGGAGCAAGCCGTGCCTGTATATTCAGAGAGTTGTTGCTAGGCGGTCTTGTACTTTCTATTTTGCCAACCATACTTTGCGTGCTTACCTGTCACGCAATAATGATTGCGGGGGTCAGCGAGTCCCGTGGTGTCGAGGGTGAAGCCCAACTACTCTGTGATTTTGCTCCCTGTGTTCTGCCATTCGTGGCGCTTGTGTCCATGAGCATGGCTTCTATGCTTGTCGTGCGAGATGCGGGAAGAACTGCACTACTTGTATTGACCGAACAACTCTCACTTGTTGCAATCATGATGATCATGGCCCAGGGGGATGCATGTAACTCACTATTTGAAATACACCCAATGATGTTCATGAGAATGCTGGCCGAGAGAACCCTACTGCCTGTAGACATTGCTATTGGGGAGTGTGCCTCAATGTGCTGGGCACTACTATTTTTATGTTTAGGGTGGATATCTTTTCGTAGGTGTGAGTTGCGCTAGAAGGTTCCATTTGGGAGGCCATCGTGCGCGTACATATTAACCAATCTGTCTGGCGCGCAGAGCAGGATGTCGTCGCCCGCGAGGAACTCGTCCCAGTGCTTGGCGCGCCGTTAACAGGGTCACCAACTCCGACCTCTCATGCAGCTGCGAGGTCTCGAGGCAGACTGCGTCGAAGACGCTTAAGAGGCTTGACAAAGGGGGTCTCCTTATCTGGAAGGGGAAGAACAAGGCAGATCCGTTCCGGTACTACGAGCTGCCTGACGGCTGTAAGGAGCTGTAAGGCTGAGGACGTCTCATCCGCACTCAGCCAAGGTCCCTGCATTCCCGCCTCTGTATGACAGGAACTGATCGTTGCCACGCCATGACTCCTCTGGAAGTCAGGGGGGTCGGAGAACCTCTACCCGAGGTCGAAGCACGTGGGCTGCACGCCATCATCGATGGTGAGCCCGGGTGTCTCCTGTGGCTGCTTGTCCAAAAGCTCTGCCATCACGTGCGACGTTGATCCCAGAAGATCGACGGAGGGGATGCGCAGGGTCTGTAGGGCAGTGCGCAGATCCTCGCGCATGCGCAGCGTGAGGATGGTATGAAAGACGGCGCAGGGTACGAGGTCATCCCCCTGCCCCTCGATGAAGTCAACGACCTGCTGCGCAGAGGAGGCGTGCTGCAGCACCTTTATGGCCACGTCGCTGGTAGGAAACTGGGCCGACGCCGCCCGAACGAGGCGGGCGACGGTCTCGCCCGTCATGTCGGAAACAGCATAAACGGTGATCTGTCTAGGCATCTTGGATTCCTCTCTTATTCCTCTCTTGTGATGAATGCTTCCGGGCGCACTGTGATCAGAAGAACGCCTCGACCCCCTCGTCGAGGTAGACCTGCCGATAGTCGGCTAGATCATCAGGGCGCAGGTTGGCTATGCCGTGTAGGGTATAGGGCATATCGATAAGCGCATACTTGCCCTCGCCGAAGTTGTGGAAGGGTAGCAGCTGTACTCGGGTGCCGCCTACCTGCCTGATCCAACGAGCCATTGCTCGTGCCTCCTCGAGACTGTCGTTGAATCCTGGGATTACAGGTGTGCGAGGTGTGACGTCGGGATGGTGGTCAAGAGCCCAGGCGAGGTTCTGCAGCATGAGGTCATTCTTGGCACCTGTATGCTCCCGTAGCTTAGAGCTGTTCACATGTTTGAGGTCTATGAGCATGTGGTCAAGCATGGAGGCAATATGCTGGAAGGTGCCAGGTTCGACATATGCCTCGGTCTCCACGCAGGTGTCGATGCCCTGTGCGTGGAGGCGCTCCAGAAGCTCCTCGCAGAAGTGCGGCCAAATGAGCGCCTCGCCGCCAGAGAGCGTTACCCCGCCGCCAGAGTCCTCATAGAACGGGCGGTCCTGTAGACATACGTCAAGCACCTCGTCTACGGTCTTCGTCTTGCCGGTACAGGTGAGGGCGTGGGTTGGGCAGGCGGCGACGGCGGCACGACCTCCCTTAGAGTCGCCGGCAAGCGCTCTCACGTCCACATGCCGCTTGCCGGCATACTCAGATGCCCGGGCTTCTGGTGCGGCCGCCAGGCAGGCGCCGCATCCCACACACGCGCTCTCCTTCCATTCCAGCTGAGGGGCGCGGGCCTGACTTTCGGGGTTGGCGCACCACGCGCACCGAAGAGGGCATCCCTTGAGGAATACCACCGTACGGATGCCCGGTCCATCGTTGAGGCTGAACTTCTGTATGTTGAAGACAGTCGCCGTCTGCATGGGTGTTTGCCCCTCTCCTCCTGGTTCCCGAGCGTCGTGACCGGTCAATCTATGAGTATCCTCTTACTGTTGTCTGCTAACGATGATATCGTACATTACGAACGAAAGGAGAGATAAAATCTTTCAAAGAAAATGACTTGACAAAATGCTGGCTTACTGATACGTTGGTTACATACGAAAGTGAATTAGATTCCGACAAGCAATATGGGCATACGGGATGTTTGTCTGATCCAAACGAAAGGAACCGTCCCATGGAGAACCGCGAGCACTTTGGAGCCCTTACCGACCGCATGCAGGCCTTTCGGGAGGAGGTGTTGGACGAGAAGCCCTTCGTCGATGCAGAGCGCGCCGTGCTCTGTACCCAGAGCTATCGCCAGACAAAGAGCCAACCGCCCGTCATGCGTCGTGCCCTATCGCTTGCGCACATCCTTGACCACATGAGCATCTACATAGAGGACAAGACCCTCATCGCTGGCAACCAGGCCACCAAAAACGGCAACGCCCCGGTCTTTCCCGAATACACGCTGGGCTTTGTGATGGACGAGCTGGACACGTTCGAGAAGCGCGACGGCGACGTCTTCTATATGACGGAGGCCGACAAGCAGGCCATACGCGATATCGCCCACTTCTGGGAGAATAACAACCTGCGCGCTCGCGGTGAGGCGTTGCTGCCCGATGAGGTCTCCGTCTTCATGGAGACGGGCATCTTTGGCATGGAGGGCAAGCTGAACGCTGGCGACGCGCACTTGGCTATCAGCCACGCCCGTATGCTCAGGGAGGGTTTGCGCGGCTACGAGGAGCGCACGCGTGCTGCCAAGGCTGCGCTCGACCTCGCCGACCCCGACTCGGTGGACAAGTATGTCTTCTATAAGGCTGTCCTCATCGTGATCGATGCCGTGCGCCGCTGGGCAGGCCGCTACGCGACGCTCGCTGCCGAGCAGGCCGCTGCGTGCGGTGACCCGGTGCGCAAGGCTGAGCTCGAGCGCATGGCCGCTGCCTGCACGCGTGTGCCCTATGAGCCGGCCAAGACCTTCTACGAGGCCGTGCAGGCCGTCTGGTTCAGCCAGGTGCTACTGCAAATAGAGTCCAATGGCCACTCCCTCTCCTTCGGCCGCTTTGACCAGTATATGGATCCATACTACGAGGCTGACCTTGCAGCCGGGCGCATCAGCGAGGACGAGGCCACCGAGCTGCTCGCTAACCTGTGGATCAAGACGCTCACCGTGCAGAAGATACGCAGTCAGGCTCACACCTACAGTTCCGCAGGAAGCCCCATGTATCAGAACGTCACCATCGGTGGTCAGACGCCCGATACCCACGAGGACGCCGTGAACCCGCTCTCTTGGCTGGTGCTGCGCTCTGTCGCGCAGACCCGCCTCACCCAGCCCAACCTTACCGTGCGCTATCACGCCAAGCTCAACCCAGACTTCTTCGCCGAGTGCATTGAGGTCATGCGGCTGGGCTTTGGCATGCCCGCCCTCAACAATGATGAGATCATCATCCCGAGCTTCCTGGCATGGGGGGTCTCCGAGCACGATGCCTACAACTACAGCGCCATCGGCTGTGTGGAGACCGCTGTCCCCGGTCGCTGGGGCTACCGTTGCACCGGTATGAGCTACATCAACTTCCCACGCCTGCTACTCACTGCGATGAACGGAGGCGTGGACCTCACCTCCGGCAAGCGTCTTGTGGAGGGTCACGGGAACTTTCTTGAGTGGGAAAGCTTTGATGACCTCATGGCAGCCTGGGAGGCCAGCCTGCGCGAGATGACCAAGTGGTCCGTGGTGGTGGAGAACGCCATCGACAAGGCCTCCGAGCGCGACGTGCCCGACGTGCTCTGCTCTGCCCTCACTGACGACTGCATCGCCCGTGGCAAGACCATCAAGGAAGGTGGTGCGGTCTACGACTTCATTAGTGGTTTGCAGGTGGGTATCGCGAACATGTCCGACAGCCTCGCCGCTATCAAGAAGCTTGTCTACGAGGAAGGCAAGATCTCGCGCCAAGAGCTGTGGGACGCCCTGCTCTCTGACTTTGCCGGTGAGGAGGGCGAGCGCATCCGTCAGATGCTCATCGATGACGCGCCTAAATATGGAAATGACGACGACTACGTAGACTCTCTGGCTGTTGAGTGCTACGAGCCTTACATCGACGAGGTGGCCAAGTACCACAACACGCGCTTTGGGCGCGGGCCCATCGGTGGTATCCGCTACGCTGGCACCAGCTCGATCAGCGCGAACGTGGGCCAAGGTATGGGAACCATGGCAACCCCAGACGGCCGCCACGCGCACGAGCCGCTTGCAGAGGGCTGCAGCCCTGCGCACAACTGTGACAAGCAGGGCCCGACGGCTGTGTTTAAGACTGTCACTAAGCTGCCTACTGACAAGATTACCGGTGGTGTCCTGCTCAACCAGAAGGTGACCCCCACCATGTTGGCAAGCGAGCAGAACAGACAGAAGCTGCAAATGATGATGCGCACCTTCTTCAACCGTCTCCATGGCTACCATGTGCAGTTCAACGTCGTGGATCGAGCTACGCTGCTTGACGCCCAGGCTCATCCCGAGGCGCACAAGGATCTCATCGTTCGCGTTGCGGGGTACAGCGCGTTCTTCAACGTGCTCTCCAAGGCGACGCAGGATGACATCATCGACCGTACCGAACAGGTGCTGTAAGACGCGGGCAGAGGCACCAGGCAAAGGGGACGCAAGGGACCCTCACCTCAAAAGAAAGGAAATCACCATGGAGTTCTTCATTGATAGCGCCGATATCGAGGCCATTCGGGAGCTTGTCGCGTTTCTTCCCATTGATGGCGTCACCACCAACCCCACCATCCTCACTAAGAGCGGGAAGGACCCTGAGCAGGTGTTTGCAGAGCTCTGCGAGGTCCTCACCGAGGACCAGAAGATCATCGCCCAGGTCGTCTCGCCCGACTATGACAGCATCCTTGCTGAGGCGCGAAAGATCGCCTCTATCCGCGGCGGCAAGAACATCGTAGTGAAGATTCCCGTCACCCACGAGGGCCTGCGTGCCATCCCGGCTGCCAAGGCCATGGGCATCAAGGTGTTGGCCACCGGCATCTACTCGCCCGACCAGGCATTCTGGGCTGCCAAGGCCGGCGCCGACTACCTAGCACCCTACGTCAACCGCATGTGCAACTACGGCGATGGTGTGGGCCAGGTCATTGAGCTCGTCCAAACCCTGGCACAGTATGGCCTTGCGGCAAAGGTCTGTGCGGCAAGCTTCAAGAACGTCGACCAGGTGCACCAGCTGCTGGCTGCGGGCGTGCCGGCCATCACGGTGAACCCTGACACCATCCGAGATATGGTGGACCACCCCGGCACCGCCATCGCCATGGACGAGTTCTGCGCCAACTGGCAGAAGGCGTACGGAAGGACCACACTATAGGTCTGGCCACCGCCTTGGCGGCGTGGGCCTCAGGTCCAAGCCGCCCTGGCATCACGGGGCCATTGGGCCGTCGATATCGTGGGACCCGTGGCCCCGCCCGGTCGCGCGAGCGGCCGTGGGGACAGTCAGGAGTGTACACAGATCGCCGAAAACGGCCTATCAGCGCCATTTTGGGGCATTTGTGTACACTGTTGGGCTGTTGCGCTGTTGTGGACAGACGTGGGGACGCAGAAGTGTACACAAATCGGTGGAAATGGCCCCTCGGCGCCGTTTCGGGGCATTTGTGTACACTGTTGGGCTGTTGCGCTGTTGTGGACAGACGTGGAGACGCAGGAGTGTACACAGATCGGCGAAAACGGCCCTTCGGCGCCGTTTCGGGGCATTTGTGTACACTGTTGCGACGCGAGTCGCGATACGAATCGCGACGCGAGCTGCGCCAGGTGGCACGAGCGCCTCAACCACCACGGCGTGCCGGCGGCACCCCCTCGCTGGCCCCTCTCGCTTGGTCGGGAAGACAGACTCTGCGCGAGTGGCGCCGCTGCCAGGTCGGCATCTTCGCCAAGGCGTCAACCCACACGAACCCCCGAAGAGCCCGATGTTGCTCCGCATTCGGAAAAGCGCAGTTCCAGGATGATGCCACGGCAGGTAGAATGTACGGTGACAAGGAGGGAATCCCGTGGACCTGAGCAATCTTGACAGATATAAGGAAAGCAATCGCCTTGAAGCCAAGGCGGCACAAGGAGGACTTCCAAGGAGCATCTGGGAGACAATCTCGGCGTTCGCCAATACGAACGGTGGCATAATCGTGCTCGGAGCCAAGGAGCGCAAGGAAGGTACACTCGAGGTCTCCGGGCTATCGAATGCGGACAAGATGCTCGACGACTTCTGGAACGCGGCCCACAGCTCCGACAAGCTGTATCCCTGCGTTCTCGCAGACAGGGGTGTGCGCATCGAGGGCGTCGAGGGCGCGCAGCTCATAGTTATCGATGTCCCGCGCGCGGACAGGCACCTGCGGCCGGTCTACGTCAACGGAAACCCCATGACCGGGACGTACCGGCGGGACCATAAGGGCGATTATCGATGTGCTGCGAGCGAGATTCATGCCATGTACCGCGATGCTTCTGAAGAATCCATCGATTCGCACATGCACGAGAATTTGTCTGTGGATGACCTATCCGCAGAGTCTATCGCCTCGTACCGGACAAGTTATGGCATTCACCATGATTCTCACGCTTGGACGGAGCTGCCCACGGACGAGTTTTTGTGCCGCATTGGTGCGGCGAAGATCGACACTGACGGCGCGATCCATCCCACGAGCGCTGGGCTGCTCATGTTCGGCGAGGAGTGGCGCATCATGGCGGAGTTCCCCCATTTCTTTCTCGACTACAGGCAGGAGCTTGATCCCGACGAACGCTGGCAGATGCGCATAACATCGCAGGACGACAGCTGGTCGGGGAACGTCTTCGACTTCTACCGGCGTGTATACAACAACATGAAGCAGGCGCTTCAGGTGCCCTTCCGGCTCGACGAGAACAGCCTGCGCATCGATGAGACGGACGCGCACGACGCCCTGCGCGAGGCGCTGGCGAACTGCCTCACCAATGCCGACTACCACGAACGGCGCGGAGTCGTCATCCTCTGGAAAGAGGACGAGCTTTGCCTCTCCAATCCCGGAGGCTTCCGCATCGACATCGAAGCGGCCTACATCGGCGGCAACTCTGACCCTCGCAATGAGACCATGATGAAGATGTTCTCGCTCATCAACGTAGGCGAACGTGCTGGTGGAGGTATCCCGGACATGGTGAGGAAGTGGACGAAGGTCGGCTACGAGCGGCCGATACTCTCCGAGGAGGTAAACCCAGAGCGTTCCACAATCGTCCTTCCGCTAAGGAAAACGAAGGCTGCGGAAGACGGTCGGACCGAAAAGGTGCAACTTCAAGGGCATAGACAAGTACATCTGACCAAGAATCAACAAATGGCGCTCGATCTTGCCCAATCGCAAGGTCGTGTCACAACGGCGATATTAGCGCAAGAAGCTGGAATATCAAAACAAACTGCTTCAAGGACACTTAAGTATCTCTCAGACTCGGAGCTGCTTTCTTGGCACGGAACAAGCAAGCGTGATCCGTCTCAGTACTACGATACTCCCAAACTTGTTTGGGAGTAATTTGGGAGTAGTTTGGGAGTACGGGTGACCTCGAAGAGCCAGGAACCATTGACGAGGCCAGACAAGCCTGTCGTTATAAACTCAGATGTCAAAGCCTTCGAGGCTTTGCATGGGCCGGTCCTGCGGGACTGGCCCTCGTACCATATCCACGAAGTAATCGCATGGTATGCGTGGCATGTCCCCGCCGATGGGGCGCAAGGACGGGAGGCACGGGTTGGCTGTGTCGAAGACGGCGGTGGCGTTGGGCGCAAAGGGCAGGGAGAGGCCCAGGCGGCTGGCCCGCATGTGCACGGCCTAGGCTGTCACCAGGTGTTTTGGTTCAAGATTCTCACCGAAGTCCCTTCTGTTCAAACAACTTGACAGAACATACCCCGCAGAGAGGCGCGGCCTGCGGCTCCTACGTCGCGCAGACTGCGCTTTTCCGTCACATCACTGTCCGGGAGGCGCGGGACCAAACCGTCCGCCAGCCTGCGGGGCACTATGGAAAGCGGCCCAACTGGGCAAACGCGCTCGAGCAACCCCCCGCCAGCCTGCGGGGCGGGTTGTGCCAGGGTCCGCAGA
>ERZ773003.1258-NODE-1258-length-15376-cov-3.972782_pt1 | contig 15376 bp, 9 predicted proteins | sample MGYA00580668_ERZ773003 | MGnify/ENA primary metagenome ERZ773003 (study PRJEB29015, sample SAMEA2738002) | human oral metagenome | biome: human oral; feature: human-associated habitat; material: dental | place: China | collected 2126 ... | reverse complement strand
CCCTGAGACAGCGATGCGAAGCGGCCACATGACGGCGCCCTTCTTTTCGCCGCGCTGTTCTGTGAAGGCGTCGAGCGCCGCGTTGATGGCGTCGGGCGTCCACGGCTCTATGCTTTCGAGCATCGGTAGCGCTTCGGGAAGAAGGGCGCGCGCCTTTTCCGGGTTCGTCTTGTTGCGCTTGTTCGTATAGCAGTCGAGGTCGTAGTCGGGCATCTCGATGAGGAAATGGATCTGCTCTTTGATTTCGCCGAGGCGGCTGAGGCGCGGGCGCAGGACTTCGGCGGCGTAGTCCCACTTCTCGGCAAGTTCTGCCGGAAGGTCGCCGGCGAAGGGCCGCGCGAGTTTGGCGAAGGAGACGGGATCCATCGACTTGAAGTATTCGCCGTTCATCCAGTCGAGCTTCTTGTAGTCGAAGATGGCGGGCGACTTGCTGATGCCGTCGAGGGAGAACGCCCCGATGAGCTCTTCCATCGTGAAGATTTCCTGATTCGTGTCCTTGGGCGACCAGCCGAGGAGCGCGACGTAGTTCGTGACGGCTTCGGCGAGGTAGCCTTCGTCGAGAAGCTGGCCGAAACTCGCTGCGCCGTGGCGCTTCGAGAGCTTCGACACCGTGCCGTCTTCGCTCTTTCCCATGACGGGCGGCAGGTGGATGAACTCGGGCAGCTGCCAGCCGAAGAATTCGTAGAGCAGCACATGCTTGGGCGTCGAAGTGATGTACTCGTTGCCGCGGATGACGTGCGTGATCTCCATGAGGTGATCGTCTACGACGTTGGCGAAGTTGTACGTCGGCATGCCGTCGCTCTTCAAGAGAATCTGGTCTTCGAGTTCGCTGTTCTCGATCGTGATGCTGCCGAGGATCAGATCGCGGTACGTCGTCGAGCCGGTGAGCGGCATCTTCTGGCGGATGACGTAGGGCGTTCCCGCCGCAAGCTGGCGCTCGATTTCCTCGGGGGCGAGGTCGCGGCAGTGGCGGTCATAGCCGCCGAACTTTTCGGATTCCGACTCGTGCGCATGATCTTTCGCCGAGCAGAAGCAGCGATAGGCGTGGCCGCTGGCGACGAGTTTTTCGGCATATTCCTTGTAGATCGCCTTGCGCTCGCTCTGCACATAGGGGCCGAAAGCGCCGCCCTTTTCGGGGCTTTCATCGGCGATGATGTGCGCGGCGGCAAGGCTCTCGTTGATGACCTCGCGTGCGCCTTCGACGAAGCGTTCCTGATCCGTGTCCTCGATGCGCAGGATGAAGTCGCCGCCCTGGGACTTCGCGAAGAGATAGCCGTAAAGCGCCGTGCGCAGATTGCCGATGTGCATGTAGCCCGTGGGACTGGGCGCGAAGCGCGTGCGTATACGATTGCTCAAGATGATTCCTCCCGATGCTCTTTTTGTGTCTATTCTAGTTTCTTGTTGTAGTATATCAGCAATGCAGGCGATGTGCAAACCACATACGGGGGTGAGAGAGTTCTAACTCGTATTCCTGAGGAGTCATGCTATAATGGACATATCCACAGAGGGGAAACACACCGAGTGAAAATTTTCTATTTAGGAAAGAAAAGGAGAGATCGAGATGAACAAGATGAAATCCATCCTCGCTGCAATCGCAACGGGACTCTTCCTGTGCGCACCGCAGGCGGCAGAGGCAGCAGCACCGCAGACTTCAGAGCCGCCCGTCCTCATGGTCGACGGCACGGGCAGGGCGGAGGCGGCGCCCGACTGCGCGACGATCTCGGTCGGCGTCGTCACGCAGGCAGCGGACGCGAAGACGGCGCAGGAGGAGAATGCAAAGAAGGCGCAGGCGGTGCAGCAGGCGCTTGTCGCAGCCGGCATCCCCGAGGCGAACATCCAGACACGCGGCTACTACTTCCAGCCGCTTTATGAACGCGAGACGCGCGAGAATGAGATCACGGGCTATCGCGCGGAGAACAATGTGACGGTGCGCATCGATGATCTCGCTGATGTCAGCCGTGTCATCGACCTCGCGCTCAAGAATGGTGCGAACAGCATATCTTCGCTGGATTTCGGCGTGAAGAATGCGGACAAGGTTCGCAAGATTGCCTTGACTGCCGCTGTCAATGACGCACGAAAAAAGGCGGACGAGCTTGCCGCCGCTTTGGGCAGGCGCGTCGTCGGACTGAAGGCCGTCTCGGAGAACACCTATCCGTTCGCTGAGCGCAGCGCGGGCGCGAAGATGCTCATGGCCGCCGATGCAGCTCCGACGCCGATCGCGCCGGGCATGTTGGAGATGAGTGCCGAGGTGCATATCGAGTATTACTTGAGCGAGTGAGGCTGGCAAAGAAAGCTTGACGGAAGACAAAAGCGTGCAAGAGGGGGAGATGAGAGTCTCCCCCTCTTTTGTGTCTTATATGATAGGAGGTTTCTCCCTATAAAAACGCTATACACTCTATATTCATAGGAAAAATATCTAACATATATTTTCAGACTATAAGTCCTAAAAAGAAGAAATGCGAGAATAATTCCTTGCAAATCTGCTCACTTTATGCTATATTGTATAACTAATAGAGAGAAAGACCTAATGCAGCCGGGTGAAATATTGTAGAATTTCCCAAAATCTACCATAATTTATTGAATATATAACTTATGAGTAATAATTATTAAAAAGAAAAAATAAGAGGAAAATAACCTGATATGATGGAAATGGAAAAAAAGTCTTTGTTTTGGGGACATGCCTGCCGCGCAAGCGTTTTCTGTGCCGCGATCTTCGGCATTCTGCCGACAGCGGCTTCTGCTGCGGAGGCTGTGCCCGACTGGGTCTATGAAGCGGTCGGGCAGCTCGATGCGCAAGGGTACGTCGATCTTGCGGGCAAGATGCCGCAGGAGTGTTCGCGCGAGGAGCTTGTCCGCATTGTGGCGCAGGGGCTGCACGAGGTTGACCGCATACAGCAGGGAACGCTCGCGGACGAATATGGGCGTCTTTCGAGTCTCGCCGTGCGCGACGAGGTGCATGTCAAGCTCTACCGAGAGCAGGAGCGCCTGGCGAAGAGGGCGCTTGCCGATGCCGAGGCGGCGGCGAAACAGGCGGAGGAGCGCCTCGTGCGCGAGTCTTTGCGCGGCACGAACCGCCTGGAGGTCATGCAGCCGCTGCAGGAAAAGGCGTCGAGGGCGCGTCTTCGTCTGCAGTTCGCGGCGCGCGACTACGCGCTCGCCACGATGCGGCGCGAGAAGCGCGAGCTTGCTTTGGCGAAGGTTTCGGAGCGCAGGCAGGAAGTCTTCTCGCGCATGACGTTGGGAGAAGGCGCGGTGCAGGCAGGCGCTGAGGCAGGCGCGCCTGCCTCGCCCGTGGCCGTTGCCGTCCCGGCTGCACTGGACTCCTTCCCTGCCGGCGAGGGCGGTGCGTATTCTTACGGCGAGCCGCTTGTCGAGCCGGGCGTCATGGATGAGGCGATGCGTCTTCGGGCGGCTTTCGCTGAAGATCTCGCGCTCATGGGCTATGCGGACGAGGAGAATGCCGAGCAGCAGCTCTATTCGTCGGTGCTCCTGCCCGAGAAGCCTGAGCCGAGACTCAAGGTCGACGCCGAGGTGCGTGCCGATGCTTCGCGCTCGGGCGGCATTGAGCGCGGCGACAGCCGTGCGCGGCTGCGCCTTCGGGTTTTCCCCGATTACGACATCGACGGCAACTGGCATGCGGCGGCCATGATCGAGTATGAGAAGTACTTGAACGGCGGCACGGACGACGGCAAGCTCCGTCTTGACCGCTATTATCTGACCGGCAGGAGCGGCGTCTTTGATACGACCGTCGGCGTCTTTAGCGCGGATTTTGCCGAGGGCAATATCTACGACAGCAAGTTCCGCGGTCTGCGGCTCTCGATGGGAAGCCCCGTCCGCTATACGCTGCATTACGGCAAGATCGAGCGGGTGCACGAGGTGGCGGCACTCTCGGCAAGCTACGATACGCCTTTCTACGGCGTCGACGCCGGCATGTACCGCTTCGACAAGATCAACGGTGCGGCGCGCAACATCTACATGGGAAATTTCCGCGCACCTCTGGGAGATTTCGATTTCGGCGCGATGCTTCTCCATGGCACGGATCGCAGGGCGGGCAACGGCACGGGCTATGTGCTGACGCTCGCGAAGAAGGGCGACGGCTGGCGTCCGGGTTCGATGTCCTACTGGCTCAAGTACTACCGTCAGCCGAGCGCCACCTACGTCAGCCACACGATGAACGGCATGGCGGATTACATGAGCTACGATGCGACGGGCGACGGCCCGAGACGCGGCGGCTTCCGCGGCTGGGGCGCGGGCCTCTCCTACACGCTGCAGAAGGATCTCATGTTCGGGCTTGAGTATTACGATCTCTTCGACCTCGATACTGCGAGGCGCAGCCGTACCGTTTGGGCGTCGCTTACGGGATATTTCAAAAATTATGAGGATTGAACAAGTACGCAGTGCGGAAAGAAGGAGGCAAACGCATGTTGGAGCTTTTGCACGATGGCAGGGCGAAGATCGCCGTCGTGGGACTGGGCTATGTCGGGCTGCCGCTCGCCGTGGCGTTTTCGAGGCATTTCAGCGTCATTGGCTATGACAGCGACGAGGAGAAGATCGCGGACTGCCGCGCGGGCAAAGATCCGATGGGCGAGCTTGCCGCGGAAGAAGGCGCGGCGGAGCGCATCGACTTTACGGCGGATGCGGCGCGTCTGCGCATGGCGTCGTTCATCGTCGTCGCTGTGCCGACGCCGATCAAGGGCGACAAGACGCCCAATCTCAAGCCGCTGAAAAAGGCTACGCGCACCATCGGCAAGTATCTGCAGCCGGGCAGCATCGTCGTCTACGAATCGACCGTGTACCCGGGAGTGACGGAGGACATCTGCTGCGCCATCTTGGAGAAGGAGTCCGGCATGCGGCGCGGCGAGTTCAAGATCGGCTATTCGCCCGAGCGCATCAATCCCGGCGACAAGGTGCATCGCTTGGAGAACATCGTCAAGATCGTTTCGGGCATGGACGAAGAGACGCTTGAAACGATCGCCGGAGTTTACGGCACGGTCGTCGAGACGCTGCATCGTGCGCCGTCGATTCGCGTGGCGGAGGCGGCGAAGGTCGCGGAGAACGCGCAGCGCGACATCAACATCGCCTTTATGAACGAGCTGGCTCTCGTCTTTCACCGCATGGACATCGACACTTCGGCTGTGGCGGATGCGATGGATACGAAGTGGAATGCGCTGGGCTTCCGTCCGGGACTCGTCGGCGGTCACTGCATCGGCGTCGATCCGTACTACTTCATCTATCAGGCGCAGAATCTCGGCTATTATTCGCCGCTCATCTCGACGGGGCGACGCATCAATGACGACATGAGCGGCTTCGTCGCCCATGCCGTCGTGCGCGAGCTTGTGCGTGCAAAGATCGATCTCGCCAAGGCGCGCGTCCATCTTTTCGGCATGGCGTTCAAGGAGAACTGCCCCGACACGCGCAATTCGCGCGCCGCCGACGTATATCGCATCTTGCAGGAGTATGATTTGACGCTCGCCGCCGTCGATCCTGAGGTCGATGCGGCAGCTTTCCGCGTGGAATACGGCTTCAGCCTGGAATCGCTGCACGATGTGCAGGACGCGGACGCTCTCGTATTTCTCGTGGCGCATGAAGCCTTCGCCCGTCTGTCGTGGGAGGAACTGGGTGCGATGTGCCGCGCGGACGGGCCGCATCTGCTCGTCGATGTGAAGGGGATGTACTCGCGCGAGGAAGCGGAGCGCGAGGGCTTTCGTTATTGGCGTCTTTGAGTTCGGGGCGAGGTTTGAAAGCCGGTTTTTGAGGAAGGGGACAGAGCATGAGCCTGAAAAAGATGGGGCTTCTCGCCATAGCGGGCATATTGATCGTCGCGGGCGCTCTCATCGTCTTCCGTGATCATGTGATCGGCACGAAGAACGCGCAGGCGGAGCTTGCTGATCTCGGCAGTCTTTACGAGGCGACGGAGGAGATTGCGGCGGCCAAGGAGCAGTTTCAAAAGGGCATGGAGCCGGCGGAGATCGTGACGAAGGACGAGAAGCCTCACGTCGCCATCGTCATCGACGGACTGCCCGACCGCACGACGACAGCGCGTCTGCTCGATGTCTTGAAGAAGCATGGCGCGAGCGCCGTGTTCTTCGTCGAAGGACAGAATGCGGCGAATCAGCCGGAGACGATCGAGCTCATTCGCGAGGCGGGACAGGAGATCGGCAACTACACCTTCGTGGGGGTCGCGGCGGCGCAAGAATTGCCGCAGGAGCGTCTGCTCGCCGAGATCTGCCGCACGCAGAGGGTCGTCGAGGTTCTTGCCGCGACGAAGCCGAAGCTCTTTCGGGCGCCGCGCACCGTCTATGACGAGGAGCTTCTGCGCGCCTTGCGCGCCGCAGGCGTCGAGTGCGCAGTGAAGGAGAGCGCGCATTACGCGCCGGGCTGGCTCAAGGACGAGGCGGGCGCGGCCGCCTATGCGGCGACGGTGCCTGCGGGCAGCATCATCGCGATTGACATCGCCGTGCCCGTCGAAGCCCCCGCGCAGGATGCGGCCGTCGAGGATGCACGGCCGGCCGTGGACAAGCAGCCGACCGTGGAGGACAAGCCCGCCGGGGAACGCAAGGCTGCGCCCGTCGATGCCGCCGACGAACTGGACTGGCTGCTGACGGCGCTGGAGAGCACGGGAAAGACGCCGGGCAATATTCATGATTTTCGTAAAATTCGATACGTTCCCGCCGCGCCATCGGCGGCAGTGCAAGGCAAGTAGGTGAAGAAATGGCAAACGAGGGATATGCGTCCTCAGACGGCGCTGGAAAAGATATGGATGCTGCCGAGCGCGGCGCAAGGGTGAACCGGGCGGTAGATGCGGCTCAGACGGAGGAGATTCTCTACACGGTGAAGGAGGACCGCCGTCTGCTTTCGCATGTGCCGGATGCGACGGGACATCGCAGCAACCGCAGCCGGCGCGGCGCGTCCGCCGCCATGGAGTCCGACGACTACGTTCTCTATGAGCAGGATGCGAAGAACGGGCAGCGCTATCTCGTCGACTATCCCGTGAAGATCGAGGGCGCGGCGGGGACGCTTGCGGCGCGCGCCGTGGACATCTCGACGACGGGCATCCTCGTGCGGCTGGAAGAGGATGCGTGCGGAGCGGAGCTTTCGGGCGAGGTGAAGCTGACCTTCGAGATCGAGCCGGGCACGATGCCCGAGGGCTACGAGATGAAGGTGAAGAAGCTGCCGGCGACGGTCGTGCGCAGCTTCGGGCAGGAGGAAAAGCTCTACGGCATCGAGTTCAAGAAGTCGCTCGCTCAGTACGCCGCCGCACGCAGGCAGGGCTACATGTTCACGCTGGCGATCTTCTTCCTCGCTGTCATCACGCTCATCATCGTGCTCATGCGAGCTGAATCCGTCATCTATTTCAAGTTCAACCGCTGGCTTTATCTCTACAGCATCATTGCCGCGACGTTCCTTCTGACGCGCTACCTGTTTGCGATGTTCTACCGCCCCGTGCCCATCGATCCCGACTATACGCCCGGCGTGACGATCATCATTCCGTGCTTCGATGAGGAGGAATGGATTCAGCGCACGATCCACAGCTGCATCAATCAGGACTATCCCGTGGACAAGCTCGAAGTCATCGTCGTCGACGACTGTTCCAACGACCGATCCGCCGAGCGCGTGCAGGAGATGATCGCCGAGCTGAAGGCGGCGGATACGAATGACAGCGCCTACCGCGTCTCTGAGCGCATCCGCTTCCTGCAGCAGCCGCAGAATCTGGGCAAGCGCGACGCCATGGCGCGCGGCGCGAAGGAGGCGAAGCACGAGCTGCTCGTCTTCGTGGATTCGGACAGCTTCCTCGATCCCTTCGCCATCCGCAACATCGTGCAGCCCTTCAAGGACGAGGAGATGGGCGGCGTATCGGGGCGCACGGACGTCGCGAACACGTACACGAACGCCCTGACGAAGATGCAGGCGGTGCGCTACTCCATCGCCTTCCGCGTCATGAAGGCGGCGGAGGGGTACTTCGATGCGGCGACGTGCCTCTCGGGGCCGCTGTCCTGCTACCGCAAGGATCTCGTTTTGAAATACATGGACGCGTGGCTCAACCAGCGCTTTCTCGGGCAGAAGGCGACGTTTGGCGACGACCGCAGCATGACGAATTTCATCCTGCGCCACAATCGCACGACGTATCAGGATTCCGCCGTTTGCATGACGATCGTGCCGCGCTCCTATTCCGTGTTTTTGCGTCAACAGATGCGCTGGAAGCGCTCTTGGCTGCGCGAGTCGCTGATCGCGAGCCGCTTCATGTGGAAGAAGGAGCCTTTCATGTCGCTCGGCTTCTACATGGGCGTTCTCGTGCCCATTGCCGCGCCCGTCGTCGTCATCTACAACCTCCTCTACGTGCCGATCATGCATCGGGTCTTCCCCGTGAGCTTCGTCGTCGGCATGCTGATGATGGCGCTCCTCATGAGCATGGCGCAGCTTCTCATCCGGCGCAGCACGACGTGGATCTATGCCATGTGGTTCTGCATCTACTATGAAGCGGTGCTCCTGTGGCAGATGCCCGTCGCCTGGGTCACGTTCTGGAAGACGACGTGGGGCACGCGCATGACGCTTGCCGACATCGCCGCATTGAATAAGAAGAAAGACAAGGAGAAGAAGGGTCGCGTCATACTCGACAAGGCAGCGGGGAAGGTAGCATGAAGAAGAAACGCGTATTTGTGCGCTTGGGGCAGGGATTGGCACGAGCCAAGGAGGCGCAGGCAGCAGCTAAGGCGGTCGCCGCCCGACAGGAAGCTCCGACTGCACAGGAGGCGCTGCCTGTACAGGACGCTGCGCCCCCGGCAGAAAGTGCGCCGTCCCCCGGGCAGGGCATCCCGCCGCCTGCGCAGGGGGCGCCGCTCTATATGCAGCCGCTGTATATGCCGTATATGCAGCCGCCCGCTGCCGATGGCGGGGCGCAGTTTGCGTCGAGCTTGCCGAATATGTCGAATGTGCGTGGTATGCCGAGCGTGCAGGGCGTGCCGTTTTTGATGTGCGTGCCCGACATGCAGGGGCGTCCGCAATGGGTTCCCGTCGTGCCGTTTGCTGCATCGCCGCAGGTGCAGCCGCCGATGCAGCCCACGTTGCCGCAAGCGCAGGAACAGCCGTTGATGCAGTCCGCGCCGTCGCAGGAGCAGCCGCCGTCGACAGCGCAGTTGCCAATGCAGCCGGCGGCGCAGCAGCCGAAAGCGCAGAACGAGCGTCCGAAAGCGCAGTCTGCACTTCATGACGCTGCCTTCACGCGGCGCAAGAACCGCCGCAAGAAGGTGCGCACCGCCTTGGAGTTCGTCTGCATCGCCGCCGCGCTCTTCGTGCTCATGGAGCTTTTTTTCACGCTCAAGACGTACGACCCGGCGGCTGCTGCAGCGGCGGGCGCACAAGACAAGGGGTTCATCGCCCTCTCCTACTTCGGCGTCGACCGAAACGGCGATACATCGACGCTCATCGGCAAGGAAGAGCTGCGCCGCCATCTCGCCGAGCTCAAGAGCCAAGGCTATGTGACCATCTCGCAGCAGGACGTCCTCGACTACTACCGCGAGGGAAAGAAGCTGCCCGAGCGCTCGCTCTTCCTCATGTTTGAGGACGGGCGGCGCGACACGGCGATCTTCGCGCAGGAGATCATGGAGGATTTGAACTTCAAGGCGACGATGATGACGTATCCCGAAAAGTTCGCCAAGGAGGACACGAAGTTCCTGAGTCCCAAGGATTTGCATGAGATGGAAAGCTCGACCTTCTGGGAGATGGGATCGAACGGCTACCGTCTCGCCTACATCAATGTTTTCGACCGCTACGACGACTTTCTCGGCGAGCTTGACCCGCTGCGCTTCGACATGGTGCGCGGCTGTCTTGGCCGCCGCTACAACCACTACTTGATGGACTATATCCGCGACAAGGACGGCGTGCCGACGGAGAGCGAGCGCCAGATGGAGCGGCGCGTCGCCTACGACTATGCGCGTCTTCGCGACATCTACGGTGAGGAACTCGGCTATGTGCCCAAGGCGCATGTGCTCATGCACGCGAATACGGGGCGCTTCGGCAACAATCCGCGCGTCAGCGCCGTCAACGAGCGCGAGATTCGCGATTCCTTCCCGATGAACTTCAATCGCGAGGGATTCGTGCTCAACAAGCGCACGAGCAGCCTCTACGATCTCACGCGCATGCAGCCGCAGCCCTATTGGCCGATCAACCACCTGCTCATGCGCATCAACTACGATACGGACGGAGGACTCTCCTTCGTCGAGGGGCGCGAGGAAGGACGCCGCGCTTGGGAGCTAAAGGAAGGGGCGCTCGAAGCCCGTGAGGAGACGTTGATCTTGACGACGCTGCCCGAAGGCAAGGCGCTCGCCCGCCTCGCGGATGTCGAAAATCTGCGCGACCTCCGCTTGGAAGCGGAGCTTGAGGGCAACGCCTTCGGCTCGCAGCAGATCTTCCTCAGAAGCTCCGCCGATCTTTCGGACGCCGTCTGCGTCACACTCGTCAACGACCAACTCGTTGTGACAGAAATCGCGGGCGGCGCGAAGCGCGAGCTTTACCGGGAAAAGCTGCCCGTGATTCTCGGCGAGAAGATCCTTTCGGTCGAGGAGGCGCGCAAGGAGGCGAAAATCGCCGAAAACGAGGCTTTCGCGCGCTATGCGCCATCGCCCGCCGCAGCCAACGAGTACATGGGACGCGCGAATGCGGTTCGCGAGACGTACGCCGCTGCCGTCGAGGACGGCGCCGCTCCCTACGAGGGAAGCGAGAGCTTCCATCGCCGCGGCAAATGCAGGCTCGTGATTCATCTCACGGGCGACCGCCTGAGCGTCGAAGTCGACGGGCATACGGGCCCTGAGGATCTCGCCGTCTCCCGCACGGAGCGCGGCGCAGTCTTCCTCGGCGCTTCCTGGCAGGGTGAGGCATGGAGTCAGCGCAATCTCGCCGATGACGTTTACGACGGCGTCTTCAAGAAGGTGCGCGTCCTGACGGAAACGGGGCGCGAGAGCAAGGAGGAGCGCGTCCTTTACACGAGCGAATACAAGGGATGGGAAAAGGCGAAGCACAGGGCAGGGGAAATCTGGGACGCTGTCCTGCGCTGGTTTCTCGAATACGTATGATTTGTATGCCGAAGAGAGGGCGCGTGAGAGAAGCTTGCGCGCCCTATGTGGTGTATAGGAGGGGCTGTTTTTATGCGTTGGTGGATGTTGGGACTGTTTCTTGCCGCAGGGCTTTCCCTCGGGGGATGCGCACAGGCGGAGCCGCTGCAGAGTGCGCCGCACGCGCCCGTGGAACTTTCCTCCTGGCACGTTCGCTGGGATGCGGCGGCCGGCGACGCCGATTATCGCGCGATGCGCGGCAAGCTCTCGAAGGTCGTCATCTTCGCCGCTTGCTACGACGAGAAGGACGAGCTTTATGTGCCGCAGGAGGTGCAGGCGCTCGTAAACGCCTACAGCATTCGCAAGGTCGAGCGGTACTTGAGCTTCACGAATGACATCCTAGGGAAAAAACATGTGGAAAAGGACAGGGAACTTCTGCGCCGCCTGCTCGCGACGGACGAGGGAATCGAAAAAGAGGCGCGTCTGATGGCGGAGATGGCAGAGAAGTTCGGCATGGAGGGCGTGGAACTCGACTACGAGAACTTCCGCAAGGACGAAGAAATCATGATGCGCTACCGCGCCTTCCTTCAGAAGCTCGCCGAGGCCACGAAAGAGCGCGGCCTGAAGCTTCGCGTCGTGCTCGAACCCGCGATGGCTTTTGAGGGGCTTCCCGCAGAAGCCGAATACGTCGTGATGTTCTACAACCTCCATGGCAAGCACAGCGGCCCGGGCCCGAAGGCGGACCGCGACTTCATCGAAAAGACGCTGAAGAAGATGGAAGCCCTGCCCGGAAGGAAAGCGGCAGCCTTTGCGACGGGCGGCTGCCTGTGGCAGGATTACGGCTTCTTTGGCTTGAAGAAGGGCGAGGCGCGCTTCCTCACGGAGAAGGAGGCGGCCGCCTTGGCGAAGAAGCACGGCAGGACGCCCGAGCGCGACGCCGAGAGCGCGGCGCTTCACTTCACATTCTCAGCAGACGGGCACGATGCGGAAGTCTGGTATGCGGATGCAGAGACGCTGAATGCGTGGATCACGCTCGCGGCGGAAAACGGCATCGAGGCGGTGAGCCTCTGGCGGCTCGGCGGCAGCGACACTCTCGCCGATGTACGATGCGAGTAGAGGAAAGGAAGAGATGGGAACAGTCATGCGCGATGGGAAGATAAAGAAAAGAAGCGGGAAGAAGGGCGCTCTCTGCGCCATGGCCTTCCTGTTCGCCGCCCTTTGCAGCACCGCGGCAGCCGCCGCGCCTGCGGCTGAAAGAGCCGATGCCGCTGCCGCCTTCGAAGCGTCAAGACTCGCGGCGCTCGCGGGCACGGAAGCTTCTGCGCGGCAGGAAGAGGCGGGGAGAGCTTTGGAACTGCCGGACGAGGCGGAAGAAGCGCAAGGCTTGCGCGGACAGACGATGCAGGAGAGCGCTGAGGAGAGCGCTGAGAAGAGCGCCTATGCCGCGCTGCGCAGGAAGAATCGCGGGCATATCGCCGAGAAACAGCGCTTCATCTGCAGCACGAAGCCCGCCGTCATCTTCACGTTCGGCGGCTTGTCGAAGGAAGCGCCGCTTCTCGAAATATTGGAGGAAATGAAGGCTCAGGGAATGCGCGGCACCTTCTTCGTCACGGAGCGCGAGCTTTCGAGGAATCGGAGGAATATCGAGCTGATTCGCGCATACGGACAGGAACTCGGCATTGGGCTTCGCCCCGAGGAGGGCGCGGGTTTCGACGACTATTGTGCGCAGATCGAGCGCATCCGCGAAGGGCTTCGAGCCTACGGTCAAGAAACGAATGTCGTGCGCCAGATGTCGGGCGCGGATGAGCCGGCGATCGGCGAGGCGGTTTCGGCGATGGGCTGCATCCTCGTCGGGCAGGGCTTCAACGCCGTGCAGTCGAAGCACAAGGACGCGCAGTCGCCCGCAGAAGTCATGCCCGATCTCTTCGGACGCTGGACGACGTCGTTCAATCGCGGCGAGATCATCTACATGCGCACGGACTACTACACGCACTCCTCGCTCGCCGTCGAGCTTCTGCGCACCTTGAAGCGAGAGAAGGTCGACAACATCGCCTATGTGACGCACGCCCTGCCCGAGGAGCGGGAGCGGGAGCGAGCGGCCTCGGGCTATGCCTGCACATCTGTCCTCGATGTTCTCGGCGATACATCGGCTCTTTATACATATCCCGTCGATTTGGCGACATTGCCCGAGGAAATCCGCCCGTATATCCGCAAGGAGAAGCTCAAGGGCGGCGCGTTTTCGCAGGAGTTCTACAAGCGCTACGTCGGTGCGCCCGAAGTCGGCGAGACGGATCGCATGCTCGGCTTTTCGCGCATGGAGATGCGCCGCGCAGACAGGACGGGCATCGTCAAGACGGCGCCCGCGCGAACCGTGTTCTTCACCTTTGACGACTGGGGAAGCGACGATTCCATCAACCATCTGCTCGCCGTCTTGAACAAGCATCGCGTGCATGGCACGTTCTTCATCATCACGAAGAACATCCACAACAATCCGAACCTCGTGCGTGCCATCGTGGCGAACGGCAACGAGGTCGGCAGTCATACGGACACGCACACGCCCATGTGCGTGCAGGACAAGGGCGGCAGGAACAAGGCCATCATGGACGAGGAGACGTACGAACTCGACGTGCGCTCCTCCTACGAGAAGCTCGCGCTGACCATGGGAGACATGCGCCTGCCGTCGGGAAGATACGCCTTGACGCGCATCCTGCGCCCGCCGACGCTCGCCGTGAGCCGCACGGGCGTCGCGAGCATTCTGCATAACGGCTTCGATTACGTTGTCAACGGCAGTGGCAGCACGGAGGACTACAATGCCGTCTCGATGGAATCCCTCGTCGGCATCCTGCATCGCCTGACGCACGAAGACGACGGCTCGGTGAAGCGCGGCGCGATCCTCGTCATGCACATGAGCGCGACCGCTATGCGCACCGCGCCCGCGCTCGACATGCTGCTGACGGCCAACGACCTCCTGCCCGACGATCACCCAGGAAAGTTCAAGGTCGCCCTCTTGGGCGACTACCTGACAGCAGACTACGACCAGAGGATGAAGCAGATTCCGCTGGCGAAGGAGAAGACGATCAGCCCGTTTTAAGGAAGCGCGGTGGCATGTGTTCTGCTGGCCTTTTGCATGAAGAAGCCGCTTCCGAATGATTTCCGGAAGCGGCTTTTTTCTGCATTGCAGGAGTACTATAGTGATATGGGGCACACCAAGAAAAGCTGGACTCATCCCTTGATTAGGGCGGCATACTTTGTCCGCTCCGCCGGCGGAATCTGCAGCACATCCATCGCCTTTTCTACGGAAAAATTCATGCTGTGCATCACGTTGCGGATGGAGGTGGTCAAGCCTTCCTGTCGTCCTTCCTGTCGTCCTTCCTGTCGTCCATCCGCTCTAGCCTCTTCAGCGCGAACCTCTAAGGCACGCTCTTGATCCCAAACGAAATTCAGCATATCGAAGACCTCCTCTTTTTGCTTTTGACGGAAATATCCTCCCAAGTAATCATTTGCAATACAGTAACGAACAGCTTCGCCTACTGCTGCTTCAAGGGTGCTGCCATTCTTGACACTTTCTCGCACTTTGGCGACGAAGACACTGTAGCTTTTTAGTGCGTGGCATTTCTCCAAGATGGGGCGACCCGGCTGATTGTTGATGTTAATGATCTCAACAGCAAGTTCCAAATCGGCTTTTCTTCCCTCGAAAGCATCAGAAAGATGAAGCGACCACGTATCGGGCATCTTTTCGATTCCGTTGTAGAATACATAAAACTTCGGTGCAGGCAAGGGGATCAATCTTTTCCGATAGACCGCATCGGCATCCACATAGCGACGATAGATTTCTGCCAGATACATGAGCATTCTCAATGGCATGTTCGCGTTGATCGTGCTTTGATGCTCGGTCAGGAGAACATGTTGACTGCCGACGATGAAACCTACGTCATTCTTGATGCCTGAAAAAAGCGTTTCATTGATCGTGGCGAGCGTTATATCGCTGGCTGTCGTTTTAATGCCAAGAAGCGCCTCATAGATTTCTGGCAGTCTGTCTGCGTTGTTGAAGATGTCGCGAAAAAGAGAATCCCGGTATGCACGCTGCGGTTTCCTCATCGAACTGCCCCCCTTTATCATATTATACTATAAGCCGCGCCATCCGGACAAGGAGTGCTGGTGGTTTCGGCTGCATCATCCTGCGCATCGAAGCGCTCTCACCGCCCTCATGCACACGGTTGACAGCGGACATATTTCTATGCTATACTTTGTTACAGTGAAGGAAGAGATTTTGGGGAAAATGCCATGAGTTTTAGATTTTTCCCGTGGACAAAAGTTTCCTTGATATT
>ERZ773003.1256-NODE-1256-length-15381-cov-11.267715_pt1 | contig 15381 bp, 9 predicted proteins | sample MGYA00580668_ERZ773003 | MGnify/ENA primary metagenome ERZ773003 (study PRJEB29015, sample SAMEA2738002) | human oral metagenome | biome: human oral; feature: human-associated habitat; material: dental | place: China | collected 2126 ... | reverse complement strand
CCTATCTGGGGGAAACCCGCAAGACGGTTCGCACCGTGACCCGAAGGCAGCGCAACTACGTCGGCTGGCAGCTGCCCTCCCCGGATTCCCTGGTTCTGATCGCCCACGAGGGAACACGCCTGTGGGAACGCAACACCGACAACGAGATGGTCACGCACGTGCGGTTGGGTTCCTCGTCCCAGGAGCTGGCGATGCAGCTGGTGGAACCGGAGCTGCCACCACTGGCCAACCCCGACGTGGTCTGCCTCTCCGCCATGCGGCGTTTCATCGATGCCCACTCGATGGTCGAGGAACTGCCGCTGGGGGTCATGCTGGGTGACTTCAGCCACATCGACGTGGCCGGGCCCGCGGAGGCGACGCAAGCCCAGGTGCGTGCCATGACGATGCACGTCACCACCCTGAGTTCGCCGCAGGCGATGCGCGTCGCGGTTTTCTGCTCCGAGAAGAACCGCGACGAGTGGGAATGGGTGAAATGGCTTCCCCACGCCCGGTCCACGCAGCTCAGCGACGCCCTGGGGCCGGCCCGCATGGTGACGACGGATCCCGAGGAACTGGTGCAGCTGCTCGGGGAGGAGATCACCGGACGCGGCGTGTTCCGAGCACGTTCGGAAACCACCGACTGGCCGCACCTGTTCTTGATCCTGGACGGGGTGAGCCTGCCGATGAACACCTCCCTGGGAGGGATCGGCGGGCTGGAGGGGGTCACCGTGGTGCGGACCATGACGTCGTGGGGTCCGATGACCTCTCGCGCGACCCTGCGCATGATCCTGCATCCCGGGGCGCGGCCCGGCGACCGCGGACGCATGGAACTGCTGCTGCTGGACCAGGAACCGATCCTGGCCACCCCGGACGCGATGGGCATCCCCCAGGCCGAAGCCATCGCGCGACGCATGGCCCCCTGGATGGCGGAGGACCGTCCCGAGGCCGAGGCCCCGATGGGCAAACCGGACCCGAAACGCTCCCAGAACCTGATGGAGCTGCTGGGCACCGGCGATGTCCGTGACTTCGACCCGGACCGGCAGTGGAGGCGACGGGAGGGCCGCGACCGGCTGCGGGTGCCGTTCGCCGTCACCCCCGAAGGGGTTCCGGTGGTCCTGGACATCAAGGAATCCGCCCAGCAGGGCATGGGACCGCACGGCCTGCTGATCGGTGCAACCGGTTCGGGTAAGTCCGAGGTGTTGCGCACGCTGGTGCTGGCGCTGGCGCTGACCCACTCGCCCGAGCAGCTGAACCTGGTGCTCGTCGACTTCAAGGGTGGCGCGACCTTCGCGGGCATGGCGGACCTGCCCCACGTGTCGGCCATGATTTCGAACCTGGAGTCGGAGCTGTCCCTGGTCGACCGCATGCAGGACGCGCTGCAGGGCGAGATGGTTCGCCGCCAGGAGATGCTGCGCCAGGCGGGCAACTACGCGAACGTGAGCGACTACGAGGCGGACCGCCTGGCGGGCAAGCACGAGTTCCCGCCGCTGCCCGCCCTGTTCATCGTCCTGGACGAGTTCACGGAAATGCTGGTGGCCAAGCCGGAGTTCGGCGAGGTCTTCATCATGATCGGTCGTCTGGGCCGTTCGCTGTCGGTTCACCTGCTGCTGGCCTCGCAGAAGATGGATCTGGGTAAGGCGCGCGGCTTGGAGTCGCACCTGTCCTACCGCGTCGCCCTCAAGACGTTCACGGAGAACGATTCGCGCGAGGTCCTGGGTATTCCGGACGCCGCGAAGCTTCCTCCCCTGCCCGGTTCGGGTTACCTCAAGGCCGGCGGAGACGGCCTGGTTCGCTTCCGCGCGTCCTACGTGGCCGCTCCCCCGCCCGCCCGCACCTTGGCGTCGCTGTCCGAGGCCTCGACGGCGGGCGCCCCGAGCGCCCCAATCGAGATTCTGCCGTTCACGGTTGCCCCCGTGATCACGCGCGCCGACTCCCTGGGTGAGGACAAGGAGGAGGTCGACCAGAACCAGGAGGTGGTCCTGGCCGGTGACGAGGAGTGGGCGGACATGTCCGAGATGGACATCGCCGTGGCGAAGATGAAGGGCAAGGGCTACCCCGCTCACCAGGTGTGGCTGCCTCCCCTGGAGATTCCGGACACCTTCGCGACCCTCATGCCGGACCTGCGCGCCGACCCGGACCTGGGCTTCGTGTCTCGCGCGTGGCGCGAATCGGGGACGCTGCGCGTCCCGCTGGGCACGGTCGACCTGCCGCTGGAGCAGCGGCGCGAAACCCTGATCCTGGACCTGTCGGGGGCGGGCGGTAACTTCGCGCTCGTCGGCGGCCCGCAGACGGGTAAGTCGACGGCGCTGCGCACGATCGTGCAGGCCCTGTCGCTGACCTACACGCCGCAGGAGGTCCAGTTCTACGTGATGGACTTCGGTGGCGGCACCTTCGCGGGCTTCGACGGCGCCCCGCACGTCGCCGGCATCGCGACGCGCGACACCCCCGAGGTGCGCACGCGTATGCTCGCCGAGATCGCCTCCATCATGGATGATCGCGAGCGCTACTTCCGCCACAACGGCATCGATTCGATGGACACCTACCGGCGCGGGCGCCTGGAGGGCCGCTACGACGACGGCTACGGCGACGTGTTCCTGGTGGTCGACGGCTGGGGCGCGCTGCGCTCGGAGTTCGACAGCCTCGACAAAGAGGTGACGACGATGATGAGCCGAGGCCTGTCGCTGGGCGTTCACCTGGTGATCGCCGCGGCGCGCTGGATGGACATTCGTTCAGAGGCTCAGGACATCTTCGGGTCGCGCCTGGAGCTGCACACGGCGAACCCGAAGGAGTCGATCGTCAACCGCGAGGGCGCCGCCCGCATCCCGAAGGGGCGCCCGGGCCGAGGCATCGACATGGTTGGGCACGAGATGATGATCGGCCTGCCCCGCGCGGACGAGGAGCAGGATCCGACGACCGTGTCGCAGGGCGTGGCCTACACGGTGAAGAAGATCCGCGAGTGCCTGGTGGCCGGGGAGGGGCCGAAGCTGCGCCTGCTGCCCGAGCGCATCACGGGCCAGGAGATCCTCGCCCAGCTTCCGGAGCAGCAGATCCTGCCGCGCGGCGGCGGGGACATGATCCTCGGCCTGGAGGAGTCGCGCCTCGGGCCCCTGCTCTTCAACACGCGCTCGGAGTCTCACCTCTACCTCTTCGGCGACGCGAAGACCGGGAAGACGGCGTTCCTGCGCTCCATCATCCAGGAGATCACGCGCCTGTACTCCCCCAGCGAGGCGAAGATCGTGGCCCTGGACATGCGCCGCTCGCTCCTGGGAGACATCCCGGAGGACTATTCGCTGCGCTACCTGACCAACCACCAGGAGGCCATCGGGCAGCTGCGGGACCTGGCGAAGTTCATGCGCACGCGCCTGCCCGGCTCGGACGTGACTGCGGAGCAGATCCGCGAACGCACGTGGTGGTCGGGTCCGGAGGTGTGGATCCTGGTCGACGACTACGACCTGGTGGCCACCACGTCGGGCAACCCGCTCATGGAGCTCATCGACCTGCTGCCGCAGGCGGGCGACATCGGCCTGCACGTGATCATCACCCGCCGCATGGGTGGCGCGTCACGCGCGGCCTACGAGAAGGTTATACAGATGATGGGCGACCTGGCTGTGACCGGCATCCTCCTGTCGGGTAATCCGAAGGAGGGCGCGATCATCAACGGCGTGAAGCCCCGGCGCGCCGTCCCGGGCCGCGCGCAGGTCATCCACCGCGACCTCGGGGTGGTTGCCGCTCAGCTGACGTGGACCCCACCCGCCATGTGAACCGTCCTTGACAGGGAGGCCCAGGACTTGCTTATCATTGACCAGTTTGAAAGTAGGAGTTGAGGATGTCTTCTCTTGTGTCGCGTCGTGTGTTGGCGGCGGTTTCGTTGGTGGCGTGCGGTGCTGTGGCGTTGTCGGGGTGTGTGCCGGGCCTTGGTGGTGGTCGTGGTGTTGACATCAGTGGGCTGAAGAATATTCCGGAGGGTCAGAAGCAGGAGCTGGTGAGCCAGTTTAACGCGGCGTCGGGTGCGGAGAAGCAGAAGATTGCGGCGAAGGCTCAGGCGTTGAGTGCGATGGTGGGTGCTCAGTTGGTGGGTGTGGATCCGTCTGATATTTCGGGGCAGAAGTTCAAGCTGGATGGGCAGAACAAGGTTGCTGTGAATAAGGATGACATGGTCTACAAGATGATGTCGGCCACGGATTATTGGCGGTTGGGGCAGGATACGTATGACCTGTGCGTGGAGCAGGATTGTGAGTATTACTCGTCGTGGACGGTGGACGTGGAGGGTAGCGGCTCCGATGTGACGTATGTGTGGACGTTGAAGATTGAGGGGCCGGATCAGCCCAGTAAGCCGTTGGTGCGTCGTTTTAAGGTGTCGAAGTAGTGCGGCGCGGTGCGCCGAGTAACCCATCACGAGAACAAGGAGAAACACAATGGCAGGCGAAGACGGGCAGGGGTACCAAGAGGATCCCCAGCAGCGGGCAACACAGGAGGTGACGGCGAGCCAGGAGGCAGTCGATGCCTCCTCGAAGGCTTCCTACTCCCTCAGCTCGGCCCAGACGTCGAGCGCGTGGGGGAGCGAGGACGGACCCGAGGCCCTTGGGCGCAAGGCGGGCGAGATGTTCAACGGCATCTCCGACGTCCTGTCGAAGGAGAACGCGCTGATCGCCGAGTTCGAGACGAAGATGCGGCAGGCGATGACGGCGATCAAGGAAACGGAGGCCGACAACGAGCGGTCCTTCCAGACCGTGAACGGGACCCTCCAGGACCTTGCGGGTTCCGAGCAGGCGCAAGCCCTCGCGTCGTCTTTGGAGAAGGCGGGCTTCACGCCCAAGGAACAGCCGCCGGCCAGCTCCTCGCAGGCTCCGGCTGCCTCCGGCTCCGCGGCTACCGGCGGAGGGACCACGCCTCCCCCGAACGTGCCGGCAGCCGTCTCCGGCCCCGACGAATACTGAGAGCTACTGCGGAAAGGATATCAATCATGGTTTCGTCACCGAACTACGAGCGCCTCAAGGTGTTCATGGAGGCGGCTCGCACCAACCGCGGGCTCGATGCGTGGGATCCCGACCACAAGAAGACGTTGGAGGGCTTCCAGGAGGCCATTGACCGCCTGAAGGCATACCGCGACAGTCACGGCTTCTCGGGCAAGACCGGGGACGCGATGAATCAGTGGGTCGATCGCTCGATCAGCCGCATCGAGGCCTACCGAGCGAAGTACCAGCGGGGATACACCGCCTACGCGGCCGGCCGGAAGTCCATGGAGATGGCCCTGAAGGAGGCGGAGTTGCTGTCTCCGGACCTCATCGACAAGAAGACGGCGGCGATGCGGGATGATTGGGTCGTGGCTGTTCCTTCCAATCAACCGGGCGGTGGCATCAATGTTTCCCCCATTAACACACGTTTCACCACAGGCGCGGCCTACGTTGGCGCGGTCGAGGCGCAGGCCAACGCCCAGCGCGAAGACGCGTCCAGGAGGATTCTGGACATGGTGAACGGTAAGACCAAAGGCTATAGCTCTCGCCTTGATTCTCCTGTGGACGCCAACAACCCGGTGTTCGGCACTCAAACAACAGGGAGTTCGACAGACCCTTCTAATGGCTCTGGAGACGATCCGTGGGGTTACTCCCCCGACAATGGCTTCGGGCGCGGCGGCGCCCGCGGCGGCTCCTCTAGCACCTATCCGGGTGGGTTTGATCAGCCGTGGTTGAGTGAGGCTGATGCTGCTGCTGCGCGTAATCGGACGATTGCGTCGGGGGCTTTGGAGACGCGGGAGCCTGCGTATGGTGAGGTGGGGTCTCGGACGAATCCGATTACGGATCCTCAGGATTTGATGGGGACGGATCTGTTGCACACGCGGGTCAACGGCACCGCGTATCGCAACGGCGTGGTGGGCGGTCACACGCCGGCTCCTCCGGCGGATGCGGATCATCCGTTGTGGCGCCTCAATGGCGGCGGCGCGTCGTCTGATTCGTCGGTTGCTGGTCGCCTGGGTGGTGCTGGCGTGTTGGGCGCTGGCGCGTTGGGTGTGCGTGGTGCGGCTCGTATGGGGTCGGGTTCCTTGGGGGGCCTTGGTTCTGGTGCCATGGGCGGCGGGCTGCGTGGCATGAGTGGCGCGGGTGCTGCCGGGCTGCGTGGCATCAGTGGTAGCACGGGCGCCGGCGGTGCGGGCGCTGCTGGTTTGAAGGTTGGCTCGTATTCGGGGTCGGGTTTTGGCTCGTATAAGCCGCCTGCTGGTGTTGCTGGTGCGAATGGTGTGGCTGGTTCTGGTGCTGCTGGTTCCTCTGGTGTGACGGGGACGACGGGTGCCGGTAGTGGCGCTGGTGCTGCGGGTGCTGCTGGTCGTGGTGGTGCTGGTGCTGGTGGTTTCATGGGTGGTGCTGGTGCTGGTGCGGGTGCTGGTAAGCAGGAGAAGAAGTCGCGTCGGCGTAAGTATGTGGCGTTTAGGTTTGAGGATGAGGATGAGGATGGTTTGCCTGCGGGTTATGTGAATCCGATGTCTCAGACGTATGGGTCGGATAAGGATATTGCTCCGGCCAAGCGTGCTGATGATGGTTGGGATCCTCGCCAATGGTGAACCCCGCTCTCACTGTCGGCCCCGCCCGGCTCCGCACTCGTGTGGGGTGGGCGGGGCGCGCCGCGCGCGCCCTGACCACTCTCGTGTCCGCGTCCGTGTTGGCGGTGGGTGCCCTCGCTGTGGTGCCTGCCCCGGCGCGTGCGGAGGACGTGATCACGACGCAGGAGTACTTCTCCTACTACCACCTGGACACTGCTCGGGCGAAGGGGTACACCGGCAAGGGCGTCACCATCGCGCTTTTTGACGGCCCGGTGGACACGAGCGCCCCCGAGCTCAAGGGCGCCAACATCACGGATAAAAGCCGCTGCACTATTGAGGCTTCGGCGGCTACGAGGTCTCATGGGACCAGCATGGCATCGATGTTGGTCTCTCCCACCTTCGGTGTTGCTCCCGACGCGACCCTGCTCACCTACCAGAGCTCGGCAACAGAGGACATCTCGCTGGGTTCGTGTGAGAACATTGGAGGTGTTCGCCAGAACTCAATCTCGCACCTCATTAACCAGGCCATTGATGACGGGGCTCAGATCATCTCCCTGTCTCAGGGATCGGGAGCAACCGGGGATGATATCAAGTGGGCAATCGCTCGGGCGATGAATGAGGGTGTCATCATCGTCAACTCCGCAGGAAATGCTGCGTCGGACAGTAATGGTGGCCAGCTCAGCAGGTGGTCTGGTGTCGTGGGTGTCGCGGCGATCACTGCGGACGGTCAGCGTGCGGACTATTCCTCGTGGGGTAACGGCGTGACCACGGCGGCTTTCGGCGGTCCGGTTGCTAGTCGGAACTATGAGACGGGCAAGATTGAGGAGACGACCGGTACTTCGAACTCGGCCGCCCTCACTTCTGGGATGTTGGCGTTGGCGCGTCAGAAGTGGCCGGATGCTACTGCGAATCAGTTGTTGCAGGTTGTGACTAAGACGGCGCTTAATCCGAATCATGAGTGGAATCAGTACACGGGCTATGGGGCGATCAATGGGGGTGCGTTGGTGAATACGGATCCCTCCCAGTATCCGGATGAGAATCCTCTGGCTCAGAAGCAGGGTGGGTCTTCTCCGACGGTGCAGGAGGTTCAGGATTATGCCGATGGTGTGGTGGAGCCTAACCCCGATACCTTGAGTCAGTCCTACGTGTATCGCGGTCTCGATGAGGTAGCCGCCTCGATGGACGACATCGGTGCTGTTCATTTGGGGACGAGTCCGCGGTACCACCGCAAGTGATGATGGCGCGGCAGATTCCCGGCGTGTGCGCGTCCCGTGTGCCTCGCGTGTGTGTGGGGTGGGCGGGGCGCGCCGCGCGCGCCCTGACCACGCTGTTGTCCGCGTCCGTGTTGGCGGTGGGTGCTCTTGCCGTGGTGCCCGCCCCCGCGCGGGCCGATGACGTGATCACGACGCAGGAGTACTTCTCCTACTACCACCTGGACACTGCCCGGGCGAAAGGGTACACGGGTAAGGGCGTGACCATCGCGCTTTTTGACGGTCCGGTGGACACGAGTGCCCCCGAGCTCAAGGGTGCCAACATCACGGACAAGAGCCGCTGCACCATCGAGGCGGCTCCCTCAAGTAAGACTCATGGCACGGCTATGGCGTCTCTCTTGGTGTCTCGTGATTACGGGGTTGCTCCCGACGCGGCCCTGCTCACCTACCAGAGTACGACGAAGGATGATGTGTCAGGCGGTACGTGTGAGAACTTGGGAGGTAAGCGTTACGACTCCATTTCGCACCTCATTAACCAGGCCATTGACGACGGTGCCCAGATCATTTCCTTTTCGCAGGGGTCTGAGGCTCGGGGCGATGATGTCAAGTGGGCGATCGCACGGGCCATCGAACAAGGGATTGTAGTTGTTGCGGCCGCAGGTAATAGCAAGACTGATGAGAACGACGCGGGCTTGCAGTGGTGGTCTGGTGTTGTGGGTGTCTCCGCGATCACTGCGGATGGTCAGCGTGCGGACTATTCCTCGTGGGGCAACGGCGTGACTACCGCGGCGGTTGGTGGTCCCGTTACAGTGCGTGACTATGGTACCGGTGTGCTCAGGCCGATGAATGGTACGTCGGTTGCAACGCCGTTGGCCGCTGGGATGTTGGCGTTGGGGCGTCAGAAGTGGCCGGATGCTACCGCGAATCAGTTATTGCAGGTTGTGACCAAAACGGCGCTTAATCCGAATCATGAGTGGAATCAGTACACGGGCTATGGGGCAGTTGACCTCGGCGCTTTGGTGAATACGGATCCTTCGCAGTATCCGGATGAGAATCCTTTGGCTCAGAAGGAGGGCGGGTCGAGTCCGACGGTGCAGGAGGTTCAGGACTATGCCGATGGTGTGGTGGAACCTAACCCTGATACCTTGGGTCAGTCCTACGTGTATCGCGGTCTCGATGAGGTAGCCGCGTCGATGGATGATGTTGGTCCCGTTCATTTGGGTACCAGCCCCAGGTACCACCGCAAGTGATGGCGAGGCAGATTCCCGGAGTGTGCGCGTCCCGTTTGCCTCGCGTTTGTGTGGGGTGGGCGGGGCGCGCCGCGCGCGCCCTCACCACTGTGTTGTCCGCGACCGTGTTGGCTGCTGGTGCCCTGGCCCTGACACCTGCTCCCGCGCGCGCGGAGGATGTGATTACGACGCAGGAGTACTTCTCCTACTACCACCTGGATACTGCTCGGGCGAAGGGGTACACGGGTAAGGGCGTAACCATCGCCCTCATCGATGGGCCGGTGGACACCAGCGCCCCCGAACTTAAGGGCGCCAACATCACGGATAAGAGCCGCTGCACCATCGAAGCGTCCAGTAAGAATAAGGGGCACGGTGTGGACATGGCGTCGATCCTTGTCTCCCCCTACTTCGGGGTCGCGCCGGACGCGGCCCTCTACTCCTACCAGCTGTCCAATGACAATTCGATTTCGGCGGGCACGTGTGAAAAGGATGGGGAGAAGCTCGATACTTTTGCACGGCTTATCAATCAGGCCATTGACGATGGCGCCCAGATCATCTCGATCTCCCAGGGAGGTGATGATAATAGTGAAGCCGTCAAGTGGGCCGTTGCGCGAGCGATGAGCCGAGGCGTCATCATCGTCAACTCGGCGGGAAATACCGCAGCTGACGCCAATAGCAACCAGCTTAGCCATTGGTCGGGTGTGGTGGGGGTGTCCGCGATCACTGCGGACGGTACGTTCGCCGAGTATTCCTCGTGGGGTAATGGCGTGACGACGGCGGCTTTTGGTGGGCCGGTTACGGCGCGTAACGATTCAGACCCCACGAAGTTTGCAGTGTCTAAAGGCTCCTCGAATTCGGCGGCGATTGTTTCTGGATTGTTGGCGTTGGCATGGCAGAAGTGGCCGGATGCTACGGCCAATCAGCTGTTGCAGGTGTTGACGCAGACCGCGCTGAATCCGAATCATGAGTGGAATCAGTACACCGGGTATGGCCCGATTGATGGGGGTGCGTTGGTGAATACTGATCCGTCGCAGTATCCGGATGAGAATCCTTTGGCTCAGAAGGAGGGGGGTTCTCAGCCGACTGCTCAGGATGTTCAGGATTATGGTGATGGTTTGGTCTCACCGATCGAGGTTACCGCCGACTCCTCCTATGTCTACCGTGGCACTAACGAGTCGTTCTTGGCCCCTGGCGACCTCGGTGGCACGAACCCGGTTCACCTGGGAACCAGTCCGAGGTATCACCGCAAGTGATCGCGACACGCCTCCGCCCTGGTGCCCCCGCCTCGCCTCGCAATCGTGTGGGGTGGGCGGGGCGCGCCGCGCGCGCCCTGACCACGCTCGTGTCTGCTGCGGTGTTGGCTGCTGGTGCTCTCGCTGTGGTGCCTGCTCCTGCGCGTGCGGAGGATGTGATTACGACGCAGGAGTACTTCTCCTACTACCACCTGGATCAGGCTCGGGCGAAGGGGTACACGGGTAAGGGCGTGACCATCGCGCTTTTTGACGGCCCCGTGGACACCAGTGCCCCCGAGCTTAAGGGCGCCAACATTACGGACAAGAGCCGCTGCACAATTGACGCAACGATTGAGAGCCGTTATCACGGCAGTGAGATGGCGGCAATTCTCGCCTCTCAGGCGTATGGTGTTGCCCCGGAGGCTACGATCTATTCTTATCAGAATGCATCGCCCGAGGACACTGCGTCAGGATCGTGTCTTCAGGGCACCAAGCAGCTTCATAGTGTTGCTAGTTTGATTAACAGTGCTATCGATGATGGTGCTCAGATCATTTCTGCGTCGTTTGGGAGTAGTGACACCAGTGACGAGCTGAAGTGGGCCGTCGCTCGCGCTATGAGTGAGGGTGTCATCATCGTCAACTCGGCGGGTAACACCGGTGCCGATAACAACAGCAGCCAGCTGAGTCAGTGGTCGGGCGTCGTGGGTGTCTCCGCAATTACGACTTCCGGGGAACGGGCTGACTACTCCTCATGGGGTAACGGTGTGACGACGGCTGCTGTTGGTGGTCCGCTCAAGGTACGGGACTTCGATACTGGAAAGACAGCTGTCACCAGAGGCACGTCGAATTCGGCGGCGATTGTTTCTGGATTGTTGGCGTTGGCATGGCAGAAGTGGCCGGATGCTACGGCCAATCAGCTGTTGCAGGTGTTGACGCAGACCGCGCTGAATCCGAATCATGAGTGGAATCAGTACACCGGGTATGGCCCGATTGATGGGGGTGCGTTGGTGAATACTGATCCGTCGCAGTATCCGGATGAGAATCCTTTGGCTCAGAAGGAGGGTGGGTCGAAGCCTACGGTGGAGGACGTGCAGGATTATCGTGATGGGTTGGTGAACCCGACCTACCTGAACCTTTCGGGCTCCTACGTCTATCGTGGCACTGATGAGTCGGCCCTTTCCATCGGTGACCTCGGTGGTGCGAACCAGGTTCACCTGGGTACCAGCCCCAGGTACCACCGCAAGTGACCGTGACACGCGCCGCACCGGGATACCGGGGCGCCGCGGGCCACGCCTGGCGGGAGCGCAATCTCACGCAGAGACTTGTAGGCTGCCTACGATGGGTGTAGATTTACCAAATAAGTACTGGTGATCTATCCCATCAAGGTCTTCGCATGAACGCTCCTCACCGCGGACTGTGGCAGCGCCTCGGCGCCGCCGCCCTGTCCGGACTCATCATCACAGCCCTGGCCCCCAGCGCGCTCGCCTCCCCCGCAGGAGAACGCGCAACCCACGGCGACATGGAACCCAGCGCCGTCGCCGACTCACAACCGGACAGCGGCACGGGTGCCCAGGAAGAAACCGACGACACGGGCCCCGAGACGCCAGAAGCCACAGGAACGGGCGCGCAGCCCGAGGCCTCGCCCGAGACGCAGGACGAACTCAACGCCACCGTCTACGAATTCCCCGGAACGGACGGCCCCACCCGGATCCACGTCCTCACGATCGGCTCCGCCGACGCCATCATGCTGGAATCGCGCGGCGTCTTCGCCATGGTCGACAGCGCCGAAGGAATCGGCGCCCCCGACGGAAGCGACCCCCGCTACCCTCTGCGCGAAGGAATCGTCCCCGCCCACGTCGGAGACACCAACCGGGTCCTGCGATACATGATCGACCACGGGGTGACCTCCTCGAACCTCGCGTTCTACCTGGGCACCCACGCCCACTCCGACCACATCGACAACGCCGACGACATCATCAGGCGCTTCCGCCCCAAGGTCATCTTCACCCCCGAATACTCCGACCGCTGGATCACCAACCCCAACGGCCTCTGGGACAACCAGTGGGTCTACGACAACATGGTCGAGGCCGCCCACTGGGCCGAAGCAACCTACGGCGCCCAATTCGTCCAGCACGTCGACGGCTACAACACCCACGTCACGCTCGGCGACATGGACGTGCAGCTGATCCCCTTCGACCCCGAAGAAAAGTACAAGGTCACGGGAACAACCGACGCCAACCTCATGGGGTGGGGAGCGAAAGTCACCGCCTTCGGACGCACCGCCTTCCTAGCCGCCGACCTCATGGACACCGAGGCCGACTGGGTCACGCACAACGGCTACGAGGCGCGCGTCGCGCGAGCCGTCGGAAAAGTCGACATGCTCAAGGCCGGACACCACGGCCTGCGCAGCTCAAACTTCGCCCCCTTCATGGAGGCGCTGGACCCGGCCATGATCATCCAAACCGGCACCGAAGCCTATGCCGCCGACAGCCTCACCACCAGCGTCATCCACGGCCAGGCCACCTGGGCGCCCGCCGCCGAACTATGGGACAACGCAAAAATCCCCTCCGTGATCGCAACCTTCACCCCCTCCGGGATCTCCTACAACGACCTGACAAAGGCCTCGTGGGGACACGAATACGACGAGGAACACCCCCGAGCCTGGTGGTTCCAGGCGGGGCGCCCCGCACCAACAACCGGATGGTGGCAGGGACGCAGCGGCAGCTGGTACTACTTCGCGGGCAAGCCCTCCGCCGAAGCCTCCACGTGGGTCAGCGACAACGGCCAGTGGTACTGGATGGGCGCCACCGGAGCCATGGCCACCTCCGAATGGATCTCGGACGGAAACGGCCTCTACTACATCGACTCGGCCGGACACCCCTCCTCCGCGAGCGGATGGACCCAGAACGACGGCGCCTGGTACTACCTGCGTGACGGCCGCGCACACACCGGGTGGCTCAACGACAGGGGAACCTGGTACCTCCTCGACCCCGCGAGCGGCCAAATGGTCACCGGCTGGGGCCAAGCCGACGGCTCCTGGTACCACATGGACTCCTCCGGCCGCATGACCACCGGCTGGATCAACGACGGCGGCTCCTGGTACTACCTGCGCGGCAGCGGACAGATGGCCACCGGATGGCTGGCCAACGGCGGCTCCTGGTACTACCTGGGCGCGTCGGGCGCGATGCGCACCGGCTGGTTCCAGGACGCCGGCTCCTGGTACTACGCCGACCCCTCCGGCGCCATGGTCACCGGGTGGCTGGCCAGCGGCGGCTCCTGGTACTACCTCGAGGCCTCGGGCGCCATGGTCACCGGGTGGCTCCCCAGCGCGGGCTCCTGGTACTACCTGAGCGAGGACGGAAGCATGGTGACCGGACGAGTCCTCATCGCAGGCCGATACTCGGTCTTCTCTGCGTCGGGCAGCTGGCTCGGCTACACCCCCTGACGCCTCGGCAACTTCCTCACACAAGCGCCGCCCACCGCGAATCAACGCAGGTGGGCGGCGCTTACGTCGGGTGCTGTTTCGCGGGTCGGCAGGTTGACCGGAGGACCCTAGAGTCCTGTGGATGGCGTAGGACACCTAGATTTCATTCCCGAAAAGATGTAGAATTTTTACAACTAAACGGGAAAGTGGGAGAGTGATGCTGCGAGTCCTTCATCTCGACAACTGGAAGTCCTTTTCGGAGCCGGTCGACTTCACGATGATTGCGGGCAAGGAGACTCGCCACGGCGAGACGCTCTACCTGGGGAGCAAGAACCGTGTGCTTCCCGTTGCCGCGATCTACGGCGCGAATGCGGCGGGAAAATCCACTCTCCTCGACGCGCTCGCTCACTTGCAGGCCATGCTGCGTGAGCCGCGCAAGCGCGGGCAGCGCCTGCACTATCACCCGCACCTTCTCTTCGGTGCCGACAGGCCCAGCGTCATCGGCGTCGAGATCGTTCTCGATGCGCAGGATGCGACGTCGAATCGAAAGGCCATCGTCTACTACGAGGTGGCGTTCAACGCGGAACACGTCGTTGAGGAGTCTCTGTATCGCGTGCGCTCGGAAGACGAGCAAGCCGTCTATGAGCGCCACGGCCAGGAGATCTCTCTCTACGGCGATCTAGAAGACGACGTGTCGCTCGACGCGGTGTCGAAGACCGTGCAGCCAAATCGCCTCTTCCTCGAAACCTGCTTCAACGCGGGACTCATTGACGATGAGCAACTGCTACTCGGATCCGTGATCGCATGGTTCCAACGTCTGACGATTGTTGGCCGCGGATCGCGTTATATCCTCATGCCGCAGCAAATCGCGCATGACGAGGATTTTCGTGCCGCAGTTGGGAAGGGGCTCACAGTCGCCGACACCGGTATTTCCGACATCTGCTTCACCGTTGTGCCTCGAGCCAAGGTGCCCGCGGAAGACAAAGTCCTCGATGAGGTCGAGAGCCAGCTCACCGACAACAGGTCCGAGGTGTACCTGAATGCGGAAAACGGAGCCGTCTTTCGCGCTCGGCTGGGCGCGGAGGGAGATGTTGTATACGAGCGCTTCGTAACCGTACACGCGGGCGGAGGCAATGAGTTCCGTCTTCCTCTCGAACAGGAATCTGACGGGAGCATCCGTTATCTGCATCTGCTCCCCATCCTGTATTGGGCGGGAACGAAACAGCGGTCGGGGGTGTACCTGATTGATGAACTTGAAGACTCGCTCCATCCCAAGCTCACGGAGGAACTCATCCGGTTGTTCCTGGATGCGTCGGGGCCGGACGAGCAACGACAGCTCATCTTTACGACGCACGAGCTTCACCTCCTGCGCGTTGACCTATTGCGGCGCGATGAGATATGGCTGGTCGAGAAGAACGATCATCGGTCTGAACTTACGAGGCTGACGGACTTCCCTTCGTCCGACATTCGTTCCGGCAGCGACCTGCAGCGGATGTACATGTCGGGCCGCCTCGGCGGCGTCCCACGACTCTAGGAAACAACGTGGGTAAGAAGAACGCGCCGACGAGGAAATCCTCGCGTGGACTCAGGGGCCGCTCCCATAGCAGACGGGTGAGGCCTATCGTCGTTCTCGCCGTTGAGGGGGAGACAGAGAAGAAGTACTTGAACTTGATCGCATGGCTCGACCAGCTTCTGCCGCGACGCTCCGAATAAGACGGCAGCTGGCTCGGCTACACCCCCTGACGCCTCGGCAACTTCCTCACACAAGCGC
>ERZ773003.1255-NODE-1255-length-15401-cov-8.909618_pt1 | contig 15401 bp, 15 predicted proteins | sample MGYA00580668_ERZ773003 | MGnify/ENA primary metagenome ERZ773003 (study PRJEB29015, sample SAMEA2738002) | human oral metagenome | biome: human oral; feature: human-associated habitat; material: dental | place: China | collected 2126 ... | reverse complement strand
ACACCCTCATGAGGGCGGAGACGTCCGTGCCGTCCCTCGCCAGGGCGTTCACGTAGAGCTCCTCGAGGCCGTTGTCGAGCGCACGCCCGCCCTCCCTGACGACCCTGTCCACATGATACAGCGAGCAGCCCTCCCCGAGGGGGTCGAACTCGCAGACGAGCGCCACGCAGACGTCCGGGACGTCGGCGAAGCGCGCGCCCGGGGGCGTCCTGTCGGTCGTCACGAGCGAGGCGTAGTAGCGCACCCGCCTCTGGAGGTCGTCATCGTCGGCGCGCTGCACCTCCACGTTCACGAGCCTGCCGTCGGAGAGCTCGCAGAGGGCGTCGAGGACCGCCGAGCGGCCCCGCGTGTTCGTGACGTGGGACTGCGGGGTGCTCTTCACGACCGTGAGCCCCCTGTCCTGGAGCAGCACCCCCAGGAGCTCCCCGCAGAAGGCCTCGTCCCTCGCCATCACCCGAAACATCAGGTCGTCTATGGGCCTCAGCTCGCCCATGTCCCGCCTCGCCTGCGCCATCCGACCACCGCCCTTCCGTCCGCCTCCGTTTCCTTCCATTACCATAGCACAGGACAAGAACGCATGTTCTCTTCGATTCGAAGGTGTGGAGGTCTCGTGAGCCTGCGTGAGCACCGGGTCCGAGCGCACGGGAAGGTCAGGTACCAGAGAGTGATAACTGACAGCTCAAGACTGCAATTGAGCGCCGCTGCAACCCTCTCTAGAACCGACTCAGCCCCACTTGGGTGTCACGGGAAGTCTACCCCCGGTATGGCGTCATACGGAGGCTGTCATAGGCAAACGCCTGCGTCCTGCCCCAGCGTGGCGCAGCGCACCGATACCGACTGGCCCGCTCGCTGAGACGGCATGCATGGCGCCAAAACAGCCCGCTCAGTCATAGCCCCGTCTTTTTGCGTCACGGCCCGACACGGGTGCCTACATCCTCCTCCACTCCAGGTCCTCTGGCGAGATGCCCGCAACGAGCCTCTGCACAAAGCCATCAGTGGGGTGCGCGAGCAGCTCGGCCGGCTCGGCGTACTGCAGCACATGCCCTCCGTCCACCACGGCCACGCGCGTGCCCAGCCGCAGCGCCTCGCGTATGTCATGCGTCACGAACATCACCGTGATGCTCGTCTTCTCGTAGATGCGGCGCATCTCGCACTGAAGCTGGCCACGCGTGATCTCGTCCACGGCGCCAAAGGGCTCGTCCATGAGCAGGATGTCAGGCGATGCGGCAAGCGCCCGCGCAATGCCCACGCGCTGCTGCTGCCCGCCGGAAAGCTCCGCCGGGAAGCGCTCGAGCAGGTCATCGTCGAGGCCCACGATGCCCATCCACTTGCGCACAGCCCCATGGGTACGCTCATGGTCGCGTCCGTTCCAGAGGTTGGGCACATAGGAAATGTTCTGCTCAACCGTCATGTGCGGAAAGAGCACGCTACCCTGTATGGCGTAGCCGATGTTGCGTCGAAGCTCGACCAAGTCGGTGTCCCGCACGTTTTTGCCGTCAACGAGCACGTCGCCAGACGTGGGCATCACCAGACCGTTGGCCATCTTGAGCAGCGTGGTCTTGCCGCCGCCCGACGAGCCTATGACGCAGACGAACTCCCCGCGGCCTATGGAGAGCGAGACGTCGTCGAGCGCGAGCTTGCTCGTGTCATTTGACTCGCCCTCGAAGGCCTTGGTCACATGGCGGTACTCAATGGCCGGCACGCCTGCGGCGCCGCGTGCCGCATCGTCTGCCTTCGCCACGTCGTCTGCCTCCGCCACGTTCACGCCTACCGCGACGTCTCGCTTCTCATCGCTCATGAGAGCAGTCCCTTCTCCTGAAGATACTCGCGGGCCACGTCCTCGGGCGGGCGGCCTTCGCTCTCCACCTCGTAGTTCATCTGCGCCATGTCACCGTCAGTGATCGTGCCATTGAGCTTGGTGAGGACGGCACGCAGCTCTGGGTGCTCCTCAAGCACCTGGTCGCGCACCACGTTGCCACAGAGGTACGAGGGGAAGAAGCCCCGGTCGTCCGTAAGGATTGTGGCGTCCGCCGCGCTCAGCTGCCCGTCGGTGGTGAAGACCACCATCACGTCCATCTGCCCCTCGGCGAGCGCCTGATACTTGAGGCCGATGTCCAGGTCTATCGTGCTCGCGAAGCTCATGCCGTACGCGTCGCAGAACGCCCGGTAGCCATCGGCGCGCTCAAAGAAGTCGTACTCGGCGCCAAAGCTCAGCTGGCTCGAGACGCGCGCGAGGTCGCTGTAGCTGCGCAGACCGTACCTGTCGGCCACCTCCCTGCGCACCACGATGCCAAAGGTGTCGTTGAACCCGTACATGCCCACCCAGCTCATGTGCAGGTCATTCTTGTAGGCGTCCGTAAGCTCGCCAAAGCGCCCCTCGTCATAGGGGTCGCTGCGGTGCAGCACCTGCGCCCACGCCGTGCCGGTGTACTCCGGGTAGATGTCATAGTTGCCCGACTCCATGGCAGGCGCTATGTTGGACGTTCCGCCGCCCACGCCCGTGGTGAGGTCCACGTTGAGGTCGGTGTCCTGCTCGATAAGCTCCTTGAGCATGTTGCCCATGATGTACTGCTCGGTCATGGGCTTGGTGGCGACGCGGATGGTGGCGCGCGTGGGGGCGCAGGAGCGTGCGAGACCGATTGCCACAAGCGCGGCGACGATGGCGGCCACAACGATGAGCGCACGCCGGTTGGCGCAACGTGCCTTCGCACTGCGCATCTGCGCGCGACGCTCCACGACGCCAAGCACGAAGTCCACGACCAGGGCAAGGATGGCCACCAACAGCGAGCCGTCCATGGTCATGGCCATGTTATTGGTCGTGATGCCGCGATAGATAGCCACACCAAGCCCCCCGGCCCCAATGAACGAGGCGATGCCGGTGAGCGCTATGGTCATCGTGGCCATCGAGCGGATCCCGCTCATGATGACAGGCATCGCGAGCGGGATGCGAATCTTGCGCATGATCTGGCCCTCGGTGGAACCCATACCGCGCGCCGCCTCGATGATGCCGGGTTCGATGTTGGTGAGACCCGTGTAGGTGCTGCGAACCATGGGCAAAAGCGCATAGATGATGAGCGCGATCACCGCCGTGACGTTGCCCACGCCCGAGAAGGGGATGAGCAGGCCCAGCATAGAGATGGACGGTATGGTGTAGAGGAAGTTCACCACCGCGAGCGTGGGCTTCGCGGCCTTGGTCGCCTGGCTGATGAGCAGGCCGGCAAGGCCGCCCACCACAATGGCCACCGCGATGGCGATGGCCGAGAGGGCCAGATGCTCGCCCGCAAGGCCAGCGAACCAGCCCGAGCGCTCCACCAGCAGATTCCACATGTTCTGGGGCATGGTCCTCCTTTGGTCTGCGCCCGCTAACGGCGATCGATGGCTCCGACGGGGCAGTTCTCATAGCAGAGCCCGCAGTGCAGGCAGGACTCCTGATTGATCCAGTACGGCTCGCCCTCGTCGATGCACTGCTGCGGGCAGCCCTCCTTGCACGTGTCGCAGCCGACGCAATCGTCAGCTATGAGGAATCCCCGCAGGCTCAGCGGAGCGTCGCCAAGAGAGAAGCTCCTTCGAAAGATGGGTTCGCTGGCGAGGTCGAAGACCTCGAGGGTGCCTCTGTCGATCATGAAGGCCTCGAGGATGTAGCGCGCCTCGCCCGGGTAGACCGACTCCATGGAGGGGTTGTCGTCAAAGATAAGATCGATGGCCGCGCGCTGTCCCTCATCGGGCAGGCGTCGTGCCACGCCCACAAGACGCACCGACTGCCAGTCCTTGGAGAGGCCAACCACCGCCACGTGCGGGTTATGCCTGAGCTGAGCATAGAAATCCTTGCCGCGTGCCGTGCAGAACGTTACGCACCCCTCACCCACGCCCATCACGTCGATGACGCGTGCCTGCGGGTGCCCCTGCGCGTCGACCGTCGAGAAGGTCACATCGCGTATCTCGCGCAGCAGCTCCAGGCAGTCTTGCGCAGTCATGTCCCTCGTCTTCATTGCTCCTCCGATTCCTCCCTTCAAACCCCTCCGATCCCTCCCTTCAAACATTATCGGCGAGCGTGGGCCTGCGTGAAAGTAGGCACCTTTCGGTAACCGTCTATCCCACACATCGCGATGTCCTGGCCCCGATGGCACGTCGGCCTCAGGCGCCGGCACCGAGCTCTGGTACAATCAAAACCACTCGCACCACCCGCCACGGCTGACGGAGAGGAACGCCCCCATGGAGATCAAGGACTTCAAGGTCGAGCAGTGGATGAACGCATGGGAGACCACATGCAGGCACAACGTCGCCGAGACGTGCACCTACTCAGTGACCCTCAACCAGCTCTTTGACATCTGCGATGGCGACGGCACCGAGGGCTCGGGCCGTGCGGCCCGCGATGAATTCCTGGACGCGTTCGCCGAACGTCGCCTGACCTACGGCGACATCGAGGGCCTCCCCGCATTCCTCGACGGGATCTGCGATCTCTACGAGACCGTCAGGCCCGGGCACGTCATCACCACCCACGGCGCCGCCGGTGCCAACCACCTGGTGCTTTCTACCCTCTGCGGCCCCGGTGACCACGTAGTCTCCGTCATGCCCACCTATCAGCAGCTCTACTCCATCCCTGAGATGTGCGGTGCCGACGTCAGGATCCTCCATCTTGAGAAGGACCGGCACTACCACGTCGACCCCGAGAAACTCGAAGCCCTCTGCGGCGAGGACACCAAGGTCATCTGCATCAACAACCCCAATAACCCCACCGGTAGCCTACTCGACGAGGGGGAGGTCCGCGCCATCGTCGACATCGCCAGAGATCACGATGCCTGGCTGATGTTCGATGAGGTCTATCGCCTGCTCGTCCAAGACTCTGATGCCTTCACCACCTCGCCGATCGACCTCTACGACGGGGCCGTCGTCGTGAGCTCCATGTCCAAGGTCTGGTCGCTCGCCGGCATCCGCCTCGGCTGGTGCATCACCAAGAGCGAAAAGCTCCGCCACGACCTGCTCAGCCACCGCGACTACGACCTCATCTCCTGCGGCCTGTTCGACGAGGAGGTCGCCGCCTACGCCCTCAGTCACAAAGACGAGATCCTCAGCCGCAGTCGCCGCATCGTCCAACAGAACCTCCAGGTTTTCTCCGACTGGGTCGAGTCCGAGCCGCACCTCTCCTTCGTGAGGCCCGAGGCCGGTACCGTCGCGCTCGTCTACTACGACTACGACATCGACTCCTACGACTTCTGCACCCAGATGGTCCAGGCCACCGGCGCCCTCGTCACCCCGGGTGACGCCTTCGAGGAGCCAAGGAGCATGAGGATCGGCTACGCCTACTCCGACAACACCGATGATCTCAGGGAGGGGCTCAACGCCATCTCGAGGTTCTGCCGCACCCTCGAGAAGTAGGGCCGCAGGGACCACGCGCAGGCACAGCAAGCCAAGCCTGACGCACCATCGGACAAGACACGAGAGCCCCGACCTCCTGACTGGGAGAAGCACATGAGCAGCACGTTCCTCAACGCACGCTACGCCGACATCCATCCCTACCAGCCGGGTGAGCAGCCCAAGGACCGCGCCTACGTCAAACTCAACGCAAACGAGACGAGCGTCGCGCCCTCGCCCAAGGTGGCCGAGGCCCTCGCAGATCCCAGGCTCGTCCAAGGTCTTGGCCGCTACGCCGACCCACACTGCATGCCCATCCGCGAGTCGATCGCGAGCTCCGTTGGCACCACGCCTGATCACGTCTTCTGCGGCAACGGCTCCGACGAGGTGCTCGCCTTCCTCTTCCTCGCCTTCTTTGGCGACAATGCCCGCGTGTGCTTTCCCGACGTGACCTACGGCTTCTATCGCGACTACTGCGACGCCTTTGGCGTGGGCTTTCGCGAGATCGCCCTGCACGATGACTTCACCCTCGATGTTGACGCATTCTGCGTGGCCAGGGAGAACGTAGTCATCGCCAACCCCAACGCGCCCACCGGCCTCGTGATCCCCACCAGCGAGGTGGCGCGCGTCTGTCAGGCCGGGCCTAAGCGCCTCGTGATCGTAGACGAGGCGTACGTCGACTATGGCAGCAAGTCCTGCGCCAGCCTCGTCGACGACAACCCCAATCTCATTGTGGTCCAGACCATGTCCAAGTCGCGCAACCTCGCGGGCGCCCACATCGGTTGGGCCATCGCCTCACCCGAGATCGTCTTGGACCTCAATGACATCAAGTTTTGCTTCAACCCATTCAACCTGAGCGCACCCACCATGGCGATTGGCATCGCTTCGCTCTCTGACGAGGCATACTTTGACCGGTGCGTAGCTACCGTGATCAAGGAGCGTGGGCGTACCACGCGCGAACTCGTCGCCCGCGGCTTCGAGGTGCTTGACTCACACGCCAACTTCATCTTCTGCCACAAAGACGGGCTCGACGCCGTCGCGTGGAACCAGAGTCTCCGGCAGCGCGGTGTCCTCTGCCGCCACTACGCGGCCCCTCGCATCACCGACTGGTTGCGCGTCACCATCGGCACGCGCAACGAGATGGACGCCTTCCTCGCGGCCACTGACGAGGTCCTTGCCGAGCTGTAAGTCACCTCCGCTGGCCCCACGGCCACGACGGTCCCGTCGCCGAGAGCGAGCACCCCGTCGCAAGGATGAGGCAGCCGAGCCTTTATTGACTCGCAGCCCTTCCACCGAGCGGTAGGGGCCGGGGCCGCGAGCAACGCCCCCTCAAGCCATCTCGCCCCCAAGGCGCTCTCCCTGCCCGCCTTCGTGTCCCACCGCGACTCCGAGGGAGCTCTCGCGCTCGATGATCTTGTGGGGAATGATGATCTGGCGCACCGCCTCCCGCTCTCCCTCGACCATGGCAAGAAGACAGAGGCTCGCGTCCCACGCTAGAAGCTTTGGATAGCGCTGCACCGTCGAGAGCGAGGGGCTCGCGATCCGAGAGTGCAGGGAGTCGTCCATACCTATGACCCGCACGTCACTGCCGATGGCATAGCCGTGCCTTCGCAGCAAGCTGCAGCATCCTATGGCCACACGATCCCCGACCGCAACCACGCCGTCCATACTGTAACCAGCCTCCAGGAGACCGTCCACCAGACGCTCGGACTCAAGGTAGCTCCTGTGCCTGTACGGGCCGATCAGCACGAGGTTCTTGTCAAGCCTCATGCCCGCGTCCTTGAGCGCACGGCGATATCCGAGGTAACGAGAGGTCCGGTGCCATCGCAGGAGCCACCAACGCCGCAACCACCGCAGGCGGACCGGTGGGCATCCTCTCGTTCCCGCTATTCATGGGAGAGGGCTTCGTCGCTTTCGCCGTCACCATGGCCCTCTCCTTCGTTGCCGCGGCGATCCTCACCTTCCTCTTTGGTCACACGCCCGAGATGGACGGGGACGTGGCGGGCGCGTAGGACGGCGCCCGCCTCACGAGCTCGCCCGCGAGGCATCAGGGGCATAGGCGCGCTATGGGGCTACGACACGCCCAGCGGGCGACGCTTCCCGTGTGTTGACGTGCCAACAGCAACCACCACGAAAGGACCACCCATGACAAAGCACAAGCGTCTCATCAGCATCGCGGGAACGGATATAGACCGGCTCTCGCCCATGCAGCTCAAGGAGTCCATCCTCAAGAGCGAGGGACGAGTCATCTGCGGGCAGCACCTGCTCTTTGCCAACGCCGGCCTCGTGCGGGGCGTCACCAACTCTGAGCTGATGTTCTCCTTTGGGGCCGATATGGTGATGCTCAACACCTTCAACTTCGACGATGACAGCAAGAGCCTGGGCCTGCAGGGCCTCAGCTACCAGGAGCTACGCGCCCTCTGCCGCCGTCCCATCGGCGTGTACATGGGCTGCCCCGGGACCGATGCCGACGTCGAGGATGACCTCTACGACCGGGGCGGCATGCTGGCCACACCCGAGCACGTAGAGAGGGCCGTCGGGATGGGAGCCGACTTCATCGTGCTGGGTGGCAACCCCGGCAGCGGCACACGCATCGCCGACGTGCTCGCCACCACCGCACGCGTCAAGGGGTGCTACGGTGACGACGTCTTCGTATGGGCCGGCAAGTGGGAGGACGGCGTGACCGAGCCCGTCTTGGGGGACCCTTTGGCCAAGGCACGGGGAAGGGATGACGGGGAGATCGTACGCCAGCTCATAGACGCCGGTGCCGACTGCATCGACCTACCCGCCCCCGGCACCCGCTCGGGTGTGGGCGTCAACGACGTGCGCGAGCTTGTGACCCTCGTCCACTCCCACAAGCCGGGGACCCTGGCCATGAGCTTTCTGAACAGCTCCGTGGAGGGAGCCGATACGGCCACCATCCGCAAGGTCGCCCTGAAGATCAAGGAGACTGGCGCCGATATTATCGCCATGGGCGACGGCGAGTTCGCGGGAGGCTCAAGCCCCGAGAACATTCACCAGCTCTCGATCTCCATCAAGGGAATGCCCTATACCTACTACCGCATGGCGAGCGTCAACAGGTAGGTAGGCAAGCGTCCCTGCTCTGGGGCGCCCCCTACCTAAGGCAGACTGTAAAGGAGGGATTGCCTGTGAACGAGAGGGCCCTGTAGAGGCCGTCTCTCGCGATGTTCGTCTCCCGGGCAAGATGGGCCATGCCCCTCGCACGCGCCACGTCACCGAGCGTCTCCGTGACGAGCTGGGGCCGCCCTCCTCAAGGGCCGCAATAAGCGGGAGCTTCCGATATGGTCGCCCATGGCGAGGTGGACGGCGGCATCCTCATCTGCGGCACGGGCGTGGGCATCTCACTTTCCGCCAACAAGGTCCGAGGCGTCCGCGCCATCGTGTGCTCCGAGCCCTACTCCGCCCGCTTGTCCCGCCAGCACAACAACACCAACGTCGTGGCCTTTGGCGCGCGTATCGTGGGCGTGGAGACCGCCAAGGACATCGTCGACGCCTGGCTCGGCGCCGAGTACGAGGGCGGACGCCACCAGCGCCGCATCGACATGATCTCCAAGATCGAGCAGACCCAGCATCTCACCGCCGTCGACGGATCTGCGGGATAGCGTCGCCCCCGTCGTGTGCTTGCCTCAGCGCCTGCCTGCAAGAAGTCGTCCGAGGCGACAGGCCTCGCCCGGTGGCCCAGCGTTTCTCAGGCGACCCCGCGAAGGGGCCTTTGCTCGCTGTGGGAGCGCGGCCTCGTCGTGCTCCCAGGCAGGGCCGTGAAGGAGCTCGTTTGATAATCCTGGCGGTGAGCATGACCGCACGAAACCTCAAGGGCATCTGCGAGAGCCCCATTATCTTCGACTCCAAATTCCCAAGCAAGCTCTCGGCGACTTGAAGCCTCGAGCGAGTCGCGATGGTGAGCAACCTTTGTCCCTGGATCAAGCGCCATCCGTGGCGATTCACCGGCATGGACATGAAGTACGTCCGATCATATTTGAACTGGCGCGTGCACCTCTTCCGGGTCAAACGGGCCAACGAACGCTGACCCGAGATTGCAAAGGTGGCTCGTCACCTGCTGATGACCGATGCGCATTTTCTCAGCTTAACGTGATAAACCTATCGCCCGGCTTCTCGACTGTTAGATCGGCTAAAAAACACCGAGTTAGGCAGAGTTATTTCGATTCAGGGGATGTAGTAGGACGCTCGCAGGCAGATGTGGTGTTACCGAATTTGTCAAGATTTGTTTTGACATTTAAGCGCGTTTGGACAATACTCTGGATTGCAGAAATAAGACAATGCCTATTGTCCTCTGTCTGCACTGTTAATTTGTCCCTGCCGTCGACCTCTCACTATACGAGAAGCGCCGAAGACAGGGACTTTTTTGTTTAAGAAAGTCACATGGCGAAACAAGGTTCTGGAGAGCACGGGCACCCTCTGAAGGTTATGGAGACTGCGATTCTTGTTGATGGGGGCTTCTATTTGAAGAGGGCGCGGTCTCTCTTCGGGAGCATGACGCCCAAAGAGAGGGCAGATGAACTTGAAAATTATTGCAAGAAGCACATCAACAAGTTTGGCGACCGCCATCTCTATCGCGTTTTCTATTACGACTGCCCACCATCGGGTGCGGTGATTTGGAATCCTGTGACGCAGAAGAATGTTCCCTTGGCCAAGACCAACCTTTACTCTTGGACAAAGGATTTCCATGAAGAGCTTGCCCACAGGCGCAAGTTCGCACTTCGTATGGGGGAGTTACTCGACACGCACGGCGGCTATACGCTGAAAAAAGACTCTCTCAAAAAGCTCCTTGTCGGAAAGAAGACGCTGAACGACCTCACTGACGATGATTTAGATTTGAATATCCGCCAGAAAGGCGTTGATATGAAGCTCGGCCTCGATATCGCCTCATTGGCTTACGGTGGCATTGTCAATCAGGTAATCATGATTGCTGGAGATAGCGATTTTGTTCCCGCAGCCAAGATGGCGCGGCGTCAAGGCATTGATTTCATACTCGACCCCATGTGGAGCCACATTACCTCCAGCTTGAATTTGCATATCGATGGTTTGGAAACCTGCTGCAAGAAGCCCAGCCAGAAGAATTAACCCTGATGTCCCCGGCACTTCCTTAGCCCACAACTGGCAACCTGATGGCGTCCGGGCACCGGATCCCGGAGACCCCGTGTGCCTCGCCCACCCTTCTCGCGGACTCGGTGGTGACGAGCCGCCCGCGTTGGCGCAGGCCATGAGTCCGCTCGATCTCAGGAGGGAACCCGGCGAGAACGCGTCGCCGAACGAAACGGCGAGCGCCGTGCCTGCGACGCAGGCGTTGCGCCCCCTCGACAGTGCTGCCCACCTGTGGTATAAAAGAGGTGGCTACTGCCGCACAGGCGGAGGGCTACCAAGTGCCGGGGACGTTTTCCCCGGCTTTTTTCACTCTGGGAGTTGTGTTTGAGAGAGCTCAGCATCTTCATCGACGAGTCGGGAGGCGACGGCCTCGACGGATCGTACTACCTGCTCGCCCTTATCCTACACGAGCAGGGCGACTCCCTCGGGAAGGCAATAGCGCAATACGAGCAGTCCCTACGCGACAAGGGGTTGCCAAACGCTCCGCTGCACACGACCCCACTGCTCTACCGTAAGAAAGGTTACGAGGGCATGGACGAGGAGACGAGAAAGCGCCTCCTCTCGTCATTCAGGGTCTTCTCCAGGCATCTTCCCATCAGGCATGCTTGTCTGGCCCTCAACACGAAGGGGTTCACCTCACCGGACGACGTCACGGTCGGCATGCGCCGCGCCCTCGTGGACTTCATGTTCGACCATCTCGAATATCTGCAAGGGTTCGATGACATCAAGGTCTACTACGATGATGGCCAGCACTCCATAGCTCGCGCGATACACGGAGCGGTCGAATACGCCCTCTCGAAAAACGCAGTGATCCTCAAGAAGGCGTCACCGGCTGACTACCGGCTCGGGCAGGCAGCAGACTACATCTGCACGGTGGAGCTTGCCGCCCTCCGATACCGAGACAAGCGCACAACTGCGACCGACGAGAAGTTCTTTGGCAGCTGGTCGCGGTCCAGGAGGGGCGTCCTCAAGGAGGTGCGGGCAAAGAGGATGTGACGACCTTGGTGCAAGCGCGCCGCATCATGACTCGTGCCGACAGGAGACCCAACCCGAGAGGAGCCATCTCCCCAAGCCCCTGGGCCGCGAAAGCTCGAGCAGAAACATGCAAGCGAAGGAGATATCGATGAGACTGTTCCTGACATCCTACCTGGCGGGCACAAAGGGCCCCGCCGAAAGGTTTCTCTCAAAGGCAAGGCCGAGGGAGATCGTGTTCGTCCCCACCGCCGCCAACGTGGAGGAGTACCGCGGTTACGTCGACGAGGGGATGGCGGCACTTCGGGAGATGGGCTACGGTCTGAGGGTCCTCGACGTGGCTGCGGTCCCGAGCGACGAGGCCGTGCGGGCCATCGAGGGCTGCGACTGCCTGTGCGTGTCCGGCGGCAACACCTTCTTCCTCCTGCAGGAGCTGAGGAGGAGCGGGCTCGTCGAGCTCATCGCACAGAGGGTCCGGCAGGGCATGCCCTACATCGGGGAGTCCGCAGGTGCAATAATCGCCTGTCCGGACATCGAGTATAACCAGGTCATGGATGACAGGGCGGCTGCCCCCAGGCTCGACGACTGCGCCGGCATGGGGCTGGTCGACTGGTATGTGCTTCCCCACAACGGAGAGTTCCCCTTCGCCGAGGCAACCGCCGAGACGATCAGGGCCTACAAAGACGAGCTTGACCTGGTACCACTGAACAACTCCCAGGCGGCCATAGTCGATGACAACGGCTACTCCGTGGTAACGGAGGGCGCACGCGAGGCGGGGGACGAGGACGCCTAAAAGGTCCTTTTGCCGGGCGACATGATGAGAGCGCACACTTTGGTGGGGCCCTCCGAGTATGCTGGGGGAGACGCGGCGCCGCAGCCCCCAGCCGAGCCTTGGTTCCTGCGATTTCAGCTGTCATGCTTGCCCGTCGCGTCGCCAAAGGGTCCTCCATGGGCAGCGGCCCATGGCTTCCGCGCTGCCGTCCGGTGCCGCCTCCCTCTCCAACGGCCCCTGGGGCGTACCATCTCACAGGCGCACCGCTCGATGCCACCGAGTGGTGCGCAAGCAGTGCACTCGACGTCACCGAGTGGCACGAAAGTCGGCATATGCGCAGTTGCCAGAAAATATTGTGCCACTCGATGCCACCGGGTGGCACGCCCATCGCGCACTCGACGTCACCGAGTGGCACGGTCGGGCATTGCGGACCCGGCGCCCGCAACCTCGCACATCCCCCGCTGCGTACCCCAGGGTCTGCAAAGACGTCTGGGGCGGGGTGACCGAGCCTCCGAGCGACGCCCCCCACCTCGCATGAGAGGGCGGGTCAGCTGGTGGCATCACCACCCGCGCATTCGTGGAGGCATCCCATTCCTGCGACCGAGTGGGTCTGCGTGACCCATGTGTTATGGCGCAGGACCTACACCTCTATGCACGAAGTCTCTAAAGGGTACCTAAAGTAGCGGTCCTAATCTATCCATATTGGAGAGTGCGACCCTCGCGAAGGCGACTGCGTTTCGTGTCTCCATCGCGAGACGCGGGTCGTCACACGTGGATAGGCGGTGGCCCTATTCCCCGTATCGCAAGAGGATCGACGCGCGCTCCTCAGCAAGATACTCCTTCATGAGCGGAATTGAGAACGTCACGTATCCGGGCGCCGTCTGCTCTATCACCTGGCGGGATATCAGCTGCCGACGGTAGGGGCTCAGGTAGCCGGTCGTCCTCTTGAGCATGCTGGCGATCTTTGATGTGGAGACGACATCGCGGGTCTCGCTCATCGCAAGGATGAAGTCGATAGCCGTCTTGGGTAAGCCGGTGATGGCGGTCTCAAGCACGGCAGACTTGAACTCGTCTCGTGCCGCAGCGACGCCCCTCGTGGCGTCGTCAACCGAAACCACGATGACGCCATCACCCCTCCGTCCCCTGAGCCACGCGGTGCGCCATACGTGGTAGCCGACGAGCTGGATGAGATAGGCATAGCCCTGCGTGGCGTCCGTAGCCAGCGCGAGGGCCTCCTCCTCGATCTGGAATCCGGAGTTCGCAATCGTATCGCGCAGGGAGTCGCGCACCTCGTCGAGGGGAATGGCGTCGAGTTCCTCGGGCTTGGCACGACGCAAAAAGGTGACCGACTTGCCGTTAAGGATATCGAGCACGCCCGTCGTGATACCCGCAAAGACGAGCGCTATGTTCTGGTTCTCGCGAATCATGAACTGCACGGCTGTCGCTATCTCGCGGATGTCGTCTCTTGAGGCATCCTGGACCTCGTCTATCGTGACAAGCAGACCCTTGCCGCGTCTCGTCATGCCACGCGTCGCGCACTCGAGGATAGACTCGAAGTCATCAAGGTTGGCAGACCCACGCCTTGCCTCGATCGACACGAGGGGAGATTGCGCCTTGAACACGATCTCGCTGAAGAGAGACTTCCTCATGAGCCTGCGACTCAGGGAGGCCAGAAGGTCGCCGCTTCCCGAGACGTTGACCACAAGCCAGCCCTCGTCTTCCGCAATCGAGGCAAGCTCGGAAAGCAGCACCGTCTTGCCGGAGCCGCGCGGCCCAGTGATGCGCATCAGACGCCCCGGAGCCCCCTCGCCGTTGGCAAGGCCCTCCAGAAAATCGTCCGTGACCTTCTCGCGACCCACCAGCACGGGGGGCATCTTGCCGGCCGTCGGCTTAAACGGGTTCTGATACTGCACGACACATCACCTCACCATCCCCCAGTCTGAAGGCAGTATGTCCCTCAGACCGTAAGCATAAGGTACATAAGACGCATAAACGGCATAAAGTACATAAAGTACGTAAGGTCCATAAGACGCGTCGAGCGTGTGGTCTGGCGCGTTCATGCGCCCTGACGTGCGGCTGGGGATCGAACCTGGGCCTTTCGCCGACTGGCGAGCCCCTGCACGCCGGTGCTCACGAGCGTGGCTGCCATCTCTGCCGCCTTCGCCACGGGCATATAGTACGCGAGCAATACGGCAAAATGCGCTTTTCCGTGACGTCGCCCGCTCAGAATGCGCTTTTACGTGAGAGTGACACCCCCAGAGTGCGTCTTTACGTGAGTCGCCGGTTGCGTCGTGGGGCACTTGTGTACACTGTTACGCTGTTGCGGACAGCCGTGGGGATGCAGAAGTGTACACAGATCGGCGAAAATGGGCTCTCGACGCCGGTTTGGGGCACTTGTGTACACTGTTGCGACGCGATTCGCCGAGGCAGCGACCCACACTAACCCCCGAAGATCCTCATTCAGGGGTGATTTTTCTTGTGATGGCTCACGTTTCTCACCGTTATCGAGAGGAGGACCTCCTGCTCGGGCATCCTCGAGCCCCAAGCCCGATGCCATGAAGTCCAGAAGATTGAGGTGCCGCACGCCGTCGCGGCGCTGCAAGAGCGAATCCAGGGTAAAGAGAAAGCGGAGGTAGGCATCACGGATGCGCGAGAAAGGCCGGTATTCCCGCTCCCCCCCACGCTCCGCTCGGCAATACTGAACGCGACTTGCATATAGGCATGGTCGTTTGCCTTGCGCGTGATGAAGTCACACTCCAGCTTACCGATCTTGCCCACGCTCACCTGGTAGCCACGCGCCTGGAGATAGGTGTAGAGCACGTTCTCGAACGTGGAGCCATAGTTGATGCGATTGCTCCCTCCATGCCACCTCCCCGCCCGGCGGCGTCTGGGACCTTGCGTTGCCAGGTCCGTCAGGACGGATCCAGCGGGGCCCCGTGGCCGGGGGTCACCACCTTGAGAAGCTCGAACAGCCTTCCCGGGCTGCGCGTCCTCTCCCACCAGAGGAGGAGCAGGGCGTCGTAGAGCAGGTCCTCCCTGCTGGAGCAGGGTCCCCAGGGGCGGCCCGACGCCAGCCCCGACAGGGCGGGGAGCACGGCGGCGCACAGCCTGTCAACCTGCCCTGCGCCCAGACCCCACAGCGCGGCCCCGTCGGGGACGATGCCCGGCAGGGAGGGGTCGG
>ERZ773003.1253-NODE-1253-length-15426-cov-40.965194_pt1 | contig 15426 bp, 12 predicted proteins | sample MGYA00580668_ERZ773003 | MGnify/ENA primary metagenome ERZ773003 (study PRJEB29015, sample SAMEA2738002) | human oral metagenome | biome: human oral; feature: human-associated habitat; material: dental | place: China | collected 2126 ... | reverse complement strand
TCTACTGTATTCTACTGTATTCTACTGTATTCTACTGTATTCTACTGTATTCTACTGTATTCTTATTACTAATAGTATCCTGACTGCAATCATTTATCAACTAAAAGATAATATTGATTGCGGTCATTTTTACTTGATCCAAACCAAGTAATGATTTCTAAATCACGAAGATGATGTAACATTTTGACAACAAATGCTCGACTTCTTCCTGTTAATTCAATCGCCTTTGCTGTTGTCATTTTCTCACCAGAATTGTACATATAGTGGATAATAGCCTGCTCGTCTGCGTTTAGATTACCAAAATCAGAAAACTGTTTCTCCAAACTATCTCGTGTACGAAGATGACGACTGACAATATTATTTTCAAGTGTCAAGACGACCTTATTCCCAGGTTCTGAGTATTTAGGCTCATGAAGAAAAGCTGATTCCATTTCAGAATAGATACGCTTAACACCCTCGTTCATTTCACGAACCCAACCAAATTCAGTCAGGGTTCTCGCAATCCGAGGATTTCTAGAAAAACGTTCATGCTTGATATTGTCAACGGTAACGATATTTGGCAATTTCCCTGGGCTATGAATCTCCAGTCTATCATCAAACATGAGTACACGAATGTGATCCCCATAGACAGAGTAATCACGGTGAGTCACAGCATTAACGACACCTTCAAACCAAGCAAATTCAGGATATTCAGGTAAAATCTGGAATTGCCCATTATCGTCTAAGTACTGAAATTCCCGCAACTGAGTACGGATAAAATCTCGAACTTTTATAATTAGTACTGGCAAAGCATCATCAAAAGTCACTTCTTTGATGACATTAAAGCTACTGCCTGTCCCCATATCCGTGCTATCAAAGCGTTGAAAGCGAACACGAGCTTGTGGGAAAAACGCTGACGGACATTTACCAAAAAGTAGAATTGCTGCCTTGGTCAGTTTACCATTCACGAGAAAACGCCGTGCTTTAAGAATTTCCTCTGTCGAACGTTCTGAAATATCAAACCGATTTTTGAAATCTTGCACTAAGTTATCATCAATGTCTTCCAGGGTTGCATCAGGTACTACTTCATCTTCAAAGAAACGTTGTCCCTTATCATAGCTGAGCTGAGTACGTTGTTCATAGCTTAATTTAACCGATTCATCGCCCTGACGCAGATAAACCTCATCATTAGGCGCAGCAATCACTCGGTTAGATGACAATTCAACTGAGATAACCAAAATCAGGTCATCTTCCCCCTTATGATTAACCACAGGGATTTCCTCAAAGGACAAATCCAGAGGAGTCTCCCGCATCTCACGGTCAATCTTTTTGAAATCGTCTATGGGATAAGATCTACCATCCTTGAAACCAGTGATAATATTGTCCTGCTTCTCATCTTCAATACCAACCACCAACTGACCGCCGTCCGCATTTGCAAAAGCAATCAAGTGCTTAAGCAATTCCTGAGGCTTCTTGCGTGCTGATTTTCTATCTAGATATTGGCTTTCTGGAGAGAATTGGTAGAGGGATAAATCATTAGATAAATATTCCTTATTTTCCAACTTGTAACTCCTCTTCTACTTTATTTTTTTACGGCTATATATTCTATATCCATCACCTTCTAATTGGTAGGAGGCAATTTTTTTATTTATTTTTAGATACTGGAGGATTGATTTATTATAATTTGTATTTTTAATCTTAGGATTCTTTCTATCAGTTAACGCCAAAATAATTTCGGTAAGATCTAAAACTCTAAATAAACTCAAAACTTCATCATATGTAAACTCATTAAGGTATTTTGCCAATATTAATCGACGTTCACTTAAATCTATATCAGTATTTTCGATGACTGATTGCAATAATTCCTTATTGACTGAGTATCCTTCCTCTAGAATGTCATCGAAATAATCCGCAAAGATTTTTTCTACTAACTTTCTAGTACTGAATTCAAAAGAAGTGTACCCACACAGAATATATTCTAAATCAGATTCATCAAATTTATTTTCCAAGATATAGTCAATAACTGCTGTAGAATAATTCTTGTCAGATAGGGATATATTGTTAGAAAATCTATCAATAATTTTAAATTTATCTTCATCAGTTAGCCCTTGTTCAAGAAGACTTAACATTTCGTGTTCATGGTAAACCACAAAATTGCCTGTCTTTTCTGCCAGATAACCCTCTAAATATTTTTTGAGATATGAAATAACATGATTTGAGTAATTTTCTCTTATAAAATCCAATGTGTTTAGAGAAAAAACTTCTGAGATAATTTTCTCATCAATTAAAATAGCTACTTTATCATCAGGAATATCATCCTTCTTAAATTCTGTAAAACACCATCCCAATTTTGAAAGAATCTCTTTATATTTATCATTAGCTAATTGGTTACATTTAACGGTTTCTTCAAAAAATTCTTCTTGCAAATTATCTGAAAATTCCTTGAACACTAACTGGGAAAATTCTAAATGCTCACCATTATTCACAAATTCAATCAATCTTTCGTTCCATGTATCATACTCACAAAAGTAATTTAGAATATTTTCTGTGTTATATCCTACCTTATTAAACTCAATAGCAGCATCTAAAATAGGCATTGTTGCTAATTCTGATATTTCAAGAGAGTGGTCGTGTACTTTCTTTAAATATTCAACTCTGAGGTTTTCGGCTACTGCTGTGTTATTTACAATCCTATAAACCACTTGTAACTCATCACGAATGACTTCATTCAAGAAAGGTAATATTTGTGACATATAAGTTTCTAAATTCTTACCAATATAATTATTAAGATTGTCAAATTGCTCAAGTATCGAAAACGGTTTATTTTTAACTGATTCAGCTGATACATCACCATCCATATAGTAGAGCAAACTTAGGATATTTTGAACGTTAATATCATATAAATTATTTTCATAAACAAAATCACTCATCACTTTATGGCTATCTTCAAAACTTAAATCTTTAATTTTAACTTCCATAAACTTCAAATTATCTTGAATCTGAGTATTATTGAGGAGCTCGTTAAAATTATCAATAATTTCTTGGATATCTGACCAGTTACTATTTACAAAAGAGTTTATTACCTCTTGTAGTTCTTCTTGCCAACCGACTTTAGAAAAGTCAATAAATGACAACAGTAAAACAATTATCTGAATTTTTTCTTTTTCAAGAATGTCATCAGATGTCAAAAGTAATTTTAATGTTTCCTGATTTAAATCAGTTAAGTAGAGCAGGACAGAAATTTTTGCTGCAAGAGGTCGTGAGTTTTGTTGTAAAAACTTGTTAACAAATTTTACATTAGTCTCTGATAAATAACTTTCCAATCTTTTCTTACTTTCTCTCTGTAAAAGATATTCAAACAGATCAAAATTTAAGGCATAAATTCTCGTAAAATCGGAGTCATCAAGTCTTTCATTGACTTCTGCAACTTCTATCAAAGAATAATCCCAGTCGAGTTCAATCTCTCCTTGCACCGCATTTAAAAACTCTTTATCCTGCTTCTTCAGGCTATTAGGGTAAAAATAAGTAATATAGTCTGGAAAACTCTCATCTATATAGCCATTTCTCAATAAATACATGATTAGAGAGTTTTTCTCTTTCTTTAAGTAGGAATATTCTTCCATTATAGTATCGAAAAAATGACGGTTAATGAGTACAGATAACTTTTCTGATTTAATATTTTCATACTCTTCGCGTAATTTTTCTAAATTAGAATTCAACTCATTAAGATGACTTTGATTATCTAAAGCACTCAACCGCTCTTGAAAACTAATATCATTCATCGGGAATATATCTTCTAATTCTTCTTTTCGACCATTTAGCTGAGAATAATAATCTGCTTTAACTGATTCAATTTCAGCATCTTCCGATAGAATTTCACGTATAAAATCTAGCCTATTAGGAAATTGACTCTCGGTTTTACCATTTACTCGAATAGCTACCCTTCCCTCAGGAACCTTCAGATACGTTGAATAAAGTTCAAGTTTATTCCTAGAAAATTCTTGTTCAGAAGAAATTATCTTTTCTTCTATTTTCTCAATTTCTGCTGATTTTTTATCTAGATTACGCTGTCTCAAATCATCAATCTTACTAAAAAGTTGATGAACAAATCCTGAGTCTTTCTGGAGTAATGAAAAATCTTTAGGAAAAATATTTTTATAAACAATGATTGCAAAAATTTTATCTGATGAAAGATTCAGCTTATTATTATCATTTTCTTTCTGACTAAATAAGTTATTCTTATATAAAACAAACTCATTACAGATATTATACGCCAGTCTCATATCATCAATGTAAATCGCCACTTGTTTTAACATTGTTTTACTAACACTGTGTGCTTCACCTAAATTTGTTAGTATTTCTCCTAGTTTTTCACCTGAATTAGATGAGGTAATTACTGGAATAATTGGAATGATGAAATCAAAAAATTTAGTTCTATCTTGCGAAGTAAACATGTCATCTTTAATAAGATAGATGAATAAAAGTTTCTTTCCATCTTTTCTCTTATTATTAACAAGCGTATTTATTTCTCTTAGTTTCTCAAAGATTAGGTTTGTTTCAAATCGATCAATATCTTCAAAGATGACAATATCACTCTGACAGTTATCAAAGAGATATAAAACATCATCTAAATATTTATCAAAATAGGAGTCTTCTTCACTTTGAAATACTTCAATATCTCCAGAAATATTTGCCCCACGAAAAGAAAGATTTTTGATTAATCGTCTTTTTAACTGTAATTCAGATAATTTATATACTGCATAAATCATATTGCACGTTAAAATTAGATAGGCTATCAAACGAATAATGCTCCCAAGGTGAGGAAAGTTTGGGAATCCTTCTCTAACTAAAATGGCTAATTGAGTATAATTCCATAGAAACATAATCGGCAATAAGAATAGTAGGAATGCAGTAGATAGTTTAAGAATTTCGGAAAATAATGGGTTTTTCTTAGACTTGAAAATAGTCATCGGGATATACTTTGCATCAATCTGATGTAACAATTGATTAATTATTTTCCCCTCAATGATATTAATTTGCTCCAGCGAATCGCTATTTTCAATCCGCCCTTGGAATATTTCCAATTGAGCATTGCTCCTATTTTCAAGGTGATTCAGAGAAGAAAAGTGTGCCAACGAGATATGTAATGGTTTAAAACTTCCATTTTTACTTTTATAAGTCTCTATAAAACTACTTTTACCTGAACCATAATTTCCAGATATCGCTACATTCTTAATACCTTTATCTTCTAGTGCATAATTCATCGCTGCTTCATGCGACGCATCGATATCAACATCGTTTAATGGTGTTAACTTGTTAAATTTAAATTCTGTCATCCACACCTCTGTTTTCAAATTTTCCTTACTCCATCTCCTTCACTTTACTTTCGATAAAGTCAATTTCTTCTTGAGAAAGTCCATATTTTCGGTAGAGTTGCGCGTCTAACTCAGCGATTGATTGTGACCAATCAATGTCCGAGTTAGACGTAAAGTCTTGGAGTGGGACATTTTTCCAAACTTCTTTCGTCTTATTATTTTGCGTAATTTTCAAGGTTCCCAGCATCGCCCTTGCAAATTTCGTTTTGATGTATTTTAGAAGATTTTCTGCCTCTTCTCGATTATCAAAAGCACCAAAAGAGATAAACGTTTGGGTATACCCGATTAGGGGTTCCCCGATTAGGGGTGTAGAAAGCACCTCACCAATGGCCCCGCTTCCATTTGCACCCGGTATAAATATTTTATACTTATCTAGATTAGGATGCTCTGCAATATATTCCTTTTTCGTCCATTTATATACCCTTTTATTATCCTCACGGCCATATATTTGAATGTCCGTGTCATTCTGTTGGCTGTCGTAAAATATTTCTGGAAATCTCGAGAAAATATTTGAACCAACTGAAAAGCGTTCTGCTTGTGAAACACGTTCAATAAAATCTGGATGTTCCTGATACACTTTAGCGGTCAGTTTATAGGTACTGTTCCCATAATGCAGTGTACTGAGTGCAATGAAACTCTCTGATGCTAATACTTTGTGCAAAATGTTATTCAATTCAGGTATGCTAATAAATTGACCGATTGCACCAAAATTTTTCTTACTATCACGATATGTTACAGCAACCCCACCTTTGATATCTGTATTCGGGAAAACTTCAGCACTATTTTGAGAATAATAGACTACTTTTAGGTGTTCATCTGCTAACATTTTTGTATTCCACGCAGAAGGTGTTTGCCCTGCATTAAATAGAAAACGAGCTGGGGTTATTAGAACAACTTTGTCAGATACTGCGTAAGCCAATTCCATAAAATGATGATAAATCGGAGTATCTCTATTGTTATTTGTCTCTTCCTGATAAGGAGGATTGCCTATTACTACGTCAAATTTCACTTTCTTAAATCCCTCCTCAACTAGTTGTTTACCTTTTGCGATGTCTGTTTTGAGGGTATCGGTTAGGTTTTCAATGTAGGTCACATTGGTTTTGTAATTCCGATAGCCTGTCAGTGTGCGTTCTGTGATGGTTTTTGCCATTGGGGTCTTGGCAATGGCGTAGATGTTATGTGCCAAAATCTCTTGATAGACTTGGTCTGCTTCAAAGTGATTGTCATCATTTTCCATCACCTTTTGATAATAGAGACTGATGGCACTGTGAAGGGGATACAGCCCTGTTTTTGCATTGATATCCAAGATTTTCACATCCTTATGATAAACGGACGACGTCAAGTCATTGTCCACCCAGTGAAGGTTTGGGGTGGCGCCATCTGTTACCGACTCAAAGTTGTCATCGTAGAAGTTCAATCCCCCAACAGACTTGGTGATTTGGAGATTCACCACGCGCCACGGTGTCAGCACTGTTTCCTTATCAGGATTTTTGAAGGTGCCAAATAGCTCTGCGATATGCTCTGCACGTTCGATAAAGTCCATGTCGTCAAAGGACTTGGCACGTTGGCGGATGATACGCCCAGCCTCAATGAAGACCTCGGCATCATAATACTTGGTAATATCGCTAAACATCCCCTTGGTGAAGCCTTTTGGCATAAATTCTTTCCAAGAGGCATCGTCCACTTGATTGATAAAGTCTTTGATGCTGATATCCTTAGACAAGTCAACAGCCATCCCGTAAATCATCATAGGAATGCGGATAGAAACGCCACGCAAGATTGAAATCATGTTTTTGCGTTGTTTCTTAGCCTCTTTGAGTTTTTCCAGAAGCTCTTTTTCCTCTTCTGTGCGTTGGCGTGCTGTTTTTTTCTTGCTACGCTCGGCTTTGTCGTATTCCTCATCAGTGAGACCATTGTCATTGACGACAACCTCCCTAGGTGTTTTCTGACTTTGCGTTTTTCCGACAATCGCATTGAGCTTGTTAAACATGCTGGCATCATCGGCTGTCAGCGTGAGCAGATTATCATTATAAAGACTATCGTCTTCAAATCCTGAACGCACCGCTTTTTCCGCATAAACCTTCTTAAGCTGGGTCAGCATGCGGTCCACATCATAAGTTTTCATGCCGTTGTCTGAGTTACTCAAGATAGGCATGAAATTCAAGAGACGCGCCATAGCTTGCTTTTGATGCTGGGTATTTTTCTTCCCCACACCAGAGTTAATCTGAGCACTCTCAGCCATGACTGTCAGAGCTCTATCCGGTGCAAAATCAAAAACATAACAATTCTTCTTCATTCCTAACTTTTCATGAGAAAAAGGTGTCTGAGCACGAAACGCAGCCTGAAGGTAATTCATGGCACTATTGGTATTTGACAAGAACAAAACAGCTGTCCACTCTGGAATATTGACCCCTGTTGTTAACTTGCGAACTGTCAAAGTAATGGTTTTTGTTGCGGATGGATCGTCTGTTATAGCATGACGAACTTTTTCAAGGTCAGCTTCATTCGCAACACCGTCATCGCTAGTAGAACCACGAACAACATTGACAATATGATATTCTTTCCCAAAAACTGGATGCTCTTTTAGTAAGTCTTCGAAAGCATTTGCTTCTTTTACACCTGGCATTAACCAAAGAGTATGACGCAATTCTTCTCGATAAGATTTTGTTGAAAATGGGTAGTTCGTCGTGCTATCAGGATTAGTAATATTATCTAAAAATGCTCGAACACTAGACTTATGAACAAGCTTCCCAGCTTCATCAACGCGGAAAAACTCTCTAAAATTAAACAACTTCGACTCATCTGAAAATCGTTCCTTATGTTTCATTTCAAATGTATACATTGAAACTTTTGGTAAGGTTTCATAGGGATTCTGCTTATCTGGATGTTCCAATTCCCATTTCTTTTTAGCCGTTTGTTCCATGACATAGTCCCAAGTATAGACTTGTTCGTCATCGAATTGATCAAGCAAATTAAACGGAGTTCCTGATAATTCCAGTACTTTCGTATGATCTTTAATCAGTTCTTTCATGACAGAATCACTCAATTCAGTCTGAGTTCCTTCATGTGCTTCATCAATAATAATGAGGTCCCAATCAACATCTGAGAAATCTTTAAGATTTGTCTGTCCATTATTGTAGCGAAGCAGTTGAATAGAAGCGAAATAGATAAAGGGATGGTCTTCCTTCTTCAAGTTTTCAAGTGTCTCTCCTTGATTGACCGAACCATAATGATAGCCTTCATCAGTCATTTTCATTTTTTTGAAGTCATCAAACCATGAATCTGCGACAACTGGTCTATGCGTCATGATAAGTACACGCTGAAATTTTTCATTCTTTACAAGTTGTAAGGATGTTAAAGTTTTACCAAAACGCATCTTAGCATTCCAAAGCATCCTATCTTTTTTCTTAAAGACCTTTCGGGTTTGTTCAACAGCAGCTTCTTGCTCTGGGCGAAGTCTAATAATAGTCTCATCCACAAATGTTTCATCAGCAGAGATATTAAGATAATTCTTACCTTCTTTAACCGCTTTAATCGCAGACTTAGCTGTCTCTAAATCTGTTTTGAACCACTCCGTACCTTCTAATTGTTCAGCTTGCTTAATACCTGAACGTTTTAAAACATTATGCACATCGTAGTCATGGAACCAAGATTTTGTCGACTTTTTATAAGCAAGTTCTACCCACCCAAGTGTATAGGGCAATCCTGAAGTTTTCATATATTGATTGATACGTTTCGGTGCAACTGCTCTTAAGAAATCACTATTAGGAGACCAGTCCGTCTCAATATCATCTGAAGAAACGGTCCCTTCACCAATTTTTTGTGTACCTTCAAAAGCATTGAACAACCCACTTTGATTATCAACCGTCTGAATATAAATAAATTTCCTTTCAGCAGTTCGGTACATTTCTTGTGCCCTTGGTTCTAAGAATCGACCAATAGCACTTGCTTTAATATCTGGATTGATATAAGTCAACATGACCCAAGCAAGAATATCAAACACCTGTTCTAATGATTTTAAAGCATTCTCTTTGGTTGCATCTGCTGGATTTAAAATATGAGCAGAATTATTCCCCTTCCCCTTAATTTCATAAAAATTATCTACAATTTTTGTATTGGGAATAAGCCCTCTTATTTCTCTCAATACATCGTTAAAAGTTGCTCGCTCTCGAATGTCAAGATATTCTCTGTCAGCAATCAATCTAGCTGTATTTTCAGCAACTTTCCTAACCTTAGTTAAAGTTCCCTCATAATCACCATGAGTATAATTTTCTTCTGCCATATTAACAGTTCTGAAAAGTTCAGCTGTATCTATGTCAATAGCTAAAAATTCAAAATTTGAAATCATATCTTAATCTCCTAATAGATAAACTTTCTGAATCGTTATCTCTTCAATGATTGAGGCTGTTTCAACAGATTCTTCCAACATAAAAGAATCATCCATATCAAAAAAGCTCATTTGTCCCTCAACAACGCTCTTATCATTCTCAACTTCTTTTCCTAAAAGTTCTGATAATGCAAAAGGAACTTTTTTTACTAAGCTAGAATGCCCTTTTACAATTCTCCATTCATTAAACCAAATAGGTTCTCCTGTGATTGGATGTTTCTGGGTCAAGGTATTTCCTCTTATAATATTCTTATGGATAAGGTAATGGGCAGACTTGTAGATATCACTCTTACTAGTTAATTTATCATCAAAAGTTTGTTCGTACCAATCTAGATAGTATAAAAACATGCGAGATCGTGCCACTTCTAAATTATCTTCAAGAAATTCAATTCCATAAATAGATGAAAGAGCAATTAAAGATTTTGTTTTCCAATATCGTTTACCATATTGCTTGATTACAGAAGCCAATTTTCTTTCTAAGATAGCTTGTAAAAAATTACCATCTCCCGCTGAAGGCTCCAAAAATGTTGCAGATACATTTTCACACGCCTCCTTAATACCAGGAGTATCTAGCATTTTCTGAACCATCCAAGATGGTGTAAAGACTTCGCCATGCTTTTGCACTCGATGCTTTGATTTTATTAAATTCTCTTCCAAATTCTACTCCTTGAAACCGTTTATCTTGTTTCTATTATATCATGTTTCTATAAATACCTTTACATTTACAAGGGTTTGGCACGACAAACGCACGAAGAAAAAATTACAATAAATTTCTGAAAAGTTAGGGAGGCAGGAACAAAAGTTACAAAAAGCAATCTTTTCAAAAGCTTTTGATAGAAAAGAATGCAAATATTTTTGATCAAACTCTATCGAAACACCTAAAAATTTTAGATTTTGATATCTTTAAAACTTTTTCAACAAATAATTTTCTTCATGCGTTTGGAGTGAGGGGTTTGGGGATTCTCCCCAAAATAAAATAGAACCATCAGTCAAAAAGTGTCAGTCTGACCTTTACTGATGATTCTATTTTTACGATAGTGTGTATACACTATCTGAGCTCGCAAAGACCTAAAATTATGTTTTTGTATCAATTCTAAATTCCCCGTGCCAGACACGGTGGCTGACATTGTCAGACAATCATTTTTTAGAAGGACATAAGAAAACCGCAGATAAATTCCTGCGGTTTCATTTACTTATTTAATGTTTAGTAGACTTCTTTTTCAGGTTAACTGAGAGTCCCTTTTCCAATTCATCCAATAATTGAGTTATCAACTGACCAAGTTCTATAAAATTCTGTTGTGAAATATTTCCAACCTGAGTGGACAACTTGGCAATCCTATTAATTGATCTGCCAATATGAATGAATCGCTCTGTCAGTTGCTCATACTCTGGAAAATTAATCGTCCATGATTCAATCTCTTGGTTAAATAATTTCTTTCTGGCAAAAGCGGAAAAGTTTGACTCTTTTTCATTAGCCATTAATGCTAACAATCTTTTATTCTCATCCTCAGTCAAAAAGACTTGCTTCACGATATTTTTAATTCTATTTTTCATTCATCCACTTTTGATGGTAACCTCGCCTTTTTCGTTTTATGGTATTTAAGGAACGATTTTTCATATTTTTCAATCATTTGAACACTGTAAGTCATAGCTCGTAATGCTTGAAGATCCTGAGATTGCTCTGCTATCCTTGCTAACTGATTGATATTATTTTTAATTCGCCTCAAAGAAAATATCAAGTCTTCAAATGAAGTTTCATCAAATACCACAACAATAGGGAATTTCTTAAATAACATTTTCCTAGCATAGTTAGAAAAATTCCTTAAACCTGTATAACTGATAAGGTAGTTTAGCGTTTGATTCTGCGATTTTGTGATATAGAATTTTTTCAGAACTGTTCGATAACGCTCAACCACGATAAATTCTCCTTGTGTATTTTTCTGCCTGAGACACATCGTATTCCCTCAAATATTCTACAAGTTCCTGATAATCTTGCAACAGTCCTTCTTCTAAATTTGGGAAGTCATTTTCTCTACTCTGGATAATAATTTCTAGTTGATTGACAATTTCTCTAATTGAGAAACTATAATCCAGGGTTTCTTCCTCATACTCTGCTTTTAACCCTTGATACCGTTGTAACTCTTCTTCTGATTTAAAACCAGCGACTAGCATATTCTCCAATTGATAATAAATTGTCATTCTACTCTCCTTATCCCTTTTGGTAAAACTTTCTAGCATTTTCATGAGCAATTACCTTAGCTTCCAATAATCGCTCATCTTTTAGGCGCTCCATAGAGCTCATTAAATAGGCTAATGGTGACACTACATCATTAGGAATACGATCTATCATTCCCAAGACTTCATCAGAAGTCATATAGCCTTCGCTTAAAAACTGTCCAATCGCCATTTTTTGCTTATGCGTTAGGGTGTAATTATAGGGGTAAATAAAACGATCGTTATATCTATCCGCAATCACTTGCAAAAGGGAATAATACTCTGGTTTGAGATAAGTTGTTGACTGATCTTCTGTCTCTCTAGAACTATTATCTAGTATATTCTTATTCTCTTTCTGATTCTTGTTCTTAATCTGTTGCGTTACTTGACTGTTACTTTCCGTTACAGGTAACGTTTCTGTAACGTTACATTCTATTGATAAACTTTCTTGCCCACTTACTAGAGCTTTTTGCTTTTGACGATGACGAGCCACTCTTTCTCTTGTTTGTTTACGAATTTTTTCTAGACCATCAATATTCTGATGTTTCTCCCATTTAGGAATTGTGACTGCTCCATCCACAAAAGCAATCATTCCAAATTGTTCAAATGTTTTCAGAGCCAGCTTCACAGTCGTTGACTTTCTCCTAAAGACTGTAGTTAACATCTCTTCTGTATAAAAGACCTTATCTCCTAGAGCTAAGACTCCACTGTAATTCTGTTTACCTGCTAAAACGAGTAGTTTAAACCAGATGACAATTAAAGTATCTCCTTCGGGCATTGACTCAATCAACTGTATTTTTTCATCATCAAAGATATCTGTAGTAATCTTAATCCATTGTACTTCACTCATACGTGCACCTCCTATCTTTCATATTGCTTTAGCCATCTAGTGACAGCTCGTTTATCGTACAGAGTCACCCCATCAATGACCATTGTCGGCATTCCTTCTCGTGTCCATTTTTGAAGGGTTGTCGTTGATACATCAAGCCACCTAGAAAGAGCTGCCATCCGAACCATAGGTTTGTATAGTTCTTTATCTTCTAGCGCTCTTTCAATAGCTGTAGAGACCATTTCATCATAATGTGCCCTTAACTGTTTTTCCAAAACTTTGGGAAGTTGAACAACTAAAGTCGCTTCTTCAGACATATTATTACCTCGTTTCCATTTCTCAATTAAATAAACTCCGAAATTTGTATATTTTATTATACATTTTAAATTATAAATACTTTTTGTATTCTTGCCAAGTGATATTATACTTTTTGTATTAAATGTGGTAGAATATCAATTAGGAGGAATCTATGACTAATAATATAGCTAAACTTATAGAAGAAAGTGGCAAAAAAATAAAAAGTATCAGTGAAGCGCTAGATATATCCTACCCAACACTATCTAGCTATAACCAAGGAATACGAAAACCTAAAAAAGAGAATGCTCAAAAGTTAGCGGATTATTTTGGTGTCTCAGTGGCATACATCCTTGGAATTGACGAAGAAAAGTACGCTCCGTCAAATTTAAAAATCGTCACTGATAGTTTCAAGACATCTGAAATTACTTCTGTAACACCTTTTAAAAGCGATATGGAGAAGCTTAAGAAAGGAATCGAACTAGGAGAGATTCATTTGTCTATGCCCTTAAATGAAGGCTTCTCAGACGATTTTAGGCGCATTTTAGCGCGCTACTTGATCAATCATGAGGAAGAATTCATGAAAACTTTCACTAAACACATGAATAGTTTAAAACGAGAGTCAGAAATTTGGCAAACCTGGATTCAGACTGAAGAATACCGAATTAGACAAGAAGACCGACACAAAAAATAAACGAACAGTTTCTCAATTACATAAGCTCCGAAAACTTAGAAACGGAGAACTGTTATGTCTGTACACAAGTACCAATCTACAAAAGGAGTCACCTATTTTGTTAAAGTTTACCTTGGTCTAAACGACTACGGTAAGAAAAAATATTATACTAAACGAGGATTCAAGACGCGCAAAGCTGCCAAAGCTCATGAAACTGCTGTTAATCATCAGTTGAATAGTGGAACTTTTGTCCATATTACTGCTCAAACAACCTACACTTATCAAGAGCTTTATCAAAGGTGGTATGAAGCTTACAAAGATACTGTTGAAGCAACTACTGCAGTCAAAACTGCCGACCTCTATCGCCTACATATTCTTCCTGTTTTTGGAGAAAAGAAAATTTCAAAAATCAGTCCTTTAGACTGTCAATCCTTCATCACTGACAAAGCCAAGACATTCAAAAACATGAAGCAAATCAAATCTTATACTTCTAAAATATTTGAATTTGCCATTAATATGAATTATATTGAACGAAATCCTATGAGCAAGGTTATTATGCCTAAACTCAAAAAAACTGTCAGTGAGAACTATTGGACAGTTAACGAGTTGCATCATTTTTTGACAATCATTTTAGAAAATGAACCTTATAAACATTATGCACTATTTCGATTACTAGCATACAGTGGGTTACGAAAAGGAGAGCTCTACGCCCTCAAATGGGAAGATCTTGATTCTGAGAATCAACTATTAACAGTCAGCAAAAGTTTAGGAAGAATAGATGGTCATGCCATTGAAAAAGGAACTAAAAATACATTCTCTGTACGCTCTATATATCTTGATGATGAAACCTGTTCTATCCTCAACAAATGGAAACAGGAAACTAGCAGAGAAAAGTGGCAATTATCAGTACAACCTCTTTCTCTCGACAAAGAATTTATGTTTACATACTGCAACCGAGATGGTGAGATAGAACCCTTACACGCTGACTATATCAACAATATTCTAAAACGTATTATACGTAAGCATAATCTTAAAAAGATTAGCCCACATGGGTTTAGACACACTCACGCAACCTTGATGATTGAAATGGGAATTGACCCAGTCAATACTGCTAAACGCTTAGGCCATGCAAGCAGCCAGATGACTTTAGACACTTATAGCCATGCTACAAAAGCTGGTGAAAAACAGTCAATTACAAAATTTGCAGAGTATCTTAATAAGGCTAAATGAACTAGATTTATTGCTCAGCCTCATATTGACCAAAAACCAAGTCTCGAAAGATTACCAAAAGGATTACCAAAGCACTTTTTTCATCAAAAAAGCACCTTGCGAAAACTTCGCAAAGTGCTCTGAAACGTTGATATAACTGAATATTAACGTTTTGAGAATTGTGATGCCTTGCGGGCTTTTTTGAGACCTGGTTTCTTACGTTCTACCATACGGGCATCACGTGTAAGAAGACCAGCGCGTTTGAGTGAGTCGCGGAAGTCTGGGTCTACTTGAAGAAGGGCACGAGCGATACCGTGACGGATAGCTCCTGCTTGACCAGCGTAGCCACCACCATCAACATTTACGAAAACATCGTATTGACCAACAGTTGAAGTAACTGCGAATGGTTGGTTGATAACCAAACGAAGGTCAGCGTGTGGGATGTACTCTTCAACATCTTTTTTGT
>ERZ773003.1249-NODE-1249-length-15472-cov-7.766621_pt1 | contig 15472 bp, 10 predicted proteins | sample MGYA00580668_ERZ773003 | MGnify/ENA primary metagenome ERZ773003 (study PRJEB29015, sample SAMEA2738002) | human oral metagenome | biome: human oral; feature: human-associated habitat; material: dental | place: China | collected 2126 ... | reverse complement strand
GAAGCCGGTCGAGCCGGATCGCGAACTCCCCTCCCTGAAGCCGGTCGAGCCGGATCGCGAGGAACGAGCGACCCGAGTCGAAACCACCCCGCACCCGAACAGCAGACCCAACCCCAGCCCCCAGCCACCCTCACCGAGGCTTCGACACGCCCCGCTCGCCGACCCTCACCGACCGGCTTCAAGAGGGACGCGGGCAACTCTCAGCTGGCTTCTTCCAGGCGACCGTAGGTGAGCAGCACCTCCCGCCAGGACGTGATGTCAGGCCGGGAACGCAGCAGCCGGCGGCGTTCGCGCTCGGTCATGCCGCCCCAAACCCCCCACTGGACGCGATTGTCGAGTGCCTCGGCTAGACATTCCATGCGCACTGGGCAGCTCATGCATATGTTCCGGACCCGTCGTTGGTCCTTTGACTCGGGGAACAAAACATCCTCCATGTCACGACATTTGGCCCGCAACGTCCATTCGCCGAGCTCGCCCAGAGACATCCACGTCCTCCTTCGCGCGCTAGTTTTCAAAATTCAGCTATGACGCTAGCGCATCCCTCCCGAAAGCAAAAGCGCTAGAAATCGGCCACTTGACCCTCTCCGACCCGCCGAGATCCCCCAAGACCACGATTTTCCGCGCCCTACGGACACTGGACGCCGTCAGTTTCCGCGAAATGCCAGCCATTCGGATGACAAGCCCCGACCCGCCCACCTTAACTTTCGTTATCTAACCACTTACACAAACCGCGGAAACGTCCTCGTCGCGACGAACCACAGCCGCCGCGCGACGGAGCCCCCACACCACGAACGTTCGCCCGAAGATGCACAGCTAGGGCCCTGCACACCCCGCCTTGTCGCGATGTCACGGCCGCCCCACGCCCATCTCCATCACCGACGAGCCAGCGGACAAATCACAGAATTGCATCCAAAGCACCCGGGTGCAATCCAAAGCAAAAACACCCAATCACACCCGGCCAAGGCACCTGACTGAACACCCAACATTCCACAAGTCGATTTTGACGCACCCCACCCAGGCAAACCCACAAATCGATTCAACAACCCCAGTTGCGGAAGACGCCAATGACAGCATGAACACCGCCATTGGCACCCATTCCCATTCAAATCTACTTTGAGGTTCGCGGTGGTTTCAGACGTCAACGATTACAACGAAATCATTGCTTTTGGACAGTTTCAATCCGCTTTAAGGTTCGCGGTGGTTTCAGACCTGCCGTCATATTCGGACTGCTATGCCTACTGGGGTTGTTTCAATCCGCTTAAGGTTCGCGGTGGTTTCAGACCCTACCCCCTGGCACGCCGTCCTGACAAGCCCCGTTGCAGCGGTTTTACACACCGCCCCTCCTCACCCCCTCCAACCAGGGGGCAGAACCTGTCCTGAATGGGGTAAAACCCCTAGTCAAGTGGCATACACACCTGAGGCTGTTTTGGTCGTTCTCCAACCACCCCTGTCCGAGGGTGTCTCCAAAACCCCCGGCTGCGGGCAGCCGGGATTGCCGGCTTCCTCCAACTCTACCCTCATGCCACCTCCCGACCCGCCCTGCCAGGCATGGGCGGATCCGGCAGGATTCTTCACATCACCGTGTAGTGCAGCACCCGGGCCGGTGGATGGGCCTGACCCAGGGTCCGGGCTTCCTCCCAGCAGGCCGCGCACTGTCTCACGATCCACAGCGAGTCCGTGTTCTCGTCGATGATGCCGGCAGCCCGGCTCTGGATCTCCACCAGCTCCTCCGGGGTGATGCCGAGCAGGAACACGGAGTACTGGATGCGGTCCCCGTAGGCCTGGAGGAGTGCGGAGAGCTGGGCGCGTCGCTGGTCCTCGTGTACGTCGTAGGCGGCCAGGTGCATCATCGCCATGCCAGTCCCGTCCATTTCTGTTCGGGGTCCATGATGGCTGCGCGCAGTCGCTGGGCCTGTTGGTACAGGTGGCCTCGTCTGGTGGAGCGGAAGTCGTCCAGTGCCCCGGCCACGCATGTGAGCATTCTGCGTTCGTAGGCGTCCAGCATCAGTTCCCGTCCCGCCGCGGTGAGGAAGATCCCTCCCTTGTCCGCCACCTCCCGGCCGTGCGACGCGGTGAGGACGTGTTTGCGGGCCGCCGTCACCACGACGTGGTCCACCACGAGCGGGCGGAACTCCTCCATCAGGTCGAGGGCCAGGCTGGGGCGGGTGTCGTGGTCGGCGTGCAGGACACCCATGTCCGGGTCCAGTCCGGTGGCCCCCAGGGCGGTCACGCATTCGCCGAGGAGGATCGTGTACAGGAACGACAAGGCGGCGTTCAGCACATCCCTCGGGGGTTGTTTCGATCGTACGGTGAAAGCCACCTCCTCGCGAGGCCAGTAGCACGTCTACCCCGTTCTGCAATGCCCAACTGCGGGCCCCGGCCGTCACCCCGACCGAGCCGAAACAAACCATTCTGGAAATGTCGCTGACGGGCACGGAAAGCAGTTCGTGATCGTCCTGGATCACCTGCACCCGTCCTTTTCTCGCCTGGATGCGGCTGCCCTGTTTCGCCACGTAGAGGATTTTCTTGTCCGGTTCCCGAATGCGGCCCTCGCCTTCCGCCGGCGGGTAGCGGGGACCGAAGTCCTCCCCCAGGAAGGCGAATCCCTCAAAGAACGATGCGACTGCCGTTTTCTCCGCTCCAAGTTCCATTCCCAGCTCCTTCAACACCTTTGTTGCTGTTCTCAGGGCCTCGGGTGCGTCCCCGGGTTCTTCGAGGGCGATCACGAGGTCGTCGGCGTATCTCACCACCGGGAATCCCGCTTCCACCAGCGCCTCGTCCAGGGGGATCAGCGCCAGGTTCGCGAGCAGCGGTGAAAGTGGGCTGCCCTGCGGCAGTCCGGGAAAGACGCCCCGCTCCTTCCCGGGGAACCGGGTGCAGCGGTCGAGCAGCAGGTCCACCACGGCCAGGATCTCGGGTTCGGCTATCAGGAACTCCAGCTGGCGACGCAACAGGGCCACGGGAAGCGACGGGAAACAGTCGTGCACGTCCGTTCGCAGGACGTGGGTGTAGCCCTCCTCGCGGAGTCGCACCACCTCCTGGGCGGCGTCCGCCACCCCCAGTCCGGGGCGGTAACCGAACGCGGTAGCCCCGAAGAGCGGGTCGATGGCCGGGTTGATGTGTTCCAGGATCGCCCGTTCCACTATCCGGTCACGCACTGAGGGGATGTCCAGGAAACGTTCCCCGTTCTTCTTGGGGATCACCACCCGGGTCAGGTCCGAGGGCCAGAACGTCCCCGCCCGGAGTTCCTCGGTGAGCTCCTCCAGTCTTTCCTGAACCCCCTCGGCGAACCGCTCCACAGAATCGGAGATGTCACCGTCCTGGGCGTCCTTCTTCAACACCCTCTCCCAGGCGCAACGAAGCGCGGGCAGGGTGAAACACTCCACCACCTTCTCCTCTTCGAGAAGGAGGTTGTCAGTAGTCATTATTTTCCCCTCCGCGTCATGTACGAAATCCCCAACTCGCCCTGCGCAAGAAGAGGTCGAATACGACGAAAACAACCCATCGAGGTTCTCAACGATTCTTCATGGGAACAGCTCGCCGAACTGACTCAATCCGGTTTTTCAATCCGCTTTAAGGTTCGCGGTGGCTTCAGACCGCGCCACAACCCGCCTAGCGACGCACGGTAGTCGTTTCAATCCGCTTTAAGGTTCGCGGTGGTTTCAGACGCAGGCTTTGATCCAGACATGTTGCGGGAAACGTTTCAATCCGCTTTAAGGTTCGCGGCGGCTTCAGACAACTCGTCTTTGCTGTGGCTGTATGGACCACTGGCGTTTCAATCCGCTTTAAGGTTCGAGGTGGCTTCAGACAGCGGCGTGTTTGCACGCCGAGATGGTGGCCGAGAGCAGTTTCAATCCGCTTTAAGGTTCGCGGTGGTTCCAGACCCTACCCCCTGGCACGCCGTCCTGACAAGCCCTGTTGCGGTGGTTTTACACACCACCCCTCCTCACCCGCTCCGAGTAGCGGACAGAATCTGTCCTAAATGGGGTAAAACCCCTAGTCAAGTGCCATACACACCTGAGGCTGTTTTTGGCCGTTCTCCAACACCCCTGTCCGAGGGTGTCTCCAAGATGCCCAGTCGCAGGGAGCTGGGCGTCTTCGTCGGATTCTACCTCGGGCCGGGTCCCGTCCCGAGGCGCGGGATCCGGCCCAGGGCGCGGTCGGGTTTGCTGTTCGGCCGCCGGTAGTGGTTTCGACACAGCCGTTCGCTAGCGCTCACGAGCTGGCTCAACCAGCTTCAAAAACTTTCACCACGAGCTGGCTCAACCAGCTTTGAGGAACCTTCGTCACGGATTGGGCCGATCTGCTTCAGGAGAAATGGTTTCGACACGGGCCGCTCCTTCGTCACAGCCCGGCTCAACCAACTTCAAAAAGCATCCGTCGCAGCCCGGCTCAACCAGCTTCAAAAAGCATCCGTTGCAGCCCGGCTCAACCGGTTTCATAAATACTCTCAGGATCTTTCCTTTTCTTCTTTTATGAATGTCACCGGGTTTTCTCCTAGCACCTCCACCGATTGCATTTTTTCGGGCCAGTTTGCTTTCTCTCCTGCGAAGTTGATCTTCAGGCGTTCGTGGTCGGGTTTCCAGGTGATGACCTGCCGGGTTACCGTGGGCACCTCCTTTTCCTTCTTCCCGCCGCCCGGGGTTTTCCGCAGCCATCCTGCTATCACCCTGCCCGCGTCGATCCTGCCTCGCAGCAGCACCTCGCCGTCGCGGCTCCAGCCCCAGATGTGGCTGTATGGGGGTGCTTCGTCGGGGCAGGGGCCGATGTGGAAGCCGTCGTAGTTGGCCCAGGCGCAGGTGAGTTCGCCCGCTTCTTTCCGCAGCCGGGACCATTCCACCTCGCCCTGTCCGGAAAGGTAGCGGGTCTCGGTGGTTCGTTTCTGCTCAGGCATGCTGCATTTCCTCCTTCTCCTTCTCCTCCTTCTCCTCTTTCTCCTTCAGCGACCGGTGGGTTCTTTCCAGTTCGATTTCCGCCTCGGTGATGCCCTCGACGGCCTCCGGGGTGGTGGCGGTCATTCCGAAACGCTGGAATTCTTCGCCGAGCCTCAGCTTCTCGAACCGCACCGAACCGAGCCCCGTCGAACTCCGGCCCCCGATTCCGAGGTATCCCTCCTGCAGGTCCCGCAGCGCCAGCAGCAGGGCCCTCAGCACCCAAGCGTGGTGTGTCTCGACGCCGCGCAGCTGCCCGATCACCAGCCGCGCCCGGGAGGTCACCGTCTTTTCGGGGAAGAGTTTCTTCTCCGCCACTCCTCCGGTGAAACGGTCGATGGCGTTGCGGGTCCGTCCCGCCGGGTGGTCGGGTTTCAACGGGGTGAAGTGGAAACTCCACCTGCCCACCCCGGTTTCCCCGGACCCGAAGACCTCACAGACGGCGCACCTCCCGCAGCCGCGCCACTGCTGGTCCTCCGCGCCGCAGACATCCAGACCGAGGCTGCGTCCGATGTATTCCACCCGGCCCCGGAGGATCCCCTTCCACCGGGTGCCGTGGAACCAGTGATCCTCCGGCCTCAGCTGATCCTTCAGGTCCTGGGTGGGAAGGTTCAGTCCCTCGATGCGGATCGTCGCCTCCAGGAGGGTGGGTGATTCCCCGGCGGTCACCGCATGGTCGATACCGCCCTGCAGCAGCTCGTCGAGGGCGTCCGGTCCGGCGTCTCGCAGTGAGGCCCGGGCCAGCAGGTCGGCGGGTTGCGACAGATCCAGGGTGCGGTACCGGATGGCCGTCACCTTGGCGTGCCCGAGGCCTGTGCTGATTCCGCCTCCGATGGTGACCTGCCACTTACCGAGCAGCCGCAGCGCCTCGGCGGGGTCGCCCTCGTGCCGCAGGTAGAGCTGGATGGTTTCGGTGTCGTAGACCTCCTCGACGTCGTGCGACCCGTAGTTGCGGGCCGCGCGACGGTTCCGGTCGACGGCGGTGGCGGTGCGGCGCCTGATCTCCGGCTGTCCGTCCTCGCCGCCGGTGAGCCGGGTGCCCAGGAACCACAGCGTAGAGGCCCGGAAATCTGGTTTTCCGTCCTTCATTTTCTCCTGACCCATGAGGAGTTCCCGGGCTGCCTCGTCGATGCCGGCCCGGAAGGAACCGGCCAGGCTCGACGGCGGCAGCGCCGGCCTCCCGGCGTTATCGCGCAGCGTTTCGAGTGCGGCCTGGTCCTGTCCGACCGCTCCGACGCGCCACGGTCCCAACGGGCGGATCGTCACTCGAATGTAGGTGAGAATCATGTCAGTTCCGTCCCTCTCGTAGCCTCGATGCCCACACGTTGCGCTGCGCCTGTGGGGTGTCGCGGATCACGCGCCGGGCCGCCGCCCGTCGACCCTCCGTCAGGTTCAGCCAGGCGCGCCTGCCCTCCAGGGTCTTGGTGTCGTCGCCCTCCCGCAGTTCCTGCAGCCAGCCCGCCACCGCCCTGCGGTCCTCCAGCGGCCAGCCGAGCATTGCGTCGAGGTCCGGGGTTGCGACTTCCCCGGTTTGTTCCTCGCCGGGTTTCCCGCCGGGTGGCCGCCAGGGTTTCGTTACCTGTTCGAGCCATCCGAATCCCTCGGCCCTGCGGGTCCCGAGGCCGCGTTCCAGCAGCTCCAGCACCTTGTCCCGGTCGGGTTCCCGCAGTTTCACGACGGCCCCGGGCGCGATGGCGATGTCCCCGGGTTTCGGGGTGCCGGAAGCCATGTGCCAGCCGCTGATCCCCTCGCCCGCGAGCCTGCCACCCCAGGCATCCACGACCTCAAAGCCCTCGAAGGTCTTCATTCCTTTCCACTCGAGGGTGGGTGCGCCCGCATCATTCAGGCGGATCGTCGGCGACAGGGTGCGCAGCACCACATCCCCCGATGCGGGCAGCTCGGGTGGTGGTGTCGGTTCGATCCGGATCCGGGCGCGTCCCATGACGCTTCTGCGACCCCCGATGCTGGCGGATTCCAGTTCCGCCAACCTCCCCACCAGGTTCTCGTCGCCGTGGATCAGGCCGTGGTAGGTCTGCCGGCGACGGTGGGCCTCGCGGGAGAACAGGTTCCCGTCGAGCGCGGTGCGTTTCTCGGGGTCGATGGCGGTGGTGGTCACCACCTTCAATGCGTTCTTGTCGCCCCAGATCACGTCGCCCTTGAGGTGTTCCCCCACGGCATCCCCCGCGTCCTCGAAGGCGCAGTCGACGTATTCGCCGTCGCCAGGGGCGTACTTGCGGCGCAGCACGGACTGGCTGGCGACGTCCCCCGCCGCGGCCAACAGGGGCCCGAACCGCACCGAGTGGTCGAAGGTTTCCCGGAAGACGGAATCCGGGTCGCCGTACCGGATCCGCCAGGCGGTGGCCAGCGCCCCGCGCAGCGTGGAGCCGGGAATGTATCCGAGGCTCGGGGTGTGGAAGGCCCGGGTTGCCCCGGTGCCGATGACGATCGTCTGTTCGCTTGTCACCGTTACCCGCCACCAGCTCATGATTCGCTCCTGACCTGCTCGTTTCCGGCCTGCCCGTTCCTGGCCCGCTCGATCCTGTCGACCATTGCCTCGATGTCGTCGGTGTCGGTGGTGATGCTCACCCATCCCAGGCCGCGACGCCGGTCGGCGCCGATCCCGTCGACCAGTCGCGCGGCGACGTGCAGCAGCGCGACGTGTGTGTCCAGCTCCTCCGGGGGCAGGGGCTGGGTCAGGGAGATCGTCGCGGTGGCCCGGTCCGCGTGCAGCTCCTCCGCGAAGAGCAACGCCCCGTCCCGGGCGCGGCGCCGCTCGTCGATGGCCACCCGGGAGCGCACCCGGATCCGCTCCCGGGGATCATACGTGTGGTCGAGTTTCCCGTCCGAGAAATTCCACGGGGAGCTGTTGCTGCCGCGTTTCCCGAAGACGGCGTCCACCAGGTGATGGTCGACGTATTTGTCGCCTTGTCGTTTTCCCGGCAGGACCATGCGGGCGGCGTCCCGCATGACGCCTTTCAACGACGTGGCCGGCAGCGGGTTCTCCTCGTCGATCACGTCGTCGACCTCCCCCTGCCCGTATCCCTGGGAGATGCGGAAGGCGGTGTTGAAACGGATGTCCAGCTCGATCGTGGTCTTGGTCGTCGTCATGCGTACCACCTCATGATGTTCAGTACCGTCAGGAGTTCCTCGGTTCCCTGGTTCGTGGCCCGCTCCCAGTTCCTTCCGAACACCGCGTTCAGGAGGTCCGCGACCCCGGGCAGCCTGCCGGCCCGGTGTCTCAGGTGCAGGGTGCGGTCCTTCTCGTCCCTGATCCGCAGTTCCTGGCGCAGGGTGGCGCGCGCCGCGTTGCCGCGTTCGTCGTCGCCGAGCCGGCGCGCCAGGTCCCGGAGTTCCTCGATCCGCCCCCAGTCATCGAGGGTGAGGAATCGTCTCGGCGGTTTGGGACCCTCGTTGGTGACGTCCAGCCAGGCGAAGGACCAGTCGTTGCCCCTCACCGCTTCCTTGGCGGTGCGCAGCAGGGCGGTGGCCAGCTCCACCTGATCGCCGATGGGGTAGGCGAGTTTGCAGATCACCATGCCCGCGGAGAAGCTGACCTTCCCCGCCCCCAGTCCAAAGGTGTCGCTGCCCGATTCCTGTTCCAGGTGTTTCAGGAATGCGATGAGGAAGGGCCATGCCTTGGTGGCGGGTACGGTCACCAGCACGTCGTCGCCGCCGAGGATGTGCGGGACGGCGGGCATGCGGTTCGATGCGGCGACCCGGTCGTCTGTGATCTCCTCGATGGCTTTGCGCAGCGCCTGTTTCGTGGCGTCCTTGACGGCCTTGGACACCCTCCGCAACTCCTGCAGACCGCCCTCCGAATCCGCAGCAGCCACCCTCAGCTCCCGAAACAGCTTCCCGAAGCCGTTGCCGTCGGCGAAGATGGTGGCGACGTGGTTGCTGGTGTGGGTGCGCGACCCCTCGGAGCCGAGATCACCGAGCTGCGCCAACTCCTTGAAATGCTCCACCTGTGTGAGATTTCCGAATTTCTCCTGCTTCCGGAGCTCGCGAAGCATGACCTGCTCCACCATGAATCCCTGCTGGACCCCACCCAGCAGGGACCAGTTCAGGAGCCTGTTGCGGCCCGACCGCGGAGCACGGGAGGCGCAGTCGCCGCACAGCCGCGTCGTCTCCTCACCCACCGAGGTTTCCTCCGCAGCCATGCCCGAGGAGCATTCGTCGCAGTGATGGGCCAGGGGAAACTCGATCATCGACGGCGGATACTGCCTGGTTTCGGCAGGAATGTCCTCGTCCTCGGCGCGGATGACGTCGCCGTACCCGGCAGCTTTCCGGAAGGTGGTGTGGACGTGTGCGGCGGGCAGGTGCAGTTTGATGTTGAGCGCGAGGGCCTCGGTGGCCTTGCGGACCTCGCCGGGATCCTCGCCCCGGATGTTCAGCACCGAGTCGACGTCAACGGCATCGTCGTTGACCGTCACCCCGGGGAAACCCTGCAGGATCTCCCCCGCGGTCTCGAAACTGCGTTCCTCGATGCGGTCGGCGGCCCCGGTGGTGTCGGTGAGGTAGGCCAGCATGTCGGAGGCGCCGCGGCGTCCCCACAGGCGACGGGACCGAGCGAGATAACCCTGAATCTGTTTGACCCCGATGGATGCGAAACAAGTCATCTCCGGTCCTTTCAGTTCTCGTTGCTCATGTACTGGATCGGGTCGTCGATCCTGGGGAGGGTGCGCATCCGGGTTTTCTTGTCCTTGCCTCCGGAGAACCTGGCGTAGTACTCGAAGCTCTTGTCAAACTTCTTCTGCTGCACGTCACTGTCCCGCTGGGTGAAGTTGCCCATGGTCGGGTACCAGATTCGGTCGGCGGGGACGCTTTCGGTGCCGAGCGCCTTGACCAGCCCGGTGATCCACGGCACATCCGGGTCGATGACCTGCATGGCGGCCCCCCAAGGATCCACCTCCACCTTCCCCGCGCCGGCACGGTACCTGCCCGCGGCATCCTGGATGCAGGTTGCGGTGATGCGGCCGACGGCGGTGCCGAAGCCCAGGCCCTTACCGCCACCGAGGTGGGTGGCAAGTTCACCGTTGACGGTGATACCGGCGCGTTTCGCGAGTTCCCGGGGTTCCAGTGCGAGCATGAGGAGCCCGAGCTGGCGGGCGTCGATGTTCTCGAAGTGGATCCGTCCTTTCAGGACAGGGGTTCCCTCGGTGATCCAGCGCCTGGTCTCCTGGCAGTCAGGGGCGCCTTCCTTCGGGTAGTGAGCGCGACGCACCTGGCGGGGCGTGGGGATCGTGTCCTCGGGCTCCTGGCCGTGCCAGTAGAACTTGCGACCAGCGATCCTCCGCATCCCAGAGCGGCCCCGCAGACCGCCCCAATGGGACGCCGGTTTCCCGCGCTCGGCCACACCCGCCTCCCGGTTCTCACCCTCCGCTGTGAGGTGTTCCAGGTAGAACGCCCCGGCGCTCGGGCGCGGGGAGCGAGTCGGCGGGGGCAGCACCAGCCGCAGCGACACCGGCGCGTCGGTTTCGAAGGCCCCGAACCGCAGATGGGAGGCGTAGGCGTTGTGTTCCGCCTGATCGCGTCGCTGACCCTCGGCGCGGGCCTCGATGAAACCGAAGGTCGCGCAGGCCGGGCACAGCTCATCCGGATCGCGGCACGGCAGCAGGGACTCGTCGGGGAGCCGGTCGCGGATCGGGCCCTTCCCGAGGTTCCGCCAGGTCGACGACATCGTGAGCCCGGTGACCACACGCTCACCGCCCTTGCGCCTGGTGGTGATCCACACCGAATCGCCCGGGGCCAGGGCGCCGTCGCTCTTGCGTCGCTTCCCGATGGCAGTTTCCTTCCCGTCCTTGCTTCTGTGCTTGACCAGCACTTCCGGCCACTCCCGCGCATCCCATGCGGGCGCCCTGGATGCGAGCTCACCGCCGGTCACGTCCACCGAGCGCCTGCACAGCTCCCGGTAGTCCTCCCAGGTCCTCTCACCCAGCCGGATCGGGGTGGTTTCGAGTTTCCCTGCGGCCACATAGATGTGATCGGCGGGATGGCTGCTCTTCGTCCCGGCGTCGGCGACGTGCACCACCCAGTCGCCGCCCTTTGTGAGGGTGGATTCCCCCTTTGATGTGAGCTGCTCACGAGTTACCTGGTTGTCTTTGTTACCGAAGCTACGCAGATAGGTGCACTCTTTATCAGAGTTATCAAAGGAGATCCGCACCCCGGAGCGCAGCCCCTCCGCCCCGCCGAACAGGCGCCACAGTGCCTTGGCTCGGATCCACACCACCTTGCTGGTGGGCAGCACCGAGATCACTTTCCCGTCGGAATCGACCTCGTCCACCACGGCCAACTGTTTTTCGGGGTGCATGCCCAAGTGTTCTCGATGCACCGGTAGGTAGTCGGGGTCGAGTATGGACAGGCAGCTGCTGCTGATCACCTCGAACAGCGACCGGACGGCGCCTCGCACGGAGGATCCCGGCACCGTGACGCGTTCCTCGATCCGGGTGCCGGTGACGGTTGTCTCCCCGGGGATGTTCCAGTCCACCGGCATCATGAGTGGGGAACGGAAGGCGAATTCCACGTCGAGATACCCGGTCAGCCCGCCCTCGACGGCCTTCGCGTGACCGTGGGATTTGTCCCGTTTCACCTTGTCGGGCAGCGGAACGAAGGTGTAGGGATTAATGAAAGCCTTCCCACCGTCGTGGAACTCTTTCAGCTTCTCCCGGATTTTACCGGCCTTCTTGCGTGCGGCTTTTCGCTCAACCTCCTCCTCGGCCGTCTCAATCCACCTGTCAAGACCTTCGCCACCCCAGCACAACCGTTTAGGTTCGACTTCCAGAAGATCGAAGTCATGGCTATAGGCTTTGTCACGGAGAGCACCTTCCAGCCCGCCACTTCCTTCGGGAATCCACAGTTCTTTTCTCCAAGTTTTGCTTCTCTTGGAACCGACCGAGGTTCCAGAAATGGGAGATTCCAGCATGCACACCTCAGGTAGCTCATCGGTTTCCACCAAGTAGTATCCCGGGTTCCCTTTCTCATACCCGAGGCACATTTCGATTTCGAGAGTGAAGCCATCCTTTCGCGTCAGGACTTTTTCTCCATTCCACGTGAGTTCCGAATCGGTAAGCGGCCACACTCGGACGTGGTCCTCGTCGATCTCCTCGACGTAGGCGTATTCATTCACTGCCAAACCTCCTGCCCTGCGACCCGCCCGGCCGCTCGTCGTCGAATCCCCATTCCCCCGATTCCCCCGCAAACCGGGGGAATGGGGTTCTCCCGGTCCTGCCAATCCCTGACGGACGGGACGGGCCGCGCCGGGAACGGCGCTTGTTTCCCGCGACGATCGAGCGCATCGGAACCCGGTCCGCGATCTCCAGCACACCGGTTCCCCAAGCCGTTCTCGCCCCGATGCCGGTCAGTTCCCCCACCTGGAGGAGTCGGTCGATCAAGCTCGACGAGGCCTCGTCGCCGGTGCAGAGCCAGTCGACCTCCCCGATCGCGACACGGACGTCACGAAGGCTGGCCCGCCGAGAATCTCCCTCGCTCCATCGCACGGACTGAAGCTCCACCTGCGTGGGAAACACCGACGCCATCACCTCCCGCGGCAGGCGCTGCTCGTCCCGGTCCCGGCCACAGATCAGCGCGAGCCGCCGCTGGATGCTGCCCAGCAGCAGGTACGGATCGGGCCAGGGCATGAAGACGTCGCCGCGTTTGAAGGTGACGCCTTCGGGGAATCGCAACCGCCATCCCTTCGACGGCCTGCCCGCGATCCCGGCGAGATTCACCGAGGCCACCTCCTGGATCCCCTCGACCCGCAACGTCACCATGCCGAGCCGCTCCCGGTTCCCGAACGCGACGCGGTCGACCAGCAGCGGGGTCAGGAAGTCGTCGAACAGCCGCAACTCCACGAGCACGGCGAACTCGCTGACCTGTCGCCACCGCACCGCGTACCGGTGTTCCTCGGAATGCGGCTCCCCGTCGCCGCCCGGCGACCGGTGCAGCCACGACGAGACCATCGCGTGGATTCCCGAGGGTGTGGGGGTCAGGTGACGTTCCCCCGTCTCCGCCCGCAGCAGAACCTGCCAGATCCTGACCCGCACCGCGGGCAGGGATCTCGGCGACCCCACGTTCAGTCCTGCGGGACGGGGTCGAGGAGTTCGAGGTAGGGCCGGACCTTGTTCGAGACCGCCTCGAAACATCCGAGTCTGCGGCATCCGATGATGCCGCCGCCCTGACCGCGGACCTCGCCGTGCGGGAAGAAGAAATCGGGTCTGCGGGCCGTCTCGGCGCTGATCCGCGGCACGATGTAGCCGACCCCCGGCATCGGGTCCGGAACCGGGGCGATGGCTCCCTGCCGGATCCTCGTAACCGGGATCTCGCGTCCCTGAACCCGGAGCGACGGCAGCTCCTCGGACTGCTCCTGGCGCCGCACCCACTGGTCGGGCCCCTCGGGGGCCGCCCACGTGAACGGTTCCCCCGCCTCGGGATAGTAGGTGACGTCGTGCGGGGTGAGGTTGATGAGTTTCCGCACCTCGTCCACCTGGGGCACGCCCTGGGGGAAGACCCCCGTTATGGGGGATTTGTTACCGGATTCGGTGCGCAACACCCGGATGTATTCGCGGGCGCCCATACCGGTGTTGCCGAGTTCGTAGAAATCGATCGTCAGGGTGTTGCACCAGCGGGCCGTCAGGGCCGCCATGGCGGCGGGGGCACTGACCGCGAGATGCAGCAGTTTGGCGAGGTCCCCGAGCCTCCGGAGGATTTCACCCACGCGCCTGGCCAGCCCGGCCCCCTCGGCGTGGTCGATCCATTTCTTGGCGCCGTCGGCGGAGGGGGTGTGGAGGTTGATGACCAGCACCGGCGAGTCATCCAGCTTCTCGGCCAGGGCGAGCAGGGGCTGGGGGCGCAGGTCGTCGGCGGCCAGCAGCACGACGGCGTTCTTCGCGGGTGCATCCCCCCAGAGGACCCGCCGCAGCTCGGCTCCGGAGGGTATCTCGCCGGGAGCGAACCCGAGGGCGCGTCTGCTCCCGTCGGGGTTCAGGGTTTCCAGGTGGATGCCGGTGCTGTGTTCCTCGGGTTCATCCGCGGAGACCCAGTCCTTTCCGTAGGTGTCGCGCCAGGTGAAGTGCTCGATCTCGCGGGCGTGCGGCAGCGCCGCGCCGAGCGCCCACGCCAGGCTCGGGTGGCAGCCGCCCCGGAAGAGGACACGCCTGATCCGGGCCGCGTGAAGTTCGTCGATGAGCACCGGTAGCGCCTGCTGCAGGCAGCGGTAGTCGAGTTCCTCCGGGATCTGCGTGGCGTTATCCTGCCGGAGCCGGATGTGGAGGTCGGCCTCCGGGACAGTTCTGCCGTCCGCGGGCAGGTGGTTGGGTTCGGGCCGGGTCTGGAGGCCGATCTCGATCTCCCCGTCGTCGAGCTGCGGCCGGCGCACCTTGAGGCGGTTGCGCAGCAGGTCGCGAAGGACCAGGTTCAGTTCGCTGACCGGTTTGCCGCCCTTGTCGTCGGAGTGCAGCAACCGCCGCTGAAGATGGTCCTTGAGCTGTTTCGCCTCCGGGTATTTCGTCTTCAGCTGTTTGCCGGGCGCGTCGAAGTCGCATTCGTCCGGGGAACCGGGTTTCCGGAAGGTGTTGACGATGTGCAGCTGGAAGCCGTCCGGGTCGGCCTTGTGGGCCCCGACCAGCAGTGGCGCCTCGGTCTTGGGGACGAAACTGCTCTCGGAGATGCCGTCGGAGAGCAGCAGCACCCCGCCGCTCAGCCCTTCTTCGAAGGCCTGGGTGATGTTGCGTTCGACCGTTCCGGCCTCGAGGTCACGGATGTCGCGCCAGGGCACGATTCCCCCGGCGCGCAGATAGGTTTCGATGAACTCGGCGTCGGCGGTCCCGCTTTTCTGGTGGTAGGAGATGAAGACGGGGCCGTTGCCCCGCCCCGGAGGTCGTGATGACGTCATCGCAGGTTTCCTTTCGTGTCCTCACCGGTCCCTGACGGACAGGACGGCCGTTGCTCCCCCACCGACGAAGCATTCCCCCGGGCCGGGGAGCCCCGCCGGAAGACGGCCCGCTCCTGGGTCTGGATCTGCATGTGCAGCAAAGGGTTTTCCCCTCGAGATGCACGGAAGGAGACGCGACATGCTGTGTCGTTGGTGACATGAAACGCAGCCGGGGCTGCGAACCGCAATCTCATCATTCGTGGGGCGAACCTCAAGGTTCGCCCCACGGCCACGTTCCCGGGCACCGCTAGATCCGAATGTCGGGTGAAACGAAGGCCCTGCCTTCGAGATCTAGGAGGTGAACACTCATGGTGTGGAGCTGGTGATCTGCCGGGCGGCCCGGGCCGCGAAGTGAACAAACCGCGGGGTGCGCTACGCGCACCCCGCTTTCACGTTCTCACGACCTCGGGTGGAGCAACCATTGTTCGGCGACGGTGAGGCCCACCCAGTCCTTCCACTCGCCCGAACCCACCTTCCGCAGCAGGCCACGGCAGGCCTCGGCGTCGCGTTTCCGCCCGGCCGCCTCCCAGCACGAAGCCGCCTCCGTCAGGGCCGCGACCGCGCCGGCACGCAGATCCAGGTCGTCGGCAGCGGTCAGGAGCCTCAGCGCGCT